>VFQU01001851.1_pt1 | contig 11243 bp, 11 predicted proteins | sample 3512311 | NCBI WGS metagenome assembly VFQU01 (sample SAMN10412377, study PRJNA504923) | tailings metagenome | isolation source: Relicate 3 Philex TSF3 active mining site | place: Philippines: Tuba, Benguet | collected 2017-08-29 | reverse complement strand
TCATTCAGAAGGCGCGCGAGTTCACGGAGTTCATTCTCAGATCACGGTGAAGCAGAGAAGTGCAGGCTCGACGACACCCTTGCTCCGCCGCCTTCCGTCTTTGCCTCGGTGATCGAAGGGAAGAATCGCCTGGCACTTCGACTGCCTTCCAGTTCGGACCTTAAGCCGGAGCGAGGCTAAGCGATCAGGCGTCTTCCAGTTCGTCATAGGCTGGCAGGGGAGTGGTCACCGCCGCGCCGGCGCGAATGACGGAGCGCGCGGTCGAGGGCCGCGCAAGAAGATGGTTCGCCTTGCGGGCGTCGAAGACGATCATGTCCGCCGGCCCTCCTTCGACAAGCCGGCCCGCGCCCTCGAAGCCGCATCGGCGCGCCGGTTCCGGCCCGCTCATGGCAAGCGCGGCATCGATCCGGTCATCCAGGTGGAGGATGCGGATCGACTGGCGAAGTGTCTCCACCATGTCTCCGTCGCCGTGGCTCACCCAGGCGTCGCGGCAATTGTCTCCGGCAAGGGCCACCGGGACGCCGCCATCGATCAGTTCCTTGACGGGAGGCACCCCGCGCCAGCGCGGCGTGCGCGCGCGGCTTCGGTCCTGCAGGTGCATGTTGGCGAGCGGAAGCGTGACGAGGCTAATGCCGGCTTGGCGAAGGAGCTCGAAAATGGTTTCGGCACGATCCGGATCGGCGAGCGCCAGAAGGCAGCAATGCCCGCAGGTGACCTTGCCTGCAAAGCCGGTCTCGATGACGCATTCCGCGATGTGCGACAGCGTTTGAAGCGCAAGGTCGTCGGTCTCGTCGACGTGAAGGTCAAGATACAAGCCGCGCTCTGTGGCGAGCTGCATGAGACGGTGCAGTCGGCGCTTGAGCAGCGCCACGCCTTCGACACGTGTCGTATCCGGCCCGGTCGTCACTGCGCCCAGAACGCCGCCATGCGTGGCAACGAGATCGGCCAGCGTGTCGCCATAGGCGCCTTCGTACAATTCGAGCGGGACAAGCGAGACAGCCTGGAGCGCGATGCGCCTGCGCCAGTCGCGCCGGATCTCATCGAACAGCTGCCAGCTTCGCGAGGCGATCTCGGGCTGGGAATCAAGATGCGTCCGGACCGCCCCGACGCCATGATGTTCGGCGCAGCGAAGTGAAAACTCGATTCGTCGCTGCAGGTCCTCGCGCGTCCATCGCCGGGCGCGATCGTTCATGGTCTGCGCCCGCGCGCCATCGATGTTGAAGGCGCGATTGTCGACGCGGTTATAGACATGGCTCTTGTCGAGATGGGTGTGCATGTCGACAAGGCGTGGCCACACCAGCCGGTCGCCCAGATCAAGCGTTGCCGTCATGCTGCCAGCGGGAGCGATGCGCTGAATGCGTCCACCAGCAATCGCGATGTCGACGTCCTCGATACTCGCCTCGAGGCTCGGCGCGGAACAAGGCGCCGCGCCGAGAAACACTTTCGGAACGCGCGCATTGCCAAGCACGAGCGAGCCGCCGTTCAACCGGCCAAGCGCATCCATCATGAAGTTCACTCTCCTTCTAAACGCTCAGCTCGGCGTTGTTGCGTGCCCATGGCATGCAAATCTTCTCAGCCAGGACAATGAGGTTGAACAGGATGACACCCAGAAGCGAAAGCACGATCACAGTGGAGAACAGAAGCGGCGTGTCGAGGCGCGACTGCGCGATGAGCTGCAGGTAACCAAGCCCGCTTTCCGATGCCAGATACTCCGCCACGATAGCGCCGATGACCGCCTGGACGATGCCGATGCGCAGTCCGCCGAAGATGCTGGGCAAGGCCTTGGGAAAGCGGATCTTGACGAAGGTCTGCAAGGTGGAGGCGCCCATCGACCTCACGAGCTGGATCATCTCGCGCTCTGCCGAGCGCAGCCCGATGATGGCGCCGATGAGGATAGGGAAGAAGGAGATCAGGAAGGCGATCGCCACCTTCGGCATCAACCCATAGCCGAACCAGATGATCAGGATCGGCGCCAGCGCGATCTTGGGTACAGTCTTGAGCGAGATCACGAACGGCATGATCAGCTTCTCCGCCGTGCGGTTCGAGACGATGAGCGTGGCAAGGCCAAGCCCGACCACAATGCTGAGGCTGAAGCCGATGATCACCTCCTGAAGCGTCGTCATCGAGTGGACGGCCAGCATGTGCCAGTCCTGCACGAGACGTGCCATGATCGTGGTGGGCGGCGGCAGGATGAAGGGGGCGATGTTGAGGATAAGGACGGCTGCCTCCCAGGCGGCGAAGAAGGCCAGGAAGGCAACGATGACGTGAGCGTTGGCCGCCAGCCAACGGCCAAGTCGTGCGTGGAAGGAGGGAGTTGGCGCCGCGGTGAAGGCAGGACCTGCATGGCCCGATGCTTGGATGCTCATCTCGTCATTTCCTTCCGTCAGTAACCCTGGTCGCCAAAGACGCGCACGCCGAAGCGCTTTTCGATCGAGCGTCCAAAACGGTATTTGATCTCGGGGCCCTCGTAATCCATCGGCATCGGCTGACCGCCGCCGCCATCGGTCTCGACTTCCAGCACGGTCATGACCGGGCCCGGCGCGGCCATGATCTGCGGCATCGCCTCGTTTATCTCGGCAACGGAGCGCAAGACCCTCGCCTGCGGAAAGCCGGCGGCCCTTGCCATTGCTGCGTAGTCGGTGCGCCCGCCATTGACCATCGGCACCGCGCCGACCGTCTCGTAGACCTTGTTGTCGATGACGAAGTGCTTGAGGTTCGGCGCGCCTTGGCCGGCTTCCGTCAGAAGGCCGCCGAGGTTCATGCACAGCGACCCGTCGGTGTTGATCGCCCAGACCTTGGCCTGCGGCAGCATCAGCGCGAAACCGAGGGCCATGCTGGCTGAAAAGCCCATGGCGCCATGCAGGTAAAAGTCGCCCTCGTCGCGGCTCTGGCGCCACCACTCGCCGGCGGCCATGCCGAGCGCGCAGAAGGCGATCTCGTCGGTTCGATGCGCAAGGAGCGCAGCGACTGCATCCGATGCCTTCATGACCAGTCTCCCTTCAACAGTCGGCGGGTCAGCAGGAGCACGAATGGTCGCTTCTGCAACTGGCCCCATTCATAGGCGTTCGGAACGTCGCCGAGCTGGTCGGGATGGTCGATGGCGAGGTAGGGAAAATCGAACGCTTTCAATACGTCGAGCGTGCGCCGGCCCTGGACTTCCTGATAGACACGGTGATCGTCGATCGAACCGCGCTGGCTGGCGATGATGAACACCGGAACCTGATGGCGCAGGTTGAGCGTTGCAAGCTCGCCTGTGCAGGTCAGCAGGCCCGTTGTGCCCATGATGGCAACCGAATTGGCGCCGGCAAAAAACGCCCCGCTGCAAAGCGCGATCGCCTCCGCCTCGCGCGAGACGGGCACATGGCGAACCGCCGGGTCCTCGTCGCAAAGCCTGATCAGGGGAGCGACCCAGTCGTCGGGAAGCGATGCGGCCAGCTTGATGTCGCACCGCTTCAGTTGGTTCATGAGTTCTGCAAATACGTCCACTTGTCCTGCCTCGAATGATGGGCGCGCGCGGCTGTGGCGCAGAGCGCAAGGCTGTGCACGGGCGGCCGGGGCCGCCCGCAGCGGGGCAACTATTCGAAGAAGGCGTTTGTGAAGTAGCTGTCGAGCGGAAGGACCGTCTCGATCTGGCCCGTCTCCGCAAGCAGTGCGAGCGTGCTTTCCCAGTCTTCGTCAGCCTGCCAGCCGATTGGGCGCCCGTCGATGATGCTGGTGCTTACCACCGTGGCTTCGACCTGCTTTTGCAGGATTTCGGCGTCCTCGCCTGCAGGAAGATATTTCATCATGATCTCGGCCGCCTCTACCGGATCGGCGATCGCATCGCGGTAACCCTTGTCGGTGGCGGCAAGCAGGGCGCGCAGCGTGTCCGGCTCGGCCTCGGCATAAGCGTCGCTGGTGAAGATCGAAGCGCCCATCAGGGGCAGGCCATGATCTGCCACGGGCAGCTTGACGAATTCGACGCCGGCCATCTTCTCCAGCCGCGGCACCTCGTTACTGAGATAAGGCGAGGCCACGTCGACCTGGCGGGCCAGGAACTGGGTGTTGCCGACGGCTCCGTCCAGCATGACGACTTCGATCTTCGACAGGTCGAGATCGTTCTTGGCGGCGAAGGCCGGCAGCAGCCGGGTGAAGGCGCCGGATGTCGCGCCCGCGATCGACTTGCCTTCGAGATCCTTTGGCGTGGTCACCGGATTGTCGGGGAAGGAGATGAGCGCGATGGGAAGTTCGGTCTGGTAGACGGAGACGACCTTGACGGGGATGTCGCGATTCACCGCGGAGGCGACTGCATCGGCCGGACCGTAGCCGATCTGCTCCTCGCCGGTGGCCACGAGGCTGATCACGGTCTGCGAACCAGACCCTTCAGCCAATGTAACGTTGAGGCCTTCCTCAGCGTAATAGCCCTTGTCGAGCGCCACGAAGAGTGGCGCATACTCACCCTTGTACTTCCAGGTGAAGCGAACGGTGACGTCCTTCAGCTCGTCCTGGGCGAACGAGGTGAGCGTACCGGCGGCCAGAAGCAGGGCCGCCCCTGCCAATATGGCTGACTTGCGAAACATGACGATATTCCCCTTCGAGGTCGTTGATGCCATGCGGGACCTGCCGCAACGCAACAGGCGGGCTGCAATGTCTTTCAGTGGAGCTGCGGAGCCTGGAAACCGGGCATTTGCGTATTGCTCATGACCCACGATGCACACTAAGGGTGAGCGTGAATAGCGCCGAATTCTGCGCGCAGCGATGCCTTTGAGGCACCGCTTTGCTGCACCGCACAGGATGATTGCCGATGCTCCATGCTCGAATGCTACGATATCTCGACGAAGTGGCGCGCTGCGGCTCCATCCGGAAGGCCGCGTCAAGGCTCAACGTCGCTTCCTCGGCGATCAACCGGCAGATCATTGCACTGGAGGAGCAGATCGGCGAACCGATCTTCGAACGCATGCCGCGCCGGCTGCGGCTGACAGCCACCGGCGAATTGCTGATCGAGCATGTTCGACAGACGCTGAAGGACTACGACCGTCTCGCACGCCAGTTGAACGCGCTGAAGGGCGTGCAGCAGGGCCGCGTGTCCATCTCGACCACGCTGGGCCTTGCGGGCGGTCCGCTGGGGCGCGTTCTGGCGCGCTTTGCAGAGAGTCACCCACGCGTCCAGATCAGCTTGCGCGCCTCCTTCGCCGAGGCGATCCCGAACTCGGTCATAAGCGGCGAATGCGATCTTGGACTTGGCTTCAACTTTCCACAGGACCGCGCCCTGCGCACGCTGATGGCGCTCGACGTGCCGCTGGGCGTCGTCGTCGCGACCGACCACGAACTCGCAAGGCGCGGCAAGGTGACCGCCGCCGACGTGGTCCAGTATCCGCTGATCCTGGCGCAGCCGGGCATGAGCCTTCGCAGCGTGGTCGATACCGCACTCGGGCGTGTCGCCTATTCGGCAACGCCGGTGATCGAGACCAATTCGGTCGAGATGATGAAGCGCTTCATCCGCGAGAAGCGTCACGCGCTCACCTTCCTCAACCCCCTCGACGTCGCGCTGGACCGCGAGGACGGCACTTTTGTTTTTCTGGAACTCGAGGATTCGGCGCTGCGCCCGCAATCACTGCGCCTGGTCGCGCGCGCCAAGGGATCGCCCGATCCGGTGGCCCACCGCCTGACGGAGGACGTTCGGCGCGAGATGACGCGCCTGTTGTCGCCGACGGCGGAAACCTGATGCCTTTTTGAGAGCGCTACGCGCGCAAATCGATGCTTCCCAAGCGCCAGTCGGCCTCGATACGCTGCTGGCACGGATCAAGCACCGGGGGCATCGCGCGTTGTTTTTCTGGAACGAACTGACCACAGAGGACTTCCGCTCGCTCGACCGCGAGCGCACCATCGCGGTGCTTCCCATCGCCGCCACGGAACAGCACGGGCCGCATCTTCCCGTCTCCACCGACAGCGCCATTGCGGGCGGCATGCTGGCCGCGCTACGCGACAGCCTTCCCGGCGACCTTGAGGTTCTGGTGCTGCCCCTTCAGGAGATCGGCCGCTCGCTGGAGCATGTCGCCAGGCCCGGCACGATCAGCCAGCTTGCCACCCGCCTCATCGAGGACTGGTGCGAGATCGGTGCCGGCGTTGCGCGCGCGGGCCTGCGAAAGCTTGTGATCGTCAACTCGCATGGCGGCAACGCGGCGGTGATGGACATCGTTGCGCGCGAGTTGCGCGTTGCCCACAACATGCTGGTGGCCACCACCCAGTGGAACAGGTTCGGCGTGCCGGACGGCCTGTTCGACGCCGACGAATTGCGCCACGGCATTCATGCCGGCGCCGTCGAGACATCCTTGATGCTGCACTTGCGGCCGGATCTGGTTCGGTTCGAGGCGGCGAGGGACTTTGCCTCCTTCGCGGTGCGGATGGAGCGCGAATTCACCCATCTTCGGCCTACCGGCCCGCATGCGATGGGCTGGATCGTCGGCGACCTCAACGATCATGGCGCCGTCGGCAACGCGGCCGCCGCGGATGCCGAAAAGGGCGCTGCCGTCATCAGCCATCAGGTGGCCGGCTTCATCGAGCTCCTGCGCGACGTCGCGCGGTTCGACCTGCGCCATTTCGATCCGGCCGGCGAGGCGCTTCGCGTGATCGAGGCCAACAAGACACCCCGTGCCGTCAAGCGCGCGTGAGGAAGGACATGCAGATGAACGCTACCGTTCGCATGAAAAGTGTCACTCCCATCGAACGATCGGGAACCGCTGCCGCCATATCGGTGCGCAAGGTCACGAAGGTCTACGATACCGCCAAGGGGGAGAAGGTTCATGCACTGGACACGCTCGACCTCGACATTCGGCCCGGTGAATTCGTGTCCGTGGTCGGCCCAAGCGGTTGCGGCAAATCGACCTTGATGATGATGATCGCAGGGCTTGCCCCCGTTACGACGGGCGAGATCCTCATCGACGGCACGCCGCCGGAGATGCAGCTCGGTCGCTCGGCCGTCGTGTTCCAGCGCGATCTTCTGCTGGAATGGCGCAGCGTCCTCGACAATGTGCTCCTGCCCATCGAGATCAAGAAGCTCGACCGCGCGCACTATCGCGACAAGGCGCTTGAACTTCTCGACCTGGTCGGCCTTGCCCAGTTCGCCGACCGCTACCCGAACGAGCTTTCCGGCGGCATGCGCCAGCGCGTGGCGATCTGCCGTGCGCTCGTGCAGCGGCCCGGGCTTCTGTTGATGGACGAGCCGTTCGGCGCACTCGATGCGCTGACGCGCGAGCAGATGAACCTTGACCTGCAGCGCATGTGGACGCGCGACAGGAACACGGTCGTCTTCATTACCCATTCCATAGAGGAAGCGGTGCTGCTTTCCGACCGCGTCGTGGTGATGTCGCAGCGGCCCGGCAAGGTGTCGGAAGTCTACGACATCGACATTCCCCGCCCGCGCGGCGCCCAGTCGCGCCGCCACCCCGCCTTCCTTGCGGCAGTCGAGGGCATCCGCAAGAACTTCATGACCCTTGGCATTTTGTCGGAGAGCTGAATGAACATCGCGATCCACCCGCAAGCCACTGTGGACGCCGACAGGCTTGTGGCCCTGCGTGCCGATCTGGGCGACGTGCCTTTGATCACCGACGAGGCGCAGCTTCGCCAGAAAAGCCGCGACTTTTTCTGGTTCTCGCCGATCCTGAAGGAAGAGCTGGACCATTGCCGAGCCGACCTCGTTGCCCTTCCGCGCGACCGGAACGACCTCGTGCGCATAGCACGCGCCTGTGCCCGCCACCGCATCCCGCTCACCGTTCGTGGCGGGGGGACCGGCAATTACGGCCAGGCCATGCCGCTTGAAGGCGGCGTCGTGGTCGACATGGGCGCGCTCGGCGCAACGCGATGGGTCAGGCCCGGCGTCGGCCGGTTCGAGGCGGGCGCGCGTATGCTAGACATCGACCGCACGCTGCGCGGCGACCGGCAGGAGCTGCGGTTTCATCCCTCCACCCGCGCGCATGCCACGATCGGCGGTTTCCTGGCCGGTGGTGCGGGCGGTGTGGGGTCGTGCACATGGGGCCAGCTTGCCGATCGCGGCGCAGTCATCGCCGTAGAGGTTCTCACGGTCGAAGAAGAGCCGCGCTTCATCGAGTTGCGCGGGCGCGATGCGCTTAAGGTGATGCATGCCTATGGCGTCAACGGCATCATTACTGAAGTGGAGATGCCGCTGGCGCCCTGGCATCCCTGGGCCGAGCGCATCTGCGCCTTCGACACGCTGGAAGAGGTAGCACGCTTCGCCCACGCCCTGACCGCTGCCGAAGGCATCGCAAAGAAGCTGGTCAGCGTGCATGACGGGCGCATCTCGCCATTGCTCAAGCGCATCCGGCCATTCGTGCCGGATGGCAAGGCCATGGTGATCCTGATGGTCAGCGAGCCGCAGGCGCCGACCGTGGAGGACATGGCGGCCGAATTCGGGGGCGAGACTGTCTTCGCGCGCGGCAATGAAGAGGTGGAGGCGGCGACCTTCGATGGTCAGGGAAAGCTGCCCCCGCTTTACGAGTACACCTGGAACCACACAACGCTCTACGCACTCAAGGCCAAACCCGGCACCACATATCTGCAGGTGCGCTATCCAGCCGGACGCGAAATCGAGATCGTGACGCATCTTGCGGGCGTCTTCGGCGAGGAGGTGCTCTTTCACCTCGAGTTCCAGCGCCGGTTCGGCCGCGTTTTCGTATCAAGCCTGCCGCTCGTCCAGTACACCACGCGCGAGAGGCTGGAGGAGATCGTGCGCATGATCGAGGCTGCGGGTGCGGAGCTTTCCAACCCGCACACCTACCGGCTCTCCGATGCCGGCTGGAAGAAGGTCGATGCACCGCAGGCCAGCTTCAAGCGCGAGGCCGATCCGCATGGCCTGATGAACCCTGGAAAGCTGCTTTCATGATCACCGCGCTGCCGGGAAATGGCTTGCGCGCGCCTTTCGGGCGCTACAGTCACGGCATTGCGTTCGAGGGGGGCGCGCGGACGGTGATCACCTCCGGACAGCTTGGCATCGAACCGGACGAAACCATTCCCGATAGCGTCGAAGCGCAGGCCGAACTCTGCTTCAAGGCCATTGCCACCATCCTGGCCGAAGCGGGGATGGATTTTTCCAACGTCGTGCGGCTCGGCGCCTTCGTCACCGACCGCGATCATTTCGCGCCTTACATGACAGTGCGTGACAGATATGTCCGCGATCCCTTTCCCGCATCCACGCTTGTCATCGTCTCCGGCTTCACACGGCCGCAATTCAAGGTCGAGGTCGAAGCCATGGCGGTTGCACACCCGGATTGAGCCGCCGCGGCCAACTGCGCAGACATATGCTCACCATCCGGCCTTCGCGAATGAGCATCCAGCGTCGAGACGGCCCTGAAGGCACGACAGTCGGCGAGGTCTCTCTTTTTCACGCAGCGTCCGTTCGAACAGGCGGAACGGCACTCGGCCTGCTCCTGGACGAATGTGTCAGCGATCACCGCGATGCTCGCGTCTGGAATGCCCTTGCGCGCCAGCATCTTGCGGCCAGATAGGCGTGACCCGTCGGTGAGGTTGGGAGATCGTTTCCTGGCGTCGGATTTTCGAAAGTGGGTGTTCAGAGCATCGCCAAGACGACTGGTAGGTGCGTAATGGTATCGCTTGGCGATGCTGCCCATCGTCCTGACGAACCGCTGTGCCTTCAAGAAGGCATCGGTAGTGGCGGCGTCACTGGTTTTGTGATCGTCAGCCGAGCACTTCGCCAACTGCCTGTGCCATTGCTTCGACGATCTGATCCGCTTCGGCCTTCTCGAGGCACAGCGGCGGTGCGAAGCCGATGATATCGCCCTGCGGCATTGCACGCGCGATTACGCCGCGCTTGAGCAGCGCCGCAGCAATGGAAGGGCCGACCTTCCTGGCAGGATCGAAGGGCGTGCGCGCCTCGCGGTCGGCTGACAGCTCGACGGCGCACAGCATGCCTTCGCCACGCACCTCGCCGACATGGACGTGGCCGCCGACGGCGTCCTTCATGGCGTGGTTGAGATAAGCGCCGGTGTCCCTTGCATTCTGCACCAGGCCAAGCGTGTCGATCAGCTTGAGGTTGGCGATGCCCGCCGCAGCGCCGATCGGATGGGCGGAGTAGGTCCAGCCATGGCCGATCGGCCCGTTCTCGTCGGTGCCCTGCTCAAGAACTTTCCAGACCCTGTCGCCGATGATGGAGCCTGAAAGCGGAGCGTAGGCCGAGGTAAGGCCCTTGGCGATGGTGATAATGTCGGGCGTTATCCCATAGTGGTCCGAGCCGAACATTGAACCAAGGCGGCCGAAGCCAGTTACCACCTCGTCGGCGATGAGCAGGATGTCGTGCTTCTTCAGAACGGCCTGGATCGCGGCCCAGTAGCCGGCCGGCGGGGGCACGATGCCGCCGGTTCCCAGCACCGGCTCGCCGATGAAGGCGGCAATGGTGTCTGCGCCTTCCTTCTCGATCAGCTTCTCCAGCGCTTCGACGCAATGGGCCACAAAATCCGCCTCGCTCATCGCACTGTCGGGCCGGTGGTAGTAGTAGGGCGCCTCGGTGTGCAGGATGCGATCGACCGGCAGGTCGAACTTGTCGTGGAAGAGCTTCAGTCCGGTGAGCGAGCCGGTGACCAGCCCCGAACCGTGATAGCCGCGCCAGCGCGAGATGATCTTCTTCTTTTGCGGGCGACCGAGAATGTTGTTGTAGTACCAGACCAGCTTGACGTTGGTCTCGTTGGCATCGGAACCGCCGAGGCCGAAGTAGACCTTTGACATGCCCTTCGGCGCGCGCTCCAGTACCATTTTGGCCAGCGTAATCGAGGCCTCGGTGCCGTGACCGGCATAGGCGTGGTAGTAGGCGAGTTCGCGTGCCTGCTCGGCGATCGCGTCTGCGATCTCCGTGCGGCCGTAGCCGACATTGACGCAATAGAGTCCGGCAAAACCATCGAGCAGGCGGTTGCCGTCGCGATCTTCGATAAAGACGCCCTTGCCGCCGGTGACGATCCGCGAGGCGCTCTCGCCACGCGCATGCTGGGCCAGATGCGTCGAGGGGTGGAAGAAGTTTTCACGGTCCCACTGCGCGAGGATGTCGTTGGTCAGCATAGGGTCTCTCCCTTGGATGTTCTGGTTCGTCATGCCGTCTGGCGGCAGATGTATTTGAGGTCTGTATAGGCTTCCATGCCGTGCCGCGAGCCTTCGCGGCCAAGGCCCGCCTGCTTGACCCCGCCGAAAGGAACCGGGGCGCCGGTGATCTTCGTTCGGTTGACGGCGATCATTCCGAACTC
>VFQU01001850.1_pt1 | contig 11243 bp, 10 predicted proteins | sample 3512311 | NCBI WGS metagenome assembly VFQU01 (sample SAMN10412377, study PRJNA504923) | tailings metagenome | isolation source: Relicate 3 Philex TSF3 active mining site | place: Philippines: Tuba, Benguet | collected 2017-08-29 | reverse complement strand
ACCCAAGTGTCTTTGGTGCCGCCGCCTTGGCTGGAATTGACGACCAGCGAGCCTTTGCGCAAGGCGACGCGCGTCAACCCGCCGGGCACCAGCTTCACGTCCTTGCCGACCAGCAGATAGGGCCGAAGGTCGAGATGGCGCGGCGCCACCCCTTCCTCGACGAAGGTCGGGCAGGTCGACAGCGCCAATGTCGGCTGGGCGATATAAAGCTCGGGCTTGGCGATGATGCGCTGGCGGAAGGCTTCGATTTCCGCCGCCGTCGATTTGGGCCCGACCAGCATGCCGTAGCCGCCCGAGCCGTGGGTTTCCTTGACCACGAGTTCGGGCAGATGTTCGAGCGTGTATTTGAGATCGTCGGGCTTGCGCAGCGAATAGGTCGGGACGTTGGCGAGCTTGGGCTCCTCGCCCAAATAGAAGCGCACCATATCGGGCACGAAAGGATAGACCGCCTTGTCGTCGGCGACACCCGTGCCCACGGCATTCGCGAGCGTGACGTTGCCTTTGCGATAGGCTTCGAACAGCCCCTTCACGCCCAAAGCCGAATCCGGCCGGAACGCGGCGGGATCGAGGAACGCGTCGTCCAAGCGGCGATAGATCACGTCCACGCGCCGTGGCCCCGCGACCGTGCGCATATAGACGTAGTCGTTCTCGACGAACATGTCCTGGCCTTCGACGAGTTCCACACCCATCTGCTCGGCCAAGAAAACGTGCTCGAAATAGGCGGAGTTGTAGGCGCCGGGCGTCATCATCACGACGGTCGGCTCGTCCTTGTCGGCGGCGCTGTGCGGCGGCAAGGAACGCAGCGATTTGAGCAGTTCGTCCGGATAATGGCCCACGGGCTGCACGCGGTTGCGCGCGAACAGCTCGGGGAACAGGCGCATCATCGCTTCGCGATTTTCCAGCATGTACGACACGCCCGACGGCGTGCGCACATTGTCCTCCAGCACGTAGAACTGGTCGGCCGAGACGCGGACCACATCGATCCCGGCGATGTGGGTATAGATGCGGCCCGGCACTTCGACGCCGATCATCTCCGGCCGGTATTGTTCGTTGCCGTCGATCAATTCGGCCGGGATCTTACCGGCGCGCACGATCTCGCGCCCGTGATAGACGTCGTAAAGAAAGGCGTTGAGCGCCTTCACACGCTGGACGAGGCCTTCGGACAGCGCATCCCATTCGGGGGCGGTCAGCACGCGCGGAATCACGTCGAACGGGATCAGGCGCTCGGTGTCCCCGCCCTCGCCATAGACCGCGAACGTGATGCCCAAGCGGCGGAACAGAACGTCCGCCTCGTGGCGCTTGCGGGCCAGCAATTCGGGCGGCGTGTTTTCGAGCCATTGCGCGAGGCGCGCATAGGCGGCACGGACCGTGCCATCGGGCGCGCGCATTTCGTCGAAGGCAACCGGCGCGCCAGGGGATGCTGCGTTCACGCGAAATCTCCCAAACCCGGCAGGAACATGCCCTACTTCTCCCAAAACCGGGGGTAGGCGATGCAACCCGCAGGCCAGAGATTGCCCGTGCCGGCCCAGCTTGGCAACTGGGCCGGAATCAGAGTTCCGCCAGGGTTTCGGCCGAATTCACGACCCGCGCATATTCGCCCGACAGATTGGCGAGCGACAACGCGTGAACATCCGCCGCCGGGATCACACGCCCGTCGAGCAGCCGCTTATCGAAGGTGAAACACCCGTCGGCGACGATCCATGCGTCGAAGCCGAGATTGCCCGCCATGCGCACCGTCGCCTCGACCGAATTGCTGGTCGCCACACCGGCGAACACGACCGGGGCCGCCTTCGCATCGCGCAGGACGCGCTCCAATTTCGTGCCGATGAACGCCGAATTCGTCGATTTGGCGATCACGGTTTCGCCCGCCAGCGGCATCGCCTCGGGTTTGAACGCATGGCTCGGCCGGTCGGGACGATAGCCGGAATCGGGCTCGACCGAATCGTGGCGGACATGGATCAACGGCAATCCGCGTTTACGCCACGCCGCCAGCAATTGCGCCACCACCGCCTCCGCCCCCGGATTGCAGCGCTTGCCCCAATAGGGCAAATCGACCGCCTGTTGCATGTCGATAATGATAAGGGTCGCGGTGGCGGGTAACGTCATGTCGGGTTCCGCTTGATCCGGGTGCGGGAAACCCTATCTAACGGGACCGGTACGGCAACGAAAGTCCCCCCATTGGATTCCCTCTCCCAACTCGTTCTCGGCGCCTCGGTCGGTTATGCGGTCGCGGGCAAGCGCCTGGGCCGTGTGGCGATCGCCGCCGGCGCCCTGGCCGGCACGATCCCCGATCTGGACAGTTTCTTTCCCGTCGCCGACGAGTTCCAATCCTGGGTGCGCCATCGCGGCGTCAGCCATTCCTTCCTGTTCGCCGCCATTGCCGGGCCCGCCTTGGGCTGGGCCGCGTGGCGCTGGTGCCGCCAGAACAAGCCCTTCACCCCGGCGGGCGAGGAAGACGCGATCTGGGCCTGGATCGGCTTGTTCACGCTGGGCATCGGCACGCATCCCCTGCTCGACTGGTTCACGATCTACGGCACGCAGTTGCTCGCCCCCTTCAGCGACACGCGGTTCTTCGTCTCGGGTCTCGGCATCATCGATCCCGGTTACACCGTGCCGCTGCTGATCGGCACGATCGCCGCGCTGATCGCGCCACGCGCGGTCGCGGCGCGTGTGCTGATCCTTGCGGGCTTGGCCCTCAGCACCGTCTATCTGTTCTACGGGCTCGCGCAAAACAAAGCTGTCGAAACGATGGCGCGCAACCAATTGCGCGCCGAGGACGTCGTCGCCGCCGATCTGCGCGTCTACACCACGATCTTCCAGCCTTGGCTGCGGCGCATCGTGGTCGACGATCCCGACGGGGCGCGCGTGGGCTTCGCCTCGCCCTTGCAGAAAGGCGCCATCGCCTGGGCGTGCTTCAAGCGGATCGACGATCCCGCGATCGCGCCGGTGCTCGCAACACGCGAAGGCAAAATCCTCGCGTGGTTTTCGGACGGCATGCTCTGGCCGAGCATCGAACCGCAAACGGATGGCGGCAAGATCGTGCGGATCACCGATCGGCGCTATGGCGTACCGGGCGACACGATCAATGGCTGGTGGGGTTTGGAAGCGCGAGTCGACGCAAGCAACCGCGTCGTCGGCACGATCGAGCGCATCCAACTTCCGCGCGATACGTCGCGGGTGAACGAGTTGTTCGTCGCCGGGATCGGCAAGCCGACCGAGATTTTCCCGCAAACGCGCAACGCTGCCGACGCGGCCCGCGACTGCGCGGCGCAAAGGGGTTAGAACGCGAAACAGACCGCGCGTTCGGCGCGCAACACCGAGTCTTGCGCGAAGCGCCGCTTATAGTCGGCGATGACGCGCTCGACTTTCGGGGCGGCTTGGCGCGCATCAGGCACGATCACGCTGACCATAGCGCTGCGTTCCGAAATCGTACGGCTCTGGCGCGTCGAGAACCACGTCCCGCTGGCGTCGAAGGTGGTCGAGCCATCCGGGAATTCGCGGATCAGAACCTGATCGACGAACTCGCGCCATTGCGCGTCGGTCACTTCGCGCCCGCCCGGAACGCCGCGCCCGAAATAAAGATCGATCGCCGAGCCCGCCGAAAGGCCCGGCGGGCAGGACGGCGCGTTCGCGCAAGCCGCCAGAAAAAGGGCGGCGAGCGGAACGACGATCCGCAGCGCCGCCCGTTTCATCGCGCTTAGCCGCGGCCCACGAAGGGCATCTTCGTGGCCATGACGTTCATGAACAGGATATTCGCGTCGAGCGGCAGCGAGGCCATATGCACGATCGAGTTGGCGACGTTGCTTACGTCCATGCGCGGCTCGTGCATCATCGTGCCGTTGGCTTGCGGCACGCCCGGCCCTTCGACCATGCGCGTGGTCATTTCCGTCGCCGCGTTGCCGATATCGATCTGACCGCAAGCGATGTCGTAGCGCCGCCCGTCGAGCGCGATCGACCGCGTGAGGCCCGAGATCGCGTGTTTCGTCGCCGTATAAGGGGCCGAATGGGGGCGCGGCGCGTAGGCGGAGATCGAGCCGTTATTGACGATGCGCCCGCCGCGCGGGTCCTGCGCCTTCATGATGCGGATCGCCGATTGGGCGCACAGGAACGAGCCGGTCAAATTCGCGTCGACCACGGTCTTCCATTGTTCGAACGTCAGATCTTCCATCGGAATGGCGGGGGCGCCCGTGCCGGCATTGTTGAACAGGAAATCCAAGCGGCCCCATTTCGCTTTCACCGCGCCAAAGGCGGCTTCGACCTGGGCGGGATTGCCGACATCGGCGGCCAAAGCGATGGCCTCGCCGCCCGCCGCCTTGATTTCGGCGACCGCGGCTTCGAGCTTGTCGGCGCGGCGCGCGAGCAAGCCGACCTTGTAGCCCGCCTTGGCCAGCGCGATAGCGCTGGCTTTGCCGATTCCGCTGGAAGCACCGGTGACGATCGCGACTTTCACGGCCATGGAGGTTTCCTCTTGTCTTTATTTGGTTCGCGGAAGATTTGTCCCGCAACCGTCGCGCGCTTGCAAGCGATTACACCGCGAGTTTGGGCGCCCAGGCCGCGAGGCGTTCGACGGCGGCGTCGAGCGTTTCGTATTTCTTGGCGAAGCAGAAACGGATCGCCGACCGCATGCCGCCATCGGCGTAGAAGGCCGAGACCGGAATCGCCGCGACGCGCGCTTCCTTGACCAAGCGGCGGCAGAATTCCTGATCGTCCGTCAGGCCCAGCGGCGCCAGGTCCACGTTGATGAAATAGGTGCCTTCGCACGCGAGCGTCTTGAACCCCGCCCCCGCCAGCCCCTCGGCCAAATGGTCGCGGCGCGCCTGGAGATCGGCGCGCATCGCGTCGAAATGCGCGGCGTCCTTTCCCAGACCATAGGCGACGGCCGATTGCAGATTGGGCGGCGTGGTGAAGGTCAGGAATTGATGCGCCTTCATCAGCACCTTCAAAATGTCGGGCGCCGCGACGCTGAACCCGACCTTCCAGCCGGTCAGCGAGAAGATTTTCCCGGCCGAGCCGATCTTGACGCTGCGGTTACGCAGGCCCGGCACGGCGAGCACGGACGTATGTTTGCGGCCGTCGAAGACGACATGCTCCCACACCTCGTCGGCCACGACGATCGCGTCGGTGCCGTCGATCGCCTTGGCGATCAGTTCCAATCTCGCCGTGTCGTAGACGGTCGCCGACGGGTTCAACGGATTGTTGAACAGCACGACGCGCGTTTTCGGCCCGATCGCGGCGGCGAGAGCGGCGGCGGTGAAGCGCCAATCCGGCGGGGCGAGCTTGACGAATTTCGGCACCCCGCCCGCGCGCAACACCAGCGGCAAATAGGCGTCGTAATACGGTTCGAACAGCACGACCTCGTCGCCCGGCGTGATCAGCGCCATCAACGCGCCCGCGATCGCTTCGGTCGCCCCGGACGTCACCATCACTTCGGCCAGCGGGTCAATATCGATGCCTTGATGCGCCTTGTAGTGTACGGCGACCGCTTGACGCAGCTCAGGCATACCGGGCATCGGCGGATACTGGTTCCAGCCGTCGATCACCGCCTCGGCGGCTTTGCGGCGCACGTCCTCGGGGCCCGGATCGTCGGGGAATCCCTGGCCGAGATTGACCGCGTCATGCGCGCGCGCGAGGGCGGACATCTCCTCGAAAATCGTGGTCGGCAATCCGGCGAAAATCGGGTTCATGGCCCGGTGTTTCTATCCCGCGACGCTTTCGGGGTTCAAGGGCGCAAAACTCAGCCCGGCATGTAATTTGCCTCAATACCTGGCGTATTTGGCTACGCACAAGGTGCCGCTCGAATGATCCGTCCAATCCTGATCCGCAACGCCGTCGTCGTTCCCGATGCGCATACCGCGCCGTTGCGCGGCGGCGACATTCTGGTGCGCGAGGGCCGGATCGCGGCGATCGGCAAGAACCTTTCCGTATCGGCGGATGCGGAGATCATCGACGGCACGCGGCTGATCGCGATCCCCGGCTTCGTCAACGCGCATATGCATTCCAACGAAGCCTTCGAACAGGGCGCTTACGACAATCTGCCGCTGGAGCCGTGGCTGACCATGTCGTATCCGCCCTTCGGCTTTCCCGAATTGTCCGAGCGTGCGCATTACTTGCGCGGCATGCTCTGCGCGCTGGAATCGATCCGCTCCGGCGTCACCACGTTGCAAGACGATCTGATCCATCCCTCGGCCACGCCCGAAGGATTGGACGGCACGATCGCAGCCTATCGCGATATCGGCCTTCGCGCGCGCGTCACGGTCAGCATGTGGAACGCGCCGATGGAATACGGCATCCCGTTCTACGACGAAATCGTGCCGGCGGAGCTGCGCGCGCGCATCGCCGCCACGAAGCTGCCGAGCGACGACGCGTTGCTCGCCTTGTTCGAACGGCATTACGCGAACTGGCATGGCAAGGGCGACGGGCGCTTGGGCATTGCCCTGGGCCCCTGCGCGCCGCAGCGTTGCAGCCCCGAATTGCTGCAAACGTTGAACCGCATCGCGGCCGAACGCGATCTCGCGATGCATATGCATGTGCTGGAAACCAAGACCCAAGCGATCACCGGCCAAGTGCTGTTCGGCAAAACGCTGGTCCGGCATCTCGACGATCTCGGTTTGCTGACCGAGCGCCTGACGATGAATCACGCGATCTGGCTGACGGCCGACGATATCGCGCGCATGGGGGCGGCCGGCTGCTCGGTCACGCATAATCCGCTCAGCAATCTCAAACTCGGCAGCGGTGTCTGCCCGGTGCGCGCCTTGCGCTTGGCGGGTGTGAATGTCGCGGTCGCGACCGACGGCATGGCGACCAGCGACACCGCCGATCAGGTCGAGGCGTTGCGCCTTGCCGCCATGCTGCACAAGATCGAGAGCTTCGATACGTCGACCTGGCTGGGCGCGAAGGAATCCTTCGAAATGTCGACCGAGAGCGGCGCGAAATCCTGCCGGATCGGCGATATCGGGCGTCTCGCGCCCGGTATGCGCGCCGATATCGCGTTGCTCGATGCCGATCATCTGGGCTTCCAGCCGCTGCACGATCCGATCCGGCAGCTGTGCTTCTCGGTCAATTCCGAAGCGGTGCGCGACGTGCTGATCGACGGCGATTTCGTCATGCGCGACCGGCGCATGGCCAAGATCGACGAAACGGCGATCCGCGCCGAGATCGCGGCGGAAGCGGAACGCTTCCGCGTCGAAGCCCTGCCGAAAATGGCCGAAGGGGCTGCGACCTTGCGGCCCTATATCGACGCGATCCACGCCCGCGCGACGGCGCTGGCGTTGAATCCGGGGCACGACGTGTTGCGCGTCCCCCGGATCGGGAATTTCGGCTGAGGCTCAGCGCAGTTCGGCACGCTCCGGATAGGGCGAATGGTCGTTCGGATCGACGCTTTGCCCGCCCAACTCCGCCGCGAAGCCGTGATTGACGTCGCGGTGATGCGCTTCGTCGGCGCGCACGATCAGCACCACGTCGCGCAACGTCGCGTCCTCCGGCATTTTCCAATAGCGCTTGGCGATCGCCGGGGCGGGCACGTTCGCGGAACGGCCCTCGTCGATCTCCTTCAGGTAATGGGTGTAGGAGGTCACGGCCTCCTCCTCGAAATAGCCGACCAAGCGATGCGCGGTCCTGGCGTGGACGAGGTAAAGGCCGAAGAAGCCGAGATAGAACACCCATTGCACGAACAGCACGACCATGCGCTCGAAGAAGGTCGGCTTGGCGATCTCGATGAAGGTCATCAGATGCATACGCTCGTTCTCCGCCTCCTCCATCAGGATGCGGATCCAGCCCTTGTCGTCCTCCATCCGGCGCAGGCAGCGCAGATGGGTCAAGGTCGCGCCGACCATGCCGGGCACGGCGGCGACCGTTTCCAGCACGATCGCGCGATGGCCATAGCGCTTGGCGAAGAACGTGTCGGCGCAAAAGCGCAGCAACTTGGTGACGGCAAGCGCGAAACGATCCGAAAAGCCGCGCACCGGATGATGGCGCGCGGGATCGATGGCGGAGGCGACGGCGGTCATCGGGTTTCTCCTATGGGGGTGGAGACGGGGATCAGGGGGCGCAAGCCGGTGACGGGATCGCGGAACAACGCGAGGCTCATGCTTTCCGCGATGCGCGCGGCCTTGAAGCGGAATGCGGCGGCCGCTTGCGGCGCCATCGTCGCTTCGGTCGCTTCCCACCACAATTTCAGCCAGCGTTCGAGATGCGCGGGCGTGAGTTTGTCGCGCAGCTGGAAATGCGCGAACATCATGCCGCCCTTGTAGCGGCTGTTGCCGAACATCACGCCGCGCCAGAACTCGCCCAGCTTGTCGAAATGCGCCGGCCAATCCTCGACCGCCGCGTCGAACACGGGGCCGAGCAATTCGTCCCGGCGCGCTTTGCCGTAAAAATTTTCGACCAGCGTCTTGATCGATTCGTCGCTGATCAGGGCTTCGAGATTTTCCATGCCGCCATCCTAACGTTGCGCATCGGCGACCGATATGGTCTCAAGGGCGGCGAGATACGATGGCGGCAATAGGTCGCGCCCGGCGAGCAAATGCGCGAGATAGCTGGAATGCGGTTTCAGTCCCGCGACAGGCGGGGCGAGCGCCACGTAAGTGATTGCTTCGACCGGACCTTGTGCCGCGATCACGGTAACGGTACGGCGCGCGTAATGCATATCCGCAACGCCTTCATGGATATCGAGCACCTCGAGCCCGCCTTCGCCCAGCTCGTTCAACGTGCCGTGTACGATACCCTTACGATCGGGGCGGATATTCGCGACGCCCGCGCCGTCGTATTTCGTCCAGGGCTTGTCGAACGCCAAGCGCCAGCCGTCGAGCCGTGCGGCGATACGGCTGCCCCAACGAATGCCCTTCTCCGCCATGCGGGTTTCGAACAACCGCGCGGGGTCCATGTTGGACCCGTAGGCGAAATAGAGAATCACGCTTTCGCCGCCGCCGCGATCGGCGCTTGATGCGGCCCCAGATAGGCCGCGCGGTCGTAGCGATCCGCCCAGAAGCTTTCGGGCGTTTGGGTCAAGGCGCGCAAGCCCGTGCGATCGAGCATCGCTTGGGCTTCGCGTTTCGCCGCCGCGACGATCGCCTTCTCGTCGACGCGCGCGAGCTTGCGGCCTTCCATCACGATCTCGCCATCGACGACGACCGTATCGACATCCTGCCCCGTCGCCGCGTAATGCAGCTGGAACAGCGGCATCGTCGCGGGCGCCAAATGCGGCTTGTCCATGTCGACCAGAATGAAATCGGCGCGCTTGCCGATCTCCAGCGTGCCGCGATCGGCAAGGCCGAAAAACGCAGCGGGTTCGCTGGTCGTCATGTGCAAGAGGCGGCCGGGCGGCAGCACATGCGGATCACGGCGCATCGCGCGATGATACTGCCCGCCCATACGCATCACCCGGAACATGTCCGCCCCGCAATCCGGTGCGAGCCCGTCCGAACACATGATGACGCGCCCGCCCGCTTCCAGAATGTCGGGCACCGGGCAGCGGCCCCACACGGCACTGCCCGACAACGGATTATTGGCGACCGTCGCGCCCGTCTCGGCGACGAGGCGCACTTCCACCGGCGTGATGTCGAGTGCGTGCGACAGCAGCGTGCGCGCATCGACGATGCCGAGTTCGCGCACGGCGAATTCCACCGTGCCGCCGCGCTGGCCGTCCATCATCAGCACGGCGTCGTGATCCTTCGCCAGACGCTTCATCCGCCGCGCGACATCGCAGAGTTCGGCGAAGTGAGGGCCGCGATGGATTTCGGGATTGACCGTCGGCGCGGTCAGCGCCACGCCGATGCGCGCCGACGGCAACTCGCGCAGCAAGCGCCGGCAGGTTTCGTGCTGGGTTTCGAAATCGACTTGGAATTCTTCGCGCGTGCCATCCACGTAACGCGCATAGGTTTTGGGATAAGGCGGGCGCGTGGGCCCGATGCCCAGGATCAACCGCCCGCCCGCTTCGCCATAAGCGGCGGTATAAGCCGTGGGCACATCGACGCCGTCGGAGCGGTTGTTCTCGTCCCCGCCGCCCAAATACGCGACGGCCGTGGTCACACCCGCCTTCAACCGCTCGATCGACGACAGCCGCGCCTCGGCCGCCCAGAATTCGGGCGTGGCGCCGAGCATATAGATATCGCGGCACGCCTGACGCCAGACCGGGAAATCGTCGCCGCCCAGCGTGCGCACCAGGCCGTGGCCGGCATGCGAATGCCCGTCGACGAAGCCCGGCATCAGCACGAAATTCCCGCCGCCGATGCGCCGCGTCGGGTTCGGATAACGCGCCTCGATCTCCGCGCGCGGGCCCAAGGCGACGATGGCGCCCTTATCGACGGCGAGCGCGCCATCCGCGATCGTGCGATGCGCGGCATCCATCGTGACGAGCAGGCGGGCGGTGACGAGAAGATCGGTCATTTGGCGGCTCCCGGCGATACGCTGACATCCTAAAGGCTGGCAAGGCGCATGCCATCAGCCCTGAAGCAGAATTTCCATCAGCTTGGCAACGGGTTCGCGCGACGGGGCACCCGCGCGATGGACGATGCCGGTTTCGCGATGGAAGGTCCGCGGGCCCAAATCGATGGCACGCACGCCTTTGGGCCAGCGGCGATGCAACGCGGTTTGCGGCACCAGCGCCACGCCCACGCCTTTCGCCACCAATTCGACCAGCGATTCGATTTCGTCGAGTTCGCAGCACTCGCGCGGCGTAATGTGCGCGGCGCGCAGGAAGCGATCCGCCTGACGCCCGCCGAAGGAGTTCCGGTCGTAGCGGATGAAGGGCTGTGCGGCGAGGATCGCCGCCCAATCGTTGCCCTTCACCCCGCGCGGCACGATCAGGCGGAAGGGCTCGCGCAGCATTTCCGCCCAGCGCAGATCGCTTTGCAGCGCGAAGGGCGGGCGGATCATCACCGCGAAATCCAAATCGCCGCGATCGACCTGATCGAGCAGATCCATCGACACGCCGGGCACCACGCGCACCCGCACGGCCGGATGCGCGCGATGGAATTTCGCCAACGCATCGGGCAGCAGGCCGCGCTGCGTGGTGGCGATGGCGCCGATCGTGACGGGGACTGGGGCCGCTTCGCCCGGCGACGCGGCGCCGAGATTTTCGTAAAGCCGGATCAGCTCCTGCGCGCGCAGCAGGATTTGCGCGCCGCGCGCGTTGAGCTTGGCCGCCCGCCCCGCGCGATCGAACAGCGCGAAGCCGAATTCATCGGCAAGGCGGCGCATCTGCGCGCTGACGGCCGCTTGCGTCAGGCCCAGTCTGGCGCCGGCGG
>VFQU01001849.1_pt1 | contig 11257 bp, 6 predicted proteins | sample 3512311 | NCBI WGS metagenome assembly VFQU01 (sample SAMN10412377, study PRJNA504923) | tailings metagenome | isolation source: Relicate 3 Philex TSF3 active mining site | place: Philippines: Tuba, Benguet | collected 2017-08-29 | reverse complement strand
TGCCGCTGGCGTTCTGCGCACTGCTCCAGACCGAGGCGCCGTCGGTGGTTTCCGGCCAGAGTCCAAGGTCGCCCGCTGCGTCGAAGTCGCCGAACAGCACCAGCGGCGCCAGGCTCTGCCGTTCCAGCGCGCCGAGATCGCGCGGGCCTCGCGGGACGTTGGCGCGGATGGGCAGGTCGACATCGCGCGGCTGCCCTTGCGCATCGCGATCGGCGCTGCTGGTGGCCGGCGCGTAGTCGACCGCGGGCGAGCCGGCGCGCAGGCGGTAGTCGTCGCGCGCGGGGTCGACGAAGCGCGGGTTGGCCTGAGTGACGAAGGCGAGGGCGCCGGTGTCGATCGACGCGCTTTCCTGGGTGACCACGTCGACCACGTCGCGCGTCGCCGTGCCCTGCATCGACAGCTTGCCCGGCTGCCACAGCACCGAGCGGCGCAGGCTTGCCGCACCCTGCAGATTGAAAATCGCCGAGCCGGTGATGGTGTTGCCGGCGACGGTGAGATCGCCCAGCTCGAACTGCGGGCAGTTGCCGCTGACCACGTGCGTGCTCAGGGCGTTGCCGCTGATCAGGGCGTTGTTCAGGCTGAGCAGGCAGGCATCGCCGCGGAACAGCGGGCCGACGTCGTTGCCACGGATCCACGGGCCGCTGCGGTCGAGCGCGCTCGGCGCGCCGCCGGCGATGCGCAGGCTGCCGAGCTCGCGGACGCGGACCAGCGCCCCGCCCGAAGGCAGACTGGCGGCATTGAGCGCGGCATTGCCTTCGATCAGCGAGCAGTAGTCGCCGGGCGGGCAGACCGAAGCCAGCGCGCCGTAGTCGATTTCCACCTCGGCGCCGGCGCCCGGGCTGCCGCTCGCGACATCGGTGTCGATGTAGATCGCCGCGCCATCGGGGGCGATGTTGTCGTAGAGCCGCACATTCGCCAGCCGCGCGACGGCCAGGCTGTTCTGGGTGCCATCGTAGGGCTGCAGATAGATCGCCCCGCCGGCCACGTCCGCACTGTTGCTCTGGAAGCCGGTGCGCTGACTGGCCGCGGCTTCGAGCAGCGCGGTTTCCGCGCTGCCCACCTCGGCCAGCACGGCGACGCCGCCGCCGTAGCGCGCGCGGTTGCCTTGCACCTTGGCAAGTCCGTTGGCGCCTGCACCGCGCAGGCTGGCGCTGGCGGAGTGCATGCCGGCGCGGATCAGCAGGCCGCCGCCATAGCCGCGACCGTCGCTGCCTTCGGCGCGGTTGTTGAACAGCAGGCTGTCGGCCGCGTGCATTTCGAGGCTGGCCTGGTCCAGGTAGATCCCACCGCCGTCCGAGCTGGCGGTATTGCCGATGATCTGGCTGCCGGCCCCCAGGGTGATGCCCGCGACACCATTGATGCCGGCCACATACAGGCCGCCGCCGCGGGTGGCCGTGTTGGCGCTGAGCACCGTGCGCAGCAGCTGCAGCTGGCCCGCGCCGCTGAAGTGCAGGCCGCCGCCGCTGCCGGTCGCCGTTGTGCCCGTCGCGTCACCGCCGGTCAGGGTGAGGTCGGTCAGCGACACGCTGCTGCTGAGGCTCGTGGTGCTGATCCTGAGCACCGAGGCCGGGTCGCCGCCCGCGCCGCTGACCGTGGTGCGGATGCTGTCTGGCACGGTGTCGCTGCAGCTGGCGTAGCTGCCCCTCAGGTCGAGGGTCTGGTCGGAGACGCTTACGGCAAGCGCCTGCGCCGTCCAGCTCGCCGAGCGGGTGATCAGCACGACATCGTTCTCCGCGCTTGCCGCCGCGGCATCCAGGGCCGCCTGGATGCTGGCATGCGTGCAGCCGACGCCGCTACCGACCCGGTAGGTGGCCGCCTGCGCGCTGGCGGCAACGCCCAGGGCGAGCAGGAGGCAGCAGCCGGCGACGATGTGAGTGGCATTCATGGGCATGACCTCGGTGGGTGTGCCTCGATGAACGCCCTGTGCCGCGAAACTGCGACATACCCGGTTCGCTGGGTCCGCGAACCGGGGTCGCGGGTATCGCCACTGCCGTTCTCAGCGGGCCTGCAGTTCGGCGATCACCTGCCGGGTGCGCTCGGGCAGGCTCTCCGGCGGCACGCCGAGCGCCTCGATGTCGCGGAAGGTCTGCGAAAGGCCCGGACGGTCGCCGGTGTCGCGCTGGATGCGCGCCTTGTCGACCAGGATCATCACCGCCCGCACCCGGCCCTCGGGCTCGCGCGCGCGCCAGTCGGCATAGGTGCGCTCGATTTCGGCCAGCCCCGCCTGCGAGCGCCCGCCCAGATGCAGGGCCTGCGCATAGCCATGCCGGATCAGCGCCGCCTCGCGCGAGCGTCCGTGGCCGATGCGCTCGAGCAGGTCCAGCGCCTCCTTCGAGAGCGCCTGCGCCTCCCCGAAGTCGCGGCGTTTGCTGGCGACATTGGCCAGGGTCGACAGCGAGTAGGCGATGGTGGGGTGGTTGTCGCCGAACAGCCGGCGACGCTCGGCCAGCGCCTCGCGCATCGCCGCTTCGGCCTCATCAAGGCGATCCAGCCGGTACAGCACTTGGCCGAGGTTGTTGCGCGCGCGGGCGCAGACTTCGTCGGCGGCATCCAGCGCGTCGCACAGCTGCAGGGCCTGCCGGTAGAACTCGAGCGCCTGCTGCGGCTGCTGCCGCGCGCTGGCCAGCGCACCCATGGCGTCCAGGGTCACAGCGAGCTCGATGTGTCCGCGCGGGTAGATCGCGCGCTGCATGGCGAGCGCCTGTGTGTACAGCTGCTCGGCCTCGTCCTGGCCGGCGCCGTTGGCCAGCACCTGGCCCAGCGCGCGCTGGGCGCGGGCGATGGCCGCATGCGGCGCGCTGTGGATGCGTTCGCGCAGCTGCAGAAGTTCGCGCTGGCGGGCCACGCTGTCTTCGAGATCGCCAATCCCGTCCTTGGCCTGGGCAAGGCTGGACAGCGCCCGCACGTAGCGATCGTCTTCCGGCAGGCCCGCCGCGCGCCAGCGCTGCAACCGCGGCTCCAGCGTCTCGATCGCCTGCGGATAGCGCTGGCTGGCGGTCAGCAGATTGCCGAGCTCCAGCCCGGCGAGCAGCGCCTCCGCGCTGGCGTCGCCGCGGGTCTCCGTCGCGAGCTGCAGGGCTTCGCGCTGCAGCGTGATGGCCGGGTCCGGTCGGCCGCGCGCGAACTCGGCCTGCGCGAGCACGCCGAGCGCGCGCAGCGCCTGCACGGGGTCGGACGCGCGCAGTCGCGGCAGCAGCGCGCGCAGCGCCTCCGCGGCCCGCGCCGCCTCGCCCTGCTGCTGCCAGACCTCCGCACGAATGAGGTGCAGCGCATCGTGCGCCGCTGACTCCGTCCCTTCGCCGAGCTGCGCCTCGGCCTGCGCCAGCGCGGCTTCCGCCTCGTCAAAGGCGGACAGCGAGAGTGCGACTTCGGCGACCACGCGATAAAGCTCCAGCCGCGTTGCTGCGTCGAGCTCGGCGCTGGCGGCGAGCTGGCGGCGGGTTTCGGCCACCAGCTGCTCGGGTCGGAGGCGCTCGTCGCGCGGCAGGCTGGCGCGGGCGCCTTGGAACAGCTGCAGCATGAAGGCGCTGACCGCGTTGGCGCGGGCGCTCTCCTGGCGCGCCCGATCGGCTTGCCAAAGCACCGTGCCGATCGCCGCGCTGGTCGCCAGCAGCAGGGTCGCCGCCAGCGCCACGCCGCCGCGATGCCGGTGCAGGAACTTGCGCAGCCGGTAGCCGCGCGCCGGCGGGTGGGCGCGCACGGGCCGGGCGTCGAGATGGCGCTCGATGTCGTCGGCCAGCTCGCCGGCCGAGGCGTAGCGTCGCGCCGGGTCCGGCTCCATCGCCATCTGCAGGATGTTGTCGAGGTCGCCGCGCAGGGCGAGCCGCAGGGCCGCCGGCGGCAGCGGTGCCGAGCGCGCCGCCCGCGCGGCGTCGGACGAGGCAAGTCGGCCGGGAACACGGGTATCGGGCCGCTGCCCCAGCAGCAGCTCGTGCAGCAGCACGCCGAGCGCGAACACGTCGGTCGCCGTCGATACCGCACCGCCGGCGTGCTGCTCGGGCGCGGCATAGCCCGGCGTCAGCGGGGCCAGCCCGGTGCCGGTCGCGAGCTCCTCACCCTCGTCCAGCAGCTTGGCGATGCCGAAGTCGAGCAGCTTCACCGCGCCCTCGGCGGTGACGAGGATGTTCGAGGGCTTGATGTCGCGATGCACGATCAGCTGCCGATGCGCTGCCTGCACTGCGCGGCAGACGACGCAGAACAGCCGCAGCCGGGCCCTCAGGTCGAGCGCCGCGCGGTCGGCGTGCTCGGTGATGGCGACGCCGTCGATGTACTCCAGCACCAGAAAGGGCACGCCGGCCGGCGTCACCCCGCCGTCGAGCAGGTGCGCGATGTTCGGGTGCGACAGCGCCGCCAGCGCCTGCCGCTCGCGACGGAACATGCGCTGCTCCAGCTCGGAGAACAGGCCGCGGCGCAGCAGCTTGATCGCGACGCGCTGGCGGAAGCCGCCCTCGATGCGTTCGCCGAGGAACACCGCCGCCATGCCGCCCTGGCCGAGCAGGTGCAGCAGGCGGTAGGGGCCGATTGACTCGCCGACATAGGCGTCCAGCGGCCGCTCCATCGCATCGCCGATGAGCGCTGCCCGCTGCTCGGCGGGCAGGTCGAGCGGACCGGGGCGGGCGTCCGCCTGCAGCAGCCGCAGCAGGGCCGCGCGTTCCGCGGACGTGGCGCCGCTCGTCTCCAGCCAGGCCGAACGCATCGCCGCCGGCTGCTCCAGGGCGGCGTCGAACAGCGCGCGCACGCGCTGTGCGTCGGGCGCAGGGCCCGTGGGATCGGCTGTCGTCATGTGCTGCACCGCGGCTGGAGTACGCGGGCGCACAGGCGGGTGGACGCGAGTGCGGGCGCTGCTGCGCGCGGTCGCCCCACGGCGCTAGCCCAGACGCTCGTGCAGGAAGGCGCGGGCGAAGCGCCAGTCGCGGTCGATGGTGCGCCGGGCCAGCCCGAGCGTGTCGGCCACCGCTTCCAGCGAAAGGCCGGCGAAGTAGCGCAGCTCCACCACCTGCGCGGCGCGCGCGTCCACCGCCGCAAGTTCGTTGAGCGCGGCATCGAGCGCGAGCGTCTCCTCGGCGCTGGACAGCGCGATCGGCAGGTCCTCGGATTCCAGAGTGACGGCTGCCCAGCCGTGGCCCGCCTTGAGGCGGAGGCGGTCGCGGGCGCGGTCCTTGAGCAGATGCCGCAGCGCCCGCGCCGCGTAGGCGAAGAACTGCGCACGGTGGGCGAACTGCAGCTCGCCGGCGCCCTGCATCCGCAGGTAGAGCTCATGGACCACCGCCGTGGTCTGCAGGGTGGCCGGGGCTTCGGCGGCGAGGCGCTTGCCCGCCATCGCCTTGAGTCGCCCGTACACGGCGGCGAACAGCGCATCGACGGGCTGGGCGCCGGCCTCGCCGGCGGGCGCATTGGCTGACGGTGGTTCCGACACGACGCTGCGCCCCCAGGCGATGCGGCACGGTAGCGGGAGTCTAACGCCCGCGGCCGGCTCGCACCGTGGGGTCAGGCATCAGCCCGCTTCCTGCAGCCGCTTGGCCGAGACCACGATGCCGTCTTCGTCCGCATACAGGTAGTCGCCGGGGCGGATGTCGACGCCGCCAATGCGCACCGGCACGTCGCGCAGGCCCTGGCCGCTCTTGTCGGTCTTGCGCGGGCAGGTGCCGAGCGCCTTGATGCCGATCTCGAGCTCGGCCAGCGCCGCGGAGTCGCGCACGCAGCCGAACAGGACGATGCCTTCCCAGTCGTTCTTGACCGCGAGCGCGGCGAGTTCGTCGCCGAGCATGGCGCGCTTCAGGGAGCCGCCGCCGTCGACCACCAGCACGCGGCCTTGGCCCGGCTCGGACAGCGCCGCGCGCACCAGGCTGTTGTCCTCGTAGGCGCGGATCGTATGGACGGGGCCGCCGAAAGCGATGATGCCGCCGAAGTCGGAGAGCGGCTCCTCGACCACCCGCAGGGCGTCGCCGTAGGTGTCGCAGAGGTCGGTGGTCTTGGCTTCCATGGGGATTCTCCGGGGCGTGGACAGGCCGGCATTGTAGGCGCTGGGCGCTTCTCATCGGCCACGCCCGGAGCCGCCGCGGCGCCGCGCATGAATGCCCGCCAACGCCGCGGCCCGCAATGTCGCGTGGCGTCGCCGCACTGCGTACTACCCGGCACAAGGCCCGCATCCCGCGGGGCCAGCGCGAAAGGCCGGTGCTAGCATGACCGTCACCATCCCGTCGCCCCAGGAGGCGACCATGAAGACCCACCTCGGCCACTACGAGATCGTCGCGGAGCTGGGCCGCGGCGGCATGGGCGTCGTCTACAAGGGCTTCGAGCCGGCGCTGAACCGTTTCGTCGCGATCAAGGAGCTCTCGCCCTCGCTGGCGCACGACCCGCAGCTGGTCGAGCGCTTCCTGCGCGAGGCGCGCTCGATGGCGGCGCTGAACGACCCGCACATCATCCAGATCTACTTCATCGGCCAGGAGAACGGCCAGCCCTTCTTCGTGATGGAGTTCGTCGAGGGCGAGTCGCTGTCGGGCCTCTTGAAGCGCGAGGGCCGCCTGCAGCCCGAGGTGGCGCTGAAGATCCTGCACCAGACCGCGCAGGGTCTGGCCACCGCCCACGACGCCGGAGTGATCCACCGCGACATCAAGCCGGGCAACCTGATGCTGTCCTCGCGCGGCCAGGTCAAGATCGCCGACTTCGGCATCGCGCTCGCTACTCAGGACCTGTCGAAGAAGCTGACCAGCACCGGCGAGTTCGTCGGCACGCCGGGCTACCTCTCGCCCGAGGTGTGCCTGGGCAAGCCGGTGGACCAGCGCTCCGACGTGTTCTCGCTGGGCATCGTGCTGTTCGAGATGCTGAGCGGGAAGACGCCGTTCTCCGACGAGAGCCCGCTGGGCCTGATGCTGGAGGTGGTCAAGGCCGAGATTCCGGACGTTCGCCAGCTGAACGAGGCGGTCGACACTCAGGCTGCGGCCATCCTCGCCAAGATGTTGGCCAAGGACCCTGCCGAGCGCTTCCAGAACTGCCACGACCTGGCCGCGGCCCTGCAGGCGCATCCGCTGGTCGCGCAGACCGGCGCGCTCAAGCTGCCGGCGGCGAAGCCGGCGGCCTCCGATGCGACGGTGGTCGGCGCCCCCACCCCGGCCTCGCAGCCCAAGCGCGCGCCCACGCCGCCGCCGGTGGTGAGTGCAGCGGGCGTCGGCGTGGCCACGCCTGCGCCCGCGTCCGCGCCGCCGCCAGTGCCGGTGCCGCCGGCAGCCCCCGTCGCCGACGCCGCCACCCGCGCCCGCGCGCCGGCGCGTCCGTCGGTGCTGGAGTCGCAGAAGCGCGGCGGTGGCGGCAAGCTGGCGATCGGCATCGCCGGGGGCCTTGCGCTGCTGGTCGCTGGCAGCGTGTTCGCCTTCCGCGCACCGCTGATGAACCTGGTGAGTGGCTTCTACGACGGCTTCGTCGGCAGCAGCTATTCGGATGGCGTGGCGGCTGGACGCGCCAGCAATCCTGTCGCCAGCAGCACGGCGGCGACGTCGGCACCCGAAGCCACGACTCTGACCAAGGAGACAGCCAGCGCCGACACCGGAGCCGACGGCGTCGGGTCGCCGGGCAACAGCGCTGCCCTGATCGCCGCCGATGCCGCGGCGCGCGGCAACACCGTCGGCAGTGCGGTGGCCGTGCAGACCTCGCCGGTCGAAGCGGCCGAGGCGAACAACCAGGCGGCGGCCCCCGCCCCCGCCAATACGGTCGAGAGCACCGCACCGACCGCCGCCGCCAGTGCCGCGATGGTTGGCGCCAAACTGGCGGCCGCCGGTGAGGCGCCGACGGCGGCGGCCGTGCCGAACCGCACCGAAGCGAGCGCGCCGCGCAATGCAGCGCCTGCGCAGGTGGCCAGCGCCGAGCCGCCGCGCAGCCAGGTGCCGCCGCCGCCGCCGCGCATCGCCGTGGTCGCGCTGGGCGATTCGGCGATCACCGGGCCGGCCCGCCAGCGCATCGAGGAGCAGCTGATCCGCCAGGGCTTTGATGTGGTGGACAGCGATCTGCTCGACGTCGACGGCGGCGCGCCGCTGCCGCAGGTGTTCCGCCAGATCCGCCGCCAGGCGGCGGCCGTGGTGGTGGTCCGCGCCGAGCCGATCGGCTCGCAGGAGCTGCAGTACTACGGCCAGAGCTCGACGCTCTACTCCGTGCAGCTCGGCGTGCGCGCCTTCGTGGTCGGCGACCAGCGCCCGCTGGGCGCGGGCTGGCGCGAGCGCGTTGACTTCACCACCTTGAACGCCGAGATCAAAGCTCTGGAGTCGATCGAGCCGCGTCTCGACAGCCTTGTCGATGCGCTGTCGGACTACCGGCCGCGGCGGCGAAGCTGATGTTGAGAGCCGGGATTGGGGATTCGGGATTCGGGATTCGTAGAGCCTGAGCTCTCACCCGCTTCGAATCCTGTCGAAGCTTCCCGGTGTTGGTCTTGAACAACCCCGCGCCCGTGGCGCGGGGTTCTTTCTTCTGGGCGGACCGGCGCGCGACGCCCGCGAGGTGACGGCCGGGCCTGCAACGCAAAATGTCGAAAGCCGCCGCGCTGCTGCGACCATCCCGGCCTGCAGCCCGCAGGTCCTTCAAGGAATGCCGACATGAACTACATGCTGCTGATCTACGCCGACGAAGCCGAAAGCGCGAACTGGAGCGAGGCCGACTGGCAGGCCTGCTATGCCGCACACCAGGCCTACGGCGAGGCCATGGAAGCGGCCGGCGTGATCCGCGGCGGCGCCGAGCTGAAGCCCGTGGCGACGGCGCGGACGGTCCGCTTTGCCGGCGGCAAGGCCGGCGAGCCGATCGACGGGCCCTTCGCCGAGGCCCGCGAAACCCTGGGCGGCTACTACCTGATCGAAGTCGACTCGCTGGAGGAGGCGATGGCCTGGGCCGCCAGAATGCCCTGCATGCACGGCGGCGGCGTCGAGGTGCGCGAGCTGGGCATGAGCTGACCCCGCACCGACTGGCTGTGCCGCGCGTTCGACGCCGCCGGTCGGCAGATCACGGCGGACTGCTGCACGCTGCGGACCGAAGGGCCGCACCGTGCGGTCCGCGCGTCCGACGACTGACCGTGCGCTTTGGCAGGTCGGGCAGCGAGCGGCCTGTGGCAGGCTTGAGGCTTCTCACGCCTGCCGAGGTCCCCGCATGTCGACCGCCCGCGCTCTTGCAACGTCCCGTCTGATGCTGAGCACCGCGCTCGCTGCCGCACTTGCCGTCGCCAGCAGTGCCAGTGCGCGTGATGTCGAACCCACCCAGGGCCGTGTGATCGCCACCGCCGCCGACTATGGCGTGCTGCCGCCGCGGGCGCGCATCGAGCCCGAGAACCGCATGCTGAGCGAGCGCCTGGAGCAGCTGCTGCCGCGGCTGATGGCCGAGGCCGATCTGGACCTGTGGCTGGTCATCAACCGCGAGTACGCCGAAGACCCGGTCTACTTTTCGCTGGTACCGCAGCCGAGCTTCGCCGCCCGCCGCACCACCATGCTGGTGTTCCACCGCAAGCCGGACGGCCGCGTCGACAAGCTCAGCGTCAACCGCTACCCGCTGGGCGCGCCCTACGCGTCGGCCTGGGCCGGCGGTGATCTCGCCGAACAGTGGAAGGCGCTGGGCGCGCTGATCGCCGAGCGCGCTCCCCAGCGCATCGGCATCAACGTCTCGCGCGAGTGGCCGGTGGCGGATGGCTTGACGCAAGGCTTGCATGCGCAGCTGCTGGAGGTCCTGTCGCCCGAACTGCAGCAGCGCCTGGTGCCCGCTGAGAACCTGGTGATCCGCTGGCTGGAGACGCGCAGCGCGTCCGAGCTGGCGGTGTATCCGCACATTATGGGCATCGCCCGCGGTGTGATCAGCGAGGCCTTCAGCAGCCGGGTGATCACGCCGGGCGTGACCACCACCGACGACGTCGCCTGGTACCTCCGCGAGCGCTTCGAATCGCTGGGCCTGCCGATCTGGTTCATGCCCTACGTCAACCTGCAGCGCCCCGGCGTGGCCTGCGAGAAGGACAGCCCCTTCTGCGGCATCGACGGGGTGATCCAGCCCGGCGACGTGCTGCATACCGATGTCGGCATCTGCTACCTGAAGCTGTGCACCGACACGCAGGAAATGGCCTACGTCGCCCGCGCCGGTGAAACCGAAGCGCCCGCCGGCCTGCAGCAGGCCCTGCGCGTCGGCAATCGGTGGCAGGACCTGCTGACCGCCGAGTACCGCACGGGCCGCGCCGGCAACGAGGTGTTGGCGCGCACGCGTGCGGCCGCCGACAAGGCCGGCATCGTCAGCAGCACCTACACGCATGCGCTGGGCATGTTCGGCCATGCACCGGGCCCGACCATCGGCATGTGGGACAACCAGGGCGCGACCCCGGTGCAGGGCGACTGGCCGCTGCATCCGTCCACGGTCTATGCGATCGAAGGCAACATCAAGGCGCAGGTGCCGGAGTGGGGCGGCCAGTGGGTGCAGATCAAGCTGGAGCAGGGCGCGCTGTTCGACGGCGAGCGGGTGAATTATCTCGCCGGCCGGCAGACGCAGTGGCATGTGGTGCGGTAAGGCCGGGCATCGGGATTAGGGAGTCGGGAGCGAGGAGGCGAGCCCGCGGAGCACGGGTCCGCGCCGAGGCGCGCTGGCCGCGAGGGCCGGGATTCGCGGGAAACTTGCGGGGCCCTGAGCCGCTCGCGATGCCCATAGGGTGGGCCCCGGCCCACCGTGAGTTCCACACGGGTCTCTGTCCGGGGGCGATCGCGGACGAAACCGCTTGGCGCGCGCTCGACTTCCCTCGAGTGCGCGATGAGTGCGCCCGCGGTAACCCGGGATCAACGATCGTTGGTCAATGGGGGCGGCCAGTGCGGAGGCCACGGTGGGCCGGGGCCCACCCTATGCGATGGGCTTGAGGGTCGCCCGGCTTCGCGAAGCATTCCCCCACCGCGCAACTCGCACCCGGCGCCCCGAATCCCGAATCCCTGCGCAGGCTCGTCCGCCCGCCTCAGCGTTCCCGTGCGAGCGCGTTCGCCACGCTGTAGTGCATGCGCAGCCAGGCCTTGCGCAGCTTGGTGCCGAGGCTGCGTTCGGCGACCTTGGCACCGATGCTGCTGTCCTGGCTGGTCTCGTCCAGTTCGATCACGGCCGGTGACACGCCGCGCATGACGAGGCCCTTTGACTCCCACCAGTAGCGCAGGTCGACATCCACCGGACGGCCGAAGGGAATGCGCGTTGCCAGCAGCTTCTCGGCGCCGCGGCGGTTGATCACGTAGCCGGCGGTCAGGCTGGGTACGCGTCGATAGCGCAGCAG
>VFQU01001848.1_pt1 | contig 11260 bp, 7 predicted proteins | sample 3512311 | NCBI WGS metagenome assembly VFQU01 (sample SAMN10412377, study PRJNA504923) | tailings metagenome | isolation source: Relicate 3 Philex TSF3 active mining site | place: Philippines: Tuba, Benguet | collected 2017-08-29 | reverse complement strand
CGACATCGCCGCCCTCTTCGCGGAGTTCGACCGGACCGTCGCCGAGGACGACGAGCGCGCGACCGGCGCCGAGCTGCGCGTTGCGTGGGAGGCCTACGTCGCGCGGACCGGCCCGTCCGCGGGAGCGCCGGGCCGGGGCGCCACGGCGGTCGCGGCGATCACCGGCCCCGCCCGGGTGGCGTTCGACGGCATCGACGCCCGGCTCCGGGCGCTGCAGCTCGACGAGGAGGCCCAGGCCGTCGCCACCCACGACGCGGGCCAGGACGAGTACCGGGCCGCGCAGATCACGTTCGCGTCGGCCGTCGCCGGCGGGATCCTCGGCATCGGGGGCCTCGGGCTGTGGCTCCTCGTCGTCCGCCCCCTCCGCCGCGCGGGTGCCGACCAGGCGTTCCGCCGGCGCTTCCAGGACGCCCTCGAGATGGCCGACGACGAGGACGAGGCGCTCTCCACCCTCGCCCGGTCGCTGGACGCGGCCCACCCGGGTGTCCCCAGCGAGCTGCTGCTGGCGGACTCGAGCCAGGCCCACCTCCACCGCGCGGTGCTCGCCGGGCCGGATCCCGCGGGCCCCGGATGCCCCGTCGACGCGCCGCACGGGTGCGCCGCGGTGCGGCGCGGCCAGACGACCGTGTTCGGCTCCAGCGAGGAGGTCGGCGCCTGCCCGAAGCTCCGCGGACGGCCCGCGGGTGCGTGCTCGGCGATCTGCACGCCGGTGACGGTCCTCGGCCGGACCATCGGGGTGCTCCACGCCACGGGGCCGGTCGACCATCCCCCCGCCGGCAGCACCCGCGACGCGCTGGAGAGCGCCGCCGGCCAGATCGGCTCGCGCCTCGGCGTCATCCGCGCCATGGCGCAGAGCCAGCTCCAGGCCTCCACCGATCCACTCACGGGCCTCCTCAACCGGCGCAGCCTGGAGGACCGGGTCCAGGACCTGCGGCGGGCGCGCGTCCCCTTCGCGGTCGCGATGGTCGACCTCGACCACTTCAAGCGCCTCAACGACTCCTTCGGGCACGAGACCGGCGACCGGGCCCTCCGCCTCTTCGCGCGCACCGCCGCCGAGACCGTGCGCGTGCAGGACATCGTCGCGCGCCACGGCGGGGAGGAGTTCGTCATCGTCTTCCCCCGCTGCTCCGGCCGCGAGGCCGCCGAGGTCCTGGAGCGGGTCCGCGCGGGTCTGCGGGCGGCGTTGGACGGCGCGGAGCTCCCCGGGTTCACGTGCAGCGCCGGGGTCGCCGAGGCGGGACCGCAGGAGGCGTTCCACGACGCGCTCCGCGCCGCGGACGAGGCCCTGATGTCGGCCGGCCGTGACCGGATCCTGATCGCGTCTCCGATCCGGTCGGGGGCGGCCACCGGCACCGTGTGACCGGCGGAGGCGACGGTGGGGCGGGCCCGCCGGGGCCCGCCCCACCCCCGGCCCGTCACACCGGGCCGGCCTCCCGGGTCGCCACCTCGTCCGGGACGCGACGGCCGACGCCCTCGTGCGGCGGCTCGATCGTGAGGTTCGGGAGGACCCGCTCGAGCCAGCGCGGGATGTACCACGACTTCTCGCCGAGCAGCGTCAGCAACGCCGGGACGAGCGTCATCCGCACGAGCAGGGCGTCCACCAGGATCGCCACGGCCAGCAGGAGCCCGAACTCCTTCGGGATGCGGTCCGCGCTCAGGATGAACGCCGCGAACACGGTGCCCATGATGATCGCGGCCGCCACGATGACGCGGCCGATCGCCGCGATGCCGTGCTCCACCGCCGCCCGGGTGCTGTACCCGTGGACGTGGTTCTCCGTGATCCGGCTCATCAGGAACACCATGTAGTCCATGGAGAGCCCGAACAGGATCGCGAACGCGATCGGCGGCACGAACGTCTCGATCGGGCCGGTCACGTCGAGACCGGTGAGGCCCAGGAGGTAGCCCTCCTGCACCACCAGGGTCAGGACGCCGAACCCGACGAAGGCCGACAGGATCGTCGTGATCGCCGCGGTGAGGGCGATCACGGCCGATCGGAACGCCATCGCCAGCACGAGGAACGTGATGCCGACGATGTAGAGCAGGAAGTACGGCATCCGCTGGAAGATCTGCTCGGCGATGTCCTTGAACGCCGCCGTCTGACCGCTCACGTAGGCCGCGGCGTCACCCCCGGCGACGGCCTGCGGCACCACCTCGTCGCGGATGCGGTCGACGAGGTCGTCGGTCGCCTCGTCCTGCGGCGCCGACTCCGGCGTCACGAACACGATCGCGACCGTGCGGTCGTCGTTGAAGACCGGCTCGCCGACGCGGGCGACGTCCTCGACGCCGTCGAGCCCGTCCGCGATCCTCTGGGGGGCCTCGGGGTCGCCGTTCACGTCGATCACGACGGGGATGGGGCCGTTGAAGCCGCGACCGAAGCCCTCCGCCAGCAGGTCGTACGCGCGACGGCTCGTCTGCTCGTCGGGCTGGGTGCCCTGGTCGGCGGCGCCCAGGCGCACCAGGGAGGACGTCGATGCGAGGACGAGGATCAGCAGCAGGACGCCCGGGAAGATGATCTTCGCGTGGGCGCAGACGAACCGGCCGTAGCGCGCGATGAACGTCTTCTCGCGTCCCTCCTCCGAGTCGTCGAGCTGCTTCAGGAAGGGCACCTTCAGGCGGTCGACCTTCGTCCCGAGCAGCGACAGCACCGACAGCAGCAGGGAGTTCGCGATCAGGACCGTCGTGAGGACGCCGAGGGCGCTGCCGAAGCCGAGGATCGTGACGAACTTCAGCCCGATGAGCGCGAGGCCCGTGACGGAGATCGCGACGGTGACGCCCGCGAAGATCACGGCGCGCCCCGCGGACGCCCCGGCCTCGGCCGCCGCGTCGCGTGGCGAGAGCCCCGCGTGCAGCAGCTCGCGGAAGCGCGTCACGATGAACAACGAGTAGTCGATGCCGACGCCGAGGCCGATCATCGAGACCAGGATCGGCGTGACCGTGTTGACGTCGGTCAGGCCGGCCATGATGAACAGCAGCAGGAACGCCGTCGCCAGGGCGACGAGCGCCAGCGCGATCGGGATGATCATCGCGACGAGCGTGCGGAACACGACGAGCAGCACGATGATCGCCGCGAGCAGGCCGAGCAGCTCGGCGGCGCCCTGCTCGATCGGCGGGAACTCGGCGTCGCCGTTGTACTCGACGGTCACCCCCACCGGGGCGACGGCCTCGCGGAAGAAGTCCTGGACCTCCACGACCCGGTCGCGGTCGGCCTCCTCGATGGTCTGGTCGAACTGCGCCTCGGCGTAGGCGATGCGGCCGTCCTGCGACACCGTCGCCGGGTCGAACGGGTCCTTCACGTCCACCAGGCCGGCCTCCCCGTCGACGGGGGTGTCCGACGCCGGGGCGAAACGGGTGCGCGCCTCCGCGACGGCCGCCTCGATCGCGGCCTCGCGCTCGGGCGTGTCGAGCCGCTCGCCCTCCGGGGCCGCGAACACGACGTTCAGCACCCCACCCTGCTCGGCCGCGAACTCGGCCTCGATGAGGTCCGTCGCCTTCTGGGTGTCGGATCCGGGGATGTCGAACTCGTCCCGCAGCGACCCGCCCACCTTCGCGACGAGGGCGATCAGCACGACGATGATGCCGAGCCAGCCGAGGACCGTCTTCCACGGGTTGTAGGCGAACCAGCGGGCCAGGCGCGCGAGGGCCCCCGTCGACGTGCGCTCGTGCTCGCGAAGCCCTGACACCTTCCGTCCTCCCTGTTCGTGGGCGCGTCCGACGCGGTCCCCGTGGACCGCAGCTCGGGACGTCCGCGCCGCCCGACGAGAGGGATCTCCCCGCCGACGCCGGACCATCTCGATCGAAGGGCCGATTCTATGGTCCGCACCGGATGGCGGCGCAAGCCCCCGCCGGCGATCCCGGGGGCCCGTCGCGTCCCCGCGGGGGTCGCGGCCGTCCCGGGGGACCGCGCGCCACCATCATCCGATCGGTGCCCGCACGATCATCCGATCGGGTGACCCCCTCCGGACTGGACCCGAGCGCCCGCCACGCCGATGAGCAGGGTGGGATCCCCCCCGGATCGGCCCCACCCCGTCCCGAGGACCGCGCGTGCCCGGATCAACGGACCGACACCCGACGACCACCGAGCCGGACCCGCTGGTGCGCCTCGTGGCGCAGAAGGACGCGCTGCTGCGCGTCGCGCGCGAGGTCGCCGGCGGGGCGCCGCCCGCCGCGGTGTTCGCCACCGTCGCCCGCGAGGTCGCCGACATCCTCGGGGCCGAGGCGGGGATCGTCTGGCGCTACACCGAGGAGGGCTCGCTCGTGGTGGGGTCGCACGGGGAGCACCGGTCCCGGCTCGGCGTGACGTTCCCCCTCGCGGGTGACGGCGCCGTCGTGGTCGTCTCCCGCACCGGTCGCCCGGCCCGGTGCACCTACCCCGCGCTCCCCCCCACCGACCCCACCACCGCGCGCGTCGCGGGGCAGGGATACACCAGCGGCGTCGCGGCGCCCCTCAGCGTCGGCGGGCGCCTGTGGGGCGCCGTCCTCGCCGCGACCACGGGCCCCGCCCCCTTCCCCCCCGACGCGGAGGAGCGACTGGAGCAGTTCGCGGAGATGGCGGCCCTCGCGATCGCGAACGCCCAGGCCCGCGAGGAGCTCACGCTGCTCGCGACCATCGACGGGCTCACCGGGGTGGTCAACCAGGGCGAGTTCCACCGCCGCCTCGACACCGAGGTCGCCCGCGCCCGCCGGCACGGGCGCCCCCTCGCGCTGGTGGTCCTCGACCTCGACCACTTCAAGCGCGTCAACGACGACCGGGGACACCAGGTCGGGGACCGCGTCCTGCAGCACGCGGCGCGTGCGATCGCCGGGGGGCTGCGCCCCGAGGACGTCCTCGCCCGCGTCGGCGGCGAGGAGTTCGCCGTCATCCTCCCCGAGGTCGACGCCCGGGCCGGCGTCGCGGCGGCGGAGCGGATGCGCCGCGCCGTGGCGCGGGTCCACGAGGACGGCATCCCCGCGGTGACCGCCTCGGCCGGCGTCGCGGAGCTCCGCGACACGGGGGACCACGACGCGCTGTTCGCCGCCGCCGACCAGGCCCTCTACGTCGCGAAGGGCGCCGGCCGCAACCGGGTCCACCGGTACGACCCCGCCGACCCGCGCCAGGCGACCGCCGTCGCGCCGGGGGCGACGCCCTCGGAGGCCCTCGCCGCCGTCCGCGCGCTGGCGCTCGCGGTCGACGCGAAGGACCCCGCGACCCGCCGCCACAGCGAGAGGGTCGCGTCGCTGGTGGGCCGCATGGCGGCCGCCGCCGGATGGGGCGCCCGGGAGATCGACGCGCTCCGCCAGGCCGCCCTCGTCCACGACGTCGGCAAGATCGGGGTGCCCGACCGCGTGCTGCTGCAGACCGGTCCGTTGACGTCGGCGGAGTACGAGCGGGTGAAGGTGCACCCCGCCCTCGGGGCCGGCATCGTGGCCGAGGTCCTCGGCCCGGCCCAGACCGCGTGGGTGCGCCACCACCACGAGCGGGCCGACGGGTCCGGCTACCCGGACGGCCTCGCGGGTGGGGACATCCCGGAGGGCGCGCGCCTGATGGCCGTCGCCGACGCCTTCGACGTCATGACCCGCGGCCGCGCCTACGCCCCGGCACGCACCGCGGAGGCGTCGCTCGAGGAGATCCGGGACCTCGCGGGCGTCCAGTTCGACCCCGCCGCGGTGGCGGCGCTGGAGGACGTCCTCGCCGGGGGCGGCGGCGACGACGACGGTCAGCCGGCGAGCAGCGCCTCCAGGCGGACCTCGGGGTAGTCCTTCTCGATGCCGGCGACGTGCATCGGGGAGCGGAAGAGCGCGACCAGCTCGCCGCTGCGCCGGGCCAGCACCTCCACGCCGACGCGGGCGAGCACCTTCGCGCCCTCCTCGTCGGTCTCGCGGGCGATCATCCGCCGGGGCGGGTCGATCTCGGTGGGGGCGCCGAACTCGCCCTCGAGGCGGGCCTTCGCCACCTCGAGCTGCATCGGCCCGACGGCCGCGAGCACCGGTGACTGGTCGCCGCGGTCGCGGTGGCGGAGCACCTGGACGACGCCCTCCTCGTCGAGCTCGCCGAGGCCCCGCTGGAACTGCTTGTAGCGCCGTGAGTCCCGGGAGCGCGCGACGGCGAAGTGCTCCGCCGCGAACCGCGGCATCGGGGCGAACCGCACGGCGGGGCCGTCGTGGACGACGTCGCCCGGACGCAGCCCCGTCGCGTTGACCAGCCCGATCACGTCGCCGGGGAAGGCCTCCTCCACGGGGATCCGGTCACGGCCGAAGGGCTGGTGCGCGTAGCTGAGGCCCACGGGCTTGCCGGTGCGCTCGTGGCGGGCGGCGAGGGTCCGCTCGAAGCGGCCCGAGCACACGCGCAGGTACGCGATGCGGTCGCGGTGCCGGGGGTCGGTGTTGGCCTGCACCTTGAAGACGACGCCGCAGAACGGGTCGTCGAGTGCCCGCACGCCGCCGTCGGTCGTGTCCCACCCGGCGGGGGGCAGGCCGATGCCCTCGACGGCCTCGAGCAGCTGACGCACCCCGCAGTTCCCGAGCGCCGAGCCGAAGAACACGGGCGTCGTGACGCCGGCGGCGAACCCGGCGGGGTCGTGGTCGGCGCCGACGCCGTCGAGCAGTTCGAGGTCGTCGGTGAGGGTGGCGCGGGCGGCGGGCGGCAGGTCGGCCGCGGCGAGGGGCACGGGCTCCTGCTCGCCGGCGCTTGCGCCGTGGACCGGGCGGTCGTACGGGATGAACGTCGCGTCGCGCCGGTCGACGATGCCGAGGAACGCGCCCTCGTGCAGCACCGGCCACGTGACCGGGGTGGGGCGCATGCCGATCTCGCGCTCGATCTCGTCGAGCAGCTCCAGGATGTCGCGCGCCGGGCGGTCGAGCTTGTTGACGAACGTGATGATCGGGGTGCCGCGCGTACGGCACACCTGGAAAAGCTTGAGGGTCTGGGGCTCCAGGCCCTTCGCCGCGTCGATCACCATCACGGCCGTGTCGGTGGCCGTCAGCACCCGGTAGGTGTCCTCGGAGAAGTCGCGGTGCCCGGGGGTGTCGAGCAGGTTCAGCACGTGGCCGCGGTGCTCGAAGCGCAGCGCGGCGGACGTGACCGAGATGCCGCGCTGGCGCTCGATCTCCATCCAGTCCGACCGCGCGTGCGAGCCGCCGTCCTTCGCGCGGACGGCGCCCGCCAGGTCGATCGCGCCGCCGTAGAGCAGCAGCTTCTCGGTGAGGGTGGTCTTGCCGGCGTCCGGGTGCGAGATGATCGCGAACGTCCGCCGGCGGGCCGCCTCGGCGACCGCGCGGCCGCTGCTCATCGTCGCCACGGTCGGCGCCTGCGGGGGTGTGTGTCGGCGGGGGTCGTCATCGTCGTCGTGGCGCGTCGCGGACGGCCGGCGGCGCGGGGGGCCGGGGGCCGTCGCCGGCGGGGCCGCGGGGCGGCCGGGCGCGGCGGTGGTGCGGGGCGGCGGCGAGGCGGCGGCACGCGGCCGCCGGACGTCGCCGTCCTCACCTGACGGTACCACGGGACCCGGCGGCGGCCCCGCCGGGTCAGTCGTCCCGCTTCTCCGCCTTGCGGCGGTACAGGGCGGCGTCGGCCCGGTCGATGAGGGCCTCCATGCTGTCGCCCTCGGCGAGGGTGGCGAGCCCGGCGCTGATCGACGCGCCGGGGCGCAGGGCGCGGAGGGCGTCCCCGATCGCGGCCACCCGCTCCGCGGCGACGTCGAGGGTCACGTCCGACATCGCGCAGACGAACTCGTCTCCCCCCCACCGCACCGTGACGTCGTACGAGCGGAGGGAGGCGATGATCGCGCGGGGCACGTCCCGGAGCAGCGCGTCGCCGGCGGCGTGGCCCTCGCGGTCGTTGACGGCCTTCAACCCGTCGACGTCGAGCATCGCGACCACGAGGGGCACGCCCAGACGACGGGCGCGCGCGAACTCGTGGGCGAGCGCCAGCTCCCCCGTGCCGCGGCGGAAGACGCCCGTCAGCTCGTCGAACCCGGAGTCCGAGCGGTCGGACGCGGCACGCCGGCGGTCCTTCGCGGCGGCCTCGCGGTCGGCGGCCGCCGCCGAGCGCTCCCGGGCGGACCGGTGGCGGATCCCGGCCGCCGCCCTCCGCACCTCGGCGAGTGCGGCCGCCGCCGGATCCACCAGGCCGGCGTCGCGGGCCAGCCGCTCGCGTCCCTCGGCGGCGCGGTCACGGGCGTCGGCGGCCCGGTCGCGGGCGTCGGCGGCCCGGTCGCGGGCCTCCGCGGACCGGTCGCGGGCGTCGGCGACCTCGTCGCGGCGCTGGGCGGCGCCGAGGCGGGCGGCGGTCGTCCGCGACCGCCCGGCCGCGGTCGAGTGGCGCTCCCGGGTGGTGGCCTGGCGCTCGGCGCGCGTCGCGTCGTGGACCGCCTCCCCGTCCTCCTGGTCCCGGTCGGAGGCGGCCTGGTCGCGGTCGGCGGCGTGCTGCTCGCGGTCGGCGAGGGCCTGGTCGTCGTCGGATGTCCCGGCGTCGGCGTCGGCGACGGTCTGGTCGGCGTCGGCGAGTCCCTGGTCCACGTCCGACCCGGTGCCGGCGCCGGAGCGGGCCGCGACGTCGCGCAGCTCGCGGCGCACGGCGTCGCGGAGGGCGACGCCGACGGCGACGGCGTCGTCGGGTGCGGGGGGCGGCGGCATCAGCGCGCCGCCCCGCCGGCGAGGGCCGTCCGGAGCCGGGCCGACGGCCCGCACGACGGCGTCCCCACGCACGCGAGGAGCGCGTCCACGACCTCCTCGTCGAACTGCGTGCCGCGGCCGTCCCCGATGATCCGCAGCGCCTCGTCCACCGCGTACGCCGGCCGGAAGACGCGGTCGTTGGTGAGGGCGTCGAAGACGTCGGCGACGGCGGCGATGCGCCCCTCCCGCGGGATCCGGTCCCCCCGCAGCCCGTACGGGTACCCCGACCCGTCGATCCGCTCGTGGTGGCTGCGCGCCATGACCGCCGCCAGGTCGAGGAGCGGTTCGCCCGAGCCGGCGAGCATCCGGAAGCCGATCTCGGCGTGCGACTCGATGACCTGCCGCTCCTGCGGCGTGAGCGGACCGGGCTTGTCGAGGATCGCGTCGGGGATGGCGAGCTTGCCCACGTCGTGCAGCGCGCCCGCCGTGCCGATGAGGTCGGACGGCGCCGGGTCGAACCCGAGGCGGGACGCGAGGACCGTGCAGACCGCCCCCATCCGCTCCGAGTGGGCGCCGGTCTCCCCGTTGCGCGCCGCGATCGCGCCGGCGAGGCGGCGGACGGTCTCGGCCCGGGACCGGGTGAGGCTCTCCCCCATCGCGGTGAGGGAGCGGTTCGCCCGCCTCAGCGACGCCGTGCGCTCGGCGACCAGCTCCTCCGGCTCGCGCGGGCCGGGGCCCGGCGCCGGTGCGGGCGCCACGGCACGTGCGGCGGTCTGCTCGCGGGCACGTCGCACGGCGGCGGTGAACTCCCGGCCCGCGCCGGCACGGTCGCCGGCATCCGGCTCCGGGCGCGGCTCCGGGCGCGGCGCCGCGCCGGGCTCGGGCCCGGTGGACCGGCGGGATCTCCTGAGACCGGGCACGCATGCTCCCTTCGCGAGGGACATGCCGCCGGGGTCTCGGGCGGCGGGGGGCCTGAGGCACCCCCTGTCGGGATCCGTGATCCCTCCCGCAGGGTATTCCGACGGCCCGGACGGCGCAACGCGCCGCGGCGGGACCTCAGATGGCCGTGCGGAGGTCCTCGGGACGGAGGGTGCCGGCGACGACGTCCTGGGCGACGTCCGAGAGCCGCAGGCCACCGCGACGGGCGTAGGTGCGCAGGGACCGGAACGCCGTGTCCATGTCGCAGTCGTGGCGCTCGGCGATGATGCCCTTGGCCTGCTCGATGGCGACCCGGCTGTGCAGCGCCCCCTGGAGCTGCTCGGCGACGAGCCGGGATTCGTGCAGCGCGCGGCTCTGGAGGACGGCGATCGTCGCGACGTCGGCGAGGGCCTGGGCCGTCGCGACCTCCGCGGCGGTCATGGGGACCGGCTCGACGCGGAAGAGGTTCATGGCGCCCAGGACGCGGCCGCGCAGGCGCAGGGGGAACGCGTGCGCCGCGCGGAACCCGGCGGCGGCGGCGACGGGGGCGAAGCGCGGCCAGCGGTCCGCGGCGTCCGCGAGGTCGAGGACCTCCACGGGCGCGCCGTCGTGGAAGGCGTCGCGGCAGGGACCCTCGTCGTTCTGGATCTGGAAGAGCTCGACCGTCTCGAGGGCCTCGCTGGTGGCGGCGATGAGGCGCAGGTTGCCGTTGCCGTCGGCGAGGAGCAGGCCGGCGGCCTCGGCGCCGAGCAGCTCGACGCTGCGCTCGGTGAGGAGCACCAGCAGGTCCACCACGTCGAAGTCCTCGACCAGGCTGTCGGCGAGCTCGACGAAGGTCGTCGCGAGGCGTTGTTCTCGTGTCACGGTCGTTCCGTCCTGTCGAGGCGGTCCGGAGACCGAGTGTACGAGTGTGCGGGCATCGGCGTCACCCGTCCAGCCGGAGCCGGCGGGCGACGATGTCGGCGGCGACCTCGGTGAGCGGCCGTCCGGTGACGAACGCGTGGGCGCGGACACGCACGAGCGCCTCCCCCACGCCGACGCCGAGCTGGACGCTCACCATCCCCGACGCCTGGTGGACGGTTGCGCTGTAGTCGGTGAGCACCTGGAGGTCCTCGCCGAGGGTGTCCTCCCCCGCGCCCGACTGTGCGGCGAGGATGGCGTGGACCGCCACGTCGGCGGCCGCGGCGGCGTCGGCGCCGTCCACGTGACCGAGGTCGCCCGGCGCCACGCCGTGCAGGGTCAGGGCCCCCAGGCGCACCGCGCCGACGCGCAGGGGGACGGAGAGGATCGACACGGCGCCCGCCGCGAGGGCCGCCGGACCGAACGCCGTCCAGCGCCCCGGCCGCGGGGCGCGCAGGTCGGGCTCGGAGACGCCCGCGCCCGAGCGGTGGGCGTCGACGCACGGCCCCTCCCCGACCGTGTGCTGGATCTCCTCGAGGCGCCGGCCGACCTCGCCGGACCACGCCAGCGGCGCCGGTCCGTCGGCGCCCATCACCATCAGGCTCGCCCCCGGCACGTCCAGCTCGCGCGCGCACGCCCGGCAGAGCTCCGGCATCGGGTCGGGTCCGTTGGTGGCGGCCACCAGGGCGGAGATGAGCGCGCGCCGCGCGGCGGGGTCACCGGTCATCGCGGCACCGTCTGCCGGGATCGTTCCGTCGTGGCGCGGTGTGGCACGAGCCCTCGGGACCGGTCGGGGCGGGTCCGCGCCACCGGCTCGGAGTCGGGTCGCGGAGGGTGGTGGCACACGATCGTGCGG
>VFQU01001847.1_pt1 | contig 11261 bp, 14 predicted proteins | sample 3512311 | NCBI WGS metagenome assembly VFQU01 (sample SAMN10412377, study PRJNA504923) | tailings metagenome | isolation source: Relicate 3 Philex TSF3 active mining site | place: Philippines: Tuba, Benguet | collected 2017-08-29 | reverse complement strand
CTCCTGACATTGAGACCCATACTCTGTCTTACAAAGTACTTTCTGTCAATCGGGCGAGTTTGCCTCTGGAGAGGCGGCCGCAGCCTGCGCCTTGCGATTCCGCCAGAGGAGGCGTCCCCATATCGCGAGCGGGATGACCCAGAAGGCCATGCCGGGGAGCCAGGGCGCCGCCCGCATCGGTCCGAACATGGCCAACAGCGCCGAGAGCAGGCCGGTCGCGCCGCAGATCGCCCAGATCGCGACGAAGTCCTTGGCCCTCGCCTGGTCGCTCTGGCCCGCGCCGAGCCGATCACCATGCACGGCGACCTGGCGGAAGAGGACGACAAACAGGCCGGCGAGGAAGGCGAAGCCCAGGCCGTACAGAAGGAAGAGGTCACGCAGGTCGCCCAGCGTTCGTATGAGAGCCGCGCCCGGCAGCCAGCCGCCTGTGATCCACGACAGACCGGAGCTGACCAGCATCCGCAGCGGGAAGACATAGACCAGGACCGAGAAGACAATCGCCAGGCTGAGCAGGACCGACAGGCCGTCCCGCCGGGGAGCCATCCGGCCGTAGTCGCGATGAGCGCTCCAGAACAGGGCCACCAGGGCGAATGCTGCAGCCGACGCCGGAATCTGCTTCAGCGCCGCCTTGAGCCCCTCCAGCGACGTCAGCGGCTCGGCCCCGGCGATCAGCAGCAGGGTGACGGCGAAGGCGAAGGCCGCGTCGACGAAGGCGTCCAGCCGCTTCGACTCGGTATTGCGGTCGTCCTCGGTCTCATCGGAGGCGGTCATTCTGCGGCTTCTTGCGCCAGAACCCGCCCGGCGACGGCGCTCAGCTTCGAGACCATCGCGGGGTCACGCGCGGACGGGGCGGTGATCAGGGCGAAGTCCAGGCAGCTGTCGATCGGCGAGGGAGGCCGCTCGACGGGCAGCGCTTGCGCCAGCGACGCGACCAGTGCGCGCGCCTTGCCGGCATTGGCGTTCAGCACGGCCAGCAGCTGGCTCACCTCGACCGCCGCCTCGCCCTGACGCCAGCAGTCATAGTCGGTGACCATGCCAACGCAGGCGTAGGGAAGCTCCGCCTCCCGCGCCAGCTTCGCCTCCGGCATACCGGTCATGCCGATCACCTGGCAACCCCACGAGCGGTAGAGCTCGCTTTCAGCGCGAGTAGAGAACTGTGGTCCCTCCATGGCCAGGTAGGTGACATTCTCCACCACGGCCGCACCGGCATGCCGCGCGGCCTCCGCCGCAAGACTCGACAGGCGGGGGCAGACCGGATCGGCCATGGAGACGTGGGCCACGAGGCCCTCGCCGAAGAAGCTCTTTGGCCTGGCGAATGTGCGGTCGATGTACTGGGACACCGTCACGAAGGTTCCGGGGGGCAGCGGTTCGGCCAACGAGCCCACCGCCGAGAGCGCCAGAACATCGGTGCATCCGGCGCGCTTGAGCACGTCGATATTGGCCCGGGCGTTGACGCTGCTGGGATCCAGCCTGTGCCCCGCGCCGTGGCGGGGCAGGAAGACCAGCTCGGTCCGGCCGATGCGACCAAACACAAGGGCCCCTGACGGCGCGCCGAACGGGCTCTCCAGAACCACCTCGTCGCGATCCTCGAGCCCATCGATGTCGTAGAGGCCCGAGCCTCCGATGACGCCCAGCCGCCAGCCCGCCATGTCGCCTTCCCCACGCCGCGAGCGGACTATGGTCGGCCCGGCGCGGGCCTGTCCAGCCGGATGCTCAACCGGTTATGGCCGCGGCGTCCATTTCGCCGGTGCGGATACGCAGGGCTTTCTCCAGGTCGAGCACGAAGACCTTGCCGTCGCCGATCTTGCTGGTGTTGGCCGACCGGGCGATAGCCTCGACCACGACGTCCACCACGTCGTCGGGCACAGCGATCTCCAGCTTCACCTTGGGCAGGAGCTTCACCTCGTACTCGGCGCCCCGGTAGACCTCGGTCTTTCCCTTCTGTCGGCCATAGCCGCGCACCTCGGTGACGGTCAGGCCCGAAGCGCCGGCCTCGGTGACAGCATCCACGACGGCGTCCAGCCGGCTGGGCTTGATGACGGCGACGATCATTTTCATGGCGAGTAACCCCGGGGAGGAGCTTGCAGGCTAGGGCCGCGAACTCCTGCCGTCAAAGGGCCCCCTGCCGATTGGTTGCGGGGCGGGCGCCGGCGCCAGGATTCCGGGCTGCCGCGCGCGAACCTTGGCCCTCACGCCCTTGGGCTTGACCGCAAAACTCTGCTTCACCGCCTCCATCAGGATGACGCCCGCGAAGGCCGGCCAGACGCGGGAGCCGATCTGTTCAAAGCCATCCGCCCAACGCGCCGCCCAGCCGAACGGCGGCGCATAGAGGGCGCGGGTGTATCCGGTCGGCTCCAGCCCAGCTTCTCGCAGCAGGGTTTCCAACTGGCCTCGGGTGAAGGGTCGCCCGTGGCCGAAGGGCGTGCCTTCGGCGTTGGACCAGAGGCCGTTGCGCGCCGCAGCGGCGACAATCACGCGTCCCGATGGCGCAAGCACCCGGCAGACATCATGCAACAGGGCTGGAGCGCTGTCGGCTTCCTCAAGGGCGTGAACACAGAGGATGCGGTCCATCAGGGCATTGGCGAACGGCAGCGCCTGCTCATCGACCAGGGCGGTCAGGTTCCCTCGCCCGCCCGGCCAGACCTCGACGCCCTGCGACGCCGGCATGGCGGCGATCACCCGGCGCGCACGGGGCCGCATCGCATCCAGGAACGGCGTGGCGTAGCCGAGGCCCAGCACATCGAGGCCGGAGGCGTCGCCCCAGGCCTCGGCGACCTTTCGGCCAAGCATCTCCCTGGCCGCCCGGCCGCGGGGCGAGGCGTAGAAGGCGCGCAGTTCCAGTACGTCTCGGCGCATTGCGGCTCCGGAATCGCTGAAGGCCAATGTAAGGTGGCGCGAGGCGCTGCGTCACCCGTCGGGCGATGCTCCTTTGATCCAAACCTTGAGGCGAAAGTTCGATGCCCCTTCAGGTCCGCCAGTTTCCCTGTCTGTCCGACAACTATGGCTTTCTCATCCGCGATGAGGCGACCGGCCAGACGGCGGCGATCGACACGCCGGACGCGGCCGCCATTCTTCGGGAACTGGAGGCTGCCGGCTGGACGCTGTCGTTGATCCTCAATACCCACTGGCACCCCGACCACGCGGGCGGCAACGCCGAGCTCAAGGCGGCGACGGGCGCCACCGTCGTCGGTCCGGAAGAGGTTTCGCGGATCGCGCCGCCCGATCGCGTGGTCGGCGATGGCGACGTCGTCATGCTGGGCGAAACACGGCTCGATGTGATCGACACGGGCGGCCACACCCTGGGCCACGTCACCTACCACGACGCCGCCGACGCCATCGCCTTTGTCGGCGACACGCTGTTCGCGCTCGGCTGCGGCCGGCTGTTCGAGGGCACAGCCGCCCAGATGTGGGCCAGCCTGTCGCGACTGACCGCCCTGCCTGACCAGACACGCGTCTACTGTGCGCACGAGTACACGGCCTCCAACGCCCGCTTCGCCCTGTCGGTGGATCACGACCCGGCCCTGAAGGCCCGGGCCGAGGCCATCTTCGCCGCACGCGAACGGGGCGAGCCCACCGTGCCGACCACCATCGGCCTGGAGAAGGCGACCAATCCCTTCCTGCGCGCGCCCCTGCTGCGGCCGGACATCGCCGACCCGGCCGAGGCGTTCGGCGCTGTCCGCCAGGCCAAGGACCAGTTCAAGGGATGAGCGAGACCCTGACGGCCGCCGAAGTCGTCGCCCTCCTCGATCTCGCCCCCCACCCCGAGGGCGGATGGTATCGCGAGACCTTCCGGGACGAGCCCGGCCCCGATGGTCGCGCCCGATCAACCGTGATCTTCTTCCTGCTCGAAGCCGGCCAGCGAAGCGCCTGGCACCGCGTCGATGCGGTCGAGGTGTGGCATCACCACATGGGCGGACCGCTGCGGCTCGATCTCGCTGAAGAGGGCGAAGCCGGTATCGCATTGACCCTTGGCCCGGACCTCGCCGCCGGCCAGAGGCCGCATATCGTGATCCCCGCGCACTGCTGGCAGTCGGCGGCGCCGCTCGGCGACGACTGGACGCTCGTCACCTGCACGGTGGCGCCGGGCTTCGAGTTCGAGGGCTTCGACCTTGCCCCTGCGGGATGGCGACCGAAGGGTTAGCGCGCCCCCGGATTCGACTTTCGAGTGCGCGGGGGCGACACTCCGCCCGATTCGGGTGTGTCGGAGCCCCAGATGCTACGCTGGAGTACGGACGAGCAGTCACGCCGCGCGGTCCAGCGCCTGATCTTCCGCTGCGTGGCCGACTTCCTGACCGACCAGGCCGGCATCATCAATCGCGCCAACGATGGCGACTTCGTCCGGGCGCTGGTCAGGCTGACGCTTGACCTTACGACGGAGCCCGTCGGCGAGACCACAAGGGGACCGACCGTCCGCGCCCTTGCCCGGTCGCTGTCGCTGCCGTTCGAGACGGTGCGGCGCAAGGTCGCCCGGCTGGAAGAAGACGGGCTGGTTCGGCGAACCGACGACGGTGTCATTGCGCTGGTTCCCAGCCCGCCGGAAGCGGCCGTGCTTTGCGAGGAGTTGCGCCGCCTCATCAACCGCCTTGAAGCCCTGGGTATCGAACGCGCCCAGTTCGCCCCGCCGCCGGCACAGCCCCGTCAGCCGCCGATCGGCGAGGAAGCCGCCGGCCTGCTGATCCGTCGCTTCATCCTGCGCGCGCTGGAGATCGGCGCGGTTTCCTACAGCGCGGTGACCGACGCGCTGCTGTTCACCTCCCTGATCGGCCTGAACGCGTCGAACATCACCGACGACCCCGAGCTGGCTCAGCGCTTCGCCGGCGCCGACACGCCGCCGCCCGACCATCTGCGCCGCCCGGTCCGCCCGCTTGAGCTGGCGGACCGCCTCGGCCTCGCCTACGAGCCGGTTCGCCGCCGTCTGCAGGGCTTTGTCGAAGAGGGCCTGGCGGTGAAGGTGGGCGGTGGATACCTGGGCGCCATCAGCCACATGCAGCGGCCAGAGGTTCAGGGTGCGGCGCTAAGCGCCAACCAGCGGTTCGCCCAGCTGTTGCAGGGCCTGGTCCAGGCCGGCTTCGATTTCGAACCCGCAAGCCCCTGACACCCAGGGATACCCCGGAAAGCAAAGCGCCCCGCCCAGGGCCGCCGTCGCGGCAGACCCTGGGTCGGGGCGTCGCCCTTCCCCCGAAGAACGACCTTCAGGCTAGGCGGGGTCGCGGGGCGCCGCCAAGATGGGCATGACCCATTTCGAGGGCAAAATGTGCGGCAAGGCGAAGGCCCGCGCAAAGGCTGACCTTTTGGCAACACCCCTGCCGATTGTTACGGAGCGGTCGCATAGGCCACCCGCTCGGACGAGGGGCGGCCAGCGAGGCCCAGTCGCGGCGCGACAATCACGATCAGAACGCCATCGTGAAGCGTCACGCTGGGGCGCGGCCCCTCGGTCAGGAAGACGCGCTGGATCCGCGACAGCCGCTCTCGTCCCTGCGGCGTGGCGGACATCCGAACGAGGGTGTCGGCGGTGATCATCGCGGCGTCCGCGATGAGCGCCGACGAGGCCGGCGAGGCCTCGGCCTCGAAAGGCACTTGGCGTCGGGACGCGCGGCTGACCAGGCTCGAGGACTCGTAGAGACGCTGATACAGCGCCTTCGGACCAACGGGCTGAAGCCGTATAGGCGTCGTTTCCCCCAGCAGGGCGGCGGCCGCGCCTTCGCGGCGGCGCGAGGTGAAGATCGTCAGCCCGCCGACCTTGGTGTCGCGCAGCATCACCCGCCCGGCGTCGGTCTTGTAGAGGGTGTCGCCACGCGCGCCAGGCTGCGGCGCCAGGACCCAGATCTCGTTGCTGCCTTCGAACCGCAGCATCGGCAGCGGGGTCGAGCGATCCAGGGTGAAGGTTTCCCCGGTTTCGGAAACGTACCGAGCCACCGGCGGGGCAGCCCGTCGCGTCTCCTCCGGCTTGTCGGGGAACAGCATGTCGCCCAGCGAGCGGAAGGGCGATGAGCCCTTGTCCCGTCCCCGGTCCTGAGCGTCCGCCGCCGGCGCCACGAGCCCGGCCACCGCCGCCGCAAGCACCAGCGCGGCGGCCGGATTTCTCGCACTCGTAACTGCCATGCCCCGGCTCATGCGCCCCGACTGGGGCGAATCTTGGACGTGGGTCCAGCGCCGATCAAGGCGCCGGTATCGTCGGTCCGCCACTGTGGCGCCGGGGCCGCAGGAGGGTCAGGACGCCAGGTACTGGCCGCCGTTCAGGGTGAAGGTCGCCCCGGTGACGAAGCCAGCCCGCTCGCCCGACAGATAGGACACCATGTCGGCGATCTCCTCGCCCTTGCCCAGGCGCCCGACCGGAATGCCGGCGATGATGCCGTCCAGGACGTTCTGCGGCACCGCCGCCACCATGTCGGTGTCGATGTAGCCGGGACAGATGACGTTGACGGTGATGCCCTTCTTGGCGTTCTCCAGGGCCAGGGCCTTGGTGAAGCCGATCAGGCCGGCCTTGGCGGCGCTGTAGTTGGTCTGGCCGACCTGGCCCTTCTGGCCGTTGATCGAAGAGATGTTGACCACCCGGCCCCAGCCGCGCTCGCGCATGCCGTCGATCACCTGGCGGGTCATGTTGAAGGCCGAGTCCATGTTGACCCGGATCACCTCGGACCACTGCTCGTAGCTCATCTTGTGGAAGAAGCCGTCGCGGGTGATGCCGGCGTTGTTGACCAGCACGTCGATGGGGCCAAGCTCGGCGACCACGGCCTCGGCGGCGCGCTTGCAGTCGTCGAAGTTGCCGACGTTGCCCTTCACGACCATCACGCCGAGTTCCCTGGCGCAGGCGTTCGCTGCCTCGTCGTTGCCGCTGTAGCCGGCGGCGACCTTGAGGCCATCGGCCTTCAGCCGCTCGACGATGGCCCGGCCGATGCCGCGCGTGCCCCCGGTGACGAATGCGACCCTGGTCATGTTGTCCCTTCCCTTGGTTCCCCGTCCGAGCGCCCCGGACGGGGTCTGTTCAATATTGATCCGCCGAGCGGTCGCTGGACAAGCGCCGCGCCGTCAGACGGCCTCGACGCACATGGCCACGCCCATGCCGCCGCCGATGCAGAGGGTCGCGGCGCCCTTGCGGGCTCCCGAGCGCTTCATCTCGTGCAGCAGGGTGGTCAGCACCCGCGCGCCGCTGGCGCCGATCGGGTGGCCGATGGCGATGGCGCCGCCGTTGACGTTCGTCTTCGCCGGATCGAGCCCCAGTTCGCGCACCACGCTGAGCGATTGGGCCGCGAAGGCCTCGTTGCTCTCGACGAGATCGAGGTCGGCGACCGTCCAGCCGGCCTTTTCCAGAGCCTTCTTCATGGCCGGGATCGGGCCGGTGCCCATGATTTCCGGATCCACCCCGGCGTGGGCCCAGCTGGCGATGCGGGCCAGCGGCTTCAAGCCGCGCTTGCTGGCCTCGTCGGCGGTCATGACCACGAGCGCCGCGGCGCCGTCGTTGATGCCGGAGGCGTTGGCGGCAGTCACCGAGCCGTCCTTGGTGAAGGCCGGCTTGAGGCCGGAGATGGTGTCGATGGTGACGCCATGGCGGATGTACTCGTCCTGGTCGACGACCGTGTCGCCCTTGCGACCCTTGATCGTCACGGGCGCGATCTCGTCGGCGAACCGGCCGGCCTTCTGGGCCGCCTCGGCCTTGTTCTGGCTGGCCACGGCGAAGGCGTCCTGGTCGGCGCGGGTGATCTGCCAGCGGCTGGCGATGTTCTCGGCCGTCTGACCCATGTGATAGCCGTGGAAGGCGTCCCAGAGGCCGTCCTTCAGCATGGTGTCGACCATGCCAAGCTCGCCCATCTTCGTCCCGTTGCGCAGATGGGCGGCGTGGGGCGACTGGCTCATGCTTTCCTGGCCGCCGGCGACGACGATGGACGCATCGCCCTGGGCGATCTGCTGGGCGGCCAGGGCGACCGCGCGCAGGCCCGAGCCGCACAGTTGGTTGACGCTCCAGGCCGGCGCCTCGACCGGGATGCCGGCGTTGACGGCGGCCTGCCGCGCGGGCCCCTGCCCGGCCCCGGCCTGCAGCACCTGGCCCATGATCACCTCGTCCACGTCGGCGGGGGCGATGCCGGCGCGCTCGACGGCGGCGGCGATGGCGATGCGGCCCAGTTCATGCGCCGGCAGGCTGGCCAGGGCGCCGTTGAACGAGCCCACGGGGGTGCGGGCGGCGGAGACGATGACGATGTCGCTCATGATGGCGAGGCTCCCGGGGTCTTCCATGGGGCGGCGAGGCGCGTCGCCCACGATCCTTGTGCGGTCGCACAATGCCCCAGATGGCCCCCCGCCGTCACCCGCTCAAGGCGGGCTGGTCGGGTTTTTCGCAATTGCGAGGGAGGCTGGCGCAACGCCTTCGCTTTGGCGATACTGCGGCGCAAGATATGCGGCCCGGCCGCCCATAAACGGGGATGAAATGTCCGAGAAGTCCGAGGCCGGAGGCGACGCCGGCGACCGCGTGGTCATCAAGAAGTACGCCAACCGCCGGCTCTACAACACCGCCTCCAGTTCATACGTCACGCTGGAGCACCTGGCCGACATGGTGCGCAGCAACGTCGATTTCGTCGTCTTCGACGCCAAGTCCGGCGAGGACATCACCCGTTCGGTCCTGACGCAGATCATCTTCGACGAGGAGAACCGGGGCGACGGCAAGAACCTGTTGCCGATCCAGTTCCTGCGCCAGCTGATCAGCTTCTACGGCAACCAGATGCAGGCCTTCCTGCCCAGCTATCTGGAGATGAGCCTGGAGCATTTCGCCCGCCAGCAGGAGCGGTTCCGCAGCCAGTTCGGCACAATGGGCGCGGCCGGCGCCATGGGGGCGTTCGACGAGCAGGTGCGCCAGAACATGGCGCTGTTCGAGCGGGCCATGAAGATGTTCACGCCGTTCGCCTACGGTCGCCCGGACGAGGCGCCCGCCGCCGCTCCCGAAGCGGCGTCAGAGGACAGTCTCGCAGAACTGAAGCGGCAGGTCGAGGCGATGCGCGAGCAGATCGACAAACTGGCGTCCAAAGGCTGAACCGGCGCCGGTTCCTTAACCAGGACCGGGCCAGACTGGCGGACATGACCGAGCGTCTCGACCCCGTCAGGCCCTTCGCCGAGCGCCGCCAGCAGCGGCGGCGCGAGGAGGACCAGCAGGCGCACAGCGCCGCCCGTCCGGCCGCCGAGACCGCCAACCTGCCCGTGCCGGTCGATACGCCGCACGCGGCCGAACGGCCCGATGGCGCGGGCCTTTCGGGCCAGGCGGCCTTCGCTGCGCAGTTGTTGGGCCAGCCTGGACAGAAGCGCGGGCTGCGCGCGCCGGGAACGGTCGAAAACGCCCGGTCGGCCTACCTGGGCGCGGAGTACTCGGGGCCGGCGGACCGCCGTCCGCCCAAGGGCCTGCTCAAGAAGGCCGAAATCTAGCCAGACCGGCCCAGCCGCGCCTCGAGCGCGGCCACGCGGCGTTCGAGCTCGGCGATGCGCGACAGCGGATCTGCGCCGGGGGTCGGGGTCGCCACGCCGGCCCGGCTGGCAGCCTCGGCCGCTGTGACCCCCAGCATCTCGGCGAAGACGGCCACCTCGGCGGCCTTCAACTCGCGCTGGTCCTTGAAGGCCAGGGCCAGCTCCGCCTCGCTCATGCCGGCGGCGGCGGCCAGCACCGCGCGGCTCAGGCCCCGCTCGGCGAGGCGGGCGTCATACCATTCGACATCGAAGAATAGGGCCATGGGTCCTGCTGGCGCCCGTCTTGCTTAACCGGTGGTGAATCCCGTTTCGGAGCCCGCCGTGATCACCTTTCTCACCCGCACGCTCGATATCGCCGTCGTCGCCCTGATCTTCACTGTCCTGACCTGAAACAGTCGGGATTTCAGCGGGTTCAGGCTGCGTCGCCGGGACCGAAGTCGATGTCCCTGCGGGCGGCGACGATGGTCACGATGAACCCGGCAAGAACGTCCAGCAGGACCATCAGGGTCATCAGGAAGAAGGTCGAGGTGGCGAAGGCCGGCGCCAGCAGGAACTCGACCAGGCAGACGATGAACAGCAGCATCGACAGCGAATGGTTGATGATGGCGATCCGCCGGCTGGTGGTCGACTTCAGGAGCTCGATGAACAGCACGACCAGGGCGCCGGCCAGGAGCAGGTCCGACAGGCTGACCGGCCAGGGTGAGCCGGAGGTCATGTTGACGGTGAACAGCGGCGCGGTCAGCTGGAGGGTGGCGTCGGCGGCGCCGAAGCCGCCCGGCACCGTCAGGGCCACGAGGTTGTAGACCAGCACCGGAATGGCCAGCAGCGGAAACGCGGCGAACATCTGCATCCCCAAATCTCCCCCGGGTCCCAGCCCCGCTGGCGCAAGGGTTAACGCGTTTTCCGGGGCCGGTGAAGCGGGCTCGCGCGGCGGGCGGCGTGTCGTGGCTGTTGCAGGGGGTCCCCCACGCCGAAAGAAAAGCGGAGTCAGGGGCTTAGGGCGGAATCGCCCGGAATCCGTGGGAACAGTGGTGATACAGCCGTGGGCCGGATGCGGGGATCCTGTGGCGAAGACGTGGGTGTTCCTGTGACAGGTGTGGGGCGAAGGAGGGGTACAGATCCCCACGCGCTTGTAGCCGTTTGCTACAGGGATGACCGGCCGGGGATCGATCCGGGCGCGGCGGTCGCGCCGATCTTGTCGATAATTGCCAATCGACAATGTAGCGCTGTGCTGGAGGCCGGCCTGAGGCCGGTCAGACCTCGTCGACGCCTTCGGGATTGCGCGCCCGGGTGTTCAGCCACATCACGCCCAGCAGGTCGGTGAGCGAGGCCTTGAGCCGGCCCCAGTTGGTGTACTTGGACGCGCCCGTCTCGCGATGGCGGTGGTTCACCGGCTCGAAGGCGATCTCGTAGCCCTCACGCAGCATCAGCGCCGGCAGGTAGCGGTGGATGTGATCGAAATAGGGCAGCCGCAGGAAGGCCTCGCGGCGGAAGGCCTTGAGGCCGCAGCCGGTGTCGTTGGCCTGGTCGTTGAGCAGCTTGCGGCGGATACGGTTGGCCCAGCGGCTGGCCCAGCGCTTGGCTTCGCTGTCCTGGCGCTTGACCCGCTCGCCTCCAACCATGGCCAGGGTCTGCGGCGCCGCCTTGAGCCGTTCGGCCAGGCGCGGAGCGTCGGCAGGATCGTTCTGGCCGTCGCCATCGAGGGTGACGATGATGCCGCCCCGGGCGCCCAGGATGCCTGACCGCACCGCGCGGCTCTGGCCGGAGTTCTTGCGGTGCGACAGCACGCGCAGCTGCGGCAGCTCGGCCTTCAG
>VFQU01001846.1_pt1 | contig 11262 bp, 9 predicted proteins | sample 3512311 | NCBI WGS metagenome assembly VFQU01 (sample SAMN10412377, study PRJNA504923) | tailings metagenome | isolation source: Relicate 3 Philex TSF3 active mining site | place: Philippines: Tuba, Benguet | collected 2017-08-29 | reverse complement strand
GTCACCGCCGGCGCCACGCCCCTGGGGCTCGCGGCGGCGGTCCGGCGTCATCGCGGCGGCGGCGTCGGCGATGCGGTCGCATGCGCGCCGGAACGCCGCCAGCCATTCCTCGTGGTCGGCCCCCGGGCCCTCCTCAGGCATCGACCAGCGAGTGGAACGCCACGCCGGTCAGCAGCTTGGGGAAGAAGTAGGTCGACTTCTGGGGCATCGTCTCGCCCGCCTCGGCGACGTCGGCGACGGCCGACTTGGGGATGCCGCGCAGGATCACGGCGGCGGCGATCGCGCCGGAGGCGACGAGCCCGGCGGCCTCGGCGGCATCCTTGGTGTACGACAGGACCTCGTCGTGGGCCAGGGCGGCCTGGTCGGCGCCGAGGTGCGGGACGAGGATCTCGCGCTCGAGCGCCGCGACGTCGAGCCGCTCCGCGGGCGACATGCCGGGGCGGGCGGGGGCGGTGAGCAGGCGCATGCCGTCGGCGGTGACCAGGCCGAGCGCCGCGGAGTCCTCGGGCGCGGCCTCCAGCGCGGCGAGCAGCGCGTCGAGCCCGGCGACGGGGGCGGCGTCGAACGCGGCGTCGGCGCCCTCGGGCCAGCGGGTCAGCAGGCGGTGCGTCGGGAGGACCACGAGGCCCGGGTCGTCGAGGGCCGTCAGCCCCATCAGCACCCGGTCGTGGGGGCCGTCGCCGCCGCCGGCGGCGCGCACCTCGTCACGGTAGGCGAGGGCCGTCTCGTACCGGTGGTGGCCGTCCGCGATCAGGATCCAGCGGTCGCGCATCGCCTCGGCCACGCCGGCGGCCGCGGCGGGGTCGGCCACCCGCCAGAAGCGGTGGACCGTGCCCTCGGCGTCGCGCACCTCGGCGTCCGGCTCGCCGGTGGGGGCCACCGCCGCCCACGCGACGCCCTCGGCGTCGGGGTAGAGGCCGAAGACCGGCGACAGGTTGGTCCGCACGGCGCGCGTCAGGCGCAGGCGGTCCTCCTTCGGGCCGGCGTGGGTGCGCTCGTGGGGGCGCACGACGCGGGCCTCGTAGGGCTCCAGCCCGACGGCCGCCAGGATCGTGCGCCGCTCCCGCGGGACGCCGTCGCCGAGCGTGAAGGACTGGGTCCAGGCGATCAGGACCGGCTCCTCGGAGCGGGTCAGCACGCCGTCGTCGCACCACGCGGAGATCAGCCCGGCGACCTCGTCGTAGCCCACCTCCGGCAGGATCAGCCGGACGGCGTTGTACGGGCTGACCGCGAGGTAGCCGCGGCGCTCCTCCGCCGAGATGACGTCGTACGGCGGCGACACGAGGGTCCCGAGGGGGCCCGCGGCGGCGGCGTAGCGCAGGGCGCGGAAGGGTCGGACGTCGGCCACGACCGGCGACTCTACCAGCGGGTCGGCGGGTCGTCCGTCACCGCCGCGCGGTGTCCGGCGGGCGGGCTACCATGACCGGTCCGTGACGAGCGACCTGACCCCCGAGCAGCGCGCCGCGGTCACCCATCCGGGGGGGCCGGCGATCGTGCTCGCCGGCGCCGGCGCCGGCAAGACGCGCGTCCTCTGCCGCCGCCTCGCGTGGCTCGTCGGCGAGGGCGCCGCGCCCGACGAGATCCTCGCCCTCACGTTCACGCGCGAGGCGGCCGTCGAGCTGCGCGCGCGGGCGGAGGACCTGCTCGGCACCTCCCACGAGACCCTGCGCGTCACGACGTTCCACTCCTACGCGCAGGAGCTGACGCGCATCCACGGCGTCGAGCGCGGCCTGCTGCCGTCGGTCACGGTGGCGCGCACCGAGGACCGGATGCTGATGCTCCTCGACCGGCTCGACGAGCTCGACCTGCGCCTCCACGACCTCCGCGGCGACCGCGCCCAGCTCGTCGAGGACCTCGTCGCGCGCATCGACGCCTGCCGCGACCAGCTCGTGCCGGCCGAGGCGTACCGGCGCTGGGCCGAGGCGCGGGTCGAGGGGGCGCGCTCGGGCTCCGACCTGCACAAGGCGCGCCGGGAGCTCGAGATCGCCCGCGTCTACGAGACCCACGACCGCTGGCTGGCGGAGGAGGGCCGCGAGGACTTCGGGTTGTCGATCGTCCGTGCGCTGGAGCTGATGCGCGCCCACCCCGACCGCCGCGCGGCCGCCCAGGCCGGCGCACGCCACGTGCTCGTCGACGAGTTCCAGGACACCAACCACGCGCAGGCCGAGCTGCTCTACGCCGTGGCGGGGGCGTCGGAGAGCCTGGTGGTGGTCGGCGACGACGACCAGGGCATCTACCGCTTCCGCGGCGCCTCGGCGAAGAACATCCTCGACTTCCGGGCGCGGTACCCCGCCGCGGCCGAGCTGCGCCTCGAGCGCAACCACCGCTCGACGCAGACGATCCTCGACGCCGCCACGGCCGTCGTCGCGCCGATCGCCGACCGCGCCCCGAAGCACAGCGTCGCCCTGCCCGACGCCGCGGGCCCGCCGCCGCGCTTCTGGACCGCCCCGGACCCGGACGGGCAGGCACGCGCCGTGGTCGAGCGCATCGTCGCCCTCGCGGGGGAGGGGGTGCCGCTCGAGGAGCAGGCGGTGCTGATGCGGGCGGTGCGCCTGGAGGCCCGCCCCCTCGTCGAGGCCCTGGAGCGCGCGGGCGTCCCCCACCAGGTGCGCGGCGGCATCGGCCTGTTCGAGCGGCGGGAGGTCCGCGCGGCGGTCGCGTGGCTGCGGGCCGCGTGCGACCCGTCGGCGGTGCAGGAGCACCTGCGCATCGGCGCCGACCCCCGGTTCGGCATCCCCTGGGAGGACCTCGCGGACGCCGTCACCGCGGCGGCCGCCGGTGGCGGCGGCGTGACCGGTGCGCTCGGGCGGGTGGCGCGCGCCGGCACGGCCGGTCCGCTGGCGGACGCCCTCGACGAGATCGGCCGCGCCGCGGCCGAGCTGCCGGCCGCCGACGCGCTGCGCGTCGCGATCGACCGCTCCGGCCTGCGCGCCGCGGCGATCGCGACGGGGGGCGCCGAGGGCGCGGCCCGGCTCGCGGGCCTCGCCGCGCTGGAGCGCCTCGGCCGCGAGATCGCGGGGCGGGACCCCGCCATCGACGCCCCCGGCCTGTCGCAGCTGCTCGCCGGCCTCGCCGCCATCGGCTACCGGGGCGAGGGCGTCGCCCCGCGCGAGCGCATCGGCGTTCAGGTGATGACGATCCACCAGGCCAAGGGGCTCGAGTTCGACGCGGTCTTCGTGGTCGGCATGACCCGGGCGGGGTTCCCGGGGGCGGACCGCAGCCGCGTGGACATCCCCGACCAGCTGCTGCCGGAGGTCCTGCCCCGCGGCCGCGACGCCCATGTCGCCGAGGCGCGCCGGCTGGCGTACGTCGCGATGACCCGTGCCCGCCGCCACCTGGTGCTCTGCGCGCCCGCCCACAACGGGGCCGGCATCGCGCAGACCCCGTCCCCGTTCTTCGAGGAGGCCCGCGCCGCCCTCGGCGCGGAGGTGGAGGAGGTCGGGGAGGCGCCGGAGCGCGCGCTGCTCGCCGCCGTGGGCGTCCGCCGGGCCGCATTCGAGCGCGCGTCGCTGCGCGCCGCCCAGGCCGCGGCCGACGGCGCCGCCGACGCCGACGCGATGCGGATGGAGGCGGCCCGCGCCGCCGACGCGCTCGTCGACGCGCGCGCCGCGGTGCTGCGCCCCCCGCCGCCGCCCGCCCCCGTCGTCGCCCCGGCCCGCCCGGCCCGCCCGGGCCTCGAGATCAGCCCGAGCGCCGTCGAGCTCTACCGCGGCTGCCCCCTGCGCTACCGCTACGCGATGGTCGACCACGTGCCCTCGCCGCCGAGCGTCGCCCGCGCCATCGGGGTCGCCGCGCACTCGGCGCTGGAGGCGCAGTACCGCCCCGACGGCCCGGGGGGCGACGGCGAGGCCCTCGTCCGCCGGTTCGCGGTGGCGCTGAAGCGCGAGGGCGTGGCGGAGACGGCGGAGGGCCGGCAGGCGCTCGCCCGCGGCCGCGACGCCCTGCCCGACTACCACGACCGCCTGGTGCGGAGCCGCACCCGGCCCGTCGCGGTGGAGCGGGCGTTCACGCTCACCGTGGGCCCCCACCGGGTGCACGGCCGCATCGACCGCATCGACGCGCACCCCGCCGGCGGGCACCAGCTCGTCGACTACAAGACGGGCAAGCCGCCGACGGCGGGCGCCCGCGGCCCCGGCGACGACCTGGTGCTGCGGCTCTACATGCTCGGCGCCCGCGAGGCGTGGGGGATCACCCCCCGCGGCGCGACGCTCGTGCACGTGCTCGACGGCGACACCCGCGGGGTGCACCCCGACGCCTCCGACGACGCGATGGTGGTGGAGGCGGTGCGCGACGCGGTGGAGGGCATCTCGGCGCGGGACTTCACGCCCCGGCCGTCGTGGGCGTGCCGCAGCTGCGACTTCGCGTTGATCTGCCCGGCGATCGACCGATGACGGCGATCTCCTCGTTCGCGGCGGGGACGGCGGTGGAGGGCGTCTACGCCGTGCGCCGCAAGGAGCGCCGCCTGTCGCGCCAGGGCCGCCCGTTCCTGGCGCTCACCCTCGCCGACGCGACGGGTGCGGTGCCCGCGGTGATCTTCGACGAGGCCGACTTCTTCGGGGAGCAGTTCGAGGAGGGCGACCGGGTGCGCGTCACGGGGCGGGTCACGGAGCGCGACGGTCGGGTGAGCCTCACCGTCGGCCACCTGCGGCCCGCCGCCGACGAGGGCGTCGCCGCCGACCTGCTGCCCCGCAGCCACCGCGACCCCGACGAGCTGTTCGGCTTCGTCCTGCACCTCGCCGACGAGGTCGCCGACCCGGGGCTCCGCCGGGTGCTCGACGCGTTGACGGGCGACGACGACCTGGCGACGGCGTGGCGGACGATGCCGTGCACCCGCTCCGGCCACCACGCCTACATGGGCGGGCTCGTCGAGCACACCGTCGGCGTGACGGCCGTCGCGCAGGCCCTCACGACGTGGCACCCGCGACTCGACTCCGATCTGCTGCTGGCGGGGGCCCTCGTGCACGACATCGGCCACGCCCGCGCGTTCCGGCTGGGGGCGACGTTCGAGCTCACCGACGAGGGCCGGCTGCTCGGGCACGTCGCCATCGGCCACGAGATCGTCGGCGACGCCGCACGCCGGGCGGGCCTCGACGCGACCCGCCGGGCCGAGCTCCTGCACGTCATCGACTGGCACCACGGCCCGCCGCCCGGCCAGGCGCCGGGCGCCGCGGGGCCCGAGGCGCTCGCGCTGTGGAGGGCGAACCAGCTCGAGACCGGCGTGAAGGCCCGCCTGGAGGGCCCGGGCCCGGTCGACTGAGAGGTTCTGGCAGGAACGCGGGTCCGCACTGGACCTGTGGCCGCCCCTCCCTGGCCCTTCGTCGAGCCGCGCCGGGATGCGGGCCGGGGGTACGGTTGCGGCGCACGCCGGCCGAAGAGTCGACCGACGCCTCCCTGTCACGGATCAAGGGGTACCGCACATGACACGCACCTCCGGGCCCGGGCGGCTGCTGCGCCGCTCGGCGGCCCTCGCCGGCGTCCTCGCCCTGTTCGCCTCGGGCACCGCCCTCGCGGACGTGACGGGGACGGTCACGAACTCCGCGGGTGTCCCGCTGCCGGGCATCAGCATCCGCGCGACGGAGGCGGACGGGAGCTTCGGCGACTCCGCCACCACCGACGCGAGCGGCAAGTACACGCTGAGCTTCTTCTCCCCGTCGCCCCCGTTCACCGTGACGGCGACCTACTCCGACCCGTGCCGTGACTCGGCGACCCGGGAGCTGTCGTCGACGTCGCCGGCGATCCCGGACGGCACCGTCCAGAACTTCACGCTCGACCCCTTCCTGTTCTGCGCGCCGTTCTTCTCCCCGAGCGGCCAGCCGGAGGCGACCGGCAACGCCTGGCCCGAGCGCGGCCAGATCCTCTCCGGCGCCGGCGGCGTCACGTACCTGCGGGTGCTCGCGCCGTTCGACGCATCGGCCTTCAGCCTGACGCTCGCCGACGGGACCCCCGTCGGCGGCGGCACCGACGAGAGCCTGCTGACCCTCACGGCGCCCGCGACCCCCTACAACGGCCCCGTGAACCTGACGTACACCGTCGGCGGCGTCGCCACCACGCGTGCGCTGGCGACGCTGGTCTCCGGCCAGGTGCTGAACCCGAACCCGCCGGCGGGCGTGAGCGACCTCGCCGCGATCGTCGACATCTCCGGCAGCATGTCGAGCGCCGACCCGACGTTCCGCCGCAAGGCGGCGGTGCAGCTGCTCGTCGACCTCTCCGGCCAGGGTGACCGCCTCGTGGCCACCGGCTTCGACGACGCGTTCACCGAGATCTTCCCCCGCACCACCATCGCCGGGGAGGCCTCGAAGAACGGCCTGAAGCGCCTCGCCCGCCAGCGGATCGTCAACGACGGCGGTACCGACTACACCGTCGGCATCGGCGAGGCGTTCAACGCCCTCGCCGCGGACCCGCTGAACCCGACGACGCCGAAGGCCGCGATCTTCCTGACGGACGGCGCGAACAACGGGACCTACCAGAACACCCACCTGCGGTTCGCCTTCAACGGCACCGGCCGCCCGTGGCCGATCTGCGTCGTCCGGCTCGGGACGAGCGGCTTCGCCGCCGCCGACACGGCGCGCCTGAAGCGGATCGCCCGCGAGACCGGCGGCGTCTACAGCGCGACGCCGACGAACACCGAGCTGGAGAACCTCTACTTCCAGTGCCGTGGCCGCACCTCCGGCGCGAGCACGCTGCTGAAGAAGACGGCGACCTACAAGGTCGGCCAGCGCCGCGTCTACTCCCGCGCCATCAAGAAGGGCCAGCGCAAGGCGACGTTCTTCGTCGGCTGGGGCGTCGGCAAGTACGCCATCCAGGCCGTCCAGCCGGGCGGCAGGACCTACACGAAGTCCACCGGCAAGGCCGTCCGCCTCGTCCGCGGCAAGACCTTCGCGTTCTTCGAGGTCCAGAACCCGAAGGCCGGCCTCTGGCGCCTCCGCGTCACGCGCCTCGCGACGGGAGCCCCGACGGACAAGGCCACCACGACGGTGACGGTGCAGAAGAGGCGTTAGATCGCCGCGCCACCGGGCGGCCCCCAGGGCCGCCCGGCGGCGGCGACCATCGTCCCCTCCCCCGACCCTCGGAGGTCCAGCGTCGTCCTGGCCGAACGGCGGGCGCGGCGCCTCGCTCGATCGCGGATCATCACCGCGCCCGTGCGGACGACGCCGGCCGGACAGGCCGGGCGGCGCGAGCGCTGCCGACGATGAAGGAGACGATGGCCAGATGACCCGCACGGTGAACGCGCATCCGACGCGACGAGGCGTGCCCCGGCACCGCCGACGGGGCCCGCGGCTGCTCTCGCTCGCGCTCCTGGGGACCACCGTCGCCCTGGCGATCGCCGGTCCGGCGGCGGGCGCGACCTTCACGACCCGCGCCAAGTGGAAGAACTGCGACACCAGGACGGCGGGCATCCATGTGACCGGCACGTTCCCCGGCGTCTCCGCGATCCACGGAGAGGGCCGGTACATGGTCAAGAAGGAGATCCGGTGGGATCGGCTCATCGGCAGCGGGCGCTGGCGGGTGAGCGACACCCGCAGGACCCAGACCGCCTGGACGCAGGTCGGCAACCCCTCGTTCAACTTCGTGACGAGCATCGGGGACACCACGAACTGGGGAGCGACCTACCTCCGTGGCTGGCGTGCCCACGTGACGCTCAAGCTGATCAAGAACCGCCCGGGTCCGCGGGACCAGAAGGTCGATGAGATCGACATCTACCCGACGAAGGGCTCGTTCCGGGAGATGGGCTCCTACTGCGATGCGCAGGGCGTCCCCGCCCCCGGGTTCGGCAGCGGCGGGGGGAGCTAGGAGGCCGGACCGGGGCCGGCCACGGGCGGCCGACCCCGGTCCACTCCGCTACACGTTGAACCTGACCTGGATCACGTCGCCCTCCTGGACGATGTAGTCCTTGCCCTCCATGCGGAGGGTCGCGGCCTCGCGGGCCCTGCTCCAGGAGCCGGCGGCGACGAGGTCCTCCCAGCCGACGACCTCGGCGCGGATGAAGCCGCGTTCGAGGTCGGAGTGGATCTTGCCGGCGGCCTGGGCGGCGGCGGTGCCGCGGGTGATGGGCCACGCGCGGGCCTCGGGCGGGCCGGAGCCGGTGAAGAAGGTGACGAGGTCGAGGAGCCGGTAGGCGCCGGCGACGACGGCGTCGGCGCCGCGGGTCTCGCCGAGCTCCATCTCGCGGGCGAACTCGGCGGCCTCCTCGGGGTCCATGCCGGCGAGCTCGAGCTCGGTGTCGACGGGCAGGGCGAGCGCCTGCGCGCCCTGGGCGGCGGCGTGGGCGGCGAGCCCCTCGGGCGGTTCGAGCTGGTCGTCGGTGTTGGCGATGTAGAGGACCGGCTTCGCGGTGAGGAGGCCCATGTCGAGGGCGATCGCGAGGGCGTCGTCGTCGCCGACGAGGCGTGCGGGGCGGCCGGCGTCGAGGGCCTCGGCGATGCGCTCGAGGGCGGGGAGCTCGGCGACGGCCCCCTTCTCGCCGGCGCGCGCCCCCTTGCGCACCTTGTCGAGGCGGCGTTCGACCTGCTCGCGGTCGGCGATGGCGAGCTCGAGGTCGACGGCCTCGGCGTCGGCGACGGGGTCGACGCGTTCCTCGGGGTGGGGGACCTCGGCGTTCGCGAAGGCCCGGACGACGTGGAGGAGGGCGTCGGCCTGGCGGAGCTGCCCGAGGGCGGCGCCCCCGAGGCCCTCGCCCTGCCCGGCGCCGGCGGCGAGGCCGGCGATGTCGACGAGCTGCACCTGGGCGGGGACGCGGCGCGGGATGTCCTGGGCGTCGGCGATCGCCTGGAGGCGCGGGTCGGGGACGTCCGCCATCGCCCGCGCCGGTTCACGGGTCGTGAACGGGTACGGCGCGATCTCGGCGTCCGCTCCGGTGACGAGGGCGAAGAGCGCCGTCTTGCCGGCGTTGGCCCTGCCGACGAGTCCGAGGTCCATCTAGTGCCCCGTGGGGAGGGGGGTCAGGATCCCCCGAAACCGACGCGGCCGGGCGCCTCGCCCGGCGGGAGCCGCACGTAGACGAGCTCGCCCTGGTCGACCCAGAACGTCCCCTCGTCGGATTCGATCGCGCGCCAGGCGGGGCCCTTGCCCGCCGCCAGGTCGCTCGTGAACCCCTCGGCCACCTCGGCGTCGACCGTCAGCTTGAGGACGGTGCCGCCTTCGAATCCCAGTTCCAGCCGTCGTGTCGCCATGGACGGGGAGTCTACCCGGCGGCGCCGTGGCCGGCCTGCACCAGCTCGGTGAGGACGCCGAGGGTGGAGCGGGGGTGGACGAAGCCGACGACGTGCCCGCCGAGGCCGCGCCGGCCGGCGGTGTCGATGACCTCGGCGCCGCGGGCGGCGAGGTCGGCGAGGGCGGCGTCGACGTCGGGGACCTCGAACGCGACGTGGTGGAACCCGGGGCCGCGGCTCGCGAGGAACCGGGCGATCGCGCCCTCGGGGTCGAGGGGCCGGATCAGCTCGACCGCCCCGCCGGACCCGCCGTCGGCGAGGAGCGCCTCGACGCCCTGGGCCTCCATCACCTCGCGGACGACGACGGTGAGGGGGAACGCCCGCGACATCTCGGCGAGGGCGGCGTCGAGGTCGGCGACGACGTAGCCGACGTGGTGGATGGGGCCGAGCCCCGGGATCGGGTTCACGGGACGGGCACCAGCCTCGGGTTGGGGCGTTCCTCGCGGCCGACCTTCGCGCAGGGGACGCCGTCGACGCGGACGACGTCGGCGGTGAAGTCGTTCGGGCCGCGGAGCAGGGAGCTGCCGACGCCGTAGGCGTCGACGGGGACGCCGGCCTCCTCGAAGGCGCGGATGCGCGGAGCGTCGAAGCCGCCGGAGGCGACGATGCGGACGGCGTCGTGGCCGGCGTTGTCGAGGGCCCGGCGGACCTTCCAGACGAGCTCGGGCACGACGCCGGTGGGGCGGAAGCGGCCCATCTCGTGCCAGAGGGAGCGGTCGACCATCGTGTTCGAGGTGTCGAGGCGGACGCCCCACAGCCGCGGGCCGAGGGCGTCGGCGACCTCGAGGGCCGTCCGGACGGAGTCGTTCTCGAAGTCGACGAGGACGGTGACGTGGAGGTGCTCGGCGAAGCGGTCGGCGAACTTGCGCGCGGCGAGCACGGTGTCGCCCGCGTACGCGGCGATGAGGCCGTGGGGGACGGTGCCCATGCCCTTGCCGCCCCACCACGACGCCTGGGCGTCGGTCGACACGCCGATGGCGCCGGCGACGTGCGCCGCCCACCCGTCGCCGGTCTGGACCTGCCAGTGGTCGAAGCGGGCGGGGAAGTAGAGGATCGGCTTGCCGCCGGCGGCGGCGACGACGTCGCGGACGTTGCGGCTGATGAGGGTGCGGCGGGCGAGCACGCCGAGGTAGAGCGTCTCGAGCGACGCGAACAGGCTGTAGTCGCCGCGGATGGTGAGGACCGGCTCCCACGGCTCGATCTCGTCGCCGTCGTGGAGCGCCATCACCTCGAGGCGGTCCCAGCCGTCCTCCCATGCGCCGTCGGGGCGCCGGCGCCCCGAGCAGAGCTTCAGGATCGCGATGGCCTCGTCGACGCCGCCGAGCACGGACCGCTCGCGCTGGAACACCTGGACGAGCACGTCGGGGTGGTGGTCGTCGGCCTCGAGCACCGCGCGGGTGAACGTGAAGTACGCGTCGCTGTAGTAGCCGTCGCGCATCTTCGTGACGGGGAGCTGGAACGTCTCGGGCGGCAGGCGGACGCCCCGCGCGGTGGTCACCGGGGGGGCTCCTCGTCGCCGGGCAGCGTCAGCGGCCGCGTCGACCACAGGAACCCGACGGCCAGCATGGCGAGGGCGGCGATGGCGATGGCGATCACCCCGAGCCAGATGCCGACGCCGGAGTCGTCCGACGACGACGAGGAGGACGACGACGTGGACCCCCCGGTGGCGGGGGCGGCGCCCTCCGCCGCGATCGTGACGCGCGCCGCGGGGCCCGGGTCGCCGGGTCCGCTCTCGACGGCGCCCTCGGTCTCCGGCGGCCCGGTCCAGGGCTTCACCTGGCCGTCGGCGTACGTCTGGCGGGCGGGCCACACGGCCTCGCCCTCCCCGAAGGCGGTGCCGAGGAACGTGAAGTCGGCGTAGCGCTCGGGCGGGATGCTCCCGCCGCCCCACACGATGGAGCGGATGCGCCCGTCGGCCCCGCGGATCGGCGTCACGTCCCAGCCGCGCGGGGGCTCCCCGAGGCTGTAGACGGTGACCTGCTCGGGCACGTCGAGCCGGACCCGCGTCGTCGGCAGGTCGCGCTCGGAGGGGACGCGGGCGGTGAACTCGGTC
>VFQU01001844.1_pt1 | contig 11283 bp, 11 predicted proteins | sample 3512311 | NCBI WGS metagenome assembly VFQU01 (sample SAMN10412377, study PRJNA504923) | tailings metagenome | isolation source: Relicate 3 Philex TSF3 active mining site | place: Philippines: Tuba, Benguet | collected 2017-08-29 | reverse complement strand
GATTGTGCGCGAGGCGGTGGATTGTGCGCCGTGCAAGCTGCGGGAATGTCCGATTGACCACCGGTGCATGAAGGCGATTTCGGCGGGGCAGGTGGCGCGGGAGGCCCTGGTGCTGCTGAAATAGAGGGTTGGACACGAGAAGCAAGATCATCGAGGCGGCTGAGATGCGGGAGCGCATTGTGGCCGAGGGTTTGGCTGTGGTGCAACTGGATTGTGACCCGCTGCTGGTGAGCGTGGTGGAACGATTGCCCGTGCCGTGCGCGGTGTATGTGGCGGCGAAGGAGAATGAGTATCTGCCGCAGCGGGCGCGGGCGGAGCTGGCGGCGAGCCTAAAGGCAGTGCGGTGGGTGGCGCTGGGGCTCGGCGAGGGCGCAACGGATTTGCGTGGCGCGGAGGCGGCGGCGCGCACGGCGCTGGAGCAACTGGTGTTGACCAAGAGCCGGGGGGCCTGAGGGCGTTGCCGCGGATACTGGTGGTGAGGCTGGGCGCGATGGGGGACATACTGCACACGCTGCCGGCGGTGGCGCGGCTGCGCGCGGGCGTGGCGGGGGCCGAGATTGCGTGGGTGATGGACCCGCGCTTTGCGCCACTGGTGCAGGGTACGGGGCTGGTGGACCATCTGCTGCCGTTTGAGCGGAAGAAGGGCCTGAGCGTGTGGATTGCGTGGCGGTGGCTGCGGCAGTGGCGGGCGGAGTGGGTGGTGGACTTTCAGGGATTGTGGAAGAGTGCGTTGATCGGGCTGGCGAGCGGGGCGGAGCGGCGGGTGGGATTTGCGCGCCCGCGCGAGAGCGGAGCCGCGGTGTTGTATACCGAGCGGCATGAGACGGTGGGAAAGCATGTAGTGGAGTGGAACGAGGAACTGGCGGCATTGGTGGGCGGGAGAGCGGTTGGTGGTGGGGACGTGGCGCCGAAGGGATTTGCCGAAGGACGGTTGCCGGAGGAGCCTTTTGTGCTGGCGGCGCCGTATGCGGGCTGGAAGTCGAAACAGTGGCCGGTGGAGCGGTATGCGGTGCTGGGCGAGCGGTTGTGGAAGGGGCGGGGGTTGCGGCTGGTGATGAATGTGATGCCGGGGGCGGCGCTGCCCGAGAGTGAGTATCTGTGGCGGCACGAGAGCGGGGTGGAGGGTTTGATCGACGCGACGCGGAAGGCGGTGGCCGTGGTGGGGCTCGATAGCGGGCCGTTGCATCTGGCGGCGTTGCTGCGCAAGCCGGGGGTAGGCCTGTTTGGGCCGACGGACCCGGAGCGTAATGGGCCCTATGGAGGAACGGTGAAGGTGTTGCGGGTGGCCGGGGCGGAGACGACCTACAAGCGGGGCGAGGCGATTGCGCCGAGCATGGAAGCGATTGGGGTGGAGCAAGTCTGGACGGCACTGGAGGAGGTATTGGGATGAGGCAGCACTGGTTTCCGAAACCGTACGCGGACCTGGTGATGCGGCTGCGTGTGCCGAGCGGGTTTCTACTGGGGGTGAGCTTTGGGGTGCTGGCGCAACCGAGGCTGGAGACGTGGCTGGCGGGCATGGCCGTGTCGTTGCCGGGGCTGGCCTTGCGGGCCTGGGCGGCGGGGCATCTGCGGAAGAACATGCAACTGGCCGATAGCGGGCCGTATGCGTGGACGCGGAATCCGTTGTATCTGGGGACGCTGCTGGTGGCGCTGGGGCTGGGTGTTTCGGCGTGGAGCGCGTGGGTGGTGGGGATTACGCTGGCGGTGTTTCTGCTGGTGTATCTGCCGGTGATGGAACAGGAAGAGCAGCATCTGGTGAAGATCTTTCCTGGCTATGCGGAGTATGCCGAGCGGGTGCCGCTCCTGTGGCCGCAGTGGCCCAGGAAGGCAGGCCAGGAAAGCTTTGATGCGAGCCAGTACTGGCGGAACCAGGAGTGGAAGGCGGGTCTGGCGTATCTGTTGGGGATGGGGTATCTGCTTTGGAAAATGTAAGTGTGGTGCTGGTGGAGCCAAGGAATCCGCTGAACATTGGGGCGGCGGGGCGGGCGCTGGCGAATTTCGGCTTTGGGGATCTGCGGCTGGTGGAGGCTTACCGCGTGGCGGCCGATGAGGCGCGCAGCGGGCCGCATGCGGAGGATGTGCTGCGGGAGGCGCGGGATTACGCGACGCTGGGCGAAGCGGTGGGGGACGCGACGCTGGTGGTGGGGACGACGAGCGCGCAGAAGCGGGATGTGCAACTGCCGATTGTGCGGCTGGAGGATGCGGCGGAGCGCGTGCGGGCGTGTGAGGGGCGGGTGGCGGTGTTGTTCGGGAGCGAGAAGTTCGGGTTATCGAACGAGCAGATGACGCATTGCCATTTTCTGGTGCGGATTCCGACGGTGGAGGGAGCGGGGAGCATGAATCTGGGGCAGGCGGTGGCAGTGACGCTGTATGAGCTGGTGCGGCGGGATGCGGTGGTGGTGGCGCCGAGTGAGGAGAAGCTGGCGAATGCAGGGATGCTGGAGGAGATGACGGCGCGGCTGTATGAGGTGTTGGAGCTGTCGGGGTATGTGCACACGGAGAACGTGATTGAGAAGCTGCGGCGGCTGGTGCGGCGGATGCATTTGCGGGAACATGACGCGGTGATGTGGCTGGGAATATTGCGGCAGATGTTGTGGCGGCTAAAGAGAGAAGATGGGAAGTATGACGCGAGTGGAACTGCAGTACGAACTGACGAAGACGCTGGGCGAGGCTGACTATGAGCGGCTGTCGCGGCTGTTGAGTGTGTATGGGGTGATGGGGTTCAAGCTGAACCCGGACATGAGCGGGATGATGGTGGAGTATGACGCGACGCGACTGAATCCGGACGGGGTGGACCGGGTGCTGCACGGGCAGGGGCTGCCGGTGAAGCGGGTGGGCTGAAGCTGCTAGCGGCGTTTTCTGCCGAAGGGTTTGAGCCAGCGTGGCCACTGCTTCCGGGGAGTGAGTTCATGGGAAATGACTTCTCGGATATTGAGCAGAAGGGACAGGTGGATCGTTTCCGTTGAGCCGGCACTGATGTTGACTTCAGTTCGACGGTGGGGTGAAAAACCGGTCAGGGCGGCATGGAGTTCGTAGCGTCCAGCAGGCAAAGCGGAGAACCGGTAGAAGCCATTCCGGTCTGACTGAACCTGCTGTTCCACGCCGGTGTCGACATGGCAAGCCCGCAGGGAGGCCCCGGGAAGCGGTGCGTTCGTAGGATCGAGGACAGAGCCTTCCAGTTGCCCGGTGAGAGATGCCGTCTGGGGAAGGGCCTGCGTGGAGAGCAGGAGCATCAGTATGGCCGTGGCGGCGGGTTGCATGGGATTGGTTCTTGCCCAGTCAGCCGCTTGCCGGGTTTCGCTTGCGCAGCTCTTCAACATCACCAGGATTGATTTTGCCCAGTCGAGGGCGGACAAAGATGTCGGTCTGATGTGAAGCGCGGAAAGTCATTCCAGGCAACTCTGGCTGCGTTGAGTGATTCGACAAATGCGCGCAAATCGCTGTGTAGCGGCATCCGGATACTTCCAGGCTTGCAAGTCAAGGACGCGGGCAATTCGCTCCTGCGGGGTCATTTCCATGTCCCGCTTGGCGTCGTCTCGCTCTGCTTCTTCGTGGGAGCGAAATTTGCGGATTACCCGATCCATTCTCCCCATGCTAGCGCTGGGTGCACCCGCCGGCAATCCCCGCGATCGTGCCGGGAACCCAACGGTGTTTTGCAAGCGGGCGTTTGCCGGTCTACTCCGGCAAGTCTCCAACCCAACACTGCCAGGGCCACGGTTGAGGGGCCGGAAGGGACGAGCCAGTGGTATGGTAACGAGTATGGCGACAACCAAGGTTACAATCACCCTGGAGGATGAGCAGCTACGCGAGATTCGTGCCCTTGTCGAAGCTGGACAGGCGGCCAACACGTCGGCCTTCGTCAAGCATGCGGTTGGTGTCGCCCTTGCCGATGCAGCGGGGTGGCGCGAGATGTTGAATGAAGCGCTGCTCGAGACCGGAGGCGCGCTCACCCGAAAGGAAAGGGATTGGGCCGATAAAATTCTTGCCGGCAGCCAACCGCAACGCCGCCGGAAAGGCAAGGCGGCTTGAGCGGACTGACGCTGGATGCCGGCGCGCTCATTGCGCTGGATCGAAATCAACGCCAAGTGCTGGCGCTACTGGCAAGAACTATGGAGCGAGGTCTGCGGGTGACCATTCCCGCCACCGCACTCGCACAAGCCATGCGCAACCCCGCCAGGCAAGCAAGGCTCTCGCGACTCATGCGCCAGTCCGGAACCGACTTGATGCCATTGAATGGACCCGACGCCACTGCCGTTGGGCTGCTGCTGGCAAAAACAGGAACTGCGGATATCGTCGATGCTCACGTTGTCGTTTGTGCCCGGCGAGCCCAGCAGGCAGTTCTGACAAGTGATGCAGCTGACCTCCGCCGCCTGGATCCGGAGTTGACACTGGTTGAGGTTTAGCGTTTGCCACCCCCAGGATTTTGTACCAATGCCAGGCAACAGCCAGACCGCCCACGATCAGATGCTCAACTCTGGCTGCGTTGAGTGATTCGACAAACGCGCGCCAAGCGCGAATCAGACGCTCAACAAATGAGGCTGAATGTACGCAGGCTTTTACGAAGCTTTACAACTTCGCGCGGCGAGGCGGGTTGAGAATGGGGAGGAAGACGCGGGAGGTACCGAATGATCAGGTTGGGCACTTTTTTCTTGCTGGTGGCGGCTTTATTGCCAGGGCAGACGGCGGCGGAAAAGCCGGGGCGCGTGAGTGGACGCGTCACCAATGCACTGACCGGAGAACCGCTGCGGAAGGTCTCGGTGGTGCTGACGCCGGCGGGGGCGCAGCAGCAGGGGATGGGTCCGCTGGGGGCGCTGCGGGCGGGGTTGAGCACCGTGACCGACGCGAACGGCGTATATCGCATTGAGAATGTGCCGCCGGGGACTTATCGCGTGCTGGGGGAAAAGGCCGGCTTTCTGAAGTCGAATCAGGGCAACCGGGCCGGTGGGGGCGGTGACACGCGACTGGATATTGCCGCGGGTACTGACAAGGCGGAAGTGAACCTGCGGTTGATGCCGCACGGGGTGGTGAGCGGACGGATTGTGGACGAAGACGGCGACCCGCTGGAAGGGGTGATGGTGAACCTGTACCGGCCGAATACGCGCGGGGCGGGAATGGCGCGGGGGGGACCCGGACCGGTGGCAGCTTTTCTGGGTGGGGGGATGAATCAGACGAATGACCGCGGGGAGTTTCGCATTGCCAATGTGAGCCCCGGGCGCTACTACGTGCTGGTGCGGAAGCTGGGGCCGAGTGTGCAGCAGGGCGGGGTGGAGTTTGGGTATCCGCAGGTGTTCTTTCCTGGCGTCGAAACCATGGCGCAGGCGCAGCGCATTGAAGTGACGGCCGGGCAGGAAATGAGCGGGCTGACGATGGCGCTGCGGCGGACGCGGGTGTTCCGTGTGACGGGTAATGTAACGGGCCTCAGCGCACCGGCGGAAAGTGGCCAGCGCGGTGGGCGGCGTGGTGTGTTGAACGGCGGCTACACTGTGCAACTGCGCCTGGATGGCGGCTACAACGAAGAGCAGCCGGGACCGCCGGGAATGGCGGGACGCGGCGGGGCGGGGATGGTGACGGCCGATGGGCGGTTTCAAATCAGCGGAGTGACGCCGGGGGCCTACCGCGTGCTGCTGAGCACGTTTGGGCAGGGGGGCTTGCGCGTGGTGGCGAGCGCCAACGTGAATGTGGGCGGCGATGATGTGACGGGGCTGGTGTTGAGCCCGTCGCCGCTGGCGACGCTGAGCGGGAAGGTGACGGTGGAGGGCGAGGCGGCGGCGGTGAATCTGAAGAGTGTGCGGGTGGGCGTGCAGCCCGAGATGGGGGTAGCGATGCCGGTGAACCCGGCCGAGGATGGAACGTTTGTGCTGAAGGAGTTGTCGCTGGAGCGGATGCGCGTGAGTGTGACCGCGCCGGCGGGGGCTTATGTGAAGGCGCTGCGGATGGGCGGGCAGCCCGTGCCGGAGACGGGGCTGGACTTTGCGGCCGGAGTGGCGGGGCAACTGGAGGTGGTGCTGTCGACGAAGGTGGCGCAGATGACGGGGACGGTGCAGCGGCAGACGGGAGACGCGGCGGGCGTGGTGGTGGTGACGGATGCGAAGTTGCGGCCGGTGGGGCAGCGGGCGCAGGTGGATGAGAACGGCAACTACACGGTGACTGGACTGGGGCCGGGCGAGTACAAGGTGTTTGCGTTTGAGGAGTATGACGGGAGCGACCCGGAATTGCTGGAGCGCTTTGCGACGCGGGCCGAGAACGTGCGGCTGGCCGAGGGGGAGAACAGGAGCGTGGCGCTGAAGCAGGTGCGTTACGCGGAGATTGTTTCCGCACCGCGGTAGTGGCGGAGGAGGGCGGGACGTTCGGCGGGGGGCAGGATGAAGCAGGCCGTGGCGAGGGCGTCGGCGGCCATGCTGGTGGGGGCCAGAACGGAGAGAGGCGCGGGGGTGAGGACTTTATCGCGGGAGCGGGAGTCCTGAATGTGGCCGGGCTGGAAGGTGTTGCCGGAGGTGGAAACGGCGCGGCGCTTGAGGGTGACGATTCGGGCGGGCAGGGCGACGCGCCAGCCGGGTTCGTCGGGGGGCGCATCGCCAGTGAGCACGTCGCCCGAGGCGGCGAGTAGAAAGCGGGAGATGCCGTACTGATGGAGGACGCGGGCGGCCTGGTCGTTGGCAAAGCCTTTGGCGATGCCGCCGAGGTCGAGCTTCATTTCGGGTTGGAGGAGGGTGACGGTCTGGCGGCCGAGCAGGAGATGGGTGTGGTGGCCGAGGGTGACGTCGAAGGCGCCATGGGTGTGCAGGGCGAGGCGCTGGGCGAAGGTGAGGATGGTGAAGAGCTCTGGGGAGACGCGTTGGGGCGAGCCGGGCTTGAGCTGGCAGACCTCGCTGTCGGGGCGGTAATGGCTGAGGAGTTGATCGAGGGCCTCGTAGCGGCGGCGCGCGGCGAGGAGGGGAGCATGGGGGTCATCTTTCGAGAAGATGGTGAGCCGGATGAGCGTCCCCATACAGGGGAAGCTGCTACTGGTCTTCTGCCACGCCATTGTTCCAGAAGCGGTGCATTTCTTCCGGAGGCGGCACCTTCAGGGGGCGGACGAGACGGAAGCCGAGGCCGAGAGCGTCGGTGTGGTACCAGATGGACTTGGGCAGGTTGGGGTCCTGCTGTTTCCAACTGGGGTCGGAGGGGAAGCGGGCCGAGCAGGTGACGCGCTTGGGGGAATCGGCCCAGGAGCCGCCGCGGGCGGTGTGGGGATAGGAGGTCTTGGAGGGGTGCCAGAGCTGGGGGTTTTTGTAAGCGTCGGCGTAGTACTGGTCAGTGGTCCATTCCATGACGTTGCCGAGCATGTCGTAGAGGCCGAAGGCATTGGGCTTTTTGGTGCCGACCTTTTCGTACTGGCGCTTCTGGAAGACGGCGACTTCTTCGAGGTTTTCGGGAGCGGGGGAATTGGCTTTGCAGGCGTATTCCCATTCGGCTTCGGTGGGCAGACGGTAGAAGTGGCCGGTCTTGGCGCTGAGCCACTGGGCGTACTTGCTGGCGGCGTGGTGGGTCATGGAGATGGCGGGGTAGCCTTCAATGCCCATGCCGAAGGACATTTCGACGTAGGGTTTGGTGGGGCGGGAGACGGCATCGACGCCGATGTTGGCGCCGGCCTCTTCGCCGGAAAGCTCAGCGAACATGAAGAGCCGGTATTCGTTCCAGGTGACCTCACGGGCGGCCATGAAGAAGGGCTCGACGGTGACTTCGTGGGCGGGGGACTCATCGGGCACGGCGTTGTTGCCCATGGTGAACTTGCCGCCGGGGATGGGGACCATCTGGAAGGCGACGTCGGTGCCGGGGATGGTTTGCTGGTAAGGCTTGAGGGGGGCCTTGGGGGCGGGGGTGCGGGTAATCTGGCGGTGGAGGTTGCGGGTGAGCTCAAGATCGTCTTCGAGAGCCTTGCGGGTTTCGGGGTAGGCCATGCCTTCGTTCACCCAATTGGTGAGGGTGGCCTTGGCGGCCGCGCTGAGAGGCGGGCCGCCGGGAGGCATGACGTTGAGGGAGGCAATGACGCGGTCCTTCTTGCGCTGGAAGAAGGCACGGTCGTGACAGGCAGCGCACTGGCTGTCGAGGATGGGTTTGACTTGCGAGTTGAAATCCACGGCCAGGAAGGCCAACAGCAGGATCATACAAACTTCGTGATGCCGGGTTTGGGCATGGGCATGTCGGGGAGACTGCCCTTGGGGTCAAAGGGGTTGGGGAAGGTGTCGAGTTTGGAATTCTGGATCTGTTCCCAGGTGAGCTGCGCGCCGGTGTAGGCAGCGGTGCGGCCCATGATGGCGAGCAGGGTGGAGGACATCATGCGGTCGCCGGTGTTGACGACCTGGCCCTTGCGGACGGCGGAGAAGAGGATGTCGTGTTCGTACTGGTAGCCGTCGTTCTTGTTGCCTTCGAAGGCCCAGAGGACCTTGCCCTTGTGGTCTTCGACGATGGGGAGGGGGCCACGGCCGATGGTGACCTTGCCCTGGGTGCCGAGGATGTAGTCGGCGTTTTCGTTATAGATACCGGGGATCTGGCGGTGGGCGATGAAGGCGCGAACGCCGTTGGGGTAGAGGTAGTTGCACTCGATGTGGTCGAAGATGTTGCCGCCTTCCTGGGGAATCTGCCGGCCGCCATGGGCGACGACGGAGACGGGGGGCTGATCTTTGAAGCACCAGGCGACCTTGTCGACGGAGTGGACGGCCTGTTCGACGTAGCCGTCGCCGCAGGTCCAGAGGAAGTTGTACCAGTTTTTGGTCTGCCATTCGACATCGCTCATGCCGGCAGGGCGGGTGGAAGCCGGGGGCATGGGCTTGACGGGACCGGTGTAGTAGGTGGCGTAGTAGGCCAGGACGTCGCCGATGATGCCGTTGTGGATTTGCTCCATGGTTTGCTGGATGTGGTTGGCGTAGCGCCACATGAAGCCGTCGACGATGCACTTCTGCTTGTCGCGGGCCATCTTGACGGTTTCGATGACGCTGCGGACGCCGGCGGGGTCCACGGCCATGGGCTTTTCGGTGAAGACGTGCTTGTTCTTTTCGATGGCGTAGCGGATGTGGAGGGGGCGGAAGCCGGGCGGGGTGGCAAGGATGACGACGTCGATGTCGGAATCGATGACCTGGCGGAAGCCTTCATAGCCGATGTACTTGCTGGAGTCGGCCACCTTCACCTTGGCGCCGTTGATGCGGGCGACGCGCTGGAGGGAGGCGTTGATCTGATCGACGGAGACGTCGGCTACGGCGGTGAGCTCGGAGTAGTCATCGGCCTTGAGGGCCTGGCTGGCGGCGCCTGTACCACGGCCACCGGCGCCGACGAGGCCGACCTTGATGGCGTTGGTGACAGTCTGGGCCTTGATGATGGCGGGGGCGGCGAGGGCGCTGGCCGCCTTGAGGAAGTCGCGACGAGGTGTTTCCGGCATAAAACATGAGTTTATCCCAATACAATGGAAAAACTGTGCGCGGAACCGCAAAAGCGTGGCTGGGGGTGTTGCTCTTTCTGGGGCTGGACGGGGCTGTGTTTCGCAGCGGGTGGTACGGGCAGTGGCTGGAGCCGAATTCGAGTGCGGGGATAGTGCAACTGACGTTGTTGCGGGCGCGGCTGCACCAGCGGGAATGGAAGGAGCCGCTGGTGTTGACGCTGGGGGATTCGCGGATGAACTATTCGGCGAAGCTGGCCAATGAGTATGCGGCGGCGCAGGGCATGGGATTCCGCTTGACGCATGGGGGTGTGGCGGGGAGTAATCCGCGGGTGTGGCATTACCTGCTGCGGGAACTGGACCCCGATGGGAAGCGCTACCGGGCGGTGGTGATTCCGGTGGACAGCTTCGAGGACGAGGATACGTTTATCGACTTTCGGGATTATCCGCTGGACGTGAACTATCTGTCGTTGCTGCTGGGGTGGCGCGATTGCTGGGAGTATCCGCGGAGTTATGCCACCTGGACCTATGCGCGGGAGGCGTGGAAGGCGTGCCTGTTCAAGGGGGCGGCGCTGCAGGCGGATCTGCTGGCGATGCTGGCGGCGCCACGGCAAAGGGTGGAATCGGCGCGGGTGAACCGGGACTGGTGGCCCAATGGCAGTTATGAGTTTCTGGAAGAGGAAAAAAACGTAGTGGGCCTCAAGGTGGACTGGGCGACGCGGCAGGCCACGATACCACCGGGAGTGGACCCGGAGGTGGTGAAGACGGTGTTGTTGCGGGGGGAGGTGCCGCAGACGGGCCGTTATGGGGAGTACCGGCGGCGCTGGCTGGGAAAGATTGTAGAGCGGTACAGGGGGAGCGGGACGACGGTGGTGTTTGTGATGCTGCCGCGGGGGCCGGTGGTGCGGCCACAGGTGAAGACGGTGAGCGCGAGTGTGCGGGAGTTGGGCAAGCAGCCGGGGGTGAAGTTGGGGGAGGAGCACCGCTATGAGGAGCTGGAGCGGCCGGAGTTCTTTCGGGATCCGCTGCACATGAACCGGGCGGGGGCCACGCGGTATGGGGAGATGCTGGTGGACGAACTGGCGAGGTTGTTGGGTGCTGTTTAATACGACGGGGTTCTTTTCGTTTCTGGCGGTGGTGCTGGCGGTGCACTATGCGCTGCCGCAGGGGTGGCGCAAGTACTGGCTGCTGGCGGCGAGCTACTACTTTTACGGCAGCTGGAATGTGCACTATCTGTGGCTGCTGGGGGGGCTGACGGTGCTCGATTATGTGGCGGGGCTGTGGATTGGGCGGTCGCAGGGGAAGTTACGTACAGGGTTGCTGGTGGGGAGTGTGGTGGTGAACCTGGGAGTGTTGTCCACCTTCAAGTTTGGTCCGGGTCTGGGGTGGGATGTGGTGCTGCCGATTGGCATCAGCTTTCACATTTTTCAGAGCCTTTCGTATGTGATTGACGTGTACCGGCGGGAGCAGATGCCGGTGCGGCAGCCGTGGGACTATGCGCTGTTTCTGGCCTTCTTTCCGCAACTGGTGGCGGGGCCGATTGTGCGGGCGAAGTACTTCTTTGCGGACCTGTGGGAGTGGAAGGCACCGGATGCGGAGCAGGTGTCGCGGGGGATTCTGCTGGTGGTGTTGGGGCTGGTGAAGAAGATGGCGTTCGCGGACCAGTTTGCGAAAGTGAGCGACGGGTATTTCGGGAACGTGGCGGGGCAGCCGGGGATGCTGGAGGCCTGGACGGGGACGCTGGCCTTTGGTTTGCAGATCTTCTTTGACTTTTCGGGCTATACGGATATGGCGATCGGGATGGCGAAGCTGCTGGGGTATCACTTTCCGCTGAACTTCCGGCGGCCTTATCTGGCGGGGAGCGTGACGGA
>VFQU01001842.1_pt1 | contig 11299 bp, 10 predicted proteins | sample 3512311 | NCBI WGS metagenome assembly VFQU01 (sample SAMN10412377, study PRJNA504923) | tailings metagenome | isolation source: Relicate 3 Philex TSF3 active mining site | place: Philippines: Tuba, Benguet | collected 2017-08-29 | reverse complement strand
ACGAGCCGGAACTGAAGATCATCGACGTCTTCATCTGCAAGCTGCGCAAGAAGCTCAGCGTTGCCACCGGCGGCAAGAACTACATCGAAACCGTCTGGGGTCGTGGCTATGTGCTGCGCGAGCCCGACGAAAACGACGTCTACAACGAAAACGTCGCCTGACCCGTCTCCCTTTGTCGGACACATAAACCCCGCGCTCGTCGCGGGGTTTTTGTTTGCCAGTGTCGAACTCTGCTAGACTGATGCGTCGGGAGGGAAATGACATGCACCCCAACAAGACCAGATGAGCGACCGCAAGGAAACCGACCGCGCCATAGCCGCAGTCTGGCGGGTGGAGCAGGCGCGGGTCATTGCCGGCTTGACGCGCATGGTGCGCGATATTTCCCTGGCGGAGGAGTTGGCCCAGGAGGCCCTGATGGCGGCATTGCGTACTTGGCCGGAGGCCGGGGTACCGCGCAATCCGGGCGCATGGCTGATGCAGGCGGGCAAGCGCAAGGCCATCGACTATTTCCGTCACCGCAAGATGGCCGCCACCAAGCTGGAAAATATCGGCCGCGACATGGACGCCGCGGCGCCCGACGCCGAGGCGGAAATGGTTGAGGCGCTGGACGACGATATCGGCGACGACCTGCTCCGGCTGATCTTTACCTCCTGCCATCCTATATTGCCCGCCGAAAGTCGGGTGGCGCTGACACTGAGGCTTATCGGCGGCCTCACCACAGAGGAAATCGCCCGGGCCTTCCTCGCCCAGGATACGGCCATCGGTCAGCGAATCGTCCGGGCCAAACGCACCATTGCCGAGGCCGGCATTCCCTTCGAGGTGCCGCGCGGCAATGATCTTGAAGAACGACTCGGCGCGGTGCTGGGCGTGCTCTATCTGATTTTCAACGAGGGCTATTCGGCTACAGCCGGCGAGGACTGGATGCGCCCGCAGCTCTGCGAGGAGGCAATGCGCATGGGTCGGATTCTCGCCGGCCTCATGCCCGCCGAACCGGAGGTTCATGGGCTTCTTGCCTTGATGGAATTGCAGCATTCGCGCGCCGCTGCCCGCACCAATGCCAAAGGCGAGCCGGTGCTGTTACCCGACCAGAACCGGGCGCTTTGGGATCAGTTGCTCATCCGGCGGGGTCTTGAAGGTCTGGGCCGGGCCCAAAGGCAGGGCGGGATTGCCGGCCCCTATACGCTACAGGCCTCCATTGCCGCCTGCCACGCCCGCGCCCGAAAACCAGACGACACGGACTGGGACGAAATCGCCGCGCTCTACGGCTTGCTCAATCAGATCACGCCGTCCCCGGTTATTGAACTCAACCTGGCCGTCGCCGTCTCGATGGCGCAGGGACCAGCCGCAGCCCTGCCGCTGGTCGAGGCGCTGGTGGAAGCACCGCTAATGCGCGGCTATCACCTGCTCTATGGGGTGCGCGGCGACCTGCTCCGCAAGCTGGGCCGCCATAGCGAAGCCAATCTCGATTTCCGCAGGGCAGCCGAATTAACGCAGAACCAGCGGGAAAAGGCGTTCCTGTTGGGCCGGGCATCTGAAGAAAACTGAACGGTTCCCGCCTCAGGCGGCAATGAGATCCGGCAGGTCGAATTTGGCTTCGAGGATCTTCCGGTCAAATGGCTTCATCATGTGATCGTCGGCCCCGGCCTTGCGTGACATGGCGATGGCGCCAATGTCATTTTCGACCGTGCAATAAACCACATGGGGCTTCTCGCCACCGACATAGGCGCGCAGCAGTTTGAGGAATTCGAGCCCACTCATGATCGGCATCTGCCAATCGAGCAGAATGGCGTCGGGCATCTGCTGGCGGCACTTGTCGATGGCTTCCTGGCCATCCTCGGCCTCGTCCACCGTGTAGTCCATATCCTCCAGAATGCGGCGCGCAACCTTACGGACCACGCTGGAGTCATCAACGATCAGGCAGGTCGGCATGGCACAATGCCCCCGGAAAGGTGGACGCTTTGACCGACTATGGGGGCGAAGTGGTTGAAGAAAGGTTAGCGCAGGGCCAATTATTCGCCCGATACGGCCTTTGGCACAGCCGTAAAGAAGAACATCTCGTTTTCGAGCCCGATATTGAGTTCCATATCGGTCATGCGCGCCAACAGGCCTGTATAAAAGGGCTGAATGCCCCGCGCATCGACGAAACCTTCTTCCGGAATACCGGACAAGAGCCCTGCCGAACCTGATGGAACCAGCGTCTTCTGCCGCTTTTCCGAGTCGCTTTTGGAAGTGAACTCAAACTTTTCGGAACCAGCAGGACCGCTGATCGAAGCCGTGACCACGCCGCCACGCGGCACCGAGCCAGCCGCGATAAGCAGCATGTTCATGAACAGCTTCGCCTTATGCTTGGGCAGAAGGATCAGCGGCGCGTTCCATTCAAGATCGGCCTTTTCGATATCGAACAGAATGCGCGCCACACGCTCGCATTCGCGTGTGTCGATATCGGTGCCAGCGGTCGAGGATGCTCCATAGGCCAAGCGGGCAAATTCCAGCTTGGCGCGGCTCTGTTTAGCGGCGCTTGCGATGAGGTCGCGCGCGCCTTCCGCCATTTCCCCCTGCGCCGGATCGGCCAACACTTCGAGCCCATTGCCGATGGCGCCGATGGGATTGATCAGGTCATGGCACACCCGCGAGCACAGCATTGCGGCAAGATCGGTTGCCTGGAGCTCGATGATGTCGGCCATATTGGGGTCTCCTGCGGGGAATCAGTATCTGGACAATAGTGCGGGTTTTGGGCGCGCACTACCGGGTCGACAGCGTTTTGGACAAAACCTGCCAATGCGCCTCGCCACGCAGTGCCGCCGCATCGGGCGACAGGCGGAACGCTTCGCGATTGGACGCCGAATAGAACAGATAGAGCCGCTGCTTGAATACAAGGTAGATCATCGGGTCGGCATCGGAGATGAAACCGCGCGACATGCTCATCGCGCCGTGCCCCCCATATTGGGGGGCATAGATTTCAGGATTGCGCTGGAACACTTCCATATTGGCGGCATTGGCGAAAAGCCATGGCGCGCCCTTCCAGGTCATTTCAAACTCTGGCCGTCCCGGCACCGGTGCAGGCTCGGTGAAATAAGACACCGGGTCCATGCCGCCAATGGCGATCCCTGTCAGCGGATCGGTGAGGATATAGGAAACGACCGACTGCGCCGAAACCTGCTGGACCGTGGCGACACCAAGGCCGAACAGCGGCAACAACATGGCAATCATGGTTAAGATTTGTTTAGAGATTTGCTTCATCATCAGCACATGATCGGCATGTCGGCGGAACAGTGTGTCCCACAGACCTTAAGGTCTTCGTAACCGCGCGACATCCCAGGGAGACCCGTCATGTTCAAGCCCCTTATTCAGCTCTTTGCCCTGCTCATGGCCCTGATGCTCCCCTCCGCCGCCATGGCCCAGGGCTCGTTGAGCGACACCTTCTCGGGCGAAGAACTGGTCGAAAGCGGGCGTAACTTCTTCGGCTCCGCCGCGCAGGGCCTCGCCTCGGTGGTCGAGCGCGCCATGAGCCAGTTCGGCCAGCCCAATGGTTATGTTCTGGGCGAAGAGGCCGGCGGCGCACTGATCGTCGGCGCCAAATACGGTGAAGGCACGCTCTATACCCGCAATGCCGGCCAATATTCCCTCTATTGGCAAGGACCAAGCATCGGCTTCGACGTTGGCGGCGACGGCTCCAAAGTCATGATGCTGGTATACAATCTCACCCAGATCCAGGATGTGCTTGGCCGCTATCCCGGTGTCGATGGCTCGGCCTATGTGCTGGGCGGCTTCGGCATGACCGTGGTCAAGCGCGGCAATGTCGTCATCGTCCCGATCCGTTCCGGCGTCGGTGCGCGCCTCGGCATCAATGTCGGCTACCTCAACTTCACCAACCAGCCGACTTGGAACCCCTTCTGATCGTCGGCCCTGGCTCTCCATGAGCAATGGAACGGGTGGCCGCGCGCTAGGTGCCGGCCACCCGTTCACTTCCAGCCCATCGCCACCAGCAGACCGTGACGAGCGGCCCCAAACCCGTTAGGGTTAATGCTTGACGAAGATGGTCTTGAGCGGGCTTTGCTGCCAGAGAGAAGCTGGCCCCCTTGAAGCCAGAACCGTTTGGCATTGCCGGAGACGCGCTCGATGCTGATCGAGAACTTCATGTATTTCGCTCTTGGTCTGCTGGTGGCCGCGCTGGTGGCGCTGATCGTCATGCCGGCGGTCTGGCAGCGCGCCGTGCGCCTGACCAAGCGGCGGATCGAGGCGGCCACGCCCATTACTCTTGCCGAATTCCGCGCCGACAAGGACCAGTTGCGCGCCGAATTTGCCCTGTCCACGCGCCGGCTCGAAATGAATGTCGAGGCACTCCGCAAACGGCTCGCCGAGCAGTTGAGCGACGTCAACCAGAAGCGCACCGATTTGGGCCTGTTCAAGGTCGAACGCGACAAGCATATGGCGATGGTCAACGAGCTCGAAGCGCGCGAGGCCGAGTTGCGCGACCGTGTACTGCAACTTGAAAAAGACGCCACCGACCTCACCCAACGCCTCAGGATGCGCGACCGGGACGTGGAAACCCGCAACGGCGAAATCGAAACCCTGCGTAATTCCCTGCGCGGCGGTCTGCCTGGCGCCACCAGTGTCGATGGCGAGGCGCTATCCGGCGACTATGACCAGGACGTCGACCAACTAACCACGGCACTGGCCATCGAGCGCAAGCGCGCCGCTTTTCTCGAAGATCAGGCCAGAAGCCTGATTTCGCGGCTCGAAAATTCCGACCGGCGCGGTGCCGAGGCCAATGCGGCCATCGCCGCCATGCGCGAGGCTCTTGCCGGTACGCAGGACGAGCGCGAAAACAACGCCCAGCAGTTAGTCGCTGCCGAAGCGCGCATCGCCAGCGCCGAAAACCGCCTCAATGCCCTTCTGGCCGAAACCACCGAGACCGTCGCCGCCAGCCAGGAGCGCGCCGATCAGCTGCTGGCCGACAAGCTCGGCATGGAAGACGAGTTGGAGAAACTCCGCGCCAAGATTGGCAATGTGGAGGCGTCGATTCTGGCCGATTGGGAAACCGAGCGTTTCGAGGACGCCCATCTGCGTGAAAAGCTCAATGACATTGCAGCCAGCGTAAGCCGGCTGGTCTATGCCGTCGACAATGCCGCCCCGGCCAGCACCGGTCCAGAAGAAAGCCTCTTCGACCGCGTCCAGCGGTTCGCTGACGATGGAGAATCGGTCGACCTGCTTCCCGTCCCGGCCCAGAACCAGCGCGGAGCCGTGTCGGACCGGCTCGCCGCCTTGCGGGAAATCCAGGGGCGCTGATTGTCGTGGCCGGCCTAACGGGCCAGTCAGTGCCGGGCTTACTCGCCCTCGATCCGAATGCTGCGCACCAGCGCACCGGTTGCGTCATCGAAGACGCTGAGCATCACCACATCACCCACTCGATAGGTCACCTGGATCGTCCGCTCCTCAAGCTGTGAGGAAATTACCTCTGCTCCGCCAGGAATGCTGACGGCCTCGGCCGTGGCGGGCGGCGGGGCATCGCGCATCACCCGATAGACAAGCGCCACGCCAATCGCCATAAAGCCCAGCAACAATATGCCCATCGATACGGCGAATGATCGGCGCGCTTTTCCCAGCATGACCCGCGCTTCCGGCGACAGTTCGGTGTCGGCGGGCTGGGTCTGGTTTGGTTCAGGATTGCTCATGGCGGATGATACCGATTTCGAATTTGAGGGCGAACCCGTTGTGGTTGCGGTCGACGACGCCATGGCCGGCGGTCGGCTCGACGCCGTTCTGGCCAAGGCCCATGACGCGCTCAGTCGCAGCCGCATCAAGGACCTGATCCTGACCGGCGCGGTCACCGTGGATGGCCGCCCGGTCGCCGAACCCAAATACCGCTTGAAGGCCGGCGAGACAATCGTGCTTGTCGCCCCGCCCCCCGAAGACCCCGATCCGCAGCCGGAAAACATTCCCCTCGACATTCTTTTCGAGGACGAGCACCTCATCGTCATCAACAAACCGGTCGGCATGGTGGTCCATCCCGCCCCCGGTTCACCGACCGGGACGCTGGTCAATGCGCTGATCTATCATTGCGGCGATAGCCTCAAGGGCATTGGCGGGGTCAAGCGCCCGGGCATCGTCCATCGCCTCGACAAGGACACGTCGGGCGTCATGGTCGCTGCCAAGACCGAAAAAGCCCACAAGCACCTATCCGAGCAATTCGCCGACCATGGCCGCACCGGCCCGCTGCACCGCGCCTATATCGCCTATGCCTGGGGCGCCACTCAATCGGGCATGGGGACAGTCAATGCGCCTCTGGGCCGCGATCCGGGCAATCGGCTGAAACAGGCCGTGCTGAAATCCGGCCGCGAAGCCATCACCCATTACGCGGTAGAAGCCCGTTTTGGCGGCGATGGCTGGGACATTACCCGTATCCAGTGCCAGCTCGAAACCGGCCGCACCCATCAGATTCGTGTCCACATGGCCCATATCGGCCATCCGCTGGTCTCCGACCTGCTCTATGCCCCCGGCTTTGCCACCAAGGTCAATAAACTGCCTGACGATCTGGCGACCATTATCCGTGACCTCGGTCGTCAGGCCCTCCACGCCGCCGAGCTGGGCTTCGAACACCCCTCCACGGGCGAGGAAATGATGTTCGAGGCCGACCTGCCCGGTGATCTGCAGGCACTTGAAGAGGCACTGGAAAATTACGATAGGGCCGTGGCGCGCTGACAATTGCCATTGCCGGCCGCGCCTGCGCCCCGCTGGCTCACGCCATCGTGTTTGAACCTTCCGGCCTTTTATCGTATTATGACGATGAACCGAATGTCGCAGACGGCAATTCTGTACAATTTGTAATGCTTGTGCGGGTTCCGCCTCTTAAAATCATCACATTGCGACCTATATGATGACTACATCTGTCGATGTGCCTTCGGGACATTGATAGAAATTCCGCCCGCGGAATGCGGGGGATGTTGAAAGGGGGTGCGTCCATGGCCCAGACCAATCTTCCAGTCCTCTCTTCAGAGGGCGGCTTGAGCCGTTATCTTCAGGAAATCCGCAAGTTCCCGATGCTGGAACCGGATGAAGAATACATGCTCGCCAAACGCTATAAGGAACATGCCGATCCCGGCGCGGCGCAAAAGCTGATCACCAGCCATCTGCGTCTGGTCGCCAAGATCGCCATGGGCTATCGCGGCTACGGCCTGCCTATTTCCGAGGTTATCTCGGAGGGCAATGTCGGCCTCATGCACGCGGTCAAACGCTTCGAACCCGAAAAGGGCTTTCGCCTGGCGACCTATGCCATGTGGTGGATTCGCGCGGCCATTCAGGAATATGTCCTGCGCAGCTGGAGTCTGGTCAAGATCGGCACCACCGCCGCCCAGAAGCGTCTGTTCTTCAATCTGCGCAAGGTGAAGGGTCAGATTGCGGCTCTCGATGATGGCTCGCTCCATCCAGACCAGATCAAGCAGATCGCCACCACCCTGCGGGTCACCGAAGACGAAGTGGTGCAGATGAATTCGCGCCTCTCCGGCGACGCATCGCTCAATTCCCCCATGCGGGCGGACGAAGGTTCATCCGAATGGCAGGACTGGCTTGTCGACGACACGCCCGATCAGGAAACCAGCCTGGGCGAAAGCGAAGAATATAACGAGCGCATGGGCATGCTGAACCAGGCCATGGATGTCCTCAACGAACGCGAACGGGCTATCTTCCAGGCCCGTCGCCTGCAGGACAACCCAGCCACGCTCGAAGAACTGGCCCAGCAATATGACGTCAGCCGCGAGCGCATCCGCCAGATCGAAGTCCGCGCCTTCGAAAAGGTTCAGGATGCCGTTCGGGAAGCCGCTGGCGCCTAAAAGACTGCCCATCAATCTCCAACGCCCCGGTCTCAGGATCGGGGCGTTTTGCATATTTTTTCCGACCAAAGCTGGCATCCATTCCCGGCATCATTCTTAGGCATCGATGACGTCGCTTACCATGCACGGCCCAAGCCCGCGCCGGAGGTCGAAAGACCGGTCCCGCCACTTCATATTAACCCCGTCGCGACATTATGACTGGACGAAAGGGCCGGAACCGCTCAGGTCTTACCCTTGTAACCCCCCCAAGCGAGCCTTACATTCGGCTCATTGTCGGCGCTCCATTGCGACGTCTGCCTCTCCGGGACAGGAATAGATGAACGGAAATTTCCGCAACTTCGCCATTTGGCTGGTTATACTCTTCATGCTGATGGGCCTTTTCCAGGTCTTCCAGTCTTCGACCCGCAGCGTATCGGTGGCCGAAAAGAGCTATAGTCAGTTCGTCAGCGACGTTGAATCGGGTCGCGTCTCCAACGTGACAATCACCAACAATGTCGTCTCTGGCGTGTTGAATGACAACACGCGGTTCGAGACGATCATTCCTGAAGGCGCCGACGTCATTACCCGCCTCGAAGACCACGACGTGTCGATCACCGCTCGCGCGCCCGAATCGAGCCCTTTCTGGTCGATCCTGCTGTCGTCCTGGCTGCCCTTCCTCGTCATCATTGGCGTCTGGTTCTTCTTCATCCGCCAGATGCAGGGTGGTGGTCGCGGCGGAGCCATGGGCTTTGGCAAGTCACGCGCCAAGCTGCTGACCGAAACGCAGGGCAAGGTCACGTTCGAGGACGTTGCTGGCGTGGATGAAGCCAAGCAGGATCTCGAAGAAATCGTCGAATTCTTGCGCGATCCCGGTAAATTCCAGCGCCTCGGTGGTCGTATTCCGCGCGGCGTGCTGCTGGTCGGCCCTCCCGGTACCGGTAAAACCCTGCTCGCCCGCTCCGTGGCTGGCGAAGCCAATGTGCCCTTCTTCACCATTTCCGGTTCCGACTTCGTGGAAATGTTCGTCGGCGTCGGTGCCTCGCGCGTCCGCGACATGTTCGAACAGGCCAAGAAGAACGCGCCCTGCATCATCTTCATCGACGAAATCGACGCCGTCGGCCGCCAGCGTGGCGCCGGTCTCGGTGGCGGCAATGACGAACGCGAACAGACGCTCAATCAGCTCCTGGTCGAGATGGACGGTTTCGAGGCAAACGAGGGCATCATCCTCATCGCCGCCACCAACCGTCCCGACGTGCTCGATCCTGCTTTGCTGCGTCCCGGCCGCTTCGACCGTCAGGTCGTCGTACCCAATCCGGACGTGTCTGGCCGCGAAAAGGTGCTCAAGGTTCACGTCCGCAAGGTGCCGCTGGCACCAGACGTCGACCTCAAGGTTCTGGCGCGCGGCACGCCCGGTTTCTCCGGCGCGGACCTCATGAACCTCGTCAACGAGGCTGCCCTTATGGCAGCGCGGCGTAACAAGCGTTTCGTCACCCATCAGGAGTTCGAAGACGCCAAGGACAAGATCATGATGGGCGCCGAGCGCCGCACCATGGCCATGACCGATGACGAGAAGAAGCTGACCGCCTACCACGAGGCCGGCCACGCCATCATCGCCCTCAAGGTCGCCGGCATCGATCCGATCCATAAGGCCACCATCATCCCGCGCGGCCGTGCGCTGGGCATGGTGATGACCCTGCCGGAAAGCGATTCCTATTCGTTCAGCCGTGAGAAGGCCCTGGCCCGCCTCACAATGCTTTTCGGTGGTCGCGAGGCCGAAATCATCAAGTTCGGTCCGGCCAAGGTCACTTCGGGTGCTTCGGGCGACATTCAAATGGCCACCAGCCTTGCGCGTTCCATGGTCATGGAATGGGGCATGAGCGAAAAGCTCGGCCGCGTGCGCTACAAATCCAATGATCAGGAAGTGTTCCTCGGCCATTCGGTGACCCAGTCCCAGCACATGTCCGACGACACGGCGCGCCTGATTGATCAGGAAGTCCGTAAGCTCATCGAAGACGGCGAGGCTTCGGCCCGCGAAATTCTCACCACCTATCATGACCAGTGGGAAGCCATCGCTCAGGCTCTGCTTGAATTCGAAACCCTGACCGGCGACGAACTACGCGCCCTCATGGATGGCAAGCAACCAGTTCGCCCGGAAGATAGCGGCCCATCGGCGCCCAAAGCCACTGGTGTTCCGAGCGCCGGCAAGTCCGGCAAGAAGCGCCCTGACGCTCCGCCCGAGCCCGGCCTCGAGCCGCAGCCGGAGAGCTGAGGCCACACGAACAAGCATTAAGGGTCACCTCGTGTGACCCTTTTTCTTTCGACCAATTTCCGCTATTTCGCGGCAGAACGCATTCGGGGAAGAGGCCATGGTCAGGAAATTTTTCGGCACCGACGGTATTCGCGGCCTTGCCAATGGCGACAAGCTCACCCCCGAACTGGCCATGAAAGTCGGCATGGCTGCCGGCACGAAATTTGTGCGGGGCGACCACCGCAACCGCGTCGTAATCGGCAAGGATACGAGACGCTCCGGCTACATGCTGGAAAGCGCGCTGGGCGCCGGCTTTACGGCCGTGGGCATGGATGTTTACTTCCTCGGGCCCATGCCAACGCCGGCCGTTGCGATGCTGACGCGCTCGCTGCGTGCCGACCTCGGGGTGATGATCTCGGCCTCCCACAACCCCTATGACGACAACGGCATCAAGTTTTTCCGCCCCGACGGCTACAAGCTCAGCGACGAGTTGGAAGCCGAGATCGAGCGACTGATCGAGGCCGACAGCGCCGCCCTGCTCGCGCATGGCATGAATATCGGACGTGCCCATCGCGATGAAGAAGCGCGCACCCGCTATATCGAATATGCCAAACGCACACTGCCGCGAAACATCGACCTTTCCGGCCTGCGCATCGTGCTCGATTGCGCCAACGGCGCTGCCTACAAGGTTGCCCCCCTCGCGCTGTGGGAATTGGGCGCCGAGGTAATTGCCATCGGCGTCGAGCCAAATGGCTACAACATCAACTACAAGGTCGGCTCAACCGCGCCTGAAGCCGTTGCGGCGAAAGTCAAGGAAGTGCGCGCCGATATCGGCATCGCGCTCGATGGCGACGCCGACCGGGTGATCATTGTCGATGAGAAGGGCAATGTGGTCGATGGCGACCAGTTCATGGCGGTCATAGCCCAGAGCTGGCTCGAACGCGAAATGCTGACCGGCGGCGGTATCGTTGCGACTGTCATGTCCAATCTGGGTCTCGAGCGTTATCTCGGCGGCCTTGGCCTCACCCTCGAACGCACCAAGGTCGGCGATCGCTATGTACTCGAAGCCATGCGCGCCAAGGGCTTCAATGTTGGGGGTGAGCAATCCGGCCACATCATTCTTTCTGATTTCACCACCACGGGCGATGGCCTGGTCGCGGCGCTGCAATTACTGGCAGTGCTCAAGCAGCAGGAACGCCCGATCTCCGAAATCTGCGCCTGCTTCGATCCGGTACCGCAATTG
>VFQU01001841.1_pt1 | contig 11300 bp, 7 predicted proteins | sample 3512311 | NCBI WGS metagenome assembly VFQU01 (sample SAMN10412377, study PRJNA504923) | tailings metagenome | isolation source: Relicate 3 Philex TSF3 active mining site | place: Philippines: Tuba, Benguet | collected 2017-08-29 | reverse complement strand
CGGTGGTTTGACCTCAAGAGCATGTCTTGCCGCAACCCTAATGGCAACTGCTATACAATCAAGCCTTGTCGCTCGCCCGTAGGGTGGAGAATCGCGGTGGAGAAGCGACCACGCTGAACAATATTGGGGCTGTATTAGCCAGTCAACAACAACCAGAGCTTGCCATTGCAATCTTCAAACAATCCGTCAACGTCTATGAATCCATCCGTCAAGACAATCAAGCGCTACCAAAAGAACTGCGCGAATCCTATACAAAAAGCATCTCCCGCCCTTACCAAAACCTCGCTGATCTTCTGATCAAACAAGGTCGTCTCCCAGAAGCCCAAGCCGTTCTCGAACTGCTCAAAATCAAAGAACTCAACACCTACACTCGTGAGAGCAGAACCCCAAGTAACGGGATCAGCTTCACCCCTGCCGAGCAAAAAGCCCTTGATGAAGTCCTCCGCCAATATGCCACTGCCGCCGAATTCGCTCGTCAACTGAGCGATTGTGCCGAAAAGAAATGCCCCAATCTTGCCCAACTCGAACGTCAGCGCGACCAAATCAACACTGCCATTGCAGAAATGCTCGATCGACAACGCAAAACGCTCAAAGACCAAGCGATCGATATCAGCAAACTCAACACCAAAGAATACACCGAAGCTGCAGAAAAGATTGTTAACGCTCAAGCTGGCACAGTCCTGATCTATCCCGTCATCACCGAAACCAAAACACAATTCCTCCTCGCCTTCAAAGCCGGAGCAGGCGACCAAGCCCCTATTACTTTTAGAGCGATCGACGGAGCCAACATCGGCAGCGATACCCTCTTTCAAACCGCAAACGAACTGCGAAATGCTCTCGCTGATCCCACCTCCGATCTCAAAACTCTCCAAGCCAAAAGCCAGCAACTCTACACTTGGCTCATCAAACCTCTTGATGCTGAAATCAGCAGCCCCAGCATCAAGCATCTCGTCTTTGTCGGCGATCGTGCCACTCGGCACATTCCCTTTGCCGCGCTCTATGATGGCAAAGAATATCTGATTAACAAACCCTACACTCTCACGACCGTCCTTTCTGCAAGTACAACCAGAGATCCTAGCGAATCCCAACCCAAAGCCCCCAGCGTTCTTGCAGTTGGTGCAACCGAGTTTAGGACTGCTTCCCCGCTTCCCTATGTCAAACCCGAAATTTTCTCGATCGTCCAAACCCCAGACAACAAGCAAGGCATCTTTCCGGGTTTGCAATATCTCAATGATCAATTTAGCTTCGATCGTCTCCGAGACAGTCTTAAAGGACATAACTTCTTGCACATTGCTACCCACGGAAACCTCGATCCGTTCAATATTGACAATTCTTACCTGCTCACCAGTAGCGGCGAACGAATTACTAAACGCGAAATTCAGCGATTACGTGATTATGGCTTAAAAGGTGTTCACATGGTAATTCTCTCTGCCTGCGACACTGGAACAGGCGGCAGGAACAGCGACAACCTGGAAATTGCAGGTATCAGCCACTACTTCATGGAAGGCGGTGCAAAATCGGTGATTGCCTCCCTCTGGAAAGTCAGTGATCCGGCTACGGCTCTGTTCATGAAAGAACTCTACAAACATCTCAAAGCTGGAAAAACCAAAGCCCAAGCCATCCAGCAAGTTCAAAAAGACTTCATTCAAAGCAAACTTACTGTCAAAGATGCCCCTCCTCGTAGCCTCGCCACCGTTCCAGACACCACAAAAGCTCCTACTACTGTCAACTTCGCCCATCCCTACTATTGGTCGCCCTTCATTCTCATCGGCAACAACTTATAAAACCAAAAGAAAAGCATCGAACGAACTGGAGAAAAGACAAAGAAAATCGCGATCGCGGAATACTGCGATCGCGATTTATTTAATGAACATCTAGATTTTGGCTACTCTGGAACAGTCCATAGATGAATCGAGGTAGCACTATCAAAGTAGCAATCATTACCCTGAGCGCAAGTCGTTCCGTTCCAAAGAGTCGTATGCCCTGAAGCAGCACTCGCTGGGCTAAAAGGTGCCCTGATGATCATGATTCCTTGTTGTCCTTGAATTTTAGTTGGATCAAACTTGCTGCCATTTTGAGTTTTCCATGCCACATCTGGCTTTCCAAAATGACGAGTCAAGAACCGTTCAACATCATTAACTCGAAGCAAGTGAGGTCTCCCTTGGGCATCTACCCTGGTCTCCCCATCGCTTTTAGAGATTCGAGTCTTTTCTGATACGTTATTCAGAACATTACTCATTCTGATAGCGCAAGTATTTTTGAAATTGGGGTTATCGATTGTTCCTCCGATTCTGGCTCGAACTTCCTCTGCTGATCCTTGAGGATAGAGGTTCCACATCGCCGCAAAGGAAGGGAGTTCTCCGTTAGCTGGAGTTTGTCGATCGAGCAATCTGATCGCGTTGGCAAAGTTGCTGAGCGATCGCGATTCTAGCTCTGCTCCTCCATCTGATTCATCACACGGAGGTCTCTCGGATACTGCGGGAGGTTCGGGAACTGCGGTGAGCGGTTGAACACTGCTTTTCTGTGAGTCGGCAACAATCGTTGTAAGATTGACGGTGGCGAGGGATTGATCTGTCGATTTTGTCTCAGATTTGACAGCGATCGATTGATGAGGAGGGAGAACGCGGAGTTGCCACTGTCCAATGCCACCTGCGCTTTCTTCAGTGATAAGACGAGCAAATACGCGATCGCTGATTCTGCTCCAAGGGGTATTGATAGCGCCTCCGGAAGTAGAAGCCTCAGCCGGAGGAATCAGAGCTTGAATCATTGCCTCATAGTTGCTTTGGTATTGCAGAAGCGTATTGCGGAATTCTTTGTACGATCGAATGATTTTGCCGACATCTCCGAGTTGGTCGAGCATGGCATCTAGGGGGGGAAGGTTCGCAACGATTGCAATACGGTTATAAGTGGCTTCGATTTGCTGTAAAAAACTCCGGGATAGCTTTTGGCGTAGGTCTGGAATCAATCGGTTGACGAGAGATTGCTGTTGTCGATCGAGTTCTTCATAGGGCATTCCGGCTTGAATTTTCCAGGAAAGTGCTTGGAGCTGAGCATAGGGAATATTTAAGCCAGCAGCTTTTGCGTTGAGGGCAGCAATGACATCGGCACGGTTGCCTTTGAGAGGAGCGAGGAGATAGCGGTGTCCTCGTGGGCTAGAGGCTTTTTGCTTCATGCAGATGAGTTTGACCGGAAGCGAGTAGTCGCCAGGTTTTAGTTTGATAGCGCCATCGTTGGAAAGGCGAAGCTGATAGACAATAGGTGAGATTCTACGACTGGGATTAAAGGGTGTTCCTGGAAGTTGATCGACGATCGGAAAAATGTCTTTGGCACTGGAGAGTAAAGGGGCATCATTTTGGATGACATTGCCTAATGCTTTCATCAGTTGATCGACGATCGCGCCTTTGAGTAAGCCGTCAATTAACCCTGTTTCTTCGATCTCTGGGGCTGGGGAAGCTGCTAGGGTTGATCGAGCATCTTGATCGTAGGTCGTGATCGAGGGAGTAGTGTCGTTTACAGGGGGGGATGCTGCTAGGGTGAGAGGTAAGCTGGGGAGCATCCATTCTTGAGTAACACAGAGAAAGCTAAGGATTGCCAGAATGAGCAGTCGGAATTGGGGCATTGTGTACCTCGTTCGTTTGAGTATTGTTTTTTACGTAGTTGCACTTGATGGTTTTGTAGTAATGAAACTGATTTTTTGCTGAAATGCCGATCGGTGAAATTTGTTTCATCTTGTGTTGTTTTATCTGATTGAACTTTCATAAGATATGCAGTGATGGGTTTGCATATGTTGGGCTACGGGTGCAGAGAGGAGAAATAGACGATCGCAATTCTTGCCAACTAAAATCTTTTCTGAAGAATTGAGATGGCAAGAGGAAATTGCTGATAGTGTCGAAAGTGGAGTTCCCTATGTCTGGAGGATTTTGGTCATGCGAATTCGGGCTGTGCTGATGCTTGGATTGATGCTTCTAAGTTTTATCACTGCGGTGCTGATGCCGAGTGTATTTGGAGCGGAACGAGTGGCGGTTTCGCAAACGGTTCTTATGGTTTCTGAGCGGGAATCTGCATCGCCGCCGCAAGCAGAAGCAGAACGGCTATTTCAGCAGGGAAAGCAACAATATCAGCAAGGTAAAACAGCAGAAGCTTTGCAAGCTTTTGAGCAAGCTGTGGTGTTGTTTAGGCAATTAGGCGATGGTATAAATGAGTGGCGATCGCTCGGTTGGATGGGTCTAATTTACGATCGTGTAGGCAATCCGCAGAAAGCATTAGAACTGCATCAGCAAGCTCTGGAAATTACGAGAAGAATTCGTGATCGGCGCGGAGAAGGCGCGACGATCCACAACATTGGAGGAGTATACAGAAGCCTAAGACAATATCTGAGAGCGTTGGAGAATTATCAGCAAGCTTTGGCAATCCTCAAAGAAGTGGGAGACCGCTTTGAAGAAGGCACGACGCTCAACAACATTGGGACAGTATACGCTAGCCTAGGACAATATCCGAGAGCGTTGGAGAGTTATCAGCAAGCTTTGGCAATTGCTAAAGAAGTGGGAAGCCGCTCTGAAGAAGGCAGGACGCTCAACAACATTGGAGAAGTATACAGAAACCTAAGACAATATCCGAGAGCGTTGAAGAATTATCAGCAAGCTTTGGCAATTGCTAAAGAAGTGGGAGACCGATCTGGAGAAGGCACGACGCTCAACAACATTGGAGAAGTATACAGAAATCTAAGACAATATCCAAGAGCGTTGGAGAATTATCAGCAAGCTTTGGCAATTGCTAAAGAAGTGGGAAACCGATCTGGAGAAGGCGCGACGCTCAACAACATTGGAGAAGTATACAGAAACCTAAGACAATATCCAAGAGCGTTGGAGAATTATCAGCAAGCTTTGGCAATTGCTAAAGAAGTGGGAAACCGATCTGGAGAAGGCGCGACGCTCAACAACATTGGATTAGTACTAGAGACTCAGAAGCAGACAGAGTTAGCGATCGTATTCTTTAAACAATCCGTCAATACTTTCGAGAGCATTCGTACAGACATTCGCAAACTCTCAAAAGAACAACAGGAATCTTACACAAAAACCGTTGAAAGCGTTTACCGGAAATTGGCGGAGCTTCTACTCTCTCAGGGACGAGTGCTAGAAGCCCAGCAAGTCTTAGAACTCTTAAAGATTCAAGAACTACGCGGCTATACTCGCAATGCTCGCGCAGGTGGCGAAACCCAAGGCGCACCGCTTAACCCAATCGAAACTCCCGTCATTCCCCCCTATGACAAACTGATCACGATCGGTCAACAACTGACGCAATGCGAAAGCAAAAAACCCTTCTGTGCAGAGCGCGATCGTTTAATTGCCCAACGCACCGAAGCCGACACCCAATTTCAGCAGCAAGTCAAACGACTGAGAGAACTCTCCCGCATTCAAGACCGCGACCCCGCTCAACTGCAACAACAAGAACTGACGAAAGCGGCTCAAAACGTCATCCTCACTCAACCAAAATCAGTTCTAATTTATCCCTTAGTCTTAGAGACTAAACTGTGGCTCGTTTGGGGAACTCAAGCAGGCAAACAAGGCGTTGTGTTCACAAGCAGAGAGATCCCTGTCGGTCGAGCAGAACTGAGCGAAACTATCACAAAATTTCGGACACTTCTATCAGATCGACGGGGTGACCTGCAAAACCTCAAACAAGTCAGCCAAAAACTCTACGGTTGGCTAATTGAACCCATCCGCAAGCAGCTAGATGACAATGACATTCAGAACCTCGTCTTTTCCCTCGATCGCTCCACCCGCTACATCCCGATGCAAGCCTTATTCGACGGCAAACAATACCTGATCGAAAAATTCAGCGTATCCACTATTCTGACCGCAGGATTAACCGACACCCACGATCGCCTATCTCCCCAAATCCAAGAAAACCCAGTTTTAGCACTAGGACTCAGCGATCGTACCGCCAATTTCGACGCACTACCCAACGTCAAAGCTGAAATTGATGCGATCGTTCAGACTCCAAAAAGCAAAGGCATCTTCCCAGGATTAGAGTTCTTGAATCAAGAATTTACCAAAGCTACACTCCAAAAACACCTCATCGATCATCGCATTCTGCACATTGCCACTCACGGTAAATTTGTTTCAGGAAATCCAGAAAACTCCTTCCTCGTTCTCGGTAATGGAGAGCCACTCCAAATCCCCGACATTCAAACCCTCAAAGACTTGGCAGGCGTGCATTTAGTTGTTCTCTCTGCCTGCCAAACCGCAGAAGGCGGACAAGACAAAGACGGACTTGAAGTCTCTGGAATTAGCTACTACTTCCTAACTACAGGCGCAAAATCCGTCATCGGCTCACTCTGGCTCGTCAATGATGCCAGCACAAGCCTACTAATGCAAGAATTCTATCGAAACTTATCCACAGGCAAAATGACCAAAACTCAAGCAATGCGAGAAGTTCAACGCAAATTCATTCAAAAACAACTTGCCGCGAAAGACGCTTCTCACCGTTCGCTTGTCCCAGTTCCCGATCGCTCAGCTCAGCAGATCAGTTCACCCGAAGACTACAGCCATCCTTACTATTGGTCGCCATTCATCTTGATCGGAAACGGCTTGTAATCGTCCCTAACCACCAATCCCCTCCCACAATCATTAAAAAGCGCGATCGCAGAGTGTTTCCGCGATCGCGCTTTTCAAAGCCTAATTGTTAAAAGTCATCTTTATTCGTCAACTGCTTCTCCACTTCGTCCGCACTCAGTACAGTCGCCTGAATGGATGCCACTAATGAATCCGCATCACTATTTGCCAAAATCTTTGAGCAGAACAGCGCAATCGAAGCTTCCCCACTTTTAACAGTCTGCCAAGCTCCCAACTTCTTACGAGCACTATCACTTAACAACTGATTTGCAATCTCAGGTGAGAATGCACTCTTTGACTTGTAGCCTGGAGAAATGATTTCACGAATTTCTAAATTGCCATTGAGCTTTTGAGTAGACGATCGAACAAAAGCAAGCTGAGTTCGGCCGCTAGGTAACTCCATGACCAGCTTAAAATCACCATCTGAATCGATTTCATACTTCATTCCTGCTTTGTCAAGCGCTGCCTTGACACGAGCATCTGCCGCAGAGTTCTGTCTAGTTTGAGCCGGAGTATTTTGAACTGCGATCGTCAAGGTTCCGACCAAAGCGATCAATCCGGCGAATCCCATCCAACGTTTCATAAAACATCCTCATCGTATGTTTGTTGTAATCATTTATCTATCTGACTCCAGAAAACATATGCATAATAAAAGCCTCTTTCTCTGGTGTGAAGAGAAAGAGGCGGAATCAGACAATGAAGTCGCTACTATGATCTCTCTTTCAATCTGCTGAACAGATGCAAAAAAAGATCGAGTGCTAGCGATTTACATTCTGAATTTGGTTTTGAACTTTGAGGTAGAGCGATTCTGGTAAATTTGACTTAGCACTCATCAACAGCCAGTTTTCTACTTTACGATCGCGATCCAATAAAAAGCGCGTCTGTCCCTCTAGATCGTACTGAATCTTGTCTTGGTATATCTTCACTAACACAGTTCGATCCGATTCTGGCACTTCAATCACAAAACCGCGATACCCTAAGTTATCTGCAAACTCAAACGGCTCTGTGCTTGGAAGACTATTCAACATTGAATGCAGCACTTCAAGATTTGCTGGAGTCAGAACCCAGGTTGGATTGGCCCTTGTGCTAAACATATCTAGCTCAACTGTTGCAGGCTTCATAGGCACTGTATTGAAAGAGTCAGCAGGGGGAAACGGAACTGAAATCGTCGGTAGATTGTCTTTGCTAGTCTGAAGATTCAAAGCGATCGCATCACTGTTTTTCCAGAGTAAAAATATCACCATCAACAAGATTGCACTGCTGAGAATTTTCCTAGAGTTCTGACTCATAAATTTGATTCCGGGTCGTTAGGGAGAGATTGGTTTTTTGCACAAAAATGTGAAAGTCAGAGCAACGAGGACAAGGTCATTGCATATGACTTTCACTTTAACGGTTTAATCGGTTGAACGTTCACTGCACTTTCATGCTTCTAGGGACGAAAAAATATCCTGCAAATTGCGTATAAGAACCTCGATCGCAAGTTTCAGGATTTTTAATCACCTCGCCGCTATTATCAACATTTCTAGCTCTAGTTTGACCGGGTTTGTGTCCCCAGACTCCTTCTTGATGATAGCGATACCAATGAAAGTCATTAAACTCTGGATCAGGTGCAATCACTAATGCCATCACGAGCGGTGCATCACTCCGAGAAAGACATTGCTGAACTGACCGTGCGCCATCTGCCAAAGCTGCCCGAATCACTCGTCGAGCCGTAATCGGTTTACCAATGTCGATACCAGAAATTCGACCGGGTTGGGCAAAGGTGTTTGTTTGTCTCCGAGTCGCATAGTTATAACAGTTGTTGCGACGAATGACTTGGAGTTGATTCCAAGGTCTTGGATCGTACTTTGTCGCCACAAACGGACATTGACCTTCACTTTGCGATCGTGATACGGGATTAACTGTTTCAGGGTCGCTTTCGGGGATAGTGTTGTCTGGTTGGTTAGCGTCTGGGGGCGGTAGCGTTGGAATCTCTCCCCGACTGCGATTGTTTCTGAGTTTTCTCAGAATCTCGCGAGCTTTTGTTTCATTGAGAGTGCTACTGTTAGTGACTCGAAAGATCGAGGGAAGTCCTCTAGTGGTTCCCTCGGTTTCGATAATGAAGCCTCGATATCCCAAAGGTTGAGTTCCTGAATCAAGCTCACTCACCCCACCGCGTGTATTTTGAATTTCTCTCAGCACAGTCTGAGCTTCTTCTCCCTTAAGTGTCCAGGTTGGATTTGGAAGTCCAGAGAAAATGTCTAGCGTAATTTTGAGCATGGTTTTATGAGTCGAGATGGCGTAAGGTTGTTTCGTAAAGCTCTTGAGGTAAATGTTCTTTACCTGTTTCGAGCAGCAGTTTTTCGAGTGCCAGAGTCGAGGTGTCCGGTGCGATGTGAGGAGGACTGGAAGTGGAAGATTTGTTGTCTAGATATTTGTTGAACAGTAAGCTACTAACCGCACTTACTGTTCCAATACCAATGAACTTCAGAACACGGCGGCGAGAAGAAGGGAGGTTCATAAATTTGTCTCCGGAATGATTGCAAAGCGTTGATCACGATCGAATGGAGTAAAAGTACATCTAGAAAGCTATCTGCTCCAGCGATCGCAACATATGCAATGAGATCTACAATCCGTTCCCAATTAGAATAAAGGGTGCCCAGTAGTAAGGATGATCTGAAGTATGTTTCATTGTTGAGCGATCTGCAATGACTCTAATCGAACGAGGATCAGTTGCTCGGCTCGTTTTCTGAGTAATCAATGCAATCTGAGCTTGCTGAAGCGATTGAGCTTTCGATTTTCCGGTTTTCAGGGCAGCATAGAACTCATTCATCAAAAGCTCTGTGCCGCCATCATCGACTTGCCAGAGCGATGCGATCGCAGCTTTCGCTTTGTCTTGCTTAGTGAACTGATAGCCGAGTCCTAAAACTTCCTCACCATTTTCGCCAAACTTACCGCCTAAACCTGTCTCGCAGGCACTCAAAACGATCAGATCTACATTGTCGAGCGTCCAATCTTCGATATCTTTGAGGGTAGCAATTTTGCCATTGCCGAAGAGGATAAAGGACTGATCCGCACTTTGAGGAACGAGCGCTGCATGGGTAGCGAGATGCACGATCGAGAAATCATTCATCTGACGAATGGTAGCATCTGGGGTGAAGCCTTGATCGAACATAGTTCTAGTGCCAGGAATCAGAGCTGAGAGTTGTTCGACTTCTTTTCCAGCAAATGTGAGCCCATTGAAGCTGAAGTTTTGCCCTGCAACATTGATAGATTTGCTAGCAGTACCGAATGCACCCGCGAGAATGCGGGGTTGAGCTTGCGGACGAACAGTGAGGTTGTCGATCGCTTTAGCGGTGATGTTGTTGATGCGGTAGGACTGAATCAGCCAGTTTTGTCCGTCGTGGAGGGCGGCGAGGGGAATGTAGCGGAGTTGTCCATCCGGGGCGTAGATGATGGTTTCGACTTTGGCTTGCTTTTTGGCTTGTTCGAGGTCGGGTTCGATTGGTTTGATTAGCCAACTGTAGAGTTTTTGGGCAATCGGTTTAGGATTGATCGTGGAATCTTGGAGGGCTTTGCGGAATTCGGCGATCGCGGCATTCAGTTCTTTCTTGCCAACACCTTTGACAGTGCGACGCAGGGGCTGAGAATTGGGGGCAGTGATCACGAGTTCTATCCGATCATCAAATACGGCAGGATAGAACAATACGGCGTTGAGTTTGGCCATTGTTTTGCCTGCGGCTCGAAGTTCATCGAAGGGGATTCTGGCTTCGATTTCGGTTGGGGTGAGTTGGCTGAGATATTTTTTGACTTCTGGGCTGTTGGCAAATTGGTTGAATTGTTGATTGAGGTCTTGTCGGAGTTGAATGAGTTGGGTTTTACGTTGTTCTTGAGCAGCAGTGAGTGTGCTGGAGCGGGCTAGCTTTTCGAGTTCTGCAAGTTCTTTGCCGATTGCGATCGCGCCTTTTTGGAGCGCATTATATCGTTTGAGGATTTCTTGTTCTGGACGCAGGACGATTAAGGGTTGTTGAATACCTCGGGTGTTTCGCAAGTAGTCTTCGAGTTCTTGAACTTTGAGCAGGTCGAGGACTTGTTGGGCTTCGAGGATGCGGTCTTGTTGCAGCAGGATGTCTGTGAGTCCTCGATAGGTGTGTGAGATTGTTTCAGTATAGGATTTTTGTTGTTCTTTGGGGAGTTTCCGCAGGTCTTGGCGCAGGGATTCGTAAATGCTGACGGATTGTTTGTAGAAGACGATCGCGAGTTCGGGCTGTTGTTGACTCGCCAATAGGAATGCAGCATTGTTCAGCGTGGTGGCTTCCCCGCCGCGATCACCCACCGCACGTCTGAGCGGCAAGGATTGATTGAAGTACTCCAACGCCTTCTGATGCTCTCCCAATGCGGAGTAGACACCCCCAATATTGTTCAGCGTGGTGGCTTCCCCACCTCGGTCTCCTACGGCACGTCTGAGCGGCAAGGATTGATTGTAGTACTCCAACGCCTTCTGATGCTCTCCCAATGCGGAGTAGACAAGACCAATATTGTTCAGCGTGGTGGCTTCCCCACCTCGGTTTCTCACGGCACGAGAGAGCGGCAAGGATTGATTGTAGTACTCCAACGCCTTCTGCCGCTCTCCCAATGCAGAGTAGACACCCCCAATATTGTTCAGCGTGGTGGCTTCCCCACCTCGGTCTCCCACGGCACGAGAGA
>VFQU01001840.1_pt1 | contig 11308 bp, 13 predicted proteins | sample 3512311 | NCBI WGS metagenome assembly VFQU01 (sample SAMN10412377, study PRJNA504923) | tailings metagenome | isolation source: Relicate 3 Philex TSF3 active mining site | place: Philippines: Tuba, Benguet | collected 2017-08-29 | reverse complement strand
AGAAACGTAATCTTGCGACCGGTTCGCATCAGTGCGAAGACAGCGGCAATCCGGTTGTCGCAGGAGGTCTCGTGACCCGTCTCGCCCTTGCCGCTGTCGTCGGTCTTTCGCTCATCCTCGCCGCCTGCGGCGACAAGGCGCCGGAAACGGCGCAGGCGCCCGCCGCCGCCGGCGGCGAACTGAACCTCTACACCGCGCGCCACTACGACGCCGACCTCAAGATCTACGAGGCCTTCACCAGGAAGACCGGCATCAAGATCAACCGCATCGAGCTCAATCCTTCCCAGCTTATCGAGCGGATGAAGGCCGAGGGCGCCGGGTCGCCCGCCGACGTCATCCTGATGGCCGACGCCGGCGCCCTGTGGCGCGCCCAGGAGGCGGGCCTGCTCCAGCCGGTCCAGTCGGCCGTGCTCCAGCAGCGCATTCCCGAGCAGCTTCGCGAGCCCGAAGGCCGCTGGTTCGGCTTCGCCCGCCGCGCGCGGGTCATCGCCTACGACTCGGCCAAGGTGAAGCCCGAGGAAGTCGCCAGCTACGAGGCCCTCGCCGCGCCGCGCTTCAAGGGCAAGGTCTGCGCCCGCGCCTCCGACAACATCTACAACCTCTCGACCCTGGCCGCCTTCATCGAGCACTGGGGCCTGGACCGGGCGTTCAACTGGGCCAGGGGCATCGTCGCCAACATGGCCCGCAAGCCCCAGGGCGGCGATACCGACCAGATCAAGGCCATCGGCGCCGGCGCCTGCGAGGTCGCGCTGAGCAACAGCTACTACTACCTGCGGCTGGTCGCCTCGGACAAACCCGAGGACCAGGCCCTGGTCTCGCGGGTGAAGATCGTCTTCCCCGAACAGGATGGTCTGGGCACGCTGGTCAACATCTCGGGCGGCGGCGTCGCGGCCAACGCCCCGAACAAGGCCAACGCCATCCTGTTCCTCGAATTCCTCGCCACCGACGAGGTGCAGTCGCTGTTCGCCTCGGCCAACAACGAATATCCCGCCGTCATCGGCGTGGCCCCGCCGCCGACCGTGGCCGCCTACAGCCAGTTCAAGGCTGATCCCCTGCCCGTGAGCGTCTACGGCAAGCGGCAGGCCGAGGCCCAGGCCACGTTCGACCGCGCCGGGTGGCCGTGACGGACCAGGCGCTGGCGCGACAGCCCGGACGGCTCCGGGTCGGTCCCGGCCCGCTTCGCCTCATGGCCGTCGCCGCCGCGATCATCGCGGCGGCGCCGCTTGTCGCGGTGATCGTCCTGGCCATCGTCAGGCCGGCCGACGCCGCCATGCCGGCCGAGGTCATCTGGCGCTACGCCGGGGCCAGCGCGATGCTGGCGGGGCTGGTGGCGGTCGGCTCCGGGCTGCTGGGCGCAATCGCCGCCTGGCTGGTGGTGATGTTCCGCTTTCCGGGCCGCGACGTCTTCGCCTGGGCGCTGGCGCTGCCGCTGGCGGCGCCGGCCTTCGCCATCGCCTACGGCTACGCAGACCTGTTCGACGTCGCCGGCCCCATCCGCACGCTGCTTCGCGATACCTGGGGCGTGACGGCATGGCCGCTGGAGATGCGCAGCCTGGCGGGCGCGGCCATCGTCTTCTCGTTCGGCTTCTACCCCTACGTCTACCTGACGATGCGCGCCGCCTTCGTCAGCCAGTCGGTCTGCGCGCTCGAGGCCGCGCGCACCCTGGGCGCCGGTCCCTTCGAGGCGTTCCGGCGCGTCGCCCTGCCGATGGCCCGTCCGGCCCTGGTCGCGGGCATGGCGCTGGCGGTGATGGAGACCCTCGCCGACTACGGCGCGGTCCAGTTCCTGGGTGTTCAGACCCTGACGACCGGGGTCGTCCGCGCCTGGTCGATCTATGGCGCCCCGGGCTCGGCCGCCCGGCTGGCCCTGCTGCTGATGGGCGCCGCGGCCGTGCTGCTGCTGGTCGAACGCCTGGCGCGCCGCGACCGGGGCTTCGCCGCCTCCAGCGCCCGCTGGCGCAGCCTGGTGGAGATTCCCCTCTCCGGCCCCGCCGCCTGGGCCGCCGCCGCCTACTGCGCGCTCCTGATCTTCGTCGGCCTGCTCCTGCCCGCCGGCTGGCTGGCCTTCCGCGCCGTGGCCGAGACCCCCGAATGGGATCGCCTGGCTCGCGCCGCCCTGGTCAGCCTGGGCCTTGGCGGGGCCGGCGCCCTGCTGACCGTCCTGCTCGCGGCCGCCATCGCCTTCGGCGCCCGCGACCGGCCGCTGGTCGGCCGTATCGCCAGCCTGGGCTACGCCACGCCAGGCGCGGTGATGGCTGTCGGCCTGCTGGCCCCCGCGGCCCTGCTCTGGCAGGGCGGGCTGGCGATCGGGGCGATGGCCGGGCTGGTCCTGCTGGTCTTCGCCTACGCCGCCCGGCTGATGGCGGCCGGGCTCGAGCCGATCGACGCGGGCCTTTCGCGCCTGTCGGCCTCGATGCTCCGCGCGCCCCGCGTCCTGGGCGAGACCGAGGCCGGCGGCGTCCGCCGTGTCCAGCTTCCGCTCATCACCGGCGCCGTCTGGACCGCCGGCCTGCTGGTCTTCGTCGACATCCTCAAGGAACTGCCGGCGACCCTGATCCTGCGCCCCTTCAACTTCGACACCCTCGCCGTGCTCGCCGACCGCTACGCCGCCGACGAGCGGCTCGGCCAGGCGGCCCTGCCGGCGCTGGCGGTGGTGCTGGTCGCCCTGCCCGCCGTTGTCGCCCTGTCGGGCCGCGTGCGCGCCTCCAGGCCCGGAGCCTCCTCATGACCGTCCTCACCGCGCGCGGCGTCTCGCGGCGCTATGGCGACACCCTGGCGGTGAATGGCGTCGACCTGGCGCTGGGCGCCGGGCGCCTGACCTGCCTGCTTGGCCCCTCGGGCTGCGGCAAGAGCACCCTGCTGCGGCTCCTCGCCGGGCTTGAGCCGCTGGACGCCGGCCAGATCATCGCCGGCGATCAGGTCCTGTCCGGTCCGGGCGCCCACCGGCCGCCCGAGCAGCGTGACATCGGCTTCGTCTTCCAGGATTACGCCCTCTTCCCGCACCTGCGGGTGCTGGACAATGTCGCCTTCGGCCTGCGCCGCCTGCCCCGGGCCGAGCGCCGCACCCGGGCCCTGGCCGAGCTGGAGCGGGTGCGCCTCGCGCACCGCGCCGACGCCTGGCCCGCGGCCCTGTCCGGCGGCGAGCAGCAGCGCATCGCCCTGGCCCGGGCCCTGGCCCGCGATCCGGCCGTCATCCTGCTGGACGAGCCCTTCTCCGGCCTCGACGGCGCTCTCAAGGCCGAGGTCCGGGAATCCGCCCTCGCCGCCCTGCGCGCCGCCGGCGCCGCCGTCGTCATCGTCACCCACGACGCCGAGGAAGCCCTGATGATGGCCGACGACCTGGCCCTGATGCAGGGCGGCCGCATCCCCCAGACCGGCGACCCGCGCGAATGCTATCGCCGCCCGGTGTCCCTGGCCGCCGCCCGCCTGCTCGGCGAGGCCAACGCCCTGCCCCTCGCCGACGGGTCGCAGACGCCCTTCGGCCCGGTCGCCGCCGGCGGCTCCGGCGACATCCTGATGGCCCGTCCCGAGGCCCTGCACCTCGACCCCGCCGGCGCCCCGGCGCAGGTCCTCGCCGTCCGCTACGCTGGCGCCGATCTTCGAGTGGTTCTGGGTGCGGGCGGGACCGAGGCGGTCGCCCGCCTGCCCGCCGGCGCCGGGCTCGCCGCCGGGCAGACCGTCACCGTCTCGCTGGACGCCGACGCCTGCTGGCGCGTCGCCGGCTGACCGGTTGTCGATAATCGACATCAGGGGTCGCGGCCAGTCAGGCGGCGACTACAACTTTCGCCGACGACAACCTACATCCGCCCCACATCCGTGGGGTTTGTCACGCCACTTCGCCCCGCTCTGTATAGCCACTTCACCCCGCCGTTGTATCAGGATGTAGGCCCTGTTTCCGGGCGGATTCGCCTGTTCGCCCGCCCCGCCGGGTTTCTTCGCGTAGGGGTGGGGTGGGTATCGGGCTGTAGTCGTTTTCAGCGCGCGCCGGCGGCGATCCGCTCACGGGCCATCTGGTCGGCGACCTCGTGCGTCGGCCGTCCCTCCGCCGCCGCCCGGTCCAGCACCTCCGCCAGCGTCAGCGCCAGCCGGTCCAGCTTGGCGTCGACCCAGCCCTGGTCGAACGCCGTCCCGCTCTCCAGCCCCCGGATCTCCGCCGCCACGTTGATGATCCCGCCGCCGTTGATGACGTAGTCCGGCGCGTACAGCAGCCCCTTGTCGAACAGCGCCCGGCCGATCTCGGGCGAGGCCAGCTGGTTGTTCGCCCCGCCGGCGACCACCCGCCCCTTGAGCCGTCCCAGCGTCTCGGCGTTCACCGCCCCGCCCAGCGCACAGGGCGCGAAGACCTCGGCCTCGGCGTCGAAGATGGCCTCCGGCGCGACCACCCTGGCCCCCGTCGCCGCCGCCACCCGGTCCAGCGCCGCCTGGTTGACGTCGGTGATGACGAGCCGCGCGCCCGCCGCGTGGAGCTTCCCGGCCAGATAGGCCCCGACGTGCCCGACGCCCTGGATGGCCACCGTCACGCCCTTGAGGTCACGGCCATAGGCCCGCTCGACGCACAGCCGCACGCCCCGGAACACCCCCTCGGCCGTCACCGGGCTGGGGTCCCCCGACGCCGCCGCATGGCCTTCCAGCCCGGCGACATAGCGGGTCTCCTTGCGGGCTTCCTCCAGGTCCTCCGGCGAGACGCCGACGTCCTCGGCCGTCCAGTACCGCCCCCCGACCCGCTCGACCGCCCGCCCGAACGCCTGGAACAGCGCCGGCGTCTTGTCCCGGCGCGAGTCGCCGATGATCACCGACTTGCCCCCGCCCAGCTCCAGCCCGGCCATGGCGTTCTTGTAGGACATCGCCCGCGACAGCCGCAGAGCGTCCGTCAGCGCCGCCTCGGCGCTCTCGTACGGCCACATCCGGCACCCGCCCGCCGCCGGGCCAAGGGTCGTAGAATGCACCGCGATGATGGTCTTCAGCCCCGTCGCCTCGTCGTGGAAGGCATGCACGCCCTCGTGGTTCTCGAAGGCGGAATTGTCGAACAGGGTCATGCCGGAATCGTCGCTTTTGGGGGAAGGCGAATGCGCAAACGGCGTTTACGCCGCAAGCCTGATGCAAACAACCCTCAACGGCCGGAACGGTTCGGCCTACCTCCGGCGCGCGGCACGGGCGGCGGCCCGGACGGCAGCGACACCCCGCCGGCCTGCATGAACGCTGCTGCATCCAGGATCACCCGCTCCCGCTGCAGGTCCCGCAGCAACAGGTGGTATCCCTTTGCATAGTAAGCCGAAACGTCCCCGGGCTTGAGCGCGGCGGCGGCCTGGAAAGTCGGCCGCTTGGGGATCACATCGTCGTTCGCGCCGTAGAAGTAGCCGATCGGAACCCTGACCCCGTCGATGCGGCGCCAGGCCGCCTCCATCAGGTCCACCAGCCCGTGCACCGCGTCCGGCCGCGCGCCCCAGATCATCAGCCGGTCCCGGCCCATGGCGACAAGCTCGTCGCGGTTGTCGGACGGGGTAACCGAGCTGGCGACCCATTCGGGCGGCTCGACGACCTGGCCGGGCGCCACCCGCGCTGTGATCCACAGCAGGGTCTTGTTGGGCAGGGCCTGCGTCGACCAGCCCCAGACGGCCGGGGCGAACAGCACCAGCCTGTCGGCCGCCGGCGGGCGGTCGGAGGCGAAGGCGCAGATGGCCGCCGCCCCGCCCATGCTCTCCCCGGCCACCACCACCGGAATCCCCGGATGGGCGGCCCGCACCAGGGCGACGCAGGTGCGAATGTCCTCGCAGATCAGGCTCTCGCCGGCCCAGATGCCACGGTTGGGCGAACGACCGAACCCCCGCTGGTCAAAGGCGTAGGTCGCGATCCCCTGCGCCGCCCAGGTCGGCGCGGCCAGGTGGAAGGCGTTGGCGTAGTCGTTCATGCCATGCAGGGCCACCAGGGCGACGCTTGGCGGGCCAACGGGCATCCACCGCGTCAGGCCCAGCCGCGCGCCGTCGAAGCTGACGAAGACTTCGTCCTCCAGCCGCGGCCCCGCGAAGGCCGGCGCCGGCGTCAGCGGCGACTGCACCGCCATCGAGGCGCAGCCCGCCAGCCCGCCGGCCGCCAGCGATCCCAGGAGAACAGCCCTTCGGTTCATGCCGCCAGAATGCTCGCAACCCTTTGTCGAATATAGGGCGCGACCTCCGCCTCGAACCACGGATTGCGCCTCAGCCAGGCGGTGTTCCGCCAGGAGGGATGCGGCGTGAGGATGTAGCGCGGCAAGTGCGCGCGCCAGTCCCGAACCCGCTCGGTCATCGACCCGCCGCCAGCGCCCAGGTGCCAGGCCTGGGCATATCCCCCGACCAGCAGGATCAGCTCGACGCCGGGCAGCGCCTCCAGCAGGGGCCGCCGCCACAGGCTGGCGCATCGGGGTGGCGGGGGATAGTCGCCCCCGCGCGGCGCGGTCCCCGGATAGCAGAAGGCCATGGCGGCGACGCCGATCTCCGGCCGGCCATAGAAGGTGTCGCGATCAACGCCCATCCAGTCGCGCAGGCGGTCGCCCGACGGATCATCGAACGGCAGGCCGCTTTCATGGACCCGTCGTCCCGGGGCCTGGCCGCAGATCAGGATGCGCGTGCGGTCCGAGACCCGCACAACCGGGCGTGGCTCATGCGGCAGGTCGCCGGCGCAGGCCCGGCAGGCTGCGATGTCCGCGAGGATCCCGTCGAGAGACGACCGCGCCAAGGCCTCAGCGCGACAGAAGCCGGCTCTCGGCGGTCACCCAGCGGGCAAAGCTCGGCCGGGCCAGCATCGCCTCCGACCAGGCCTTGACCTTCGGCCATGGCGCAAGGTCGAAACGCAGGTGCAGCAGGTTCACGAAGGGGCTGGCCACGGCGATGTCGGCCAACGTCAGCCGGTCTGCCACCAGATGGCCGCTGTCGGGCATGACGCGCTCCAGATAGTCCAGAACCGGCGGCACATCCCGCGTCTCCGCGCGCGCCGCGGCGGCCTCGTCCGATGGCGCCCCGGTCAGCCGGGCCACGATGCGGTTGAAGAACAACGGCCCTGAGGCCCCGACCAGGATGGTGTCCGCATACTCCTCAAACCAGATCACCCGGGCGCGGTCCTTGGGATCCGCGGGGATGAGCGCGGGCTCGGGCTTGATCGCCTCGAAGTACTGGATGATCGCCGAAGAGTCGGGGATCGAGAAGTCGCCGTCCTTGAGGGCCGGGATCTTGCCGAAGGGGCTGACCGCCATGAACTCCGGGTCCGGCTGGCCGAACGGGGGCACCTTATGCGTGACTTCGATGCCCTTCTCGGCCGCATAGGCCAGCGTCTTGCGCACGAAGGGAGAAAGGGACGCGCCGTAGAGGATCATGCCCGTTGCCTTTGACTATTCACCTGTCGGCAGTCTTAGCCGGTAGACGCCCTTGAAGCTATCGGGATCGGCCGGCTTGTTGTGGCGCAGGATGACCAGCCGACCCTGCCGCGCCATGCCCACGGCGACGGCTTTCACCTGCGGCAGTATCCGCTGCCAGCGCTCCGGCTGCAGCGCCTTGGCGACATTTGCGGGATCGATGCTCTTGCCGGCGGGAACGTCGGCGAGCTGCTGCAGGATGGCGTCTTCGATGGGCGAGGTCATGCCGCGCCATAGCACGACGCGACGCAGGCCCGCGAGGTGTCAGTCGACGTCGACCTCGATCCACTCTCCGCCCTTGAGCACCAGGATTTCATCGGACAGCGCCGGCGTTCCATCGTCGCGCAGCCCCCGCATGATCCGCCCGAGCAGCAGCAGATTGTCGGGGTTGCGGTCGCGGGTGACGATGATGGCATCGCGGTCGACGACGACCACCACCGGATTGCCCTCGTCGACCAGCGGCTCGGCGTTCCATCGGTCAAGCACCAGCAGGCTTGGTGCGTAGCTGGGCGCGGCGGTGACCAGAAGAATCGTGCCGTCGCCCAGCCGCTCGACATTCACCTCGCCCAGCACCTTCGAGGTGTTGGCCAGGGCCATGGCCCAAACCTTGTCCTCGTCGCCGAACCGGTCGATCAGATCCTGGCGCGGCGGCACGAAGACCGATTCCGGCTCGTCCTGACCGACGATGGCGACCAGCCCGCCGCCGAGACGGCGATAGAGGGGTTTGACCTCTTCGGTTTTCGCCCCCTGGGTCAGGTCCATCTGGCTGGAGACGAACGCCTCATGGCGGACGATGACCACGATGCGGCTGGCTTCGAGCGGTCGTTCCAGCGTGGCCGACGCCACCGAACGCGCATGCCGCTCGAGCAGCTGGTCAAGGCCGTCCGGGTCCTTGCGGTAGTCCATGTAGGCGTTGTCCAGGAAGGCCGTCATCGTGCGGCCATCGGGCAGGGTCAGCTCCAGCTCGGCCTCACCCTTGCGGACGATCTTCACGCCCGGGATCGCCTTTTCCAGCCGCGTCGCATAAGCCTCGCGGAAGTCGAGCCGCGAGATCAGCTCCTGCGCCAGCGTCTCGCCGGCAACCCCCGCCATCGCCGCGACCATGGCGACCATGGCCAGCAGTCGAACCGCCCAACGCAACATCTCTAGGCCCCCAGAAACACTCGGCCGGTTGGATCACGCCGCCGCGGGGCGTGCAACATGATCGCGTCCGGATTCCGCCTTGAGCGGGCGCGCGGGGCCGCCTATCTCGCAGGACGACATCACGACAGGCGGGGCGACATGGACGGCGGCAACGAAATCTTCGACGGACCCCGGCTGATCACGGACGGCGAATGGGCGGGCTGGCGCTACTGGGGCGACAGCGATCCGTACGAGGCGCAGTCCGGCCCCTTCTACTTCCAGGAGCTTGAGGACGGCTCGGTGCGCTGCGCGTTCCGGGCCGAGCGCAAGCACATGAACGGCGGCGGATTCATGCACGGCGGCTGCATGATGACCTTCGCCGACTTCGCCCTGTTCGCCATCGCCTGGCGCGACCTGAAGGATGACCGCGCCGTGACGGTCAGCCTGAACGGCGAATTCGTTGGTCCCGCCCATGTCGGCGACCTGGTCGAGGCTCACGGCGAGGTGGTCAAGGCTGGCAAGTCCATGCTGTTCGTCCGTGGGCTGATCTCGACCGGCGGCTCGCCGATGATGACCTTCTCGGGCGTGATCAAGAAGGTCGCCCGTCGCCCCAATCCCCTGACGACCTGACCTGCCAGATTTCCTCATCGCGACGTGACGAAAGTTTCACGCAGATGAACGCTCGTTAAGTTGAACGGCGAACCCTGGTCTCCCATCTATGTGTTGTGAGGCGGCCAATTCCTGGCTGCCTGGACGGGAGACTTACGTCATCATGAGGAAACTCTTCCTCATTCTCTGGTCGGTTGCCGCGCTGGCGGGCGCCGCCACCCTGGCGCTCGTGACGCCCAACGACTCCGACGGCCTGTACGCGACCCTGTCGCACACCGTCTGACCCTTGCCAGCGGAGGCCGGTCCGGGCAGGACTGGCGCATCCGCATGACCCTGCCCCTCTCCATTCTGGACCTGTCCTCGGTGGCCGCCCCCCAGCGGCCAGACGAGGCCATTCGCGACAGCGTGGCGCTGGCCAGGGCGGCAGACCGCCTGGGCTATCGTCGCTACTGGCTGGCCGAGCACCACAATGTGGCCTCGCACGCCGGCACGGCGCCCGAAATCCTTATGGCGGCGCTCACCCAGGCGACGTCGCGGATCCGGCTCGGCTCGGGCGGGGTGATGCTGGTGAACTACAGCCCGCTGAAAGTCGCCGAGCAGTTCATGACGCTTGAGGCCCTGGCGCCCGGCCGGATCGATCTTGGGGTCGGCCGCTCGCTCGGCGGCGACGCAAGGGTCGGCCAGGCCTTGCGCACAGCCGGACTGGACGCCTTCGGCCAGTCGTTCGCCATGCTGAACGCCTGGCTGCTGGACGCGACGGGACAGCCCGGCTTTCCGGCCGGCCATCCGGCCCGCGAGGTTCGCGCCCAGCCTGCCGGCCCCCGCCGGCCGGACCTGTTCATCCTGTGCTCCTCTGCCGGCGGCGCGGCGCTCGCCGGGCAATTCGGCGTCGGGATGGTCCATGCCGAGTTCCTGGCGGGCGGCGGCGGAGCCGAAGCGGTCGAAGCGTATCGCCGCGCGTTCCGCCCCTCGCCGTTCCGCTCATCGCCCTGGGCGGCCGTCGCGGTGGCCGCGATGGCCGCCGACACCGAGCAGGACGCACGCTGGCTGGACCAGCCGCGCCTTGCCTGGACCGTCGGCTTCGCCGAGGGCCTCAATGAGCCGTTCCCGGATGTCGCCACCGCCGAGAAGCGCCTGGCCGACAAAGCCGGCCACGCCATGATCGCCGAAGCCGCGGGCCGCTCGATCATCGGTGACGGCGCTCAGGTACGGGCGGGCCTCGCGGCCAAGCTCGCCAGCACGAAGGCGGACGAACTGTTCGTCATCGCCGCCGCTCCCACCCTGGCGGACCGGATCCGCTCTCTGGAACTGATGATCGCCTGAACCCCTTGACGGTTCTGCAAGGCGGCTTATCTGCCACTCCATCAGTTTCAGTAGCGACGCCTCCCCGCGTCGCGCATCGGAGAAACCCATGACCAAGGTCCTCGTCCTCTATCACTCGGCCTATGGCCACGTCGAAACCCTGGCCAAGGCTGTCGCCGAAGGCGCCGGCGGGGTCGACGGCGTCACGGTCGATATCAAGCGCGTGCCGGAGACCGTGCCCGAGGAACTGGCCAGGTCGTCGCACTTCAAGCTCGACCAGGAAGCGCCGATCGCGACGATCGACGAGCTGGCCGACTACGACGCCATCATCATCGGCGTCGGCACCCGGTTCGGCCGCATGGCCTCGCAGATGGCGGCCTTCCTCGACCAGGCCGGCGGCCTCTGGGCCAAGGGCGCCCTGAACGGCAAGGTCGGCGCTGTCTTCACCTCGACCGCCACCCAGCACGGCGGCCAGGAGACGACGATCATGTCGACCATCACAAACCTGCTGCATTTCGGGATGGTCATCGTCGGCCTGCCCTACAGCTTCCAGGGCCAGATGCGCCTCGACGAGGTGACCGGGACCAGCCCCTACGGCGCCAGCACCATCGCCGGCGGCGACGGTTCACGTCAGCCCAGCGAGAACGAACTCGAGGGCGCCCGCTTCCAGGGTCGGCTGGTCGCTGAAACCGCGGTCAAGTTGCACGGCTGAGGCCATCGGGTCGTCCCGGCGTCAGGCCGGGACGACCTGCTCAGTCCAGCGGACGGACTTCGACGCGCGTCACCATCCGCACCGATCGTTCCGGCCGCCTGTCGGAACCAACGACCAGTCGCAGCGTGCCTTCCTTAAGCTCCAGCGGCCCGTCGGTGCGCTTGTCGGCCAGGATGACG
>VFQU01001839.1_pt1 | contig 11312 bp, 8 predicted proteins | sample 3512311 | NCBI WGS metagenome assembly VFQU01 (sample SAMN10412377, study PRJNA504923) | tailings metagenome | isolation source: Relicate 3 Philex TSF3 active mining site | place: Philippines: Tuba, Benguet | collected 2017-08-29 | reverse complement strand
ATAAAATTCTTTGGAGGTGGTTTCTTTTCCCATAAACTGAGCTAGTTTGATATAACCGGTTTTGGTTTCAGAAAGATAACTGGAACGAATGTATTGAATGCGAATGAGTTCCCTGACTAGATTGACTACTAGGGGTTCTTTTTGGCCTTTTCTTTCTATCTTCATGGAAATGGAAGATCCCACTTCTCCCTTCATCAGATTCACAGAATCTGTAAGAGAGAGACCCTTTGTGCTTTTTCCATTGATCTCTATGATTTTGTCGTGAGGAAGAAGACCTGCCTTCCAAGCGGGAGTTCCTTCCAAAGGAGCTACGATGACGAAAGAATTTTCCTGAAAGCTGACTTCCACACCGATCCCCCCGAAACTTCCTTTGGTTTCGTTTTGGAATTCCTTAAATTCATCCTTATCCATAAAACGGGAATGAGGATCACCTAAACTTTGTAAGGCCCCCTGAATGGCGCCGGTATAGATTTTTCTTTCCTCTACAGGATCGACAAAATCGTTTTCGATATAAGCGACTACTTCATGTAAAATCTGAAGATATACTTCTCCTTCTTTGGAAATCGCTTTCGCTTTTTCAAAGGGAGAAAAAAACAAAACAACCGTTAATAATGTAACTAAGCTCAGCCAAAGGATTCTTTCTTTTTTTTGGATCATTTTAATTTCCGTAGATGGATTCGTAAAGAGCGAGATTCTTTTCTTTCAAAGCTGACTTAGCTTTTTCTATGGGAAGACGATACACAGTGCAAGCTTCCTCAAACAGAACCTGATCGGAAGGAGCCGGTTTATCTACATCGGCAGTGAGACCCGTTTGGATTCTGTTTTGAGAGAAACGCTCTAACGCACGTTTCAAATCGTAAGGAGAGACAGTTTCCTTCTGAGGAGCACAATGAAGAAGGAAGAGGAACAAACCCACCCCGAGAAGAGTGAGTGGTTTCTGAATCGGAAAAGTCATACCGCTTAGACCTTCCCTCGGAGAGGAAGCACGGTCAATCAGTAAATTCGGTAGAGGCCGATGAGCTTTCCTACAATGACTGCTTTTTTCGTTTTGATGGGTTTCAGCCTGGAATTGCGAGGTTCCAAACGAACATGGTCTGCATCTTTATAAAACACTTTCAAAGTAGCTTCATTGTCGATGAGTGCGACCACAATCTCCCCGTTTCTAGCGGAGTCTTTCTTTTGAATGATGGCGATGTCACCGTCACTGATCCCTGCATCTATCATGGAATCGCCTTTTACCTTGAGAGCAAAGGTTCCCGGTTTGGAAGCCAGATCATCCGGAACGGCAATGTATTCTTCAATGTTCTCTTCCGCCAAAATGGGAGAACCTGCTGCCACTTGTCCCAAAAGAGGAATTCCGGAAGCTCGAACCAGAAGTGCCTCTTCAGAGCTTCCTTTCAGAAGTTCGATGGCCCGACTCTGGTTCTTAGATGTTCGGATATAACCTTTTTTTTCCACTGCTTTGAGGTGGTCGTATGCACCTTTCGCTGTGATTCCAAATTGATCCCCGATTTCACGAATGGTAGGGGGAAAACCTTTTTCACGAACAGTTTCCGTAATGAACTGTAGTACCTGTTCCTGTTTTTCTGTTAAATCCTTCATACTTAACATAAAAATAGGAAATATACGTTATGTCAACAAAGAATTAGAGTTTCAAATACTCGCTTTTTAAAACAAAGGAACCGTCTTTCACGATGGCATCTGTTTCCGAAACTCCAGTGATGAGTTCGACCCAAGATTCGTAACTTTTTCCTAAAGAAACCTTTTTCGCAGAGAACGAACCGTCCCCGTTTCTGACAAAAACGAAGTTTTCTCCTTCGATCTTATGAATACAATCGTTCGGAACCACTTTGATTTTGTTTTGCGAATTGTCGGATACGACTCCTTTTACGCTCGCAGTTACACTTTGTCCCGGTCTGAGTTTCCCTTTTGAGTTTCTCACTTCCAAACGAATCTCAGCCGTTTTTTTAATAGGATCGATTACGTCCGCTACATGGGAAACGACAGCCTTCAACTCTTCCGTGCTGGCTCCGATAGGAACCACTTTCGCCTCGTTTCCGACTTTGATGTAGTAAAGATCTTTTTCGAAAACTTCCAAGTTGATCCATAAAACGGAAAGATCCGCCACTGTGAATAAATTGTCTCTTGCATTCACCGCCTGACCGATGATTGCCTCTCTTTCCGTTACAACGCCGGAGATAGGTGTTCTGATAAAAAGATTTTTGGAATTGTATTTCCCCGCTTCCAAATTGGAAATCTCTCCGTCCGTAAGACCTAAATTCTCCAAAGCATTTCTGCTCGTTTCCATCTCGGCTTTAACTGATTTATAATCCATTAGAGAAAGCTCATATTCTTTTGCGGATGTTACTTTCTTTTCGTACAATTCTTTGGCACGATCCGCCTGCACCTTCAAAGCTTCCAGTCTTGCTCTTGCCTTCAGATAGTTCGCTTCCGTAGTTCCCAGATCCACGGATTGAAGAGAAGCCAAAGGAGATCCTTTTTTGACATGATCCCCTTCTTTGACAAATACGGAGAGGATCCTTCCGTTGACTCTCGAACCCACCTTAGCGACGTTATTCATATCATAACTGACGGTTCCGGGAAGTTGAAGTTCTTCTTCCACAGCTCTCTCTTCCAAATACACAAGGGAGAAAGGATGATTTTGTTGGATCTCTTCGGAGATAGTGAATTTGGATTTATCCTCGGTCAAAGCTTCCGTCTTTTTCGAGCCTCCGAAAAACTTCACATAACCGAAGTAAATAAGACTGAGAGCCAAAACTCCCAAACTCGTTTGCCGAAAGATTTTTGTTTTGTAAAAAGGTTCCATAAAATATTCCTAATAATCCGAACTGTCCATCTTGCCTACGGCTGCACGAAATGATTCGAGAGCATTGTAGTATAAATAAATGATTTCATAATAACTTCGCAAAACGTTTAAATACGTTTTTTCCGCTTCGAGAAAAGTAACCAAATTGGAAGCACCGCGAACATACGCTAAACGGGACTTCTCCTGCACTTCCTTGTTTTTGTTCACCAAATTAAACTGTTTGTATTCCAAAAGCTGGGATTCTCTCGCCTGCAATTCTTTGATTGCGGCAGATATCTCAGACGTGATTTCGTTTCTTTTCGCTTCCACTTCAAACCCCAGTTTTTTATGGGATTCTTCGTATTTTAGAATCTCACCTTGTTTTCTGTCGAACATGGGAAGAGGAACCGTCGCATATAAACCTGTTACATTTTCGGCGCCTTTGTTCAAATACTCCATTCCCAAAGTCAAAGGAGGAATCGCTTCCCTTTTTTTCAACTCAACATTCATCCTCTCTCTTTGCTGACGGAGTTTCAATGCGATCAAATCGGGACGGTTTTCCACATCGAAATCGTTCAGATCGATTCCGAATTCCTTGGTGGAAATAAATTCCAATCTTCCTTTTACCTTTAGAGGAATTTTAGTATCTGCGATTCCTATCAGAACTCTCAGGTTTTTGACCACCTGTGCCCTGAGAATCCTTGCGTTTCTATATTCACGATCGATCTGAATTCGTTCCAAAGTGAGCCTGTCGTATTCCAGAAAGGAAATGTCTCCCTTCTCCGCCCTCAGTTTGGTAAGATCCAATAGATCTTGATAGTTCTCCAAAAACTCTTTTTGGAAAGTGATTTGTTCTGTAACGTAAAGATAGGTCCAAAAGTTTTGTCTCAGCCTGAGGCGAAACAATCTATCGAAGTCATTGAAACTTGCGATCGTAGCCATAAACTCTTGTTTGGCGACTTTCTCCCGTTGAGGAATCACTCCGCTTACATCGAAAGGTTGATTATAAATCACAGAAGTTTCGGGAAGCCCCGTTCCTGAATTGGATTTGGCTCCCATAAACTGCTGCTGCATATTCACAACCGGATTGTAGTAGAGACTTGCGGTGATGATGTCCCCTCTCGCCATTCCGATATTTTGTTTTTCTTTCAAATAAAGAGGATTGCTGCTGACAGCGAAAGCTTCCAGCTCTTCCAAATTCCAGCGAGAGAATAGATCGTCACCGGAATCTTCCCCCGCAAATAGATTGTTTTGCTCGTTTGAATTTGGATCTTTGATCGTATTTTCCACGGCTCCTAAAAAGCCGAAGGAGAAAACACAAACCGCCAGAGCCAGATTACGAATTTGATCTTTCATACTGTTACAAATTTTTTAATATAATCTTCGATTCCGAATTGTATCACTCGGATCGCTTCTTCTCTGTTATATACTTCCGTAATTTCTACGGTTCCCGTAGAAGGAGAATTCGGGTCAAGTTTATAGGTCAAAAAGTAGTGATGAAGTTTGTTGATGAGAGCCTTGGGTGCTTCGGCAATATCTTTCATAAGTCCGAACACTTCGTCTCCTTTCAATACTGCGATGATTTTATCGTCAGCCTCTCCCTTATCGATCATACGAAGACCACCGATAGGAATGACCGTCAAAATCGTATTCCCATGGTTGATGGGGCTGGCACTTAACACACATATATCGATCGGATCTCCGTCGCCGACGATGTCTTTTCTTCCCACTACCTCGGAACAATGTTTTCCTGATGCTTCTCCCGAATAAGTTCTAGGTATGAACCCGTACAGAGTAGGAGAACGGTTGCTGTATTTTTGAGGACGATCTACGCGGATGAATCCGGAAGCCTTGTCGATTTCATATTTCACAGGATCTTGAGGGGTGAGTTCGATAAATACATCGATCTCATCCGGAGCTTTAGGTCCGAGTTCAAGTCCATGCCATGGATGTGCTACGTAATAATTTGGTTTCATCATTTCCCCTTTTTTTTGCGAGAGCTGCTACGTTCCGGCGCAGGCGCTGGTCCTGTTTGGGAATCGTAATTTTCCAACTCGTCTTCTTGGTATTTTTTCATTTCCTCTAAAAAGTATTCATTCATCTTTTTTGCTCTGATTTTCTCTCTTGCTTCCTGTCTTTGTGCCAGTTTCACCAAAAACTCGAAACCGATCGGAAGAAGGAATCTGGAAAGGATAGTTGCTACAAGAACTCCTCCCATTACCACTGTTGCCAAAGGTCTTTGTACTTCCGCACCCGCACTCGAAGCGATTGCCATCGGTAAAAATCCTATGATGGCCACAAGTTCCGTGGTAGCTACCGCACGAAGAGTATAAACCGCAGCATCTACCACAGCCTTACTAGGATCTTTCGTAACTTTCAATTGATCTTTCAAGGCGGAAGCATAAACGACCCCGTTTAACACGGAAATACCCGCTGCCGCGATGAAACCCACCCCCGCAGGAATGGAAAATGGAAGTCCTCTCAAAACAAGGGAAAGAATTCCTCCCGACATGGAAAGAGGAACCAGCATAAAAACGCCTAATGCATAATAAACGCTTCCGAAAGCGACAAACAACATAGCAAAGATGATGAGTCCTGCTACTGGAATCACTAGTCCTAATCTCGCTTTCGCTCGAGTGAAGTTCTCGAACTGACCGCCCCAATCGACGGAGTATCCCTGAGGAAGATTGGTTTCGATAGACTGAGTCGCTTTTTGGACATCATTTACGAAGCCGATCATATCCCTTCCTCGAACGTTCACTTCCACAAGGATTCTTCTTTTTAAAGCTTCGTGATAAAGTGCGGCAGGACCTTCCGTCATCACGATATTCGTTACCTGCCCCAAAGGAACAGTTCCACCTAACTGAGTCATTACAGGAACGTTTTCAATTACGTCGATGTCCCGTACGTCCGCATCCAATCTTACGATCAAGTCGAATCTTTTGTATCCTTCGTACACTTTGCCCGCATTGAAACCGACACGAAGAGTTTCTATCGTGGTAAGAACTTCTTCCGAACGGACGCCGTATCTCGCCATGTTTTGGCGGTTCATTTTGATTTCGAGCAAAGGAAGCCCCAGAAGTTTTTGAACACGTAAGTCAGCCGCTCCTGGGATTTTCCTAATCTTAGATGCGTAATTATCTGCGATGGATTTGAGAGTCTTTAAATCGTCCCCGTAAATTTTGATCACGATATCGGCCTTAGAGCCGGATAACAAAGCGTTGACCCTGTTTTCGATCGGCTGCGACAAACTGATGTAAGAGGAAGGAACCGTTTCTTCGATGGCTTCCTTCATTTTTTCCATCAGAGTTTCCCTGTCTTTTGCGGTGACCCATTCCTTTTTCGGTTTCAACTTCACCATCGATTCCCCTTCTTCGGAACCGATCGGTTCTGCGGCGGACTCCCCTCTTCCTTGGCGGGAAACAACGGAAGTCACTTCAGGGAATTTCAATAATGTACGCTCAATTTCCAAATTCAAATCTCTGGAATGATTGATTGCGGTAGAAGGAAGCCTTTTGATATCTACTGCGATTTCTCCCTCGTCGATCCTAGGTAAAAATTCGGAACCTAAGGTTCCCGCCAGCATAAAGGATACGAACACGACTCCTACGCCTGCGATGGCGAATTGTTTTTTGAATTTCATTCCGTAAGTGAGAATTTCGGAATATTTATTCTGAAAATTTTCCCAAAAATGAGATTCATGTAACAAAGGTTTTTTGTAGATAAGAGTCATCAACGCGGGGAATGTCGTGATGGAATAAAGAAGTGCCGCACCCAATGCGAATGCCACTGTGATCGCCATCGGACGGAACATTCTTCCTTCTACTCCTTCCAAAGTCATCAAAGGAAGATATACAAGCAGGATGATCCCCACACTGAATGCGGAAGCTCTCACTACCTTAATGCAGGATTCCATAATAACGTCTTCCATGGCATCTTCCATATCTTGAGCGGAAGTTTTGGACAATAAGAACGTTTTCCTGAGAATGAACCCGTGTAAGGTGGATTCCAACATAACAATGGAACCGTCCACAAGAAGCCCGAAGTCGAGAGCTCCTAAGGACATCAAGTTCCCTACGATTCCAAATGCATTCATCAGGATCGTAGCGACTAACATGGAAACAGGAATGGCAAGTGCGACTGCAAAAGCTCCTTTTACGGTTCCCAGAGTCAAAATCAGACAAACAAGTACGATGACGGCAGCTTCGACTAAGTTGGTGAATACGGTGGATAGAGTCCTTCCGATGAATTCGGATCTATCGTAATAAGGCTCGATCTTCATCCCTGGAGGAAGTTTACTTTGGATCTCCTGCATCTTCTCTTTCACTCTGCCCACGACTTCCAAAGAGTTACTTCCTAAAAGCATCATCGCCGTTCCTCCGACGACTTCCCTTTTTCCGTTTTTGGTAGAAAGACCGAAACGAAGTGCAGCGCCCGTTTCCACTTTCGCAATCTGTCCCAAAGTCAAAGGGATCCCGTCACGGGAAGTACGAACGGAAAGTGCGCTGATATCTTCCAGGGATTTAAACTGGCTCTCCCCTCTGATGACGAACTGTTCCTCTCCTTTCTGGATGTAACCACCGCCTAAGTTGATATTGGCGCCTTCCAAAGCTTCCGTGATATGAGAAAGGGTCAGATTGAGAGAAAGCAAACGTCTGGGATCGATTTTGATTTGGAATTGTTTCGCATCCCCTCCGATTACGTTTACATCGATGATTCCTTTGACGGAACGGAGCTGCCTTGCCACTTCCCATTCCATCACGGTTCTCAATTCTTCCGGAGTATGAGTCTCTGACACCAATGCGAATTCGTAGATATCTCCCAAACCGGTGGCGACAGGAGAAAGTTCCGGTCTTCCGTAAGATTTAGGAATAAAATTCTCCGCTTGTTTGAGTCTTTCGTTCACCAACTGACGAGCGAAATAGATATCTGTTCCGTCTTCAAAGATGACTGTTACGGAACTGACCCCCGTTCTGGAAATGGAACGAATTTCTGTCACCTTAGGCATTCCGTTAAATTCTAGTTCTACGGGGTATGTGATGAATTGTTCCACTTCCAAAGGAGAAAGTCCGGGAACGGAAGTCACTGCGGATACTTGAACGTTTGTTACATCCGGAATGGCGTCTATGGATAAACGAAATGCATTATAAAGGCCCAGAAGAGTTAAAGTGGCGGTGACGACTAAAACCGTAGCCCTTTTCTGAATGGAAAACTGAATGATCTTTTCTAACATGAACGATTGTGCTCCTTTTTTCGCAAAATTAGTTTAAGATCTGCGAAAGAGAGCACTCTAAGCAAATCTAAGCAAGAATCACGCCAAAGAAGGAGGAGGAAGGTTGATTAGGTGGAAATAGAGAAGAATTTCGCGAAGAAAAATTTTAGAATCGAAGTCGGGGACGAAAAATTCGGTGATCCCTAAACAAGGCTGAGTTTTGCAGATATGTAAAACCACATCCCATTTATTTTGCTTTTTAGAATGAACGGAAAAAACACGAGTTGTATCTTCCAGTTCGTAAGACTGATATTGATGAGAAAGATCCTCTAGGGGGGCGACAAATCGGTCATCAACGATGTTTACGTTGATAAAAACGGCTAAAATAGCTAAAAAGAGGGTATGTAAAATCTTTTGAAATCTCAAAAAGGAACGCCCATCTCCATAATTTATTCCAGGAAGGATGATTCAAGGGGAAAACCTGCGAAAAATGGAACTTTTTTTGGAATTACCCAAGCCTATGAATGCGAACGAGTTGCCAAAACTCTTCCTAAGTCCAGGCTATCCTTTAGTTATGAAAGACGAATCCATAGACACGATCATCAACGATGATATCACTTTTCGTGGCACACTTTCCTTCAATCAAACTCTCAAAATCAAAGGCCAATTCAAAGGCACGATCACTTCTCCGGGCAAACTCATCATCGATGAAACGGGAGATGTAGAGGCGGATGTAGAAGTAGGATCTCTTGTGGTTTTAGGAAACCTAAAAGGCAATGTAGATGCGAAGGAAAAAGTGGAGTTGAAAAAACCGGGAAAAGTTGTGGGGGACATTAAAACTCCAGGACTGGAAGTAGAAGCTGGTTCCAAAATCATCGGCAATTGTCTGATGTAGCAAAGGTTCATTTCGGACCCAGTTTGTCCGAAATCAGAGCCAAAGTTTCCTCAAAAAAACCTCTTCTCCGTTATCTGGTAGATCAAAGAGAAGAGTTACAAAAAATCCCTCCTCATGAGTTTTTAGCTGCGGATTTTTCCTTTCTTCATTCTCCTTTTTCTCTTCCCGATATAGAAGAATGTTTAGAAGTTATATTAGAATATACGAAAAATAAAAAGCATATACTTTTGTACGGGGATAGAGATTCGGACGGAGTGTCCTCCACCTGTCTTCTTGCGTTTTTCCTGAAGTCTCATCCTTATTTCGAGGGGCTGCAGTTGTCCGTATTAACTTCTTCGGAAAGCGATCCTTACGGACTCTGCAAGGAAGCTTTGGTTAAGATCAGAAAAGTAAATCCAGACTTACTCATCACTTTAGACTTCGGATCTTCCCAAGCGGATGAGATAGATGTTTTGACTTCAGAAGGGATCAAAGTGATCGTATTGGATCACCACGAAATCCCTGCACGCATCCCACAGAACACATGTTTAGTGAATCCAAGAAGATTGGATTCGAATTATCCTGAAAAAAAAATATGTACTGCTGTACTTTCCTTTAAGCTGATCCAAGCACTACTCTTTCGTTTGAGTTCCGAATATGGAAAATTGTATGTGAAAGAGGAAGAAGGGAAAAAAGTTTATTTTAAAAACGGAGTCCGACTCACAAACGATTCGATTATCGATTCAAAAAATCCTGCATTCACTTTTCCCTTAAGAGATGAGAAAAAAAAATTAGAACTCCCTTCGGATGAAGAAAGATTCCTATTTTTCAAACAATGCGAAACGATCCCCGAGTTTTTCACAACTCTCGAAGAGGAAATCGATTTAGCCGGGATAGGAACCATCACGGACATGATGCCTCTTTCCGGGGAAAACAGGATGATCGTGAAACTTTCCTTAAAGTCCCTACTGAAATTTATGGATCCTTCCGTGAAGAAAAAAAGGCATGGGATGAGTTCCTTGCTCAAAGAACTCAAACTGAATCCTAAAAGTATTTCCGCAAAAGACTTGGGATGGTCGATCGGCCCGGTTCTCAATTCTGCAGGGCGTATGGGAAAGACGGAGGAAGCCGTAAAACTTTTATTATCCGAAAACACGATCGAATCGGACAAGAAGGCAAAAGATCTTATTTTTCTAAATTCGGAACGAAAGGAAAGAACGAAAAGAAATATGGACAGAGTGTCCCGGTATTTCCAGAGGAAAAAGGAAAGGACGGAACACCCTGTCGTTTTCTGTTATGAACCGGATCTGGAACCGGGAGTGAGCGGTATCGTTGCCACTAGAATGGTGGAAGAATTCAAACGACCTGCGATTTTTGTGGCTCCCGACCACGGGGACGCAAGGGGTTCCATTCGTTCCTTCGGAAAAGAAAACGTATTAGAACTTTTGCATTCCGTTTCGGAACATTTTCTTCAATACGGAGGTCATCCGGAAGCGGGAGGTTTTTCCATCAAACTGCAGGATATTCCCAAACTGGAACAAGCTATTTATGACCAAGCAGATATTTGGCTACAAGAAGAAATCGCAAAATCAAAAGAACATGTGATCGTTACCGACATTACCGTCAGCGCCGAAGAGGTGAATGATTCTTTATATAAGGAATGGAAGGTAATGGAACCTTTCGGGCAAGGAAATCCTGACGTAAAGTTGGCGCTAAAGAAGGTGAAGCCGTTTCATCTAACACCACTCAGTGGAGGGAAACACGTTCGATTCCATTGTTTAGGCAGCGGTTCCATTAAATATATGGTTTGGAACAAAGGGGAAGAGTTTCAGAAACTTGTATCAGAGAAAGACAGTTTTGATATCATAGGAAGGTTGGAAGAAAACTATTTTATGGGCAAAAGCAGTCTGCAATTTATAGTAGAGTGGTTCGGAGAAGCGATCGACTCGAATTCTGCTTAGGCTTTGCCGGAAGTCATTTTCATCTTCATTCTATTTTTTCCACCAAGGAACAGGAACCATTTTGAATTTAAAAAACAAATTCAAACATGGATGCAGCCTATTTTCCCTCTTCTTATGTTTCGGAACCATACGATGATTCTGCTTTTTCCAGCGAACACGAAATCGATTTTTGCTTCGAATCCTTCAAAACGGTAAATACTTCTTTTTTGGTCCCAGAAGAGTTTCTAAATATTCTATTCCATCGAAAGAAAGGAACTTTCTCTTATAAGATCCGCTGCCTGTTGGAAGAGTCCGCTTTCATGATTTATTACGGAAAACTCTCCCGCAAAAAAAACAAACTGACCCGATCCTATCAAAAGAAAGATCAATCTCTGAAGAAAGTCAGCTGCAGGGTATGGGAAAGTGATTTATTGGAAATGGATTTGATGGCTCAGTCTTTGGGTATTTCCAGAAGCCATC
>VFQU01001838.1_pt1 | contig 11321 bp, 11 predicted proteins | sample 3512311 | NCBI WGS metagenome assembly VFQU01 (sample SAMN10412377, study PRJNA504923) | tailings metagenome | isolation source: Relicate 3 Philex TSF3 active mining site | place: Philippines: Tuba, Benguet | collected 2017-08-29 | reverse complement strand
CTGACCGCTGAACAGCTGGTCGAACTGGAACGGATCGCGATGGTGATCCGGCTGCGTCCGCCGGATCGGCGCGAGGGATCTTCACGAGGCGTGGATTGACCTGATCCGGCGGCTGCCGATACTCGCGACGAGGCAGGGAAGACGGGTGGCGATGGAGACGACGCGATTGCAGGCATGGCTGGGCGGCAGTTCGCTGTTCGCGGACGCGTCGGCCTCGCTGCTGTCCACCTGCGCGGCGACGGCGCGACTGCGCTCGCACCCTGCGGGTGAAGCGCTGATCAGGAGCGGTCAGGCCGGGCGCGGCATCCTGCTGCTGCGTTCGGGCGAGGCCGAGGTCCGCGCTCCGCGCGCAGCGTCGGGGTCGGCGCCGATCGCCCGGGTCGGGGAGGGCGCGATCCTCGGCGAGATCCAGGCGGTCAGCGGCATGCCCGCCACCGCCGATGTCGTCGCCGTCGCGGACTGCACGACGATCGAGATCGACACCGCGCTGCTGCGCCAGCTCGCCCAGGCGCATCCACCCTTCGAGGCGCATCTGGTGCAGCTCGCGGCGCGGCGGCTGCGCGAGGTCGTGTTCCGCCGCGCGGTGGATGCGCTGCTCGGCGGCATCGATCCGGCACAGGTCGAGGCGCTGGTCGGCAAGGCGCGCGAGGTGGTGCTCGACCGCGGCGCGGTGCTGATGCGCGAGGGCGATCCGGGTGACGCCTGGTACGTGCTCACCAGCGGCAGGCTGGGCGTGTCCTCGTCGCCGGCGGATCGGCGGCGGCGCATCGCCGACCTGCTGCCCGGGGCGAGTGTCGGCGAGATGGCCCTGATCACCGGCGCGCCGCGCAGCGCGACCGTGCGCGCCGGGCGCCGCTCGACGCTGATGCGGCTGTCGCGCGAGGACTTCGAGCAGTTCGCCGATACCCACCCGGCCTTTGCCCGACGCCTCACCGGCCTCGTGGTGCAGCGTCTGGCGGCGCCGCGCGAGACGCGCGCCGCCGAGGGGGGCCGGGTCATCGTGGTGCTGCGCGCCGGACGCGGCCCGGCGCTGTCGGCCGCGCTCGACCAGCTTGCGCCGGCGCTGGCCGAGGTCGGCGGCGCCTGCCTGTGCCTGCGCGAGCAGTTCGAGCAGATGCTGGGGCGACCTATCGGCCCGGAGGTCGGCGAGTCGCATCCGCTGTGGAGCCGCTTCGACCTGTGGCTGGAGGAGGCGCAGAGCCAGCGCGGCCTGGTGCTGCTCGACGGCGGCTGCGAGGACGACCTGTGGCGCCGCGAGTGCCTGCTGCACGCCGATCACTGCGTCTGGCTGGCCCATCCCGTGCCTGCCGACGCATCCGTGCCGCCGGCCGATCAGGTGCGCAACCTGGGCGTGGCGCAGCAGTGGGCCTCGCGCGAGGATCGCCGCCTGCCTTGGTGGCTCCTGCTGTCCCATCCCGCGTCGACGGCGGCGCCGCGCGACACGCGCGCCTGGCTCGACGCCGGCGCGTTCGATCGGCACCTGCACCTGCGGCTCGGTGACGCCGCGACGAGCGCGCGTGCCGCACGGCTGCTGGCGGGCAAGGGCATCGGCCTCGCCCTGTCCGGCGGCGGCGCGCGCGGCTTCGCCCACATCGGCGTGATGCGCTACCTGTTCGAGCGCGGCATCCCGGTCGACCAGATCGGCGGCACCAGCTTCGGCGCGATCGAGGCGGCGATGCTGGCCTGCAGCTACGACATTGCGACCATCATCGCGCTCAATCGCGATGCGATCGCGATGGAGCCGTTCAAGGAGTACACCCTGCCGCTGATCTCGATGATGCGCTCGCGCCGACGCGACGCGGTCAGCCGGCACTCGTTCGGCGACCGGCGGATCGAGGATCTTTGGATTCCCTTCCTGTGCGTGTCGACCGACCTGCGCGCTGCGAAGCCGGTGGTCCACGAGCGCGGCTCGCTGGCGCAGGCGGTGAGCGCCAGCGCGTCGCTGCCCGGGGTGCTGCTGCCGGTGGTCGACGACGACCGCATCCTGGTCGACGGCGGCATCTTCAACAACCTGCCGGCCGATCTGGTCAAGGCGCGCTGCGGCGGAAGGGTCATCGGCGTGCGGGTCGCGCCGGCGGACGACCTGGCCGTACCCGAGGGCGGGTTTCCCTCGCCCTGGCGCGTGCTCTGGCACGGACTGCTGCCCTGGCTGCGGCCGATCCGGTCGCCGCGTCTGGGCGACCTCCTGATCCGCACCATGACGGTGAGTGGTGCCGACCACATGCAGCAGAGCCTCGCGGCGATCGACGTGCTCGTCGAGCCCGACGTCGCCGGCTTCGGCATGCTGCAGTTCAAGGCCATCGACGCACTGGTCGAGCGCGGCCACGAGGCCGCGGCGAAGGCGCTGGCGGACTGGCCGCCGGTTTGAACGCGCAGTCTCAGTCGGTCGCGAACTGGTCCGGATTGCGGCCGCGCATGCCGGCGAAGAAGGCGCGCATCCGCGCGATGTCGGCCTCGACGTCGCCGCCGGGATGGAAGGCCGGACCGAGGCCGGCGCGCTTGCGGCCATAGTCCATGTAGGCAGGCACCACCGGCACCCCGGCCTCGAGCGCGATGAAGTAGAAGCCGGTCTTCCAGCGCTCGGCCCGCGCCCGCGTGCCTTCCGGCGCGACGCCGAGCTGCCAGGGGCCCTCGGCCTCGCGCAGCGCCTGCACCGAGGCCGACACCAGGTTGTGGCTGCGGCTGCGGTCGACGGGCAGGCCGCCCAACCAGCGCATCACCCCGCCGAACGGCCGACGGAAGATGCTCGCCTTGCCCATCCAGCACAGGTTGAGGCGCAGCACCAGCGCGATCATCAGGCCGTTGGGCAGATCCCAGTTGCTGGTATGCGGGGCGCCGATCAGCACGCAGCGCTCGGCACCCTCCGGGAGCCTGCCCTCGACCGTCCAGCCGGCCAGCCGCAGCCACAGCGCAGCCAGCGCGCGCAGCGCGGGCGTCACGACCGGGGTGTTGTAGAGGGTCCGGCGCACCGGATCAGCGCGGCTCGCGCCAGACGCGGAACAGGGTGATGCCGACCAGCAGCGCGAGCTGTGCGCCGAGCACCGCCCACAGGCCGCCGTGCAGAAGCATGATCACCACGGCGGAGAGGATGAGCGAAAGGCCGCCCCACCAGAGCCCGCTGCCGGTCTCCTGTTCGCCGCCCTTGTAGAAGAACGCGGCGCAGACCAGGGCGGCGACGAAGGCGAGGGAGTACAAGGGCATCGACGGGGGAAACGAGCAGACGCTTCCAGCATACCCAGAACGAAAGTCGTCGCCGTGAACGGCGCGGTCGATTGCGGGCGACGCGGCGCCCGGGCGAGACTCGCGCCATGCAGGTCAGTACCCGCGCCCGCCGATCGATCGCCGTGCCGCCCGCGGCGGTGTTCGCGCTCGCCCTCGATCCGGTCGCCTTCCCGGCGCTGTTCCGCGGCTTCGGGCCGGTGCCGGCGGTGCGCCGGATCGAGCCGGACGGTCCGCCGCGGGTGGGGGCAACGCGCCGGCTCGAGAACAGCGACGGCTCGCGTCCGCGCGAGCGGATCACCGCCTTCGATCCGCCGCGGCTGCACGCGTATGCGCTCGAAGGCCTGCGGCCGCCGCTGGCCTGGCTGGCGCAGGGCGGTCATGCGGAATGGCGGTTCGCCGCCGAGCCCGGGGGCACGCGGGTCGACTGGCGCTACGCCTTCACCCTGACCAGCGTCCTGGCCTGGCCGCTGGCCTGGCTGGTGGTCGCGATCTTCATGCGCGAGGCGATGCGCCGCTGCCTTGCGGCGATGGCGGCGCGACTGGAGTCGTCGAAGGAGGGCGCGTAGTGGAGCAGTGGATCCTGCTGGCGATGGCGCCGCTGTTCCTCGGGCTGGTCGCGGTCGAGGCCTGGTACTGGCGCCGCCGCGGCGCGCAGGTGTATTCGCTGGTCGACACCGTTTCCAACGCCGGGCTGGCGCTGCTGCACCAGGCCGCCGACGCGCTCGCCTGGCTGGCGCTGATCGGAGTGTTCCACGTCGTCTACCAGCACCGGCTGTTCGAGCTGCCGGCGGCATCGATCGGGACCATCGCCGCGCTGTTCGTCGCCCAGGACTTCCTCTACTACTGGTTTCATCGCGCCCACCACCGGATCCGCTGGATGTGGGCGGCGCACGTCGTGCACCACTCGTCGGAGCGGCTCAACCTGTCGACGGCCTTCCGACAGAGCCTGACCTATCCGCTGTCGGGCATGTGGCTGTTCTGGCTGCCGCTGGCGTGGCTGGGCTTCGAGCCGACCCACATCGTCGCCGTGGTGGCGATCAACCTCGGCTTCCAGTTCTTCGTCCACACCCAGGCCGTGGGCAAGCTGGGCTGGCTCGAGAAGGTCTTCAACACGCCCTCGCACCACCGCGTCCACCATGCGCGCAACGCGCGCTACATCGACCGCAACTACGCCGGCGTGCTGATCGTCTGGGACAAGCTGTTCGGCACCTTCGTCGAGGAGCGCGCCGACGATCCCTGCGAGTACGGCATCGTCGGCCAGATCCACACCCACGATCCGATCCGCCTGACCTTCCACGAGTGGATCGCGATGTTCCGCGATGCCGCGCGCAGCGGCGGGCTGCGGGCGGCGCTGGGACAGCTGTTCGGCCCGCCCGAGGGTGCCCTGGCGCATCGTGCGGTCGCTGCCACCGATCCGCGGATCGGCGAACGGCCTTGACCGCGATGGCGACGCGCTACGTCCTCGCCATCGACCAGGGCACCACCAGCTCGCGCGCGCTGCTGTTCGACGCCGACGGCGCGGTGGCCGGCGTCGCCCAGCGCGAGTTCACCCAGTATTTCCCGCAGCCGGGCTGGGTCGAGCACGATCCGCTGGAGATCCTCGCCGTCGTCCGCGCGACCGTGCACGAGGTGCTGGCCCGCTGCGGGGTCGGTGCGCGCCAGCTCGCCGCGATCGGCATCACCAACCAGCGCGAGACGACGGTGGTGTGGGATCGGCGGACCGGCGAGCCGGTGCACCGCGCCATCGTCTGGCAGTCGCGGCAGAGCGATCCGATCTGCAGGCGACTGCGCGAGGCTGGTCACGAAGCGCTGGTGCGCGAACGCACCGGGCTGGTGATCGACGCCTACTTCTCGGCGACCAAGGTGGCCTGGATCCTCGACCACGTCGAAGGCGCGCGCGCCCGCGCCGAGCTCGGCGAACTGCTGTTCGGCACCATCGACAGCTGGCTGGTCTGGCAGCTCGGGGCCGGGCGACCGCACCTGACCGACATCAGCAACGCCTCGCGCACCCTGCTGTTCGACATCCATCGGCGCCGCTGGTGTCCGGAGCTGCTGGCGCTGCACGGCGTGCCGCGGTCGATGCTGCCCGAGGTGCGCCCGTGCAGCGGCGTGTTCGCCCACGCCGCCGGAGACTTCCTCGATGCGCCCGTGCCGATCGCCGGCATCGCCGGCGACCAGCAGGCGGCGCTGTTCGGCCAGGCCTGCTTCGCGCCGGGCATGGCCAAGAACACCTACGGCACCGGCTGCTTCCTGCTGATGAACACCGGGCAGCACGCCATCCGATCGCAGCATGGCCTGCTCGGCACCATCGCCTGGGAGCTCGACGGGCAGGTCGAGTACGCGCTCGAGGGCAGCGTCTTCGTCGGCGGATCGGCCGTGCAGTGGCTGCGCGACGGGTTGCAGCTGCTGGCGCATGCCGCCGACTCGCAGGCGCACGCCGAGCGCGTGGAGTCGACCGAGGGCGTGTACTGCGTGCCGGCCTTCGTCGGCCTCGGCGCGCCCTACTGGCGCAGCGATGCGCGCGGGGCGATCTTCGGCCTGACCCGCGGCACCGGCCGCGACCATCTGGTGCGCGCGGTGCTCGAGGCGCTGGCCTACCAGACCCGCGACGTGCTCGACGCCATGCAGGCCGATGCCGCGCGCGCCGTGCCCGGCTTCCGCCTCAGCGCGCTGCGCGCCGACGGCGGGGCGATCCGCAACGACTTCCTCGCCCAGTTCCAGGCCGACCTGCTCGACGTGCCGGTCGAGCGCGCCGCCAACGCCGAGACCACCGCCTTCGGCGCCGCAGCGCTGGCCGGGCTCGGCGTGGGCCTGTGGGAATCACGCGAGGCGATCGCCCGGCTGCACCGCATCGACCGGCGCTTCGAACCGCGGATGGCGGCCGCGCAGCGGGCGAGCCTGTACGCAGGCTGGCAGCGCGCGGTGGCGGCGACGCTCGCGTTCCGCCGCGGATAGCGCAGGGCGGCGTCGTGCCGGACCGGCTGCGCCGGGCCGAGCGTTCCGCCCAGCCCCGCGGGCAGTGGGCCGATGAAGGCCGAGGGCCGGCGGCAGCCCGGCGAGACGCTGACGGCCGAGCCGGTCGGCCGATCGACCGGTTGCAGGCAGGACGCCCGGAGGAAGGCTTCGCCGGGGATGCCGACAGTCACCGGCCGCCGGATCAGGGCTTCTGTCGCGTCGCCCGGTCGAGCAGGCCCATGCCCACCGCCGAAACCACGAAAGTCAGGTGGATGACGACGTACCAGAACATCTTGTCGTTCGGGGTGCTCGACGCGTTCATGAAGATCTTCAGCAGGTGGATCGACGAGATCGCGACGATCGAGGAGGCCACCTTGTTCTTGAGACTGGTGTAGTCCATCTTGCCGAGCCAGCCCAGCCGGGCGCCGTCGGCCGCCGCGGAATCCAGGCTGGAGACGAAGCTCTCGTAGCTCGACAGCATCACCATCACCAGCAGGCCGCCGACCAGCGCCAGGTCGATCAGCGACAGCACGACCAGCACCAGGTCGGCCTCGGCGATCTCGAAGATGCGCGGGGCGACGTGGTAGATCTCCTGGAAGAACTTCAGGCCGAGCAGCAGCACCGCGACGCTGAGGCCGAGGTAGATCGGGGCGAGGATCCAGCGGGCGGCGTACAGGCCGCGGACGATCAGGCGCTCGAGCATGGGCGGAGGTCCGCGGCGGGGAAAGGCGCGCGCACGATAGCAGCGCGCGCGGCCGGGTCAAGTTCGGCGCGCGGCCCACTCGGCGCGGGTCTGGCCCCAGACCTCGACCTCGGCGTCGGCGAAGGGCTCGGGCAGTCGACCCGGCCCGCGCAGTCGCGACCCGACCCGCTGCGCCAGGCGCTGCGAGGCCGCGTTGGCCGGCGCGATGTTGTGGATGACCTCGTCCCAGCCCAGCGTCCGGAAGGCGAAGTCGATGGTGGCCTGCACGGCTTCGCTGGCGACGCCGCGCCCCCAGGCGTCCGGATGGAAGCTGTAGCCGACCTCGGGTCCGTTCCAGCCGTCCGGATGCCAGGGGCCGGCCTGCCCGAGCCAGCGCCCGTCGGCCTTGTCGATCACCGAGAACATCGCGAAGCCCTGCACCAGCCACGCGCCGGGCATCTGCAGGAAGCGCCGCCAGGCGGCCGCACGGAGCATCACGCCGCCGATGTGCCGGGACGCCTCGGGGTGGGCCATGGCCTCGGCGTAGCGTTCGAAATCGGCGAGCGCGGGCACCCGCAGCAGCAGGCGCGGCGTTTCGATGACGGGAAACGGGGGGCTTGGGTCGATCATGGGCGGCATGGCCGCGGGCATCCTCGGAACGCGGGCCAGCTTGCCACAGCGGGGCAGGGCAGCACGTCTGCCGAACGGCAGGGGGCGCGCGCAGGGACAGCGCTCGCCGATCAGCGCGCCGGATGCACCCGCGGGCGGCCGACGAACTCGCCGTCGAGGTAGTACCAGCGGCCGTCCTCGCGGACGAAGCGGCTGATCTCGTGCAGCCGATCCGCCGGCTGGCCGCCGACGCGGCTGCGGGCGATGAACTCCACCGTGGCCGCTGCTTCGCCGACGCGCTGGTGCGTGCGTACGTCCAGACCGAGCCAGCGGCGCACGCCCGGTCGATCGAGTGCAGGATCGGCAGGCCGCGTCGAGGGATGCCAGGTCGCCAGCAGGTAGTCGACATCGCCGAGCACGTAAGCGCTGTAGCGCGAACGCATCAGCGCTTCGGCGTCGGCGGCAGGAGCGCCGGCGTGCAGACGACCGCAGCAGTTCGCGTAGGCGGCCGGAAGACCGCAGGGGCAGGGGACGCTACGCTGGCAGGAAGAGGCCATCGGGCGGGGAAACTCGTGCTGGGCGGCCGGTTGCCGCGGGACGGCGGCCGGGCCATCGAAAGCCGTCGGGCGGCGAACCTTAAACCCGTTCGGGGGCAGGCGCATCCTAGCGACATGCGGGGAAGGTGGGGACGTCGGATGGGAGCGCGATCCATGGCGTGCGGGACTGAGGGTCGCCGCTCGCTCGGCGGCTGGGCCATGTCGGTGCTGCTGGCGCTGGCCGCTGCGCCCGGCGCGAGCGAGGCCGCGCCGCCGCGGCTGCTGTTCGTCGGCAACAGCTACACCTATACCAACGACCTGCCGGCCATCGTCGCGGCCGTCGCCGACGCCCGCGGTGCCGCGGTCGAGGTGGATGACCTGACCGCGGCGAATGCGGCGATCGAAGACCACGTCCTGAGCGGAGAGTTTGCGTCGAAGCTCGCCGAAGGCTTCGACTGGGTGATCCTGCAGCAGGGTCCCAGCAGCCAGCCCGACAGTCGCATCCACCTGCGGCACTGGGCGTCGGAAGCCGCGCGCCAGGCGCGCGCCGCGGGGGCACGGGTGGCGCTGATGTCGGTGTGGCCGGCGCTGCAGAACACCCACACCTGGCGCGATGCCGAGCTGAGCTACCGGCTGGCCGCAGCCGACGCCGGCGCCTGCGTGCTGCCCGTGGCCACCGCCTGGCGGCTCGCTCGCGAGCGGTCGCCGGGCATTCCGCTGTACCTCCCCGATCGGCTCCACCCGACGCCGGAGGGCAGTCTGCTCGCCGCGCTGGTGATCGCGCGGGGACTCCGCGCCGGGCCGCTGCAGCCGGCGCCACCCGCGCTGGGCGGCCGCCTGCCCGACAAGCGCTGGCGCATCGACCAGGCGCGCATCGACAGTCTCGATGCGCTCGCCATCGACGCGCTGGCGGAGGAAGGCGCGCGCTGCTCCCGCAACAAGGATGCCGATGCGATCCGCCCCGAGCGCACCAGTCAGTTGCCGCGGGCGTCCGAGTGAGCGCGCCACGACGCCGTCGCGCCGTCATCATCGTTTGCAATCCGGGTGCCCTAAGGGGGCACTCGGCTGGCGGGTGCGGGTTCCCCCGCCGGCAGGCTTGCGTCAGGATCGCGGTGTGGCGATGTTCGCCGAGGGGAAATCGATGTCGTCACACCGCGTCATGGCGGGCCCGGGTCGCGACGGGCGCTTGCGCCGCACTGCGACAGTCTTGTTCGCGGCGCTCTGCGCCCTGGTGCCCCTTCGGTACGCCGGGGCGCAGGAGCCAGCGGAACGTGCCCGGGAAGAAGCAGGCGGCAAGGTGGCCGCGGCAGTCGCCGGACTGACGGTCGACCGCGCCGCGGCGCTGCGCGAGCTGCGCCGACTGTGGGACGAAGCGGCCTCTCCGGAAGCCGGCGAGGCTGCCGTGGTCCTGGTCGGGGAGATGGCGAAGGGTCCGGAGAAGAGCGAGCTCGCCGACCTCGGCGACGCCATGCTCGACAGCGGCCGACTGCGGGCCGACCAGGCCCCGAAGGTGTTTGCCGCCTGGCTGTCCGGACTGGTCGCCGCCAAGCGCTGGCCGGACGACGAAACCGCGCTTCGAGCGCGCGCACAGGCCATCGCCGAGGCGGCGCCGGCCGGACCCCTGCGGGCCCAGCCGGCCTTGTCCATCGGGATCGCCGAGATCGGATTCGGCCGATTCGCCCAGGCCGAGCAATCCTTCCGCTCGGTCCTTTCCGAAGTCCAGGCCCTGCCGCCCTCGGCGTTCCTGCAGTCGGCGCAGTCGAACCTCGGTGTCGCGCTGGCGCAGCAGGGGAAGATGGATGCCGCACTCGACGCCTTCCTCGCCTCCGAGGCCACGCGCGAGGCCCTGGGTGAACCCGAGTCGTGGAGCATGCTCAACAACCTGGCCGGCCTGTACATCGTGATGAAGCGTTGGGAGCCGGCCATCGCCTACGGCGAGCGCGCGCTCGCGGCGAGCCCGCCTGCGTCTGCCTCCCGCAGCCGCACCCTCAACAACCTCGGCAATGCGCGCTTCGGAATGGAAGACCTGGCCGGAGCACGCGCCGCGTTCGAGGAGTCGCTGGCCATCACCGACGAACTGGGTCTGCGCAATCCGAGCGCGCTGAACAACCTCGCTTTCGTGCTGCTCAAGCTCGGTGACGCCCGCGAGGCGCTGCGCCGCTTCGAGCAGATCGAGGCGATCGCCCGCAGCGAGAACGATGCGACGCTGCTCGGCGTCGCCAACAAGAACATGGGCGAGGCCTGGATCGCGCTGGGCGACCGGCGCCGCGCCGACGTCCACCTGCAGGCCGCCCGCGAGATCTATGCCGCCGACGACAACCGGCCCAAGCGCCTCGAGCTGTATCCGGTGCTGATCGACAACCTCGCCGCGCTGGGCCGGCACGAGGAGGCGCTGGCGCGCATGCGCGAGTACAAGACGCTCAGCGACGAGGTGGTCAACGTCACCTCCAACGAGCGCATCGCCCAGCTCGAGAATGCCGCCGAGCTCAAGCGCAAGGAGGCCGAGCTCGCCCTGCGCGAGGCCGACCTGGCGCGGTTGCGCAGCGCGGAGTCGACCGAACGCCTGCAGCGGGTGGTGCTGTTCGGCGGGCAGATCGGGCTGTTCCTGGTCCTGGGCCTGATGCTGCTCAACCTGCGCAACAAGTCGCTCGCCAACCGCGCGCTCACCCGCAAGAACGCCGAGATCGAGGCGCAGCGTGAGCGACTGCAGCAGCTCAACGAGGTCGTCCGGCGGCAGAGCGAAGAGGACGCCCTCACCGGACTGGGCAACCGCCGCTACCTCCAGGCACGGCTGGCGCGCGACTTTCTGCCGGATGCGGCGGCGGTCGACTCCCCGATGCTGGCGCTCGTGGTCGACCTCGACCACTTCAAGCGGATCAACGATCAGTTCGGTCATCCCGCGGGTGATCGCGTGCTGCAGCACGTCGCCGGCATCCTGCGACAGTGCCAGCGCGGCGGCGACGAGCTGATCCGCTGGGGCGGCGAGGAGTTCATCTGGCTGTGCCCCAACGCCCGCGCGGAGCAGGGTCCGGCGCTGTGCCAGCGCCTGCAGCAGGCGCTGGCGACGTCTCCGGTCGACATCGACGGCGAGCGCCTGCAGGTGACGGCATCGATCGGGTTCGCCGCGATTCCGGTGTGGCCCGGCCGAGCCCCCGACACCGACCTGACGCTGCGCCTGGCAGATCACGCGGTATACGAAGCCAAGCGCGCCGGTCGCGATACCTGGCGCGGCTATGCAGGTCGGGAGGCGCCGCCTGCCGGGATCGAGGTCGCGCGCGAGCCCGTGCCGGCCATGGAGTCGGCCGGCTGGCTGGTTC
>VFQU01001835.1_pt1 | contig 11322 bp, 9 predicted proteins | sample 3512311 | NCBI WGS metagenome assembly VFQU01 (sample SAMN10412377, study PRJNA504923) | tailings metagenome | isolation source: Relicate 3 Philex TSF3 active mining site | place: Philippines: Tuba, Benguet | collected 2017-08-29 | reverse complement strand
TTCGATGGAAGAATACAATTCCCTTCTTTCTAAACTTTCAGGAACCTCTCTGGTTTCTCTCAATGATATTTGGTTCTTAGGAGATGAGAACGATGAAGTTTCTTTTATGGAAACTTTGGAATCTCCGATGAATATGAACCCGGACAATATCATCGAAAAAGAAGAAATCAAAAACGTGATCGTAGATGCCATCAAAGGCCTTCCTGAAAAAGAAAAAAAAGTAATCGTGCTTTATTATGATGAAGATCTCACCTTAAAAGAGACAGGCGAGGTGCTGGAAGTTACTGAATCCCGCATTTCACAACTCCATACGAAGGCGGTCGCAAGGCTCAGAAGTAAACTTTCCAAAGTTAAGTCCGCCATCCAAAAACGGTAATCCTACATGTCTCTTACTGAGTTTCTCACACAGGAACTGGGAGAGTTCGAAAGAAAAGAAAAAGAACAAGTCGAAGTCATCGCCGACTCGATTGAAGAATGTTTGGCTCTTGCCAGCGCTCATTTCGGTAAAAAAATCCATGAGTTGGATTATGTAGTCCTCAAAAGAGGCAAAAAAAGATTATTCTTTTCAGAACCATTCCATATCCGAGCTTCCATCATCCCGGAAGATTTGATCTTAGAAGAATTGAGTGCCCTCGATGAACGCCTCACAGGCGGTAGCGGGAAACTGGTATCCAAAGATTTGAAAGATCTAGTGGCTCCTAAAAACAAAGACGGTCGTCTTTCCGTTAAAATTTACAAAACGGGTGTTTTCCTTACGGTATATCCTCCATTAGGTGAAGGGAATCCCGTCAGTTTGGCAGATGTTTCCAAAAGACTTTCTTTCAGAGGCGTTGCGGGAGTAGATCAAAATCTTCTAGGTAAAATCATCAAAGAAGCGAAAGCGCAGCCTGTTTTAATCTCCAATCAAAAACCGAAACAAGGAAACGATTCCAGTTGTCATATAGAGATCGGAAGCGATCAAATGGAAGCTTTCGTCACGATTTTCCCGGCAAGACCGGGAGGAAGGGACTTGGAAGTGAACGACATTGTCGTTTCTCTCAAAAATATGGGAATCGCTTACGGGCTGAAAGAAGATGAAATTAAGAAGGCGTTAGACGAGGACAAAACAAACGTTCAATTCGTTGGTGCCGAAGGCGATTATCCTGTGAACGGAAAAAATGCGGAGATCCGTTATTACGTTCGCACGGAAAAGAAAATCAATTTTAAAGAAGATCAATCGGGAAGAGTCGACTACAAAGATTTAGATATGATCGAAAACGTAGTCGTAGGTCAGCTTCTCGCAGAAAAGATTCCCGCAGAGAAAGGCAAGCTAGGAAGAAATTTATTCGGAATGGTTCTTCCTGCCAAAGACGGCTCCGATACGGAACTCAAACAAGGAAAAGGAACCATTCTCTCTGAAGATAAAATGAGACTCACTGCGGAAGTGAACGGACAAGTTCTCTATGCGGCAGGAAGACTTTCCGTAGAAACGGTTTATCGTATCAACGGAGATGTAGGAGTTCGTACAGGAAATGTGACTTTCCTAGGTTCCATCATCATTACCGGAAACGTGGAAGATAATTATTCTGTGAAGGCTGCGGGCAATATCGAAATTTACGGAACCGTACAAAAGGCTGTGGTGGAAGCCGATGGTGATATCATCGTAAGACAAGGTGTGACCGGAAGGGAAGAAGCAAGGATCGAATCCACAGGAGGGAACATCGTTGCTAAGTTCATTCAGAACGCCACAGTCATCACAGAGAAAGACATCATCGTGCAAGAAGGGATTTTGCATTCTCATTTGATGGCTGGTGGAAAGATCAGCTGCAAAGGAAAAAGAGGACAGATTGTGGGAGGAACCATCCAAGCTGCCCAATTGATTTCCGCCAAAGTTCTCGGTTCGCAAGCCAACCCTCAAACCGATTTGATCGTAGGTAACAATCCTAAAATCCTAAAACAGATCAGCGAATACGAAGAGAAGAAAAACGAAAACCAGGAAAAGCTGGATCAGTTGACTAAAACGATGAGAACGTTGAAGGCAAGAAAAGAGGCGGATCCTGCCAGCTTCTCTCCTGAAAACGAAGCTCATCTTCAGAAATTGGTAGCAGGTACCAAAAAACTGGAAAAACGAATCGCAGAATACGACAAAGAAATACAGACCCTCATCGCTTATATGGACGAACAAGCTGCCAGTGGTCGTGTTTCCGTGGAAAAAACGATATTCCCCGGTGTAACCATCCGCATTCGAAATGCCGATTTTAAACTGCGCCACGAAACTAAGGCAAAAACTTTTTTCGAGGAAGACGGGCAGGTGCGCAGCACGAATTACGAAGATCCGGACGAAGATAAAAATGACTGGAGAAAAAAACGAGGTCGTGGTAAAACTAAGAATCAGTAGGGGAGCCGACCATGATTCTGAACGAAACATTTGCAAGCAACACCCACCACTTCGAAATCGCAAAGCGAGCTCAAGTGGAGACACCCTTTACTCATCAGAACCAGGTAGTGGAACTGCAAAAAGCGGCCATCACCAGCCAAGTTAGGGCGCAAACGGTTCCTGAATCCAAACCTTCCGCCTCCGGGACGGGTCTAAAACCAAAACAAGAAAAAGAAGAATTGGTTTCTTACTCTAGGAAAGGCGTGGAAAAATCATACGCATCGGAAAACAAGGGTTCCTTTTTCGATTCAAAAGCATAACTTCATTTAGCTTCCGGAATGTTGTTGGAAATGTTCCACTGGAGACAAAAAAATGGAGCTTTTTTCTTTAGTTCTCATCAACTTTTTGTTCGGTGCCGTGATGTATGTCTTGGTTTCCGCAAAAGTGCAAAAAGCAGTATCAGAATATTATGATAAAAAATTAAATCGCGCCATCGATATGGCGACGGCAGAGACGATCAAGGAATTGGATGCAACTGTAGGAGTCATCGAATCCCGATTGGCGGCGCTTCGCAACATGATCGAAAAAGCGGAACTCATCGCAAAGGAATTCAAACATTATCAAAATTCCCGTGCTGACGAAAAACTTTTCACCAAACAAGAAGTAAACGAAAGTCATTCTTATGCGGAGATGGGTCTTTCTTTGGAAAAGGAACTTTCCCAAGCGAAAGAAACCGTAAAGGAAGAAACACAAGAAGCGGCTTCTTTGCTGAAAGAACAAAGAACGGGCATCGGACAGGTGTATCAGGCGAATCAATTCCGCAGTTTGGATTCCGCTTTGACTACGGAAGGAACCGTGAACCAAGTGTTCGGTAAATTAGGAAAGGCAGTGAAAGGTATTTTCGGTATGGATGGAATGATGACTCCTTCCGACGAAGCGATCGGAGGAGTGGAACTTCCCGTTTATAAACCTAAAACGGATTATACGGTAGGAGGAGATCCTTTCTCTGAAGAAAAATCCCATTCTACGATCATTCGAGATGAAAATACGGATGGTAAAACCAGAAGGGAATTTCTCACTCAAGTTTCCTATGCGAATGATCCTGCGTATGCGGCACATCAAAAGAATGTTTCTGATCAAATTCATCTTTCACTTGAGTCCGCTTTGGAAGAACTTCCTGCCAGCACAGGGAAAATCGATAAGGTAGTGCATCTTTTGAAAAAAGGATACAAACATGAAGATATCTCTGACGTGATGAATATAGGCATTCATGAAATTCATTTGATAGAAACGATTAGGCTTGATCGATCCAGAAGAATTTAGTATTTTGTATTCATGTCGTCTTCTCCCGTCTTAAATGTCGGGTTTTCCAATGTAGTATTTGCTTCCAAGATTCTGGCGATTTTACAAGCCGAATCTGCGGGAGCAAAACGTTTGCGTACGGATGCAAAAGAAGGTGCAAGGCTGATCGATGCGACCGGCGGTAGAAAAACAAGATCCATTCTCGTTTTAGATTCCGGACACATCGTACTTTCCGCCATTCGCCCGGAAAGTCTCACCAAACGTCTGGAAAACGGAGACAATAGTTTCGGAAAAGAAGAGGAGGACGAGGAAGTATGACCCTCTCTCCCGTTCCGAATCTATATATCATTTCTTCCGTAGCGGGCGGAGGAAAATCGACGATCATCAGCCAAATTCTGAAAGATCATCCTGATTTTTATTTTTCAGTTTCCTGCACCACTAGAGATCCTCGTCCGGGAGATACTGTCGGAAAATCGTATCATTTCCTAACCGTGGAAGAATTCAAAAAAAGAATCGAAGAAGATGATTTTTACGAATGGGCTTTGGTGCATGGAAACTATTACGGAACTCCTAAATCCCCCATTCTTTCCGCATTGGAGCAGAACAAAGTCGTTCTTTTGGATATCGACGTGCAGGGAGCCAGAATCGTAAAAAAGCTTCGTCCCGAGTCCGTCAGTATTTTCATTCAGCCTCCTAGTCAGGAGATTTGGATCGAAAGATTGATCAAAAGAGGAACCGATTCGAAACAAAGCATAGAAAAAAGAATCGAAAACGGTTTAAGTGAACTGGAAGAAGCACCTAGCTTTGATTATGTTATCGTGAACGACGAACTCACCAAAGCGATTAAAGAAGTGAAAGCTGTGATTTATTCCGATTTCGGTTCGTTGTCTTCATCGTCCAAAGATTTACCGTAACCAGGCACGTTTCTAGCGCTGGCATCCAGCCATTTATTCGAAATCACGGATCTTCTTTCCGCAGGAAATAACGTAAGAAGGTAGGTGGTGATCGTAGGTCTTCCTTCCTCTTCCGCATCTTTGTCCATCTGTTCGAAAACTTCTATGATATCGTAATCCGGCCAGTTGATGAGCATGTCTCTTGCCGATTCAGGAGGCATGTTCGCAACCTTGTTTGCGAGCACTTTTACTTTTTCCGCTCTTGCAGATTCCCGTTTGGCTTTTTCCGCCATTTCTTTTTCTTTTCTTTGGATTCCTTCCTTTAATTCTTCCAACCTTTCCTTATCGGTTGCTAACGAGGATTTTGCGGATTCCAATTCGAGCTTTAGTTTTTCCAATTCCTCTTTGTCCGCCACCAAACGTTCCTTTGCTTTTTCCATTTCCAGTTTCTCCAGTTCCGTAGGAGAAAGAAGGTCTTGGTTTACGAAGCCAGGTTGTCTTTTGAGAAAAGAGAAATAATCTTCCGCATTGATGACTTGAAAATAATCGAAGATGAAAAAACCGATTGCGATTAAAAAGAAAATCAATAAAATCAAAAAGAAGGATCTAGTTTTATCGGTAACGCTTGCCATTGGTTATTTACCTTGTCCCATATAATATTTTTCGTAAAAGTCTCTTAAGTTTTTAAAATCGCTGGTCAATTCGTCGCCGCCGTCTTCTCTATTCAGAATTTTGAATGTTTTAGGAATTTTTTGAGCCTTAGGTCCTGTCGATTCCAAAGAATCGAAATAGGAATGGGAAGCGAGTATGCTCGCATTGTATTCTTCCATTTCTTTTCGTTCCGCTCTGTTTCTCTTTTTTTTCCATTCATTGAACCTGTTTTCTTTCAGAACTTCTATGACTTTTTTGTCTTTTCTTGCGACTAACACATCTTGACGGACTAAGTTTACTTCTTCGTTCTTTCTCTCTATACTGTGCCCGAGTTCTTCGTTTTGTTTCATCAAACCTTGGATATATCTTTCGATGGAAAGATAATCGGAAAGGCTAGTTCCTACCTTGGCACTGGATTCGATCTCTTGATAGGATCTTGCGATTTCTTTTTCGTTAAATTCACGTTCAGCGAAGAGGGAATTCAGCTCCGAAACGACTATGGAAAGTCTTTTGATCTCTTCCTCTTCCCGCCATTCCCGAAGTTTTAAAACAGTTTCTAAGCTGAATCGAAATCGTTTCACTACCGTCTATTTCTCTCTTTTGGAATTTTTTTTGTACTCTTTTTTAGTCGGATTAGTAAAAAAATGACCAGAGATGAAAAACTTCCGCATCATTAGCAAGGAATCGCCGTTTCGATTTTGGATCCTTTGTTTCTGGTTTTCACTGACCGGTTTATCCGCCTCTCCTTCCGAAATCGTGGAAAAGAGCGGGGGAGATCCCGTACATCTGGAAGGGAAATGGGAGTTTTATCCGAATCGTTTTTTACAGCCGGGAGAAACCCACTCAATCGAACCTGTTTTTTTAGAGGTTCCTGGAATTTGGAACTCAGAATTCGGAGGAGCGGAAGGTTATGGAACCTACAGACTCGTATTAGTTGCACCTAAGGATATTTGGGAAAAGAAAACCCCTTACGGAATCCGCATCCCTGACATGGCAACTTCCTTCCGTTTTTACTGGAACGGGGCATTGGCCGCAGAATCGGGTCGACCTTCTTCAGAGAAGGAACTTTCTATTCCTTCCTATCGATTTCGCACTGTCCCCATTTTTTGGAAAGAGGGTAAGAACGAAATCCTATTCCATGTTTCTAATTTTCATCATGCGAAAGGGGGGATGTGGGAACCTCCTCTTTTCGGAGAATGGGAAAAACTGAATGCGGAGTTGGATCGAAATTTGGCGTCTTCTCTTTTTCTTGCAGGAGCCGTATTCATCATTGCTTTGTATCATTTCGGACTTTTTTACTGGAGGAGGGAAGACAAAGGTAACTTTTTGTTCGGTCTGGCTGCGTTTATATTAAGCATTCGGACATTGTTTACGGGAGATCGATTCGGTTTCAATGAAGTTGAGCCTTGGTTAGGTTGGGGTTTCTGTCTTCGAGTCGAATATTTGACTTTTTATCTTTCCCCTTATCTCTTTTTCGCATTTTTCAAAGAGTTTTATCCTTATTATTATCCTAAGTGGATGAAGTGGACCTTTCTTCTACCTACTTTGTTTTTTATAAGCCTACTTATTTTCGTAAATCCTGAGACCTTCACTTCGTTAAACGCTTATTTTAATGTGGTTTTATTTTTCGGGATCGGTTTCGTTCTGCAGGGAATTTTGCGTGCGGTTTGGGACAAAAGAGAAGGTAGTTTTTTGTTCGCTCTCGGTCTTTTGTGTATGGCTTTTGCCGCTTTGATCGATGTTATCAACGCCTATCAAATATTATTCTCCATCGAAGCGGTTCCGATCGGAATCTTTCTTTTTATACTTTTACAGTCTTTGACTTTGTCCCGCAGATTCAGCAAAGCTTTTTCCGACGTAGAATCTTTATCGAAAAGATTGATGGTTTTGGATAAATTAAAGGACGAGTTTTTGGCGAATACTTCCCATGAATTGAAAACTCCTTTGAACGGGATCATAGGAATCGCCGAATCCATGTTTGATGGAATTGGCGGCAGTTTGAATTTCGAACAGAGACAAAATTTAGGAATGATCATAGGATCAGGGAAACGTCTTTCTTCTTTAGTCGACGATATCTTGGATTTTTCCAAAATGAAAAATAGAGATTTGGATCTGGATCTAAAATCCGTAGATATGCATCAAATCTCCGATTTCGTTCTGGTAGTATCCAGGCCTTTATATACCACGAAAAGTCTTCAGGTAAGAAATCAAATCCCTTTGGATTTTCCTCCCGTTTTGGGAGATGAAGCAAGAATCCAGCAGATACTTTTTAATCTGATTGGGAATGCCATTAAGTTTACGGAAAAAGGAAAAATCGAATTGAGTGCGGTGGTGCAGGATAAAACCGCTAAATTCTCAGTTTCCGACACTGGGTTAGGAATTCCCAAAGATAAGTTCCACGATATATTCCAATCTTTCGAGCAGGTGGATTCTTCCACCACACGTCAGTTTGGTGGAACAGGACTCGGTCTTGCCATCACGAAAAGGCTTGTGGAATTGCACGGCGGTTCCATCTGGGTGGAGTCCGTACTCGGGGAAGGTTCCGTGTTTTATTTCACTCTTCCTCTGGCCAGAGAAGGGGAGATCCCCTTGGAAAGAGAAAATACGAAAAAACTTTCTCATTGGTTCTTACAAGAAAACCCCGATTTACTCACCCCCATCGAAGACGAAGATTTGGAAGAGATGCGGAAAAATCATGTGAAGGTGCTCATCGTAGATGATGAACCGATCAATCGACAGGTTTTAAAAAACCATCTTCGTTTGATCGGATGTGATGTAACAGAAGCCTCCAACGGAGGAGAAGCGATTCAATTGATCCGAGACGAAGGACCGTTTGAGTTGATGCTTCTGGATATTATGATGCCAGGGATGAGCGGATATGACGTATGTTCCGTGATCCGGGAATCTTACAGTTTGTATCAGTTACCTATCTTGTTTTTGACGGCGAAAAATCAGATCACGGATATTGTCACCGCATTGGAAGCGGGAGGGAACGACTATCTTGTAAAGCCGTTCGATAAACGAGAGTTAATTTCCAGAGCGAAAAATTTAATCACGCTGAAAAAGGCAGTGGAAGAACAGAATAAATTCATCGCCTTTCAGAATGAATTAGGGGTCGCCCGTAAACTGCAAAGTTCGATCCTTCCCGAATCCGCCCCGGAAATGACTGGACTCAAAGCCGATTTTTATTACGAACCTATGGACAGTGTGGGGGGAGATTTTTTTGACTTTCACGAGATATCTCCTACGGAGCTGGGAGTGATGATTGCGGACGTTTCCGGTCATGGAATTCCTGCAGCATTGGTTTCCGCCATGCTGAAAATCGCATTTTCCACACAGGTGAGATTGGCGAAAGAACCTGCCGCTTTATTGTCGCAGATCAATACCACCTTACTTGGGAAAACGAAGGGAGCTTTTCTTACTGCAAGTTACGTATATATCGATTTGGAAAAAAAACAGATGATCCATGCCAGATGCGGTCATTTACCTTTGATCTTGACCCATAAAAACGATGAGTCTTCTTTTCTCAGTTTGCCTCCGGGCAAATTGATCGGTTGGATTCCTGAATTAGATATCAAGGAAGAGGTTTTAAAGATTCGTTCCGGGGATCGTTTGGTTTTATATACGGATGGAATCACGGAAGCATCGAATTCCACAAAAGAAATGTTAGGTCAGGAAAATTGGCAAAATATCGTCGCACAGACGAGATTCGTTTCTTTGTCGGAAGCTAAGTCCAAACTTTTGAATCATATCAAAACGTTTACGGGAAGAAAGTCTCCCGACGACGATGTGACTCTTGTCATTGTAGATATTGAATGATTTAAAAGTCGTCTTCCGATCGGGAAGGTGTGCTGAGGATTTGTGCGAGTTTGTTTACGGACTCGTTATAATTGGACTTCTCTTCGATTCTTTGCACTAGGTAATCATCAATTGCTGATTTTTTATCGATGGCCATATCGATCTTAGGATCGGCTCCTCTCGTATAGGCATTGAGTAAGATGATATCTTCCGAACTTTTGTATTTGGAAATCAATTCGCGAACCAAAGAAGAGTGCATATAATGATCGTCACCCACTATCTTTTGCATCAATCTGGATAAGGACGCCGGGACGTCGATCGCAGGATAGTGGCTTCTTTCCGCAAGTTTACGAGTGAGTACGATGTGACCGTCGATGAAACCTCTTACCTTATCGGCGACGATATCGTCCATATCGTCTTCAGCATCCGTTAGTATGGTATAAAAACCTGTAATAGAACCTCCATTATGTGAAGTTCCCGCTCTTTCCACTAGCTTCGCCATTTTTGTGAATACGCTCGATGCGTATCCTTTCGAGACGATCGGTTCTCCTATGGAAAGTTCTCTAAGTGCCTCCGCATAACGTGTCAAAGAGTCCATATAAAGATTCACGGACAAACCTTTGTCTCTAAAGTATTCCGCAGCGGAACAGGCTAAATTGGCACAGCTTACCTGTTCCATTTTCGAGGAATCCGATGTGGATACGAAAACCACGGAACGCAAAAGTGCTTCCTTTCCCAATTCCACATTCAGGAATTCGTTTACCTCTCTTCCCCTTTCCCCGATGAGAGCGACAACGTTTACATCCGCATTCGTATAACGGGCGATCATTCCTAGGAGACTGGATTTACCGACTCCCGAGCCTGAAAAGATCCCCACTCTTTGGCCTCTTCCTACGGTCAACATTCCGTCGATGGCTCTTACTCCAGTTTCTAGAATTTCCGAAATAGGGGGGCGATCGAGAGGATTCAAAAATTTAGGTTCGGAAGCACGTTCTTCTTTTGTGATCAGCAAACCTTTGTTATCAATCGGTTTTCCCAATCCGTTCAAAACTCTTCCTAAAAGTTCGTCACCGGCATTGAGCATAATCTTTCTGCCGGAAGAAAAAACAAAAGCATGAGGGAATATTTCTTGTGTGTCACCTAATGGCATTAAGGTGTAGAGATGGTCTTTGAAGCCGACCAAAACACACGCCAAATAACCTTTGTCACTGCCTCTTTCTACTTCTAAGATCTCACCGATTTTGGAATCGGGAGGACCTTGTGAATAAATGACGTTTCCCACGACCGAAACGACGACACCGCTCTTGCGAATCGGTTCGATTTTTTCGACGACATTCAAGTATTTCGAAATGGCGTCTATGTGTTCGGTGAACTTTTTTTCGATCATGGCCGGATAAGTAAATTACAGAATGTGACATAATAAAAGCAAGCGATTTGGCAAACGGCAAAAAGGTGAAAAGAAATGTAAAAAATTTCCTCAAAAAGGAAAAGAACTCCCCTCCGACGGGAAGATCCTGTAGAAGGGAGCCATTGGGTGGCGGGCGGAAAGCCCCACCCAATGAGGGTGGGGACCTAAAGATTCACACCCCTACCGGCACACCTCAATTTCGTCCAATTTGCTGATCATTTTAGGCTCAGATAATTTTTTTCCCAACTTGATTTTGTAAGGTTTGTCTCCCTCTACAAAAGATTCCGCATACGCATTTTTTCCGTAAGTAGTGGATGGAGTGAAACAATTCGGAAATGATTTTGCCTCCGTAAGTTTACCTTTCGCCAAAGCCAAAATTTTGTCAGGCGTTCTCACATAAAGAGTCTCGCTATCTTTGGCCCATCTCATTCCGTACATCGGCAATGCTGTCCAGAAGCTGAGAGGATAACTTGCCACTAACCCGGATTTCGTATTTAAAATACGAAGTTCAAATTCAGAAAATTCCCAATTTGTATTCGTATTGGCAGTGATGAGTGCTACAGATTCTGCGTTAGGCGAAGGAGCGATTTGAAATAAAATCAGATTTTCTGGTGCTGCAGGATAAGAATAAGCAGCTTGGGATTTAGGATAGATGGAAAGTCTTTGTTCCAAAGTTCCGTATTGGTCGTTTTTACCATGAAGCACGAATAGGGTTCCACTTTCGTTATGATAAAATGCAGACTCAGCCAAAGCCCAAGAAGGAATTTCCCAACTTTGAATTTTGTCGGAAGAAGTTTGTTGGAAACGGACTAGATCGATCTTAGTTCTATAATTTCTTTTATCTGTAGTTCCATTGAGAGGATTCCAAGAAGACTTTTCTTCATAAAAAACTTCTAAAATCGCAACAGTATTCG
>VFQU01001834.1_pt1 | contig 11331 bp, 13 predicted proteins | sample 3512311 | NCBI WGS metagenome assembly VFQU01 (sample SAMN10412377, study PRJNA504923) | tailings metagenome | isolation source: Relicate 3 Philex TSF3 active mining site | place: Philippines: Tuba, Benguet | collected 2017-08-29 | reverse complement strand
CGCCTGAACGACGGCGTCGTGATCCGCCGCAACGGCGCCCGGCTCAAGGCCGTGGACATCGAGACCGCGCCCTATCCCGGCTTCGCCACCGACCTGCAGGCGCAGTTCATGGCCCTGATGACTCTGGCCGAGGGCGAGAGCGTCATCCGCGAGACCATCTTCGAGAACCGCTTCATGCACGCGCCGGAGCTGATGCGGCTGGGCGCCGACATCACCGTCTCCGGCGGTGAGGCGAGGGTGCGCGGGGTCGACCATCTGGAAGGCGCCCCGGTCATGGCCACCGACCTGCGGGCCTCGGTCGGTCTGGTCATCGCCGCCCTGGCCGCGCGCGGCGCCACGACCGTCAGCCGGGTCTATCACCTGGACCGCGGGTTCGAGCGGCTGGAAGAGAAGCTGGGCGCCTGCGGCGCCGACGTGCGGCGGATCAAGGGCGAGCCTGTCGAGGACGAATGAGCGCGCAGTCTGGGGGCAAGAACGGTCTTCGCCTGCTGGCCGAGGACGCCGACGACCTGTCGGTGATCTCGGCGGCGCTGCAGGACGCCGTGGCCAAGGTCGGCGACATCCGCTGGGAGCAGGCCGGCCGCCGCCTGACCATCGGCTTCAACCGCTTCCGCTGGGAGGCGGGCGGTCGGCGCGGCGAGCGCGTGCGCAGCGGGCTGCAGCTCTCGGGCGTCCTTGGCGTGCGCAGCCTGCGTCTGCGCCGCGAGGCGAAGGACGCGGTGCTCGAACTCCTCTCCATCGGGTTCGAGCCCGGCGAGGCGCCCGGCGGGGCGGTGATCTTCACCTTCGCCGGCGGCGGCGAGCTGCGGGCCAGCGTCGAGTGCGTCGACGCGACCCTGGCCGATGTCTCCGAGCCCTGGTCCACCCCGCGCCGCCCGGCCCACGAGGACGGCTGAGCACGCCCGCGCGGGCGCCGCGAACGGGTGTCCTGAAAACGTCATCAATCCGGTCGAGAGTCTGCCGGAACCAGTACGGAGCGTAGCCTTGCCCACCCGGCGATCTCTTCTGGCGGCGTTGGGCGCCGCGCCCCTGACGACCACTTCCTTGTCTCTTCCGGCCCTGGCCCAGGCAGGAGCCATCGTCGCGCCCATCCGGCTTGAGGCGGGGCGGGTGTTGATCGACGCGGGGCTCAACGGCCGCGGACCCTATCCCTTCGCCATCGACACCGGCGCCGTCGTCAGCGGCATCGAGGAGGACATCGCCAAGGGCCTGGGCCTGCCCGTTCTTCGCCGCGTGCGCCTGGCCGGCAAGGTCTTCGATCTCTACCAGGCGCGCGAATTGACGCTGGGCGGCGCCGTGCGCCAGGCCGACGCGGTGCTGTTCGGGCTCAAGGGCGACCTTGGCGGCGCCCAGGGCCTGCTGGCCGCCGGGCTGGTCACCACCTTCGACAGCACGCTCGACTTCGACCGCTCCGAGTGGCGGGTCTATCCCGGCGGCCTGCCTGACCGCACGGGCCTTGAGGTGCTGGCTTCGTCCATTCGCCAGGACGAGGGCGCCAATGGCTCTCGCCGCATCGGGGTTGAGGTGGTGCTGGACGGCCAGAAGCTGTCGCTGGTGGTCGACACCGGCCTGCCCAGGACGCTGGTCCTGGAGACGCAGGTCGGCAAGCGACTGGGCTACTGGGGCGAGACCCGCCCATTCGCCCCCGCCTCGTCGGTCGGCATCGCCGGGCCCGCGCCGCGTCCCAGCCGCGTCTTCCGCGGCGGCGCGCTGCAGATTGGCGGCATGACGTTCGACAGGCCGCTGGTCACGGTGCGGGACGCGCCGCGCATGAAGCAGGAATACGACGGCATCCTGGGCCTGCCGATCATCGAGCTGATGACCCTCTCGGTCGACACCGCCAAAGGGGCGCTGCTGGCCCGCCGCAACGCCCGCGCCCGGCGCGAGGAGCGGGTGAGCCGCACAGGCCTCTGGGTGGACGAGGCGCCGGGCGGCGCCAAGGTTTCCCTGGTCGGCAAGGGCGGCCCGGCCGAGGCCGCCGGCCTCAAGCCCGGCGACCGCATCAAGGGTCCGTCCTTCGGCGCCATCCTGCGGCAGCTGGGCGCCGACAGCGGCGTGATCGAACTGGAGGTCGAGGGGCGCGGCAAGGTGAGCCTGACCCCCGCCGCCTACATCTGATCCGGCGGCGGCCCCGTCCGCTCGCTGTTTTCCCTTGATCTGGCGGGCAAAGACGCCAAGTGAGCGGCCATGCGCCGCTTTGACGTTTCCGCCGCCGACTTCGAGACCCGCTTCGCCGCCTTCCTGGGCGAGCGTCGGGGCCAGCCGGCCGACGTCGACGCAGCCGCCGGCGAGGTCGTCGAGGCGATCCGCACGCGCGGGCTGGACGCCCTGCTGGAGCTGACCGAGCGGTTCGACAGGGTGCGGCTGACGGCCGAGACCCTGCGGGTCAGCGAGGCGGAGATCGCCGAGGGCGTCGCCCAGTGTCCGGCCGATGTGCGTGAGGCCATCGCCTTCGCCGCCGGCCGCATCCGCGCCTATCACGAACGCCAGCGGCCGGCGGACCAGCGCTGGACCGACGAGGCCGGCGTCGAGCTGGGCTGGCGCTGGACCCCGCTGGAGTCTGTCGGCGTCTATGTTCCGGGCGGCCGGGCGGCCTATCCCTCGACGGTGCTGATGAACTGCGTCCCGGCCAGGGTCGCCGGCGTCGACCGCATCGCCATGGTCACCCCGCCCGGAAAGCTGCAGCCGGCCGTGCTGGCAGCCGCCCACGCCGCCGGCGTCACCGAGATCTGGCGGATCGGCGGCGCCCAGGCCGTCGCCGCCCTGGCCTATGGCGCCGGCCCCATCCTGCCAGTGGACAAGATCGTCGGGCCTGGCAACGCCTACGTCACCGCCGCCAAGCGCCGGCTGTACGGCGTCGTCGGCATCGACGCCCTGGCCGGGCCGTCCGAGATCGTCGTCGTGGCCGACGCCGACAACGATCCGGACTGGATCGCCGGCGACCTGCTGTCGCAGGCCGAGCACGACCCGGCCGCCCAGTCGATCCTGATCACCGACGACGCCGCCTTCGCCGAGGCTGTCGAGGCCGCGGTCGAGCGGCGCCTGGGCGAACTGGCCACCGGCGAGGACGCCCGCGCCAGCTGGCGCGACCACGGGGCGGTGATCATCGGATCGCTCGACCGCGCTCCGGCCCTGGTCGACGCCATCGCTCCCGAGCACGTCGAGTTCTGCACCGCCGATCCCGAGCGCCTGTCCGACCAGGTGCGGCACGCCGGGGCGATCTTCCTGGGCCGCTACACGCCAGAGGCGCTGGGCGACTATGTGGCCGGTTCCAACCACGTCCTGCCGACCAGCCGCGCGGCCCGCTTCCAGTCGGGCCTGTCGCTGTTCGACTTCCTCAAGCGCACCTCGATTCTCAAGGCCGGCCGCGATTCCTACGGCCTGCTGGGCCCGCACACGGTCGCCCTGGCGCAGGCCGAGGGGCTTCCGGCCCATGCCCTGTCGGCGGCGCTGCGGTTGCGCGGCGACAACAGCGGGTCGTGACCGCCCGGGCCCCGTTGCCTTCGGACGCATGTCCTGACATTGCTGCACCGCCGATGTCAGAAGACCGCTCTTCCTTCCGCCTGCAGTCGATCGAGCTGGACGAGGAGTCCCTCGCCTCGGCGTCGCGCGACCAGGATCAGGAGCGGCAGGTCGCCATCTTCGACCTGCTGGAAGAGAACTATTTCCAGCCGATCGACGCGCCGCAGGGGCCCTATGACCTGAAGATCGCCCTGGTCGAGAACCGGCTGGCGATGAACATCCGGGGCGCCGGCTACGAGCAGACCCACCTTCTGTCGCTGTCGCCGTTCAAGACGGTGATCCGCGACTATTTCATGATCTGCGAGAGCTACTACCAGGCCATCCGCAACGCCACGCCGTCGCAGATCGAGGCTCTGGATATGGGCCGCAGGGGGCTGCACAACGAAGGCTCGGCCCTGCTCCAGGCGCGGCTCGAGGGCAAGGTCAGGACCGACCTCGACACGGCCCGGCGCCTGTTCACCCTGATCTGCGCCCTGCACTGGCGAGGATGAGCGACTTCGACCGGCCGCCGGGGGCGGTGCTCTTCGCCTGCAACTTCAACCGGGTGCGGTCGCCCATGGCCGAGGCGCTGATGAAGCTGGCCTACGGCACCGCAATCTATGTCGACAGCTGCGGGCTGCGCGCCGATCCCACGGAGGTGGGCATGGATCCCTTCGCGGCGGCGGCGCTGGAGGAACTGGGGGTCGATGCGGCCGGCCACCGGCCCAAGACCTTCGACGGGCTGGAAGACGACAGTTTCGACGTGGTCATCTCGCTCAGCGCCGAGGCCCAGCACCGGGCGGTCGAGCTGTCGCGGGGCAGGGCGGTCGAGATCGAGTACTGGCCGACCTATGATCCGACGCTGGTCACCGGCTCGCGCGACCAGCGCATGGACGCCTATCGCCAGGTTCGTGACGAACTCTATGGCCGCATCCGTCGGCGCTTCGGCCGGGTGGTCACGGCCGGGGGCTGACCCCCGGCCGCTTCTCTTACAGCGCTATCGCACCACGCCGGAGGTGCAGCATCCGTTGCGCCGGGCCGGAGGCACGGCGTTCTTCAGGTAGCACTTGGCCGTCGGGCCCTGCACGCCCGGGCGAACCCAGGTGAAGGCCCGGCAGCGGCGGTCGCCCTCGCACGAGCGACGGCAGGCGTTGGCCCCGTCGCTGGTATTGAAGACGCGCAGATCGCTGCCCGGACGGTCGGTATCGCGCTCAAGGCTGGCGCCCGGAGGCGGGCCGGGCGGGCGCGGCGGCGGACCCCCGCGCTTGACGCCGGAGACGCAGCAGTCGTTGGCCCGAGGCGGCGGGACCGTGCTCTTCAGGTAGCAGATCGGGCGCGGCCCGCGAACGCCGGGGCGGACCCAGGTAAAGGCGCGGCAGCGGCCGTCGCGGTCACAGGCGCGCTGGCATTCGATGGCGTTGGGCGCGTTGAAGTTGGTGTAATCGCCGCCCGGACGGTCGGTGCGGGTTTCCATGCCGGCGCCGCCGGGCGGCAGCGGCGGCGGGACCGGCGGACGCGGCGGCGCGTCGGTCTTCACGCCCGAGACGCAGCAGTCGTTGCGGCGCGGAGCCGGGACCGAGGTCTTCAGATAGCACTTGGCGCTGGGCCCGCGTACGCCGGGACGCACATAGGTATAGGCGCGGCAGCGGCGGTCGTTGTTGCACTCGTACCGGCAGGCGTTCGGTTCGGAGCGCACATCGATCACGCGATAGTCGCCGCCGGGACGGTCGACGTTGCGCTCCTGCGTGGCGTCGCCGTAGGCCGAGCCGGCCAGGGGCAGCACCCCGAAGAGTCCCAGTATGAACACGCCCAGCAGGGGCAGTCGCCCCGCCTTGCGCCTGAACGCCGACATCGTCATGACACCCTCTCCCTGAGACCGGCCCGCGGCCGTTCAACGAACAGCGTCCTCCCGTATGACGTGTCCCGTCAATGAGCCTCGGCTGACAGCCATCGACCTGACGATCACTCTTGCGCTATAATGGGAAAAGACAGAGCACGGCTCGCGCCACGAATCGACGGGGGCGCGGGCCGTGTTGCTTTGAGAGACCCCAAACTGAGAGGCTGAATGGCCAAGGAAGAACTGCTTGAGTTTCCCGGCACGGTCAGCGAACTGCTGCCCAACGCGACCTTTCGCGTGAAGCTCGAGAATGACCACGAGATCATCGCCCACACCGCCGGCAAGATGCGCAAGAACCGTATCCGCGTGCTGGCCGGCGACAAGGTGCTGGTCGAGATGACGCCCTACGACCTGACCAAGGGCCGCATCACCTATCGCTTCAAGTAAGCCGGCGCTGCCGCGCCTTGCGCCCTCGTCCGTCATGACCACCGACCGGGCCGCGTCCCCCCAGACCCTTGTCCTGGCCAGCGCCAGTCCCCGGCGACTGGACCTGCTGCGTCAGGTCGGCGTGGAGCCGGACGCGGTCGATCCCGCAGACATCGATGAAACGCCGCAGGCCGGGGAGACGCCCCGTCGGCTGGTGGAGAGGCTTGCCCGGTCCAAGGCCGCCGCCGTCGCGGCGCGCCGGCCCGGGGCCTTCGTGCTCGGCTCCGACACCACCGTCGCCGTCGGCCGGCGCATCCTGGAAAAGCCGGTCGACGAGGCCGACGCCCGGCGCATGCTGGCCCTGCTGTCGGGCCGGGCCCACCGGGTGCTGACCGGGGTGGCCGTTTGCGCCCCTGATGGTCGCTGCTCGTCCCGCGTGGTCGAGAGCCGCATCGCCTTCAAGCGGCTGACGCAGGACGAGATCGACGCCTTCATCGCCTCCGGCGACTGGAAGGACGCCGCCGGCGGCTACAAGATCCACCAGCGGGCAGGGGCCTTCGTCACCTGGCTGCAGGGCTCGTTCACCGGCGTGGTCGGACTGCCCCTCTACGAGACCCTGGCTCTGCTGCGGGGCCTTGGCTGGCGGGACGCGGCGTGAGCCGGCGCGAGGCCTTTCTCGACCGCGCGGTCGGCGAGACGCGGGGCGTGGTCCTGCTGGATGGACAGCCCGAACGTCTGATCGTGGCGCGCGACACCGACGCGCCGGCCCTCGTCGCCGGCGCCCGCTCGGTCGCCCGGGTCGAAAGCGTCGAGGCGGCGATCGCCACGGCCTTCCTGGTCCTGGAGGGCGGGGCCGAAGCCATCCTGCCTCTGCGGCCCGATGCGCCCAGGCCCGTTCGCGGCGGCGCTGTCGAGGTCGAGATTCGCGCCGAGGCGCGGCGGGGCAAGCTGGCCACGGCCTGGCTGCTGGGCGAGGCGCAGGGCGCGCCGCGCCTGCTGGAGCCGGCGCCGGACGTCGAGGCCGAGCTGGCGCGGTTGATCAAGGACGGCCGCATCGCGACCGGTCGCGCCGCTCGCGAGGCCGCCGACCTGGCCGAGGCGCAGGCCCTGCAGACCGTCCATCCCCTCAAGGGCGGCGGCTCCATCGCCATCGAGCAGACCCGCGCCCTGACCGCCATTGATGTGGATACCGGCGCGCGCCCGGGACAGGACTCCAAGCGGGTCTCCCGCCAGGCCAACCTCGAAGCCCTGTCGTCGGCGGCGCGGCTGCTGCGGCTCAAGGGGATCGGCGGGCTGATCGTCTTCGACCTCGCCGGGCGGGGCCATGACGGCACGGCGATGCTCAACGCCGCCCGCGCGGCCTTCAATCCCGACAATCCGGGCGTCAGCCTCGGCCCCATCAGCCGGTTCGGCACGCTGGAGCTGACGGTGCCGCGCCGCCGGGCGCCGGTGATCGAGCGGTTCCTGGACCAGGATGGCGCTCTGCTGCCCGAGGCGGCGGCGCTGCGGCTGGCGCGGCGGCTGGAGGACGAGGGCAGGGCGGACCCCGGCGGCCGCCTGACGGCGCTCTGCAGCCCCGCCGCGGCGGCGGCCTTCGCCTCCCTGGCGCCCGCCTTGACCGACCGCCTGGGCGCGCGCTTCGGGGTTCTGGCGCGGGAGGGCTGGCCCGACGACCGGCTCGAGGTGTCCGCGCGATGAGCAGAGGCTGCCCGATCTGCGGCAAGCCGGTGAATCCGGAGGTCCGCCCCTTCTGTTCGAAGCGATGCGCCGACGTCGACCTGCATCGCTGGCTTTCGGACGGCTATCGACTGGAGCCAGGCGAGGACGAGCGCGCCGGTCCGGGCGAGAGCGAGCCCGAGGACTGAGCCGCGTGGGCCGACGCGCATGGGGGCGAAAATTCCTCCGCCTCCCGCTGGACTTGGCCGAAACCCTCTTCTATAGACCCGTCTCCCCGCGCTGGCGGGCCCTTTCGGGGCATTGCCTGGGTAGCTCAGTTGGTAGAGCAGCGGATTGAAAATCCGCGTGTCGCTGGTTCGATTCCGGCCCCAGGCACCATTCCCTTTCCCTCAGGTACGCCGTTATTCGCGCGAGGGGGGATTATTCATCCAAAATCCATCGTCGGCGATCGTGGTTCGACCACTTTGCTGCGGCGCACAAGAGATTTTCCCCCGGCGGGGGAAAATCGTTCGAACGGTCATGAGTTCCCTATGCTGCGCCGCAATATTAAGCCCTCCGACCCCCCGGTCCCCGGATGAGTCTTGTCATTTTGGCCCCTTGACGATGCAGAAAGGGATTGCCAAAGGGCCGGTGCGCCAAGTCTAACTTGGTCGGGAGCGACGAGGTCTTCGGATCGCGTCTCCTCCATGCGCTTTCGAAACGCGGCCTGTACCCGTCCTCGGGTCGGCGCATCGGGTCGAGCGTATCGAAGCGTCTGGCGCGGGATTCCATCAGGATCGCGCGCCGACATCATTTAGGTTAGGGTGGTGACGCTCTCGCGCGACGACCCTTCGGTCCATAAGAGTGCTAGACCAAGCAGGAACTGGCGAAAGATGCTCGACAACAAACGAACGACCCCCCTCATCGCTCTGATCGGCGCCGTGGCGCTGATGACGAGTGTCCCCGCCTTCGCCCAGGACGCCGCTCCGGCTCCGGCCGAGGCCGCCGCTCCCGCCGCCGCCGCTCCGGCCGCTCCGGAAGCCGCTCCCGCCGCCGCTGAGCCGGCTGCCGCTCCCGCCGCCGGCGGTCACAGCGGTCAGCTGACCGTCATGGGCATGTTCTTCGAGGCCGACCCGGTCGTTAAGGTCGTCATGATCGGCCTGGTGCTGGCGTCGATCTTCAGCTGGGTGCTTCTGATCACCAAGCTGTTCGAGTTCGGCGGCCTGAACCGCAAGTCCGACCGCTTCGTCGAAGCGTTCCGTGGCGCCAAGTCCATCAGCGACATGGGCCGGATCGCCATCTCGGACGAATTCGAAGGCAACCCGATGGCCGACATGGCCGCCGCGGCCGCCTCGGAAGTCGAACTGTCCCGTCAGGCTGGCCTGGCCGTCAGCGGTGAACACCGCGAGTCGACCATCGCCCGGGCCCAGACCGCCATCGGCGCCGTCCAGTCCTCGATCTCCAAGCGCCTTTCGGGCGGCATGCAGTTCCTGGCCTCGGTCGGTTCGGGTGGTCCGTTCATCGGTCTGTTCGGCACCGTGTACGGGATCATGAACTCGTTCATCGGCATCGCGAACACCAACACCACCAACCTGGCCGTCGTCGCCCCCGGTATCGCCGAGGCGCTGCTGGCCACGGGTATCGGTCTGTTCGCGGCTATCCCGGCGGTTATCTTCTACAACTACTTCCAGACGCGGATCTCCGCGTTCGGCACCCGCACGGACGGCTTCAACGCTGAACTGATGAACGCCATTTCGCGGCAGCTCGACAAGGGGGCCTAAACCAGATGGGAGCCAAGCTTTCAGGCTCCGGTGGCGGTAACAGGTACCAGGTCGAACAGAACAGCGAGATCAACGTCACGCCCTTCGTGGACGTCATGCTGGTTCTCCTGATCATCTTCATGGTGGCGGCTCCGCTAGCGACCGTCTCGATCGAGGTGAAGCTGCCCACGGCGGTGGCCAAACCTCGACCGAACCCGCCAAAGCCGGTCTACATCTCGATCCAGAAGAACGGCGACGTCTTCATCGGCGATAACCCGACCGACACGGCCTCGATTGGCGACGACCTTCGCAAGAACGTCGGCAAGCGGGACCCTTCGAAGGAGCGGATCTTCATCCGGGCTGACAAGGAAGTTCGCTACGGCGACTTCATGCGGATCATGAACGCGCTGCAGGACAACGGTTTCTACAGCGTGGCCCTGATCGGTCAGGATGACAGCCGCCCGGGAGGTGGGTAGGGCCATGACCGACGAAACCAACGATCTGACCCGTCCGGTTCACAACCCGTTCGACGCGCCCAAGCCCAAGGCTAGCCCGGTGGCCTGGATCGTCGCTCTGGGGGTGGTGTTCGCGTTCCACGCGATCCTCGGCTACTACCTCTACACGATGCGCTTCACCATCAAGGAGCGCGAGTTCGTGGACGAGAAGCTGGACACCCAGCTGATCAAGCCGCCGCCGCCGCCGCCGCCGCCGCCGCCTCCTCCGCCTCCGTCGGAGAAGCCGCCGCCGCCGGCAAAGGTCCAGCCGCGTCCTCCGGTGGATGTCCCGCCGGATGTGCCGCCGCCGCCGCCGCTGCCGATTCCGCCCGTGCCGGAACCGAAGCCGCAACCCCCGGCCCCGCCGGTGATCGCGCCTCCGGCTCCCCCGGCTCCGCCGCGGAACCCGATCATTACGAACCCGACCTGGGATCGTAAGCCGTCGGGCGACGACATGGCCCGGTACTACCCGGACCGCGCGACCCGTCAGAACATCGACGGCCGCGTGACCATCAGCTGCTCTGTCCGCGCCAACGGCACGGTCACGGGTTGCTCGGTGGTGTCGGAAAATCCGCCGGACTACGGCTTCGGCGACGCCGCGATCCGGCTGTCGTCCAAGTTCCGGATGAAGCCCAAGACCGCCGACGGTTCGCCCGTCGAAGGTGGACGGGTCAACATCCCGATCGTCTTCCGCCTGCCGGAATAGCGATCGAAGCCAAAGACGAAGGCCCCGGAGAGCGATCTCCGGGGCCTTTTTCTATGCCTGGCCTCCGAATGTCGATTATCGACATACCTGACGCCAGTCTCACCTGGGCCTGTCGCCGGCCACTACAGGATCGACTACAGGGCGTGGGGAAGTGTTGACCAACAAAGCCCCACCGCTGTCATACCGTTACCCACCCGCAACCTACCGTTTCCCCGCATTGGGCCCACGGCTGTATCGCCACTGTTCTCACAGTTTGCGGGCGTTTAGGCCGCCGGCCCCTGCTTCCGCAATTTGCTGCGCGTGGGGGCCTAGAGACCCCGCGCGTCGAGCCAGGCCGCCAGCCGCGCGTTGACCGCCTCCGGCGCCTCCTGCTGCACCCAGTGCGACACGCCCGGCAGGCGGTTGAGGGTGAAGTCCCGCACCAGCCCCTCGTAGCCCTCGGTCAGCTCAAGGCTCAGCGCGCTGTCCTCCTCGCCCCAGACCATCAGGGTCGGCGTCTCGATGACCGGCGCATCCGCCCGGCTCCAGCGGTCCAGCTCCCTGAGGTTGGCGCGGTAGTAGTTGATCATGGCCGTCATGGCCCCGGGCTTCAGGGCGTTGGCCCGGTAGTGGTCCAGCACCTCTTCGGGGAACCGGCTCTTGTCCACCGCCATGCCCGAGAAGGCCCGCCCGATGGCCCGCGCCCGACCGGCCGTCATCATCGCCTCGGGCAGCCACGGGATCTGGAAGAAGGCGGCGTACCAGGACCGGCGGCGCTGCTCGGCGCTGCGCCGGATCACCTCCTGGAAGACCACCGGGTGCGGCACGTTCATGACTACCAGCCCGTCCAGCGGCCGCGCCTTCTCCAGGGCGAAGGCCCAGGCGATCAGCGCTCCCCAGTCATGGGCGATAAGCAGTCGCCTGCGCGCGCCCAGGGCGTCGAACAGCCCCGCCGCGTCGGCGATCAGGTGC
>VFQU01001833.1_pt1 | contig 11332 bp, 10 predicted proteins | sample 3512311 | NCBI WGS metagenome assembly VFQU01 (sample SAMN10412377, study PRJNA504923) | tailings metagenome | isolation source: Relicate 3 Philex TSF3 active mining site | place: Philippines: Tuba, Benguet | collected 2017-08-29 | reverse complement strand
GCAGACGCTGGTACTCGGCCAGCATCGCCGTGCGGCCTTCGTCGGTGTTCAGATAGCGCTGGTCCGGATGCTGGGCGAGCTGCTGGACGCGCGCCCCGACGCTGCCCTCGGACAGGCCCTGGGCCTGCAGGATCGGCTCCATCTCCGCGGCGATGCGCGCAACTTCGGACAGGCCGAGCGCATGCACCTGGGCCGGCGTCATGTCGGTCGTGGTCTGCAGCCGCACGCGCCAGGCGTAGTAGGCCTCGCCGTCGGGCAGGCTCCAGGCGCCGTCATTGGCCTGGGTCTTGTCCGCCAGCGCCGAGAAGTACGCGATCAGCTTCCGATAAGCCGGATAGATGGCGTGTTCGATCGTATCGGCGCTGTCGCCGAGCAGGGCATCGCGCGTCTGCGGATCGATCGTGCCGGCCGGCAGATTGTCGAGCTTCTGCACGAACGAGGTGTAGAGCGGATTGTCGCGCGGCACCGGCGCGATGAAGCTGTGCATCTGCCCGAGCACCTTGTCGATCGCGAAGCGCGGCGGGATCAGATGCTTAGTCTCGCGCAGCTCGAGCCGCTCGAGCACCTGGTCGAACTTGCGCGGAAACAGACGCAGGCGCGCGACGTAGTTGCGCGCGTCACGCAGGTCCGAGACCTGGTGCGTGGACGTCATGAAAGCGGGAAGGTCCGTGTGCACGCCGCTCATCTGCGTGACCAGGAAGCCGTGATCGCGGAACCGGCCGATGCCTTCTTCGGTGATCGCGAGGTTGTAGTCGAGGACGTCGTAGGACAGCCTCGCATCGGCATCGAACGAGGACGGATCGTAGCGGCGCAGCGTCTCGCGGCTGCGCCGCAGCAGGTCGAGCTGCTCGGCCTCATGCGCGACCGAGACGTCGTCGAGCTTGTCGCCCGAGAAATCGAGCCAGCGCGGCAGCACGCGCATGCTGCTCAGCATCTCCGGGCTGTTCAGCGCGAACTGCGCGAACGCGCGCGCGTAGAACCAGTCGATCCGCGCCGGCTTGAAGTACCACACGTGCACGAACAGGGCGCCGGCCAGCAGCACGACGACCAGCAGCAGTCCACCTACCCAACGCAGCAATCGCTTCATCGCGGCACGCCCCCTGGAAAGTGTCCATTCTGAACGCTTGGCGCCCACCTGCGCGAGTGCGGCGCAGCGCGCCGTTCTACAATTCGTGGCTCCGACTTCGAGCGTCCGCCCTGAACTACCGTCACGCCTATCACGCCGGCAACTTCGCCGACGTGCTCAAACATGCGGTGCTGGTCGCGCTGATCCGCGCGCTGCAGACCAAAGCCGCGCCGCTGTGCTACGTCGACACGCACGCCGGTCGCGGACGTTACGACCTGGGCGGCGAGCAGGCGCTCAAGACGCTCGAACACCGCGACGGCATCGGGCGCCTGCTCGGCGCCGCCGACCTGCCGCCGGCGCTGAGCGACTATCTCGCGCGCGTAGCGGCCTGCAATGCGAGCGCCGGGACGATCCAGACCTATCCGGGCTCGCCGCTGCTGGTCCAGCAGATGCTGCGTGCGGACGATCGGGCGATCCTGTGCGAACTGCACGAGGAAGAGGCCGCGGCGCTCAAGATGCTGTTCCGCGACGACGCGCGCATCGCCGTGCACCGGCGCGACGGATACGCCGCGCTCGGCGCCTTGCTGCCGCCGACACCGCGGCGCGGGCTGGTGCTGATCGATCCGCCGTTCGAGGAGCACGCCGGCGAGCTCGCGGTGATCGAGGCCGCGCTGCGGACGGCGCTGTCGCGCTGGCCCGGGGGCGTCTACGCGATCTGGTATCCGATCAAGCGCGCCGCCGACGTCGTGCCGTTCCATCGCTGGCTGGCCGCCTGCGGCTGCGAGCGCGTGCTCGCCGCCGAGTGCCTGCTGCGTCCGGCCGACTCGCCGCTGCGCCTCAACGGCAGCGGCATCGCGATCGTCAACCCGCCGTGGCGGATCGAGCGGGCGCTGGGGCCGGCGCTGGACGCCCTGGCGCGTCTGCTCGGCGATCCGGGCGCCGCCCGCGCCGAGCTGAACTGGCTGGCCGGCCCCTGACGCGGACGCGGCGGTGCCGCACTACAATGCCTGCGGATTTCCCGACGGTGACCGCCATGCCCGCCCTCCCGCGTCTGCCGCATTGCGCCTGGCTGCTCGCCGCCCTGCTCGCCAGCGGCTGCGCGACGCCGGTCTTCAAGAACGTCGCCGGGCGCATCGACGCCACGCCGGTCGACGTGCAGCGCGCGCCGGAGCGCTATACCGACGCCGAGGTGGTCTGGGCCGGCCGCATCATCGCGGTCGACAACCGCGAGACCACGACCGAGGTCGAGCTGGTCGGCTATCCGATGGACCGCGCGCAGCGGCCGCTGCCCGAGGCGCGCACCGAGGGCCGCTTCATCCTGGTCCTGCCCGGCTACGTCGAGGCCTACGACTATCCATCGGGCCGCTACGTCACGGTCCACGGCCGGCTGATCGGATCGCGCGTCAAGCCGATCCAGGAACGCGACTACGTATTCCCGCTGGTGCGCGCCGAGGCGGTGCACCTGTGGCCGTCGGGTTTCCAGTTCGACCGTCCGTCGATCAGCATCGGGGTCGGCGTCGGCATTCGCTGACGCGCTGGCGCGTGCCGGTGGGGCTGTTTGTGGCGCAGTGTGTGCGGGTCGAACAGGTACTGCCGCTGGTCGCGGTCATGCCGGGTACCCAACTGAGGTCTGCCTGCGTATCGATCCCGACGGGACGCGCAGCGGTTCAGTCGGACAGCTTTGAAGCAAGCGCTTCCGCCGATGGCTGAGGAATCGAAGAAAGACGACGACGGGCGTCGACGCGGACGCTACCCGTCCAGCGCGGCCAGCGTCGCCTGCATGCGCTTGGACAGGCCGGCACGCACGAGATCGTAGGAGCGGCGCACGTGCGTCTCGAGCGTCCGGCTCGAGAACCGCTCCGGCTCGGTGACGCTGATCCAGAACGCGCGCGCCATGTAAGGCGCCGGCATCATGCCGGGCTGGTCGCTGAGCTCGAGAAAGCGCTCGGTGTCGACCTTGAACGAGACGCGGCCGCGCTCGTTGCCGAGCGTGCAGTAGACGACGAACATCTTGCCGCCGACGCTCCAGACCAGGTCGACCTCCCACTTGATCGAACGGGTCGCGCCCGGCAGCGTCGCGCAGAGCGCGTCGAGCTGCTCGATCGTCAGGGCGGTGGCGGCGGGCTTCTTCATCGGGTCTCCCGGCGGGCACGCGTGGGATGCCGCGTGAACATTCATGCAATGCTGTATGTTGCACTGCAAAATACGTGCGTCTCGGTCGACATCGGCCGCCGGCTGCCGCAGTGTATCCAAATCGATGAACGACTATCTCTCCCCGATCCGGCCGCCGGTGACGCGACCTGCGTCGCAGGTGCGTCCGCTCTCCGGCGAGCCGTTCGAGACGCGCGACGGTCGCCAGGCGCTGATCCGGCCGATCGATCCGTCCGACGTCGACGCGCTGCGCCGCGCGTTCGCGCGGCTGACGCCCGATCAGGTCCATCAACGCGTCTTCCACGCGATGAACGAGCTGCCCGAGCGCGTCGCACGCTGGATGTGCAACGTCGACCCCGAACAGATCTACGCGATCGTCGCGACCGATCCGGACGGCGTCGAGATCCGCGGCGAGGCGCGCATCCACTGTGACGCCGCCGCGGCTCTGGCCGAGTTCGCGATCGCGATCGACCCGGCCTGGACCCGGGTCGGCCTCGGGCAGGTGCTGATGACGCGACTGATCGACGAGGCGCGGCGACGCGGCATGACCGAGATCTGGGGCGACGTGCTGGCCGACAACGGCGCGATGATCGACCTGGTGACGCGGCTCGGCTTCCAGCGCCAGCGGCGCGCCGACGACGCGACGGTGGTGCGCGCCTGGCGCGCGCTGGAGTGAACGCGGCGCTTCGAAACATATTGCAACACAGCATGTTTCGCGCGGAATTTTTGCGTCATACTCGTTCGGCCTACGGCAAATCGATTGAGGTACAGGTCACGGAAGATCCATCCGGTGCCTCCGGCGAAGACGGTCGCGACTCGCATCGACCGACGCATCGCTTGGCACGCGGCGTGCAGCAGCAACGGAGGCTCACCCCTCGCATCGGGTGACCCACCCCTGATCGAGGTCATCGCATGTCGAATGTAATCTCCTATACATTCAACGACTTGTCTCGTCACGACGAGCACGAGCTGAAGATTCGCGCCTGGGAAGCCGTGATGGCTTCTGGCTTTCGCTGCACCGAACATCAGCGGATCGAGGCCGAAATCCGCCGGCGCGCGTCCAAACCCGACACCAGCTCCCGCCCGACGCCGTGGCGCTGATCGGCGGCGCGCCGACGGTGATCCGCGCCGCGCCGCGCATCGGCCGCTACACCGCCTGATCCCTGTTCGCAGCCGGCAGCCGCGCCGCGCCTGCTAGACTCCGGTTCTTTTTCGCGCTGGCAGTCGACCTGCCGGCGCTGCCGTCGTTCAGCACGCCCGATGACCTCGCCGATCGCTCCCGCCCTGCTTCCGACTTCCCCCAAGCAACGCCGCTACTGGATCACCCCGCCCGGATCGGCCCTGTCCTGGCTGCTCGCGCAGACGGCGCGGCGCCATACCGGACTCGTCATCGCGGTCACGCGCGACACCCAGTCGGCGCATGCGCTGGAGACCGAGGTGGCGGCGTTCGCCGGTGACGACGTGCCGGTGCTGCAATTCCCGGACTGGGAGACGCTGCCTTACGACCTGTTCGCGCCGCATCCGGACATCGTCTCGCAGCGCATCGCGACGCTGTACCGGCTGCCGCAGCTCGAGCGCGGCGTGCTGGTCGTGCCGATCGCGACGCTGATGCAGCGGCTGGCGCCGCGCAGCTACATCGGCGGCACCGGCCTGGTGCTCGAGCGCGGCCAGCGCCTCGATCTGGGCGACGAGCGGCGACGGCTGGAGGCCGCCGGCTACCGCAATGTGCCGCAGGTGCTCGAGCCCGGCGACTTCGCGGTGCGCGGCGCCCTGCTCGACGTGTTTCCGATGGGCAGCGCGAGCCCATACCGCGTCGAGCTGTTCGACGAGGAGATCGAGTCGATCCGCACGTTCGACCCGGACACGCAGCGCTCCGAACTCAAGGTCGAGCACGTGCGCCTGCTGCCGGGACGCGAGTTTTCGCTGACCGAGGAATCGGCCAAGGCGTTCCGCGCCGTGCTGCGCGAGCGCTTTCCGATCGATCCGCGGCGCTGTCCGCTGTATCAGGACATTCGCGAGGGCGGCGCTCCCGCCGGCATCGAGTACTACCTGCCGCTGTTCTTCGAGCAGACCCAGACGCTGTTCGACTACCTCGCGCCGCAGGCGCTGTTCGTGCTCGACGCACAGGCGCTCGACGCCGCCGAGCCGTTCTTCGCGCAGGCCAGCGACCGCTACGAGCAGCGCGCGCACGACATCGAGCGTCCGGTGCTGCCGCCGATCGAGCTGTACCTGTCGCCCGACCAGCTGCGCGAACGGCTGAACCAGCAGCTACGCATCGAGCTGGTCGCGCGCGGCAGCAACGAACACGCACTCGACACCGGCACGCAGCCGGTCCCGAACCTGCCGCTGCATGCCTCGCCCGAGATCGGCGCGGCCGAGCTCAAGCAGTTCCTGTCGGCCTATCCGGGGCGCGTGCTGATCACGGCCGATTCGGCCGGCCGCCGCGAGACGCTGATCGAACAGCTCGACGCCGCCGGGCTCAAGCCCGGCACGATCGCGTCATGGGCGGACTTCGCCGGCGGCGCCGGCCAGGACGCGCGCCTGACGATCACGGTCGCGCCGCTCGAGCGCGGGTTCGCGGTGTCCTCGCCGCCGTTCGCGGTGCTGACCGAGCGCGAGCTGCTCGGCGAACGCGCGCAGCAGGCGCGCCGGCGCAAGCGCGCCGCGCGCGATCCCGAAGCGGTCATCCGCGACCTGTCCGAGCTCGCGATCGGCGCGCCGATCGTCCACGTCGACCACGGTGTCGGCCGCTACCAGGGTCTGATCAAGCTCGACATCGGCGGCGAAGGCGGCGAGTTCCTCGCGATCGAGTACGCCAAGGGCGACAAGCTGTACGTGCCGGTCGCGCAACTGCAACTGGTCAGCCGCTACTCCGGCACGCCGCCGGAGCTGGCGCCGCTGCACTCGCTCGGCGGCGATGCCTGGGAACGCGCGAAGAAGCGTGCCGCCGAGAAGGTCCGCGACGTCGCCGCCGAGCTGCTCGCGATCTATGCGCAGCGCGAGGCACGCGTCGGCGACGCGCTGCCGGTCGACCGCGCGCTCTACGAGCAATTCGCAGCCGCGTTCCAGTTCGAGGAGACGCCCGACCAGCTCCAGGCGATCGAGGCCGTCATCGCCGACCTCGCGGCCGGCCGCGCGATGGACCGCGTCGTCTGCGGCGACGTCGGCTTCGGCAAGACCGAGGTCGCATTGCGCGCCGCGTTCGTCGCGGCGATCGCCGGCAAGCAGGTCGCGATCCTCGCGCCGACCACGCTGCTCGCCCAGCAGCACTACCAGAATTTCCGCGACCGCCTCGCCGACTGGCCGATCCGCGTCGACGTGCTGTCGCGCTTCAAGTCGAAGAAGGAGACCGAGGCGGCGCTGGCGAAGCTCGCCGACGGACAGATCGACATCATGATCGGCACGCACAAGCTGCTGCAGCCCGACGTCAAATTCAAGGATCTCGGCCTGGTGATCGTCGACGAGGAGCAGCGCTTCGGTGTGCGCCAGAAGGAGCAGCTCAAGAAGCTGCGCGCCGAGGTCGACCTGCTGACGCTGACCGCCACGCCGATTCCGCGCACGCTCAACATGGCGATGGCCGGTCTGCGCGACCTGTCGATCATCGCGACGCCGCCGGCGCACCGCCTGGCCGTCAAGACCTTCATCGGCAGCTGGGATCCGGCGCTGATCCGCGAGGCGTTCCAGCGCGAGCTGCAGCGCGGCGGCCAGGTCTATTTCCTGCACAACGAGGTCGACACGATCGAGAAGACCGCGCGCGAGCTCGAGGCCCTGGTGCCCGACGCGCGCGTGCGCATCGCCCACGGCCAGATGGCCGAGCGCGAACTGGAGCAGGCGATGCTCGACTTCTACCGGCAGCGCTACAACGTGCTGGTCTGCACGACGATCATCGAATCGGGCATCGACGTGCCGACCGCCAACACGATCGTCATCAACCGCGCCGACCGCTTCGGACTGGCGCAGCTGCACCAGCTTCGCGGTCGCGTCGGCCGTTCGCATCACCGCGCGTATGCGTATCTGATCGTGCCGGACCACCGCTCGATCACCGCCGACGCCGAGAAGCGCCTGGAGGCGCTGGCCTCGCTCGAGGAACTCGGCGCCGGCTTCACGCTGGCCACGCACGATCTGGAGATCCGCGGCGCCGGCGAGCTGCTCGGCGAGGACCAGTCGGGCCAGATCGAGGAGGTCGGCTTCTCGCTGTACCGCGACATGCTCGACCGCGCGGTGAAAGCGCTCAAGTCCGGCAAGGTCCCCGATTTCGACCTGACCAGCGAGCACGAGGCCGAGATCGACCTGCACGCGCCCGCACTGATCCCCGACGACTACCTGCCCGACGTCAATGCGCGACTGACGCTGTACAAGCGCATCGCCAGCGCGACCGACGACGAACAGCTTCGCGAGCTGCAGGTCGAGATGATCGATCGCTTCGGCCTGCTGCCCGAGCCGGTCAAGCATCTGTTCGCGGTGACCGCGATCAAGCTCGCCGCCACGCCGCTCGGCGTGCGCAAGCTCGACCTCGGCGCCAACGGCGGCCGCATCGTGTTCACGGCCAAGCCGAACGTCGATCCGATGACCGTGATCGGACTGATCCAGTCGCAGCCGCGCGTGTTCGCACTGGACGGTCAGGACAAGCTGCGGATCAAACTGGACCTGCCCGGCGCCGCCGAGCGCGTGCGCAGCGCCAACGAGCTGCTGGCGATGCTGCGAGCGAAGCCGTCGCGGTGAGTGTGGCCGCGCCGTCGCTGCATCCGCGTGCGGCCGAACTGATCGCACGGCTCGCGCTCGAGCCGCACGTCGAAGGCGGTCGCTTCCGCCGCCTTCACACTTCGGCACAGCCCTCGGCGCGACCGCCGCGGCCGGCCGTCACCTCGATCCACTATCTGCTGGCGGCCGGCGAAATCAGCCGCTGGCACTGCGTGGACGCCGACGAGATCTGGCATTTCCTCGAGGGCGATCCGCTCGAGCTGCTGTCCTTCGACGCCGAGCGCGGATGCATCGAGCGGCGGCGCCTCGGACCGGTGGCGGCCGATCAGGCGCCGGTGATCGTGATCGAAGCCGGTCGCTGGCAGGCCGCACGTCCGCTCGGCGCGTACACGCTGACCGGCTGCACGGTCGCACCGGGATTCGACTACGGCGGCTATCGCCTGCTCGACGATGCGCCTGCGGTCACCGGGCGACTGCGCGCGCTGGCACCGGATCTGCTCGATCTGGCCTGATCGTCGACGCATCGCGCCGTCGCGATCGCTCGACAGCTCGGATCGATGCGCTGCATCCACTTGCGATGCGGCAGACGATTCCCGCGGAGCCGCGGCACGCGCGCACGGCGTTGAAGAACGGGGCGCTGACGCGGCCTCAGCTGAAGTACGGATTCTGGCCGGTCGCGTGATCGGTCGCGTCACGCACGCCGCTGATCTCGGGCACGCGCTGCCGCAGCGTCTGCTCGATGCCGTTGCGCAGCGTCGTGTCGACCATGCCGCAGCCGTGGCAGCCGCCGCCGAACTGCAGCACCGCGATGCCGTCACCGGTCAGCTCGCGCAGGCTGACGCGGCCGCCGTGCGAGGCCAGCTGCGGATTGATCTCGGTCTCGATGACGTGGCGGACGCGCTCGACGACGCTGGCATCGGCCGCCAGCGGCGCACCGCGCAGCGCCGGCGCACGGATCGTCAGCTGGCCGCCGGTCGCGTCGCGGACGAAATCGACTTCGGCGCCGTCCAGGAACGGCACGCTGGTGCCCTCGACATACAGCGAGAAGCCGCTGCATTCCACTTCCCACTCGTCGCCGTGCAGGTCGGCCGGCTCGCAGAACTCGAGCTGGCAGTCGCCCTGCGGCGTACCGGGGTGGACCGCACGCAGGCGGATGCCGAGGTCGGCGATCTCCTGCTGCTCGATCAGACGGCGGAAGTGATCCTGGGCGGTGTCGGATAGGACGATCATGGGTGCGAAGTCTAGCAGGCGGTCGCGTGGCACCCGCAGCGCGGGCGATGGGTAGGCGTATCGGCATCGACGTGCGAATCGACATCCGGGCGTCGCGAAAGCGTCCTGACGCGACTTCGATGTGTCCCCGGCCTCGCACGGACGAAGACGCCGCCGGCCGAGCGCCTATACTCTCGCGCCCAGCCGATCCGATGGAGGACGCCGTGACCCTGACCGAGCTTCAGACCCAGCAGTGCCAGCCGCGCAAGGGCAAGGAACACGCCCTCGACAGTGCGGCCATCGACGCTCATCTCAAGCAGCTACCGGGCTGGACGCGCGGTGAGGACGGCGAGTCGATCGTCAAGACGTTCCGCTTCGAGGACTTCCACCGGACGATGGCCTTCGTCAATGCGCTGGCCTGGATCGCCCATGCGCAGGATCACCACCCCGACCTCGAAGTCGGTTACGCGCGCGTCCAGGTGCGTTACTCGACGCACGACGTCGGCGGCCTCTCGCTGAACGACTTCATCTGCGCGGCGCGCACCGAAGCCTTGTTCAGCTGAGCCGGTCGAGTACTTCGCGCAGCGCGTCGGGCAGCGGCGCCGAGAACCCGTAGCCGCGTTCGCCGATCGAGAACTCGAAGCGCGCCGCATGCAGGAACAGCCGGCGCAGACCGGCCTCGCGCATGCGGCGGTTGAACTCGCGCGAGCCGTACTTCTCGTCGCCGGCCAGCGGATGGCCGATGTGCGCGCAATGGACGCGGATCTGATGCGTCCGGCCGGTCTCCAGCGCGATCTGCGCGAACGTCGCGTCCGCATACTGCTCGACCTGGCGCAGATGCGACCGCGACGGCTTGCCGTCCGGGTCGACCCGGACCATGCGCTCGCCGCCCTGCAGGACCGACTTGCGCAGCGGCGCGTCGACGGTCAGGCGCGCCTGCGGCAGGCGCCCCTCGAGCAGCGCCAGATAGTGCTTGCTGACGCGCCCCTCGCGGATTTCGGTCTGCAGCGCGGTCAGCGCCGAGCGCCGCCGCGCCAGCACCAGTACGCCGCTGGTGTCGCGGTCGAGCCGGTGCACCAGCTCCAGCGTGTCGCGCGGCCGCGCCGCGCGCAGCAGCTCGATCGCGCCGAAGCTGACGCCGCTGCCGCCGTGGCTGGCGACGCCGGACGGCTTGTCGATGACGAGGAAGTCGCGATCCTCGTGAATGATCGTCGCCTCGACGCGTTCAGCCTGTTCAGGCGGCGGCGCGGCGGTCTCGCGCTCGGCGGTCCGCACCGGCGGCAGCCGCACCTCGTCGCCGGCCGCCAGCCGCCGGTCCGGCTTGACCCGTTTCCCGTTCACTCGGACCTGGCCGGTCCGCAAAAGCCGGTAGATCAGGCTCTTGGGCACCCCCTTGAGGCGGGTCGCCAGGAAGTTGTCGAGGCGCTGTCCCTCGCGATCGGCCGGCACGGCCACCTTCTGTACGCCCGGAACCGGGATTTCCTCGGGCGAATCGGCCGAAGTGCGCGTCATTATTGGAGATTTCCCGGGTCCACTGTTAGTATGCTGCGGCGCATTGCGCCAGTTCCGAGCCCCCATTTCTTATCGGGGAGCCCGGCAACTTCGGGGCGCACGCGACCGTGGCGACCCGTCGGGCACCGCCCTCCGGCTCCGTAGGAGCGTTGGGCGGCAAACGCGGGCATCGTAGCGGTTCGAGTCGGAGATTGCCCGTTGCCGGAACGGCGGCGGGGGTCCCCGGATGTGCGGCAACCCCATGACCGCCGGCGCGTGGAAGCGCGGGCACTGAACGAACGAGACGGCGCTCCTGAGGCCGATGTCCGCGAAACGCGGGTGACGCAGCGCGAACGATTCCAGCGCGCCGCGCGGCAGCAGTCGAGCGCTTGTGAAAGGAACCTACAATGAAGCGCATGTTGATCAACGCAACTCAGCGTGAAGAGTTGCGCGTGGCCATCGTCGACGGCCAGAACCTGTACGACCTCGACATCGAGATCCCGTCCCGCGAGCAGAAGAAGTCCAACATCTACAAGGGGCGCATCACCCGGGTCGAGCCCTCGCTGGAAGCGTGTTTCGTCGAGTACGGCGGCGAGCGCCACGGCTTTCTCCCGCTGAAGGAAATCTCCCGCCAGTACTTCCTGCCCGGCGCCGACCACAACAAGGCCGGCATCCGCGAGCTGCTCAAGGAAGGCCAGGAATTGCTGGTCCAGG
>VFQU01001832.1_pt1 | contig 11342 bp, 7 predicted proteins | sample 3512311 | NCBI WGS metagenome assembly VFQU01 (sample SAMN10412377, study PRJNA504923) | tailings metagenome | isolation source: Relicate 3 Philex TSF3 active mining site | place: Philippines: Tuba, Benguet | collected 2017-08-29 | reverse complement strand
TAAAAGAAACGTATGAAAATTAAATTACACGTAAATTTTATCAAGATATTTAGTAGCTATTTTGGTCTTAAAAAAGCCTTATTCGTAAACGTAAACAAAAGGACGTTATCTTACATGATTTCTTTAAAGAAAGTGATTTAAAACATAATTTGTATGCAGTTTCATGCATACATTTTCTTTAACAAAAAATTTATAATAAAAAGTATCAAAAATAGACATTATTAAATAAAAATAATTATAATAGCCTAATCATTTTACTTATAAAAATATAAACCAGTATTTTATGAAAAGCATAAGAAAATTCTCAAAAAAGATGTAAACAAAAATTAGGTGTTATAATAAAGAATTGGTAATACGTTTAGTATTAAAAAACAATAATGAGTAAGCCATATATCATTTGTTTTAGCAAGAAGAAGATAGCAGGTGGTGTCGTTACGAAATTTAGGCTTTTATGAGGTCTTTAAAACGCCTAGACTTACCATATATTAGGACTTAATGCAAAAAAATAAAAGATGCGATATCTTAGGGGCTTCTATTATGTTTCAGTATATAAACTTTTTTTAATTAATGCAACCATATTTTATTCTTTAATAAAGAAGAAATATTCACTTTATATTTCACAGATGCACGCCCTTATTTGGGGATTAGTAACAACGAATTGCGGTAAAGTACTTGCCATACTTTTTGATAAACGTATGACTACCTTTGAAATCAGATTTTGTTAAAACTCAAAAAAACTTGATCAAATACTGTTGAAGTTATGAAAGAGAAATTTTTCAATATAACTTGTTGGTATTTGTATGCTCATAAAAAAGATCTTATTGGTATAATACTCTTTTTTAATACGTAAACATTTGATCGTACTCATATGAATTGAATGTCAATTCTATTCTCCTACATTAGAAGATATTTTGTTTTTTCTGAAATACAAAAATTATTTATATTACCATAATAAATATTATTATTTACGTAAAAAACTATGCCACAGTCCACCATTATTTTGATTATGTTATGATATGTTTGATCATGATATATACAAAAAGAAGATCAAATGATAAAAATATGATACAGTAAAAATAATAATATTTAATGATTTGTATAAAATAAGATACTTTATTAATATTATCATAAAACAAGCTTATTATTTAAAACTCTTTCATCACATTATATATATATATATAAACAAAATATATAAGCTTCTCCTATATGATCACTATAATGTTATTCAATTCTATTTATTTAATAGGTGTATCTAGCTTCTTTAGTTATTTCGGTATAAAAAATATCCTTGATGCTGTTATACAATTGCTTAGTTAAAAATAATAGATATAGATACTAGTCTAAAATTAGTACTTTTATTCATCTAATCTATCTTTAATCAATATAAATCATTTAGAACACATTATAAGAAGCTTTCAATAAGAATTTAAAGAGTTATTGCTAATAAGTCTAGCTTATTTAATAGCTTTTATTAGTAATACTCTTTATCAAAAAGTCATCTATGCGGGCTACTATGATATGGCTCCAAAATATAGAAAATAAATTGCGTAGTAAGTGCCCCTAAGAATAAGAAAGTTCTTCTAAAGGACTTTGACCATATAACCCAATACAATAAAATTGGCATAAATAAAACATTTAATTTAGCTGTTAAAGACGAGTAATAGACTACGAGTTACTGGGCATGTAAGAATGGTAAAAGAAGTAAGGTAAAGATGCTACCTAACAAAGCAATAACGCCTAATAATTTATCAGGAATGATCTTAAAATTGCATAAAATGGTAAAAAATACCACTCTGGTACAATATGCTCAGTGTTTGGTCAGGATTTGCTGGAATATAATTGTCTGATGTCCTAAATGATTAGGTATAGACAGACAACAAATATTAAAGAAGCTACAAATAAAAGACACTGAAAAAATCTTTGATAGTATAGTAAGGATGAAAAGCACTTCATCATGAGTTCTAGCAAATCCCATAGGCGTTGAGCTACCGCTTGGTGAAGTAATGCTAAATGTATTAGCACTAAAGCTAATATACAAAAGGTAGAGATAATGTAAAGAAAAGAATTTACTTAGTAGGATTATCTACAGAAAAACCACTCCATACCAATTAACTATTTTAGGTCCAAAAACAGAACAGTAGAGCTAAATTAGTAATCACGTAGCAGCCCAATAAGACATTTGTCCCCATGTAAAACATAACCTAAAAAGAAGTGATAATCATCAATAAGAAAATAACAACACCGAACACCATAATAAGCGTCGTGGGTAAATGTAGGATCCATAATAAAGACCGCGAAAAATATGGGCATATACAACTATAAAAAAGAAGGAAGCACCATTTGCGTGAGATATCTTACAAACCATCCATAAGGACATCTCTCATAAATGTTCTACGCTTAAAAATGCTAATATGCATTAGAGCAATAAAACATAACTAAAAATATTCCAGTTACGATTTGCACATCAATACAACTAAGCGTAAATTCCATAGTTGTATTATAGTTTAAACTAGCAGGCTGGATAAGTGATGGCTGTCTCATAAAGCATTCCTAGTTTCTTTTAAAATACGCATTTTGGGTTTAAAGTAGACCTAAGATAATAATTTTATTTTAAACATAGTATGAATATTTATAACTAAGACTGTTGGCGTATTATATTAATTATTATTACAATTACAAACTAAAATTATTCTAAATTTTAATATCACTTATTACTAATTTGTAAGAAATTGATTATTTCTTATATTTTATGAAAATAAAAAGCATTGAAATAGGCATAGGCTTAGATATTTCAATTGTTTATTATATAACGATAAAATCCGGGAATGTGAAACTTTCAAATACAGATTAAAACAACAAATCAAAAAAGGAGCAGGTTCATTAAGAAAATGTTTTAACATTGAAAGTTCTCTAATAAATGTTTGTGAACTCAACGTTTTAATATAACCTTTATGTTATGCAACAATACGATAAATTACTTTTTGTGAGTTCTTCATCAATATATACGTTGTCAATAAACTTACATTGCATTTGTTGCAAGCAGGAGCTTAAGGCCTTGTAAGAATCAGATAATTTCTCATCCTTTTCTTTAGCGCTAGCCCCTTCTGTTTTATAAGCCTTTTCCCTAATCACAGCATCCTCGACTATTACGTTACAGTACAAGTTATGAAAATTTTGGATATCTATCAATATAGCTAATAAAGAAACACGATTTTTAGAGAATGTATCTATTTGTATAATAATCCGATCCTTAAAAGTTTGCGCAAAAACAGAATTGACTTTCTTATAAAATTCCCCTAACTCCCCAGTAAAGAGAAGCATAAACTCTTATGGATATCAACAATATACAATTTAAACTTCTCAGTATTGTTGGCCGGTACGACGCCACCGTTTTGATTTTTTTTTTGGACTTTGGGAAATACTTTTGATCATTGGTACAATTAAAAATAAGGTGCTGACGCAGATAAAAGGCAGATAACCCCCCTGATTTTTTATATTTACTTTTAATAGATATAACTCCTGGTAGATCTTGATAGTTTCGAAGCTACTCATTCAGGGTTAGCTGCCAGTACTAACCAACTATCTTTTTATTCTTTAATTCGACACTGCTGTCATCGTTGGCTACTACACACTGGACAGGTTTTAACCTCCATTCCTTTCTTGCTTCCCCGCCACCTCTTTTTTGACTTGTACACTTACTAATGTCAAAACATCACAAGCGACGTTTATATGTCGTTATATTGTAGTCTAACTACAATAACACCATAGCTGCATAGCGTCCCGCAGGACGCTTAGTAGAAAGACCTACGTCTCGTAAGACGTAGGTTATGTCTTTTTCAAATTTCCTTTAATTATTTTTTTATAGAAGAGAATTTTTAAACTTTAAAAATTTTTTTTTCTCTTCTACTAAGCGTCCAAAATTTACGATTCTCCGTACCATCTCCGTTTTTGTGTAAAATTATTAAAACGTGTTTTACTTCTTTACCAATTACGTAAAATAACATTCGTTGATAAATGTTAGTACAATGGATGGACGCAGGAGTCAAAATCCAAAATAGGGTCTTCTTTCCGTTATTGTTGGGGTGAGGGAAACTTTAAAATAAAGTTTCAGTCTATCTTCATTCCAACTACCTCGAAATTTATCAGAATAAAAAATACCTTATAAGATCAATCTGCAAGAATGTTCGTTAAAAAAATATTAACCCATGCAAAATCCTCTTTATTGACTTCTTAAATGTATTATTGAACAGCTTATTTAATGATACGATATTATTATTATCCAAACCAAGCTTCATCAATAACAACTGCAGCTCATCCATAATAATGAAATAATTAAAAACAAGACCTATGTTTTATTTTAATTATTTCATTATTTTATTAAATATACTTTTTATTAAACTCCATATACTTTGGGGGGTTATTAAATTTTTGTTTATAGAATGTTGATATAACATGGAAAATGGATCTTTATCATATATTTTTAGATAATGAATTATATTTTCGATGAAATATTTGAACATAGGTAAATTTATAGGATAATAATAAAAACTTATAATTAAAATATAACTCCAGCATATTAAATATATGCTGTAAATTAATGTTCTTGCATATTTAATTGAAGAATATTCTTCAATTGTTTTAAGTCTATTTAAAAAAATTTTTAATTCCATAATAAGTGGATATAATTTATTGAATAATTCAGAAATATTATCATAATCTTTGGATGTTAATTTTGTATCTTTATCGTTATATTTTTTTAAAGTATAAGTTTTAACAACATGATCATGTGCATATGGATCTCCAACATAAGTATAATCTATTTTATTTAAGTAAAAATCAAAATCAGTTTCATATTGAATTTCTATAAACTGTCTAATAGAAAGTTTTTTATAATGATATTTAGCATTTGTATCTCTTATTCTCGAAAATTCATATTTATGACCTTCTTCAAATACAAAAACAAAATTATAATTTTTCTCCAATTCTTCGACCCAATAATTATATATATCTTTAATGGAATATTTTATATAACGGTATATAAATGGTAGAAGGCCTATAAATATTATTTTATAAAAGATTTCTAATTTATGAAAATAAAAAGTATCCAATAATAAAAACAATGATAAAATAACACGTGGGATAATTCGCATCGCACATATGAATAGTATTATTTTTTTATTAGATAATTTATTTAAGAAATTTACAATTTCTTGAGATTTTTTGTTATAATAAGAAATAATAAATCTATTATATTTAAAAACACGATCTAATAACGTTAAAGGTCTATAAATATAATCAACTATTTCTGGAGGTATTATAGTTTCTTTTGAGGGTTTAATTAAACTTTTAATCATGTACAAATATATTGCACAAATATATAATAAAATCCAAAAACGATATTCGGTTAATAAATAATCTGGAATTTCACGGATAGTACGTTCACGTATAAATCTTGCCCAAATCATCCAAGATACATAAATAAGCGCATTTAATAAAAGAAAATAATATATAATTATATTAAAAATTTTAATCATCTTTACTATTTTTTATGGTCATTATTTCTTTTTTAGTAAATATTACAGAATTTCCCGTGTGCTCATTAATGTATACATATTTTTCATCTGATGATAATTGCTCTGATTTGTGAAATCTTCTATTATTTTGAAATGTTAAACACCAATTAATTATTTCTTCTGTTACCTCTATATACTTATTTGGATTATCATAATAATAATCTTTTGTAGGATTTATTAAATGTCTTGCTAAATAATTGTTAAAAACATTATCTTCGTTATCATCCGTATTTATATAAAGTACAAAATCTTCTTCATAATATCTTTCATAAATAATTTTAAGTAACATTTTGTTTATATCTAAAACAAAATAAGATATATTATACCATAAATTATATATATATAAAATTGGCATATAATAAAATATTTTTGTTATTATAAAATTATTATAATAACAGTCATAGAAGAAAAAAACAATGAATAAAACATAAGGTATTATTCTGACAAAAAACATCACTTTTTTATTATGTATAATATAAGGATTCATTTTATATTGGAAAAGTGAAAGTATGCAAGATAAATCATATAAAACTTTCTTAACAAAAGTTTTATGTGAATAATTTTGAGCAAAATTATCTACTAGTTTTGTGAAAAAAGAATCATCAAATTTTGTAAAAGATATATTTTTTTCTTCGCAGTCTTTTTTTTGTTTTATAAAATTTTGATATGTTTTATGATGATAAGAAAATATGAACCTTTTTCGTAGCTCTTTTTTTAGGAAAGAATTAATTTTTTTCAATGATAAAAATAATGTAATTGCTATTAAAATCAAAAAGATACTATTGAAAATATTTTTTGATAAAGTATTTTGAACATATATATAAAGATCTATTAAATTTAAGGATTTATTTATTGTTAGACTTCTTAATATAAATAATATTATCACATAATATAAAATGTAACAAAAAATGAATAAACTATTTAAATCGAAATGATGTATTTTGTATTTATTATTTAATTTTAAACAAAAAAGAAAATAGTTAAATCCACATAAACTTAAAATAAATATTATATAAAGAAATAAAGGAGCAAAATGTAAATAATAATAATATAATTTATTTATTAAATAAAACATCTAATATTTGCTCAAAACCAGTATTTTTTAATGCTTCTTTTGATTTTTCTACGTTATGCATAATAGGTGCAATTGTTCGATCATACAAAGTAATATAATATGAAATATTTTTTTGATTAAAATGTACATGTAAAATATGACATATTTTTCTACGAAATTTAACAAATAAAAATATAACATGATATTTTTTAACATAAAATACTATTAACAAAAACATAGTAAAAATATAGTTATAAGTAATAATCCTGAAAATACAATGTTCATGCGAACATTCATACTTTTTTTAGTACTTATGGAATAATATATAAATGTTTGTTTTTCTTTTAATTTAATCCATTTTTTTAAAACAGAATCTGTATTAAATTTTTTTTGAACTAAGACATCTTTTGTATTTACAAGTTCTCGATAATAAATATTTGTACTATAATTATTAGTGATAAAACCAAAATAATATTCTATTTTTTGCAGCTTTTTATTTAAGAATTTATTATATAAATACAAATATAAATTACTTAAACAAATGACAATAAATAAACTTATTATGAAAATCACTGATATTTTTAAAATTAAAAAGTTTATTATAATTACAACGACAATTAGATATTTTGGTATAAAATTAAACAAAAAATAGAACAATAATACTTGTTGTTCAATATGAGTTGTAAGAAAATTAACATAATAGTCACTATTTCTTTTCATGAAAAAATATTCAAACATTTTAGTAATTTTGGAACGTAGAAATTTGTTTAATTTATTAAGATATAATATAAGACTTAAATTATACGTAAAAATTAGCGACATAATAACAACAAAACAAAAATAAAAGTTTATATGTTCTTGTTTTCCGTTTAAACCAAAAGAAATATATAAACAATAACACCAACCTATCAAATATAATGTTGAAAAAAATATAGTTAAATAATTTTTCACGTCTGCCTTCAATTCATTTAAATGTATGATGGTTTTATAAGTATATTGACCATTAATATAAAGTTCACCAAAATGTATTATAATTTCATTTTTTAAATCTTTTTCATAAAAAGGATTTTTTTCTATTGTAAAACTGTTTTCTTTTTCAGAAAAACCTATAATAATAAAAATTGATAAATATTCCATAAGATTTTTAGCATGATGATCAATAATGAATAATATAAAATTAGATAGTAGAGGTATTATTAAAATATATATCATTTTATACATGTAATAAAAGTTGTGAAAATAAAAAATATCTAACATAAAAAAAATAACAAAAACAATTCGCCATATATTTAAAAATAATACAATATATTTACAATAATTATACATATTAAGATTGAAAAAAAATTTATGTATAGGTTCTATAAGAAAGGATATTTCTATAAAATTATATAACCAGTCATAAATACTTTTAGGTCCATTGATAATTGGAATAACAATATTATAGTATAAATAAGCAACATGTTTGTTTTTAAGTAGAATATCTAAAAAGGATTTAGTTTCGATGCTAAAAATATTTTTGATTGATATTATTAATAACAGCAATAATCCTAATAAAATTGCAATCGTTACAAAAAACCTAAAACTATATAAATTCATATAAATATTTCGAGGCAAACGTTCACGTATAAATCTACTCCATAAAATAAAAGTTAAAAATATAAAACCCAGAACAGAAAAAAAGGATTTAATCATGATCTTTTTCATGATCAATAATTGTTTTTCTTCGTTGTTCTGCTTTGGGTCCTTTATTAATAAAATCAGTACCTTTTTGATGCATAGGAGGCAATCCTGTTTTGTGAGGTAAATCAAACATTACAATTTTTTGTGCTTTTTTATTACCATCAATATCTTCCGTTTGATCTAAAGTATATACCCGCCCTGTTGAAGTTTGAGGATTACCATGAGTTGCACATCCAATAGTTGTTATTTTTTTACAAGGTCCACATAAAACAGGACAATCTTTTTTTATGCAATCTAAATCAGTACATTCTAATCTGGAAAATTCTATATGACGCACAAATTTTCCGGAAATATTATTCCAAACATAGGGATTATTTTTTAATGCTTGTATATCTTTCGGATAAGGATCTGGTTGATTTGCTCTCCTATGAGCTTGTTTCGTTAGAATCCAAGTCTGATTATTTTTTGATAATAATGTAAGATTTGCAGTTTTACCTAAACAATTACGAGTAAGCATAAAACGTAAAGGAATAAAATAAAGCTTCTTTGAAGAAAGAAGGGTAGTATAGCTAAGATGAATCGTAAAACTACGATATTGACTAATACTACAAATCGAAAAGAATCTAAAATGAGTGTTAATAAAAGAACGACAACGTTGATGACGTTGATTAAAAGGCGACGTTAAAAAAGAAGAAATCATGATGTAGTATAAAAACGCGAGTAAAAAATGGACACATAAAACTGAAGATGCAAAAAACTTAGAACATACATAAGATTGATAACAATAGATGAAAGAATGAAAATGTGAACAAAAACCGAAAAACACAACACAGCATATAAAAACATGGTAAAATTATAAGAAGTCCTATTGATGAAAAAACGAGAACTGAAAAGGGCCGTCAAGTCATCATCATCAGTTTCTAAACACACAAAGATCTGAGCGTTCGCTTCCCAGATAACCAGTGTGTGTTCTGAATCCTAGATAACCCCCCATCCCCGGATTGGTAATGTTTTCTAAACTTAGTATAAATCCGCAGTTTACCAGTGTGAAAAATCGCTACTTTTTCATCTTACTCTGAATTTCCCATATTATATTCTGAAGGCTTCCCCCTTAATACCCCTTCAAGTTGTAAATATCTATGAGATTTTCGTGAAATGTGAAATTAGGTGCTATCGCAGTTAATTTCTTCTTGTTCGTCAGATTCTTATACCCCCAACCTGGAGCACCCTCTAAAAGAGAGTTCGAATCCTATTCCATTTCTGACGCAGATAGGTAAACCTAGCTGTAGAGTTTTTTTGTTGTCGGCAATACTATATTTCTTTGTTATAATATATAGCGAGTTTTCATATTTATTTATAAACCCAAAGATCCTATCACCAACATAACATTTTCTTTCTTTTTTAATGAGAATACAATGAATCTTTTAAATATATTGTCAACAATATTACAAAATATATGATTGTAATAGTGCTATTCCTATCTCTAAACACCTACTGCACTTATATCATAAATGCTGGTATGGATGCTAAATGAACTTGCTATATAATATATACAAGCTCCTGCTAAATATGAACTAGTATATGACCGCGAGCATATTAGCAAATAAACGAACCCCCAAACTATTGGGCGTAATAAGAATATAATAGTTCTACACAATTAATAATGGTAATAACCATAGTGCATATTTTTGGGACAAAGACATAAAGAAACTTTGTCCCAATTCTTTTATTGCAATATAATCCAAGCAATAAAATACTTAAAGCTAAATAAAGGTTAAAATAACTTGAGCACTGCTGTACTTCCAAACGGATAAGACCCGTTGTGTTAAAAAGTAAATGATAAGAAACACTGTAATCAGTGGGGAAAATACGGTACCCTTTATTACCAATTGTTCCTCGACAATACTTAAAACGAAATTATATTCTCCTTCTTTGATGATTTGCCAGTTGTTTGGAATATATCATAACTGGTATCATTACATACAAATACCTAAGGTCATAATGTACCTAATAATAAGCCAAAAGTTAGACTGTAATCGAAACATCGAACGAGAAGATATTATAGGGTATAAGAAGCTATCTCAAATTGTTCAAGGGATTATAAATAACATTATGATCAACCTTTACATTTATGAGAATGCGTTTAGTATTATGTATCCATAATAATTCAATAATAAAATTAAACCATACTAGTATCTAAGGCTGCACTGAAAATAGTATAAAGCCACATATTTCCCTAAAAAATCATCAATACCAAAGAGCAAGTACTAAATTATATTTATACCTACTAAATGATCTCTAATGCAAAAATACGAATAATAGATTAGGTTTAAGATTATTATTAAAAAAGCAAATAATATAACATTGAGGATAAAAATAAAGTATTAGCATTTTTATTTTAAATCTTCAACAGTGTTAGACGAAAAGAGACTATTTTATCTTGTAATAGATTATATTGGTATTTATTACTTCTTTTGTTTTACTAACTTATCCCGCAATTTTAAAATGCAGATAATCGTGGTAATAGATAGTAAAATTAAACATTAGTAATATTGAAAAACAAATACAAAATACAACAAGTACTTGGTAAAGTAAACTGTCGAATTGTGCATAAATCAATATATACAATAAACCCCCCTCCCGGGGGGTGGGGCCCCCTTTTAAAGCCTGGATTTTTTCTCTTATTGTTTATCAAAAAAGTAAACCATGAGGGTATACCTTTTGATAAAAAACAATAAGAATATTTGGTATGAAAATGGATACAGGGATTTTTATACTTCGCAGATCGATGGCTATTTTCTACAATCACAAGTACATGGCACTTTATATTTATTATTTAGTATGGTGCAGGATTGTTAGGTTATCTTTATCTGTGATATGCGTATGGAATTAGCGGTTGTGGTGATTTGATCTTAAATTAAATTATCAATTGTATAATACATAGTAACTGCTCATGCCTTATAATGATTTTTTTCTTTGTAATGCTGCTTTAATAGGAGGTTTTGGAAATTGGTTTGTCCACTATATATCGGGGC
>VFQU01001831.1_pt1 | contig 11350 bp, 8 predicted proteins | sample 3512311 | NCBI WGS metagenome assembly VFQU01 (sample SAMN10412377, study PRJNA504923) | tailings metagenome | isolation source: Relicate 3 Philex TSF3 active mining site | place: Philippines: Tuba, Benguet | collected 2017-08-29 | reverse complement strand
GATTTTACGAAAGTCTAACAGCGGCGATTGTGCGAACGCTTCGACAGGATTCAGCGCGGATGCGCGGCGTTCGGTCCGCGACCGGCGCCGAACCGGCGGTCCAGCCGCCCCAGCAACTGCTTGAACCAGCGAGAGAAAAGGCCGCGCCGGGTCTTGCGACGTTTTTCGGACTCGTCGGTCAGCCAGGCCACCTGGATGACCCGGCGCTCACCTTCGTGCGGCAGGTGACCGTGGAACGAATTGTCGGCGCGCCCGAACACGACGAAGGTGCCGTAGACCGGTCTGACCTCGGGCACGACCAGGTCCTCGATGTCGTCGATCCGGTTCAGAAAGCGCAGGCAGCCCTCGCTGGTCGCCGGCCACGACGGATTGAGATAGAGCAGGGCGGTCGCGATCTTCGATCGGCTGTCGGTATGGATCGTGCCGTGTCGGCGGTTGAGGTGACGGCAGATCGTGACCAGGCTCGGCCTGTGTCCGAGTCCCTCGATACCGAGCGCGCGGCCGACCTGATCGGCGAAGGCCGGCGCGGTCAGCTCGTCGATCAGCCGGTTGATCGCCGGACCGCAGTCTTCGGGCTGCCACGGAAAGAAGCCCGCCGAACGGTAGCGCGGGAAATCCCGGTCGAGTGCGCCTGCGGCATCCGCCGGCAGCTGAGCCTCGGCGATCAGGAACGCGAACGGCGCATGGCGAACGAGGACGTCGGGGCGATGCAGCCGCCCGGCATCGAGCAGCGGCGTCACGGCAGGAATGGCAGACGCGGTCATCGGCGCATTGTACGCGTCGACGTCGCCGCTTCGATGGACAGCCGGGCAGCACGACTCTAAAATCGTCGTTCGCCTCGATCCCCTTTTCTTGTCCGCCCACGGACTGGTTGGCACCAGCCCGGGGTCGATGCCGCACCCGATGCTTTGATCGCGTGGTGCTGATGTCCCCGCACTTCTATCGACAGGCGAACGCATGACTACTCCTGCCATCCTCGCACTAGCCGACGGCAGCCTTTTTCACGGGCTGTCGGCAGGCGCCACCGGACGCACGGTGGGCGAGGTCGTGTTCAACACCGCGATGACCGGCTACCAGGAAATCCTCACCGATCCCTCCTATGCCCGGCAGATCGTGACGCTGACCTATCCGCACATCGGCAACACCGGCTGCAACGAGGTCGACGCCGAATCCGATCGCGCCCATGCGGCCGGTCTGGTGATCCGCGACCTTCCGCTGCTGGCGAGCAACTGGCGCTCGGAAGAGACGCTGTCGGATTATCTGGTACGCAACGGCATCGTCGCGATCGCCGGCATCGACACGCGCCGGCTGACGCGGATCCTGGGCGACACCGGCGCGCAGAGCGGCTGCATCGTCACCGGCGCGGATGTCGATGCGGACGCGGCGATCGCCGCTGCGCGCGCGTTCGGCGGGCTCGACGGCGCCGATCTGGCGCGTGAGGTCAGCGTCGCGAGCACCTACGTCTGGAACGAGGGCAGCTTCGATCTGGACCGGGCCGCATTCCAGCGCCCGGCCGCGCGCTGGCGCGTGGTCGCCTACGATTTCGGCGCCAAGCGCAACATCCTGCGTCTGCTCGTCGATCGCGGCTGCGAGGTGACGGTGGTGCCGGCGACGACGCCGGCGGCCGACGTGCTCGCGCTCGATCCGCACGGTGTCTTTCTGTCCAACGGCCCGGGCGACCCGGCCGCTTGCACGTATGCGATCGACGCGGCGCGCGAGTTCCTGCGTGCGCGGATTCCGCTGTTCGGCATTTGCCTCGGCCATCAGCTGCTCGGCCTGGCGGCCGGTGCGAAGACCGTCAAGATGAAGTTCGGCCATCACGGCGCCAATCATCCGGTCATCGACCTGGACAGCGGCCGCGTGATGATCTCCAGCCAGAACCACGGCTTCGCGGTCGACGAGGCGACGCTGCCGGCCAACGTCAAGCCCACGCATCGCTCGCTGTTCGACGGCTCGCTGCAGGGTCTGGCGTTCGTCGATGCGCCGGCGTTCGGTTTCCAGGGACATCCGGAGGCGAGTCCGGGACCGCACGACGTCGACGGTCTGTTCGATCGATTCATCCACCAGATGGAGGCGCACGCGGCTCTCGCGGCGTAATCGCCTGATGACGACTTCCACGATCCGCACTTCGATCCGCCTGCTCGCCTCTATGGTGTTCGCCTGCGCCGTCTCGGCGTCGATTGCGGCACCGGCCGGCAAGGCACTGGCTGCGCCGACTACGGTCGAGTACGCGACGCTCGAGGATCACGTCGGCGACGCCGTCGTAATCCAGACCACGCTCAACACGACGCGCAGCGGCATCCTGCGCAGGTACACCTCGGTCGTACTGACGATCGAACTGGACAGCGGCATCGAGCTGACCGTGCCGCGCGAGATCAGCCTGGCCGCCCCCGGCCGCTCCCAGAACACTCCTGCAGCAGGCGACACCGGTGCCCAAAAGAACTGACATCCGCTCCATCCTCGTCATCGGCGCCGGCCCGATCGTCATCGGCCAGGCCTGCGAGTTCGACTATTCCGGCGCGCAGGCCTGCAAGGCGCTCAAGAGCGAGGGCTATCGCGTCGTCCTGGTCAACTCCAACCCGGCCACGATCATGACCGACCCGGAGACGGCCGACGCGGTCTACATCGAGCCGATCAACGCCTCGACGGTCGAGGCGATCATCGCCAAGGAGAAGCCCGACGTCCTGCTGCCGACGATGGGCGGCCAGACCGCGCTCAACTGCGCGCTGGACCTGGCCGACCGCGGCGTGCTCGAGCGCTACGGCGTCGAGCTGATCGGCGCCTCGCGCGAGGCGATCCGCATGGCCGAGGACCGCGAGCTTTTCCGCGTCGCGATGGCCGAGATCGGACTGGAATGCCCGAAGGCCGAAGTCTCCAGGACCTTCGAGCAGGCGCTCGAAGCGCAGACCAAGGTCGGCTATCCGACGATCATCCGGCCGAGCTTCACGCTCGGCGGTTCCGGCGGCGGCATCGCCTACAACCGCGAGGAGTTCGAGGACATCGTCAAGCGCGGACTCGATCTGTCGCCGGTCCACGAAGTGCTGATCGAGGAATCGGTGCTCGGCTGGAAGGAATTCGAGATGGAGGTGGTCCGCGACAAGGCGGACAATTGCATCATCGTCTGCTCGATTGAGAACCTCGATCCGATGGGCGTGCACACTGGTGACTCGATCACCGTCGCGCCGGCACAGACGCTGACCGACAAGGAGTATCAGCGTCTGCGCGACGCCTCGATCGCGGTGCTGCGCAAGATCGGCGTCGACACCGGCGGCTCGAACGTGCAGTTCGGCGTCAATGCCGAGAACGGGCGCGTCGTCGTGATCGAGATGAATCCGCGCGTGTCGCGATCCTCGGCGCTCGCGTCGAAAGCGACCGGCTTCCCGATCGCCAAGATCGCCGCCAAGCTCGCGATCGGCTACACGCTCGACGAGCTGCGCAACGACATCACCGGCGGGCTGACGCCGGCCTCGTTCGAGCCGACGATCGACTACGTCGTCACCAAGATTCCGCGCTTCGCGTTCGAGAAGTTCCCGGGCGCCGACGCGCGCCTGACCACGCAGATGAAGTCGGTCGGCGAGGTCATGGCGATCGGACGCACGTTTCAGGAGTCGCTGCAGAAGGCGCTGCGCGGACTGGAGACCGGCCGCAACGGCCTCAATCCGAGCCTGGTTCCCGGCAACGCCGACGACCTGGTCCGGCTCAAGCGCGAGCTGAAAGAGCCCGGTCCCGATCGCGTGTTCTACGTCGCCGACGCGTTCCGAGCCGGCCTCTCGCTGCAGGACGTGTTCGCGCTGACGCACATCGATCCGTGGTTCCTGGTCCAGATCCAGGACCTGGTCGCGACCGAAGCCGCAGTCAGGGCGGGTGGTCTCGCCGCGGTCGACGGGGCGCGCATGTTCGCGCTCAAGCGCAAGGGCTTCTCCGACGCGCGCCTGGCCGAGCTGCTCGACACCGACGAGAATGCGGTCCGCCATCTGCGGCGGGCATTCAACGTGCGGCCGGTCTACAAGCGCGTCGATTCGTGCGCGGCCGAGTTCGCGACGACCACCGCCTATCTGTACTCGACCTACGAGGAAGAGTGCGAGGCCGAGCCGACCGGGCGCGAGAAGATCGTCGTGCTCGGCGGCGGTCCCAACCGCATCGGTCAGGGCATCGAGTTCGACTACTGCTGTGTGCACGCCGCTCTGGCGCTGCGCGAGGACGGTTACGAGACGATCATGGTCAACTGCAATCCGGAGACCGTCTCGACCGATTACGACACCTCCGACCGGCTCTATTTCGAGCCGCTGACGCTGGAGGACGTGCTGGAGATCATCGACAAGGAGAAGCCCAAGGGCGTCATCGTGCAGTACGGCGGCCAGACGCCGCTGAAGCTCGCGCGGGCGCTCGAGGCCAACGGCGCGCCGGTGATCGGTACCTCGCCCGACTCGATCGATGCCGCCGAAGATCGCGAGCGCTTCCAGAAGATGATCGAGAAGCTCGGTCTGAAGCAGCCGCCGAACCGCACCGCCCGCAACGCCGACGAGGCGCTGGCGCTGGCGCGCGAGATCGGTTATCCGCTGGTGGTGCGGCCGAGCTACGTGCTCGGCGGCCGCGCGATGGAGATCGTCCACGACGACGCCGATCTGTCGCGCTACATCCGCGACGCGGTGCGCGTGTCGAACGACTCGCCGGTGCTGCTCGACCGCTTCCTCGACCATGCCGGCGAGGTCGACGTCGACATCATCGCCGACGCCGACGGCAACGTGCTGATCGGCGGCATCATGGAGCACATCGAGGAGGCCGGCGTGCACTCGGGCGACTCTTCGTGCTCGCTGCCGCCGTACTCGCTGAGTGCCGAACTGCAGCAGCAGCTGCGCGACCAGGTCACGCAGATGGCGCGCGAGCTCAAGGTCGTCGGCCTGATGAACACCCAGTTCGCCGTGCAGGGCGATACCGTCTACGTGCTCGAGGTCAACCCGCGTGCATCGCGCACGGTGCCGTTCGTGTCCAAGGCCACCGGCGTCGCGCTGGCCAAGATCGCGGCTCGCTGCATGGTCGGCCGCTCGCTGGCCGCGCAGGGTACGACGCGCGAAGTCGTGCCGGACTACTACTCGGTCAAGGAAGCGATCTTCCCGTTCCTGAAGTTCCAGAACGTCGATCCGATCCTGGGCCCGGAGATGCGCTCGACCGGCGAGGTCATGGGCGTGGGCCGCAACTTCGGCGCGGCATTCGCCCGTGCGCACGAGGCCGCCAACATTCAGGCGCCCAAACCGGGCAAGGCGTTCCTGTCGGTGCGCGACGCCGACAAGGAACGGCTGCTGCCGATTGCGAGCGATCTGCTGCGGCGCGGCTTCACGCTGGTCGCGACCGGCGGCACGCATGCGTTCCTGGCCTCGCACGGGCTCGCCTGCGACCGTATCAACAAGGTCATCGAGGGCCGTCCGCACATCGTGGACCTGATCAAGAACGGCGAGATCGTCTTCATCGTCAACACCACCGAAGGCAAGCAGGCGATCTCCGATTCGTTCTCGATCCGGCGCGAGGCGCTGCAGCAGCGCGTGACCTATTCGACGACGCTGAGCGGCGCCAAGGCGCTGCTGCACTCGCTGGACTTCCGCGACAGCCGTGCGGTACACAGTCTGCAGGAACTGCACAAGGAACTGGCATGATCAAGCGGTCACCGATGACGGCCAAGGGTGCCGAGCGTCTGCGCGCCGAACTGGAGCGACTCAAGTCCGTCGAGCGGCCGGCGATCATCCAGGCGATCGCCGAGGCGCGCGCGCACGGCGATCTCAAGGAGAATGCCGAGTACGCGGCCGCGCGCGAGCAGCAGGGCTTCGTCGAAGGCCGCATCCAGGAACTCGAAGCGGCACTCTCGACCGCCGAGATCATCGATCTGACGCGTCTGAAGGGTCCGCGCATCGTGTTCGGCGCCACGGTCGGCCTGGCCGACGAGGACAGCGGAGAAGAGGTGTCGTATCAGATCGTCGGCGACCTCGAATCGGACATCAAGCAGCGCATGCTCTCGGTCAGCTCGCCGTTCGCGCGTGCGCTGATCGGCAAGAGCGAGGGCGAGAGCTTCGAGTTCCAGGCGCCGAACGGCACGCGGCGCTACGAGATCGTCTCGGTCGATTATCGCGACTGACGCCGGCGGAGTTGCGGCGTGCCGTCGATCAGACTGCTGCTTCCGGAATTGCGGCACTGCGCGGCCTCGGCCGAGGTCGCCGGCGGCGTGCTGGCCGGCTGGATCGCACGCGGCGATACGCGTGCCCGCGCCGATGCCGGCGCGGTCGCGGCGATCCGCAGCCTGGTCGAGTGGCCGGCTCCGGACCTGCCTGCGGCCGCGCTGACGCGCACGCTCGACGCGGCCGATGCCGCCGAAGGCGCGTGGCTGCGTGCCGATCCATGCTTCGTGCGCCCGGACCTGACCACGGTGCGCCTGCTCGCCAGCGGCGATCTCGGACAGGACGTCGCCGAAACGGCGGCGCTGCTGCAGGAGCTCAAACCGCTGTTCGGCGACAGCGGCGTGCCGATCGACGCGCCGATGCCGGCACGCTGGTATCTGGCCGGATCGGCCGGCACCGATTTCCCGGATTGTCCGCCGCCCGATGAGATCTTCGGCGACGATCTGAAGTTGCATTGGCCGCAGGGCGCGGCCGGCAAGCGCTGGCGGCTGCTGCTCAACGAAGCGCAGGTCGTGCTGCACAACCATCCGGTCAACGCCGCACGCATCGCGCGCGGTGCGGTGCCGATCAACAGTCTGTGGTTCTGGGGTGCCGGACGCCTGCCCGGCGGCGTGCGCAGCCGGTGCGCGCGCGTGATGACGGCCGATCCGGTGCTGATCGCGCTGGCGCGGCTGGGCGACGGTGTCGACGACGCGTTCGATCCGGCCGCTCTACAGGCCGCGCTGCGCTCGGCCGGGCCGGGTGATCTCGGCATCGATCTGCGAACCGCGCGTGCCGGCGTGCTCGAGCGCGACTGGTTGCAGCCGCTCGATGCGCTGCTGCGGCGCGGCGGCTGCGAGGCCATCGAGCTGGCCTTTCTGTCCGGACAGCGCGTGACGGTTCGCGCTTCGCATCGCCGCCGGTTCTGGCGGCGCGTGCGGCCGCTGCCGACGTGAGACCGGTCACGATCCGCCATCGCGCCGTGCCGGCGGCGCAAGGGCTGGCCGCGCTGCATCCGGTGCTCGCGCGGATCTACGCCGCGCGTGGCGTCGACGACCCAAGCCATGTCGAGTATCGGCTCGCCTCGCTCGCGCCGCCGCAGGCGCTCGGCGGGCTCGACGCGGCCTGCGAGCTGCTCGCGCGTGCGATCGCCGAGGATCGGCGCATCTGCATCGTCGGCGATTTCGACTGCGACGGGGCGACCGGAACGGCGGTGGCGATGCGCGGTCTGCGCCTGCTCGGCGCGCGTCGCGTCGAGTATCGCGTGCCGAACCGGTTCGTCCACGGCTACGGCCTGACGCCGGCGCTGGTCGAGACCTTCGGCGATCCGCCGCCGGATCTGATCGTGACCGTCGACAACGGCATCGCGAGTCTCGCCGGCGTCGCGGTCGCCAAGGCGCGCGGCATCCAGGTGCTGGTCACCGATCATCACCTGCCGGGCGACCGGCTGCCGGATGCCGATGCGATCGTCAATCCGAATCTGCCCGGCGATGCGTTTCCGAGCAAGGCGCTGGCCGGCGTCGGCGTCGTGTTCTACCTGCTGATCGCGCTGCGCGCCCATCTGCGCGCCCGCGGCGGCCTCGATGCAGCCTGCGGCGGCGAGGCGGATCTGGGCAGCTTGCTCGATCTCGTCGCGCTCGGCACCGTGGCCGACCTGGTTCCGCTCGACTACAACAACCGTCTGCTCGTCGACGCCGGTCTGCGCCGGCTGCGCGCCGGACGCGGCTGCGCGGGAATCTTCGCACTGCTCGAGTCGGCCGGGCGCAGCGCAGGCATGCTGGTGCCGGCCGATCTGGGCTATGCGGTCGCGCCGCGCGTCAATGCGGCCGGCCGCCTCGACGACATGGGCCTCGGCATCGAATGCCTGCTGACCGACGATCCGGCGGCCGCGCGGCAGATCGCCGAGCGCCTCGGTGCGATCAATGCCGAGCGCCGCGACGTGCAGGCCGGCATGCTCGAGGAGGGCGAGGTGCTGGTCGAGCGCTGGATCGGCGCGCACGGGCTCGATGGCCTGCCGCTCGGGCTGACGCTGTTTGAAGACCACTGGCATGCCGGCGTGGTCGGCCTGGTCGCGTCCAAGCTCAAGGATCGCCTGCATCGGCCGGTGATCGCCTGCGCGCCGGTCCAGGCCGGCAGCGACGAGGTGCGCGGTTCGGCGCGCTCGATTCGCGGCGTGCACGTGCGCGACCTGCTCGCCGAGGTCGACGCGCGCCATCCCGGCCTGATCGAACGCTTCGGCGGTCATGCGATGGCGGCCGGCCTGTCGCTGGCGCGTCCGCACGTGGCCACATTCGCGGCGGCCTTCGATGCCATCGTGCGCGAGCGCGCCGCGCCGGAGCTGTTCGAGCCGGTCGCGCTCAGCGACGGCGAACTCGCCCCGCACGAGTTCACCGCGGAGCTGGCGGCGCTGCTGCGCTATGCGGGTCCATGGGGGCAGGGGTTCGCGGAGCCGGCCTTCGACGGCGAATTCGCGGTGGCCGCATGGCGCGTCGTCGCCGAACGGCATCTCGGGCTCAGCCTGCAGCTGCGCGGTCGTGCCGAGCCGCTCAATGCGATCCACTTCCAGGGCTGGAGCGGACGACCGCCGCCGGGGCATGTGCGCGCGCTGTTCCGGCTGGTGCCCGACGACTACCGCGGCGGCGAGGCGATCCAGCTGGTCGTGGAGCACCTGCAGCCGGCCTGACGCGCTCGCTCAGGGGCCGGCCAGGCCGGTGATCGTACCGGTGACGACCGCCGAACCCGGCGATTCGAGGATCTGGTCGGGCGTGTCCTGGCCGGCGTCGTGGCCGCCCCAGAAGCCGGCCCAGGCGTTGCGGCGGATCTTGGCCGCGTACAGCGCGCGATCGGCCAGGCGGATCGCGTAGGGCCAGTCCGACGCCTCGCCGCTGCGAATGCCCGAGAAGAACGGGAACGGCGCGAAGCCGACCGAGACCGTCAGCAGCCGCGACTGTCCCGGCAGCAGCTCGAAATCGCCGGCCAGCGCCTCGCGCAGCCGCTCGGCGACCGCGGCGGCCTGATCGCAGTTCAGATCGGCGCAGGCGACGAGAAACTCCTCGCCGCCCCAGCGCGCGACGATGTCGCAAGGACGGCAGGCCGCCTTGAGCCGGGCCGACAGGTCGGCGAGCACGCCGTCGCCGGCATGGTGGCCGTAGTTGTCGTTGATGCGCTTGAAATGATCGATGTCGATCAGGAACAGCACGTGGCGCACGTCGGAGCGTCCGCCCGGCGCCGACAGTGCATTGAGCTGGCTGGTCGCCGTGCGTCGGTTCGGCAGGCCGGTCAAAGGATCGATCGCGCTGAGCTCGCGCAGCAGGCGGTGCCGGCGATACTGCATCAGGCCGAAGGCGATCGCGGCGATCGCCAGCAGGCTCAGCATCGCGATCGTGAAATTGCGGGTCAGGCGCGCCTTGTCGAGGCTCAGCGTCTGAATCTCGCTCTGGTGGCGCAGGCGCTCGAGCTCGCGATTGGCCGATGCGTCCTGCAGGCGCGCCTGCAGGTCGGCGAGGATTTCCAGGCGCTGCTCCTTGAGCGCGTTCATCTGCAGCGCGTGCAGGCTGCGGGTCGAAGCCAGCACCGCATCGGTACGGCCGAGCGCGGCTTCCGCGGCGATCTTGGCCTCGAACACCTGCACTTTCTCCTTCTGCGAGGAGGTGCCTTCCAGTGCCTCGAGCGCGTCGTCGGCCGTGCGCAGCGCGGCGTTCTTCTCGCCGGACAGGCGCTGCACGGTCGACAGCACCGCCAGACTCGCCGCTTCGCCTTCCGGATCGGGCAGCGCGCGCTGGGTCTTCAATGCCGTCTCGACCAGGTCGCGCGCCTCGGCGATCCGGCCGCGCTCGGCGAGGACACCGGCACGCGCGGCGCGCACGCGCGCCTGGATCAGGACGTTGTTGGTCTCCTCGGCCAGCCGTTCGGCGCGCAGCAGCACGTCGAGCGCTTCGGGGCGGCCCATCCGGATCGTGTTGATCGCCAGGTTGTAGAGCAGGGTCGGCTCCTTGCGGCCGAGACTGTCAGCCAGCGCGAGCGCGCGCCGATAGTGCTCGTCGGCGACCTCGGGCGAGTCGAGGTAGTCAGCGTGGATCAGGCCGATGTTGATGAGGGTGACGATCTGCGACACGATCGCGTCCTTGCCGCCCTGGCGCGCCGCGATCTCGTTGACGCGCGCGTACAGCTGTTCGGCCTGGTAGGTGCGGCCGGCGCTGTGCAGCATTGCGCCGGCGTGCGAGAGCGCGCGCAGCACGAACGCAGGCGGCAGCTCCGGATGGGCCTCGACGAGTGTCTGCACTTCGTTCGCAACGTCGATCGCACGCTCGGCCTGGCCGACGATCCGGGCAGCGTCGCCCAGGCAGGTCAGCATCTTGATGCGCGGCTCGATCGCCAGCGCCGGATCGGCCAGAACGCCGTCGGCGAGCGAGATCGCGGTCTGCGGCTCGCTGCGACGCAGCGACAGACAGCGCTCGACGGTCGCCTCGACCGTTTGCGTCGGCGGATCGGCCGCCCATGTCGACGTCGTTGCGAGCGCGAGTGCCAGCGGAAAGACCAGCCGGCACCAAGCTGCGCGTCGCACGATGTCGATCGTCGGTCTCTTCATTCGATGCCCGTGGCCTGACGAAGGGCGAGTCAGGGCATGCATGTTACATGCCGACCGCCGGGGCACTGCAAGCCGCTGACGGTCGGTTCGTCATGACGACCGACGGGGCCACTCTGTTAAGCTTGAGAGTCTTTGACGCACGATTTCATTCAGCCATGATCGAACTCAATCCCATCCGTCAGCGCATCGCCGATCTGCAGGATCGACTGCTTTCGCTACGGGGGTATCTTTGACTACGAAGTCAAACGCGAACGCCTGGAGGAAGTGACCCGCGAGCTGGAAAGTCCCGATGTGTGGGACGACCCGGAGCGCGCGCAGTCGCTCGGGCGCGAACGCTCGCTGCTCGACAAGACCGTCAACGGCATCCGCTCGCTCGACGAGGGGCTGAGCGGTGCGGCCGAGTTGCTCGATCTGGCCGCGGCCGAGAACGACGAGGAGACCGCGAGCGCGGTGCTCGTCGACGTCGAGCGCTGCGCAGTCGGCGTCGACCGGCTCGAATTCCAGCGCATGTTCTCCGGCAAGATGGATTCGGCCAACGCCTTCGTCGACATCCAGGCCGGTGCCGGCGGCACCGAGGCGCAGGACTGGGCCGAGATGCTGCTGCGCATGTACCTGC
>VFQU01001830.1_pt1 | contig 11352 bp, 12 predicted proteins | sample 3512311 | NCBI WGS metagenome assembly VFQU01 (sample SAMN10412377, study PRJNA504923) | tailings metagenome | isolation source: Relicate 3 Philex TSF3 active mining site | place: Philippines: Tuba, Benguet | collected 2017-08-29 | reverse complement strand
ATTTCAGATTCAAAAACTCGTCCGCTAAAATCTGAAGTTCCTTGTCCGCATTCGACCCCAATATGTTTTTTTCATAAAGAAACAAACGAGAAAGCACCCTCTTTACGTTTCCATCCAAAACTGCGAAAGGAAGATCGTATGCGATGGAAAGAACAGCTCTTGCCGTGTAAGGACCGATCCCGGGCACTTCCAAAACCTTTCCTAAATCTTTAGGAAAACTGCCGTTATAGTTTTGGGACAGGAAGATCGCACCTTTTCTGATATTTCTGGCTCTGCTGTAATACCCCAGTCCCTTCCATGCGGAAAGAACTTCTTCTTCCGAAGAGGAAGCCAATGTTTCTACTGTTGGAAATTTTTTGATGAAACTTTCGTATAAGGGAAGCATGGCAGCGACTCTCGTCTGCTGCAGCATCACTTCGGAGATCCAAATGAAATAAGCCTGTTTTTTCTTTCTAAAAGTAAGATCTCTCTGGTTCAAAAGGAACCAGGAATATAACTTTTCCTGAGGGGTCAAATTTCGGTGTCTTGAATCGTATAACGAAGATATGTATTACAGGTAGCCTCTTCCGTATAACGAACCAAATCGTAATCCAAACGGGAAGAACGGAAAAAACGGGAATGAGCCAGTCTTTCCCTGATCTCTTGGCGGATGTGGTCTCTTGCTTCCGCCCTTTTGGAATAAAAGGCAGGGGACAAAATTTCGCTTTTGTAGGACAGACTTCCTTCCCTGTAGATGGCGACGGTTACCTGCACCCTGTATTTCCTGCGTAAACTTGACTTAACTTCAGCGCTCATCCTGGTTACTCTGGGATTTTTCTTCCTAAGATGATTTTCGGAAACCGAAGAAAGGAAATTGAACCGTATCGGAAATTTCGAACTGCTTGCCCAAATTTTAGATCCAAAATTTATAGATAATGAGACCATAAGAAATCAATGAATCCCAAATACAACGAATCCCCTTTTTTCTATAAACGCCGCCCTACCCGTGAAGTGAAGGTAGGAGGTTTGGGAATCGGAGGGAATAATCCGATCCGCATCCAATCCATGATTACCTCTAACACTCGTGATACGGAAGCAAGTGTTCGTCAAATTGCAGATTTGGAAAAAATCGGTTCAGAACTTGTTCGCCTAACTGTGCCAAGTCAGGCGGATGCGGACAATCTCCCAGAAATCAGAAAGAGAATGAAGGAACTAGGTCTCAAAGTTCCTTTGGTTGCTGACATCCACTTCACTCCCCAAGTGGCACTCAAATGTGTCGAGTGGGTCGAAAAAGTAAGAATCAATCCGGGTAATTTCGCGGATAAAAAGAAATTCGACATCATTGAATATACGGACCGCGAATACGAAGAAGAGTTGGAACGAATCGAAGAAATATTCACTCCCTTGGTTTTGAGAGCGAAAGAACTGGGAGTCGCCATGAGGATAGGAACCAATCACGGTTCCCTTTCCGACAGAATCATGAACCGCTTCGGAGATACTCCTCTCGGAATGGTAGAGTCTGCGATCGAATTCATACGAATTGCGGAAAGAAATAATTACAAAGACATAGTAGTTTCCATGAAGGCATCCAATCCTCAAGTGATGATCCAAGCTTATCGCCTTCTCGTTTCCCGATTTTACGAACTGGGAATGGATTACCCTCTTCACCTAGGCGTAACAGAAGCAGGTGACGGAAAAGACGGTAGGATCAAATCCTCCATAGGAATCGGATCCTTACTGGAAGAAGGGTTAGGCGATACCATAAGAGTTTCCCTTACGGAAGATGCGATCCACGAAATCCCTGTCGCAAAGGAATTGGTTCGTAAATACAACTCTGCTTGGAAAACGGAACAAGAAAAAACTTTCCAATCCCAATCGAACCACACTGCATATTCCGAATTTCGAGATCCTTACGCTTATTCCCGTTTTTATTCAAGAGAAATCAAAATCGGAGAAACAGGTTTGGGAGATAAATTCCCCGTCCGCATCGAAACTGAATTCAGTTTTTTCGGGCCGGAATCCGTTTCTGAAATCACAACTTTGAATTTCAAAGGGAACAGGTCGGGAAGAGAAAATGAAATCATATTTTTTTCCTTAAAAGACGAGTTCGCACTCACTGCACTTGCCTCTTTGAAAAAAAGAAATCAAATCCAGAATGCGATTTCTTTCCAACTGAGCGACATCCTAACATCGCAATACGAAAGTTTTGTGGAAGAAATATATTCCCTACAAAAATGGGTGGTGAATCCCTTTTTGTTCTCAGAAAATGCGAATGAAACTTCGGAAAGAGACGTTTTTCTGGACTTTGCAGCTCACTATGCAAAAGACCATAGATCCATCGAATTCTGCCTGGAAGAGGATTCCTTTTCCCAAATCCCTTCCCTCTTGAAAGAATGCAGAAAAAGAAAGATGGAAAATCTTTCTTTTTCCGTTTCCAATTCGGAGTTGAGTTCGGTGCGTAAACTTGCCTACCTTCTAAAAGACTCCGATTTCCCGATCGTCCTTTCCGGCAGTTACAAAGACAAAGAAGAAGCTATGTATTTGGCCTCCATTCATTTGGGAGGTTCTCTGTTAGACGGAATCGGAGATTCCATTCGTATACGCCTGGAAGAACCGGATCCGGAAACGACCATCGATCTTACTTTCGACATACTCCAAGCAACCAGACTCAGACTGACAAAAACGGAATATATTTCCTGTCCTTCCTGTGGAAGAACCATGTTCGATCTTCAATCCACCACTGCGAAAATCAAATCCCATACGGGCCACCTAAAAGGTGTTAAAATTGCTGTAATGGGATGCATCGTAAACGGGCCGGGGGAGATGGCGGACGCAGACTTCGGTTATGTAGGAGCGGGGATCGGGAAAGTGCACCTTTATAAAGGAAAGGAAATCGTAATGAAGGGAGTGCCGGAAACGGAAGCTGCCGACAAACTCATAGAACTCATCAAAGACAATGGAATGTGGGTGGATCCTTAAGATCCACGCTAAAAGATTGTTTTGAATTTCTATTATTTCCGGTTCTGATCGGAAGAAAAATCGTATCCTGCTAACCCCGGATACTCTCTGGTTTCTCCATTTAACTTATGTTGAATGGTTTTCAGTTCCGGGAAATTTGCAAACAATGTGGAATCAATCGCACGGAAACTAACTCCTAGAGCGGTCAATTTTCTTTGGCGAGTCACCTCTTCGCTTTCTTTCGGCCCGGAAGATTCTCCGCCGGAATAGTAAGTGATCGTATCTTCAGGAGCATTCGCATCGTCTTCCGATTCCAAACTGCTCACGGAAAGTCTAGGGAGTCGGTAAACATTCATTACAGATTCCAACATCTCTTCGTTCCAATCCAAAATCAAAACTTTACCTTCGCTTCTAAACCAAACATTCTTCAGAGAATAGTGAAGATCCAAAAGTTTTTTAGGAACAAAAACAATTCCTTGGATCTCAGGATTTTCTTCCGGGAGAAAATAAGGAGGAGAACCGACTTCTTTCACCAATTGATATACGAAGGAACTAGGATTCTCATCCGCCAAGATCTTGCGATTGACTGCGATCTCTTGTTCCGCTCCGTCCGAAATGGTTACCTTATAATAGGACCTTGGATCGTGGCTCGGCAATTGAAACACATTGAAAGGAACCAAAAGGTTGAATGGATTTTTTTCCGCCAAGATGAAGAATGTAAAAAAGAGAAGAAGGGAAAACCAGGAGAAAAATAGAAAAATAAACTCGGGAGTGGTTTTGTCTTTCCCCGTTCCTATGCGGTAAAATTGACTTCCATAGACTTCCGCCTTTTCTTTTACCACTGCGGAATATTCTTTAATCTTTGGATGAAGCATAATGATGAATTCCTTTGATGATACTTCGTGCAATTTTTTTCTGAAAGTTTTTATCTCTTAGGATTTTACTTTCTTTCGGGTTTGTCAAATAGCCCATTTCTACGAGTACCGCAGGCATAAGGCTTCCTCGCAAGACAGAAAAATCCGCCTTTTTAACTCCTCTGGAAGAAATCAAACCGGTCATCCCCTGATCGTATTCCGCTTCCACGGATTCCGCCAATTTTTTGGATCTCCTTTGAGTGACACTGGAAAGCATCTGGGATTGGATCGCCTTTACATTCGCATCCGAATGGGGAGAAATGAATTTGTTTTCCACGAGTGCGGTTTCCCTTGCCTGTTCCGTGCTGGGACTTTGAGAAAGATAATAAATTTCGAAACCGTCCGCTTTCTCATTCAAGGAAGCGTTACAATGTAGGGAAATAAAAATGGAATCCCTGGTATCTTTCAGAAGGGAGTTTGCCTGTTTGGAACGATCTTCCAATTCGATAAAAACATCCGTTTTGCGAGTCAATACCAAACGAATTTCGGGATAATATTTTCTAAGATACAAATAGAGATACCGGCCCACCGCCAAACTTACGTTCTTTTCGAAGTTACCGTCCGCATCGGAAGTCCCCGGATCTTTCCCTCCATGGCCTGGATCGATGATGATCGCCTTCACATTGATGTTTCTTTTGGGAGCGGGTTCTTTGGGAATATCCAGCAGAAGTTCGGAATCCTTAAATCTATATCTCAAATCGTAGGAAACCAAATTCAAAAAAACGGATTCCACCAAATCGATGGGAAGATACAGATCTCCGTTTTTCAAAAGAGGAGGTTTTGCGATTTTGAGAATTTTGCCGTCCAAAGTATAAAAACTGGAACCGACTCGAAAGGAAATTTTACCTTGAGGAGTCTGTAAATTTCCCACAAGTACGGATTCCCTGGTTTGAAATTTAAGTTCGGGAAAAAGAGGGCTTAAGTCGGAAAAAGAAACGAACTCCCCTTTGCCATACAAGGGAAGTTTTACCGTTTCTGCGTTTAACCCGCTATAGGTGAAAAAGAAAAGAATGAAAAATCCGAAACGGATCAGCCTTTTCCAAAAAATGAGAGAATTCGTTTCCAAAGCGATTTTTTCTTAGTCGAAGATTTCGGTTTTGCGTCGATATCGAATAGGTTTCTTCTGGATTTATCGTTTGTTTGGTGACTTGGACCGGAGAAATTATTTCTTTTGTTTCTCTCCTGATGAGAACCTTTGCCCGATTTTTTATGAGAAGAAGGATGTTGTTTTCCTTCCGTTTTGGGATGATGTTCGTGGCTCATCTTAGCAGGAACATGAGAATTCGTTTTTTTCTTTTCTCGATCTCTCTTGCCTCTGCCTCTTTGTTCTCTGTCTTTCCCTTTTCTTTCTCTCTCACCTCTTCCTTGGTGTTTCTTTTCCCCCGGAATGGTTTCTTCCGGAAAGGCAGGAGTGAATTCGCCTACAGGGAATTCCAAGTAGGATTCGTTCACTTCCGCAACAGGGATTTTAGAGTTCAGATATTTTTCGATTCTTTCCAATTCGATATAATCGGTTTCGGAGCAGAAGCCGATGGAACTTCCCTTTCTTCCTGCTCTGGCAGTTCTTCCGATACGATGCACATAGTTCTCCGCATCTTGAGGAAGATCGTAATTATAAACAACGTCTATGTTTTCGATATCGATCCCTCTGGAAGCGACATCCGTAGCGATTAGATATTTGTATTTTCCTTCTTTGAAATCGCGTAAAAGGCGGATTCTTTTTTTCTGATCCAATTCGGAAGAAAGACCAGTCGCAGTAATTCCGTAATTTCTAAGACTGGCTACGATCTTAGGAATGTTCATTTTATAGTTCGTAAAAATAATCCCCAAACCTTCGATAGACGAACTCAAAAGTGAATTCACCAAGTAAGGAAGTTTTTCCTCCCTGCCCAAATGAAGAAGTGTCTGGTCGATTCTCTCAGTGATCACCTTCTCCGGGTTGATATGAACTTCGATCGGATCGTTCAGATATTTGCCGGCAAGCCTCACCACTTCATAACTGAGAGTGGCGCTGAAAAGAAGGCTTTGTTTTCTGTTTTTACATTTATGAAAGATGTATTTCAGGTCTTGAACAAAACCCATATCGAACATTCTGTCCGCTTCATCTAACACAACCACTTTGACGGCTTCCAAAGAAAGGCCGTGATTTTTTACGAAATCGATGAGTCTTCCCGGAGTGGCGACGATGATACACGCTTTGTTTCCCAAAGCTTCTTCTTGTGATCTATAATCGGTTCCACCGATGATGGTGGCGACTCCGTAATCGGTGAACTGAAGCAACTTTTTCGCTTCTTCTCCGATCTGAATAGTGAGTTCTCTCGTAGGAGCAAGCACCAGGGCATAAGGAAGTTTTTCCTCTTCTTCACTGGTGAGTAACCTGTGCAAGGTGGGAAGAAGGAAAGCCATCGTTTTTCCCGTTCCCGTTTGTGCGAGTCCGGTAAGATCGTTTCCTTCCATAGCGAAAGGAATGGATTTCGCTTGGATGGGAGTGAGTTCGGAGTAACCGATTTTATCTAGGGCTTTTTGAAGCAATTCGTGGAAAGGTAGTTCTGTAAATTTCATAGATTATAGTTTTTGTGCTGCGACTTGGATCGTGTCGCCGTAACAGAAGTGATTAGAGTAAAGTTTGTAACCCCAGTGAGGAAGTCTACCTCGTAGACCAAGATCTCGACTTTGGTGATAGGACATAGGCCTAGCATATTTGACTTTCAAGCCGAGGATTGACAAGAGTTTTTTAAGAGAAGCCAAATCATAATCGAAAAAGTGGTCCTCAGGATGTGTCTCAAACCAGTGTTTCGGGTTGGTTTGAAAGCTAGGGCCAAAAAAACAGGGAAGTCCCAAAAATAAAACCCCGCCGGGAGCCAGCCAATCGCCCAATCTTTCCCAAATGGAATCGATCTCGGAAATATGTTCAATGACGAAGAAAGCAGCGATCACATCCCAACTGTTTTTATAAGTTTGCGAAGGAATCTCTAAAATCGATTTTTGATCCACATCCAATCCCAGTTTGTTTCTGGAATATTCCGCTTCTTGGCCGGATAATTCGAATCCTTTTCCGATAAAACCCGCCTTCTCCGCTTCATGTAGGAAAAAACCTGCGGCAGAACCTATTTCCAATATCTTTTTGCCGGCAAAACCTTTCCCGGAAACGCCGAATACGGATCGTAAAACATCGATTCTACGACTTGCCATATTTCTAAGATTGGACTCGTCTTCGTAATAGGTCTTTTTGTATTGAGACTTGTATTCTTCCATAAAATAGGAATCACCGTAGTCTCTGTGTTTCGCCTTTTTGTATTTAAGAACGCCAGTGTTTGCGCAAATATCGTAATATTCACCAAACACAGTATGATTCCGAAAGGAAAACAAACTCAAAAGAAAGTCCGTTTTTTGGATTCTAAAGCTTTTTCATACTGAGCTCTTGCCGCTCTTTTGTTTTCGTAAGCTTCCGTTAGGCTAGGATTCAAATCGATTGCAGTTTGAAATTCCTGAAGAGCTCTTTTGAATTCCTCGTTTTTAAAATAACAAACTCCCAAATAATTATGAGCTTTAGAGGATACGGAAGGAGATACGTCCGAACGAACGATCACAGTCAATTCGTCGATCGCCTTTTCTCGATCCACAAGAGAACCTGAGTCGATGAGTATTTTTGAAAGAACCAGCCTGGATTCCATATCTTCCGGATCGATATGTGAAGCTCTCATCGCTTCTTCTTTTGCCTTACGGGAAAGGGAAGCGTTTCCGCTGTTCGCATAACTAGTCGCAAGTTTACGATGAGCCAGTTTGATTTCTTTGGAATCTTTGGAGTGTTCCAAAACATAAACCAAACTTTTTTCAGCGGACGGATAACTCTTAGTTTGGATATAAGCATCCGCCAATTTGAGTCTGGCTTCGTGCAGATCTTGTTTTTCCGCAAGAACGGATTCGTATTCAGCAATCGCTTCCGAATAGTATTTGTTCTCCAAATAATAATCCGCGATGGCCAATCGGGAAGGAATATGATTCGGATCCAGAGCACTTGCCTTTCTCAACTCTTCGATCGCTTTCGTAGGCATTCCCGCATGAAGATAAGCGATTCCCAAATTGTATCTTGCGGATAGATTTTTAGGATTGAGACCGATCGCTCCTTCGAAGGATTGAATGGATTCGGAGAATCGTTCCATTTCGTCCAAAACGATACCTAAATTCACGAAAGCGGTTTCCGTATAACTATCCCCAGGTGTCATTCGAATGATTCTGCGAAATAGATTTTCTGCCTCAACAAGCTCCCCTTTTTTATAATAAAGTTCGGAAAGAGCAAATAAGGAATCGATGTCGTTCGGTTTTAGCAGAATCGCTTTTTTCAAAGCACCTATGGCCAAAGAAGACTGGCCCATAGAAACGAATGCTTCCGCAATGTAACGGTAGATTTCGGGATCGGCAGGATTAGAATCCAAAGCCTTTTGAAAATATCTGGCGGCTTCCTGAGCATCCTTTCTTTTGAGAGAGATAAGACCCAAATTGTAGTAATTCTTCGCTTCGCTCGGTCTCAGTTTCGCCGCTTCCCGGAAATAATATTCCGCACGGTCGTAGTCCTCTCTGGAATAAAAAATGGAACCTAGATGACCGTAAGAAAGTGCCGCCACATTTGAATTAGGTGACGAAAGCGCAGCTTTTTGGAATTCTCCGATCGCTTCCGGGATCTTACCTTGTTTCAAATAACTGATAGCCAAATTATAAGTCAAAGTAGGATCATTGGGCGCCAATGCCTGCCCTTCCTTATAAGCTTCTATGGCAGCGACAGGATCTCCAATCTCTTGGAACAAGTTTCCGCTGAGAAGAAGGACTCTAGGATCGTTAGGTGCCAGTTCCTTCGCCTTTGCGGCCGCCTTTCGAGCTTCCTCATAACGGGAAGAATGTTTGAAAGCAAGAGCCATATTATAATATGCGAAATAGTTTTTAGGATCGTATTGAATCGCTTTCTCCAGACGATCCGTAGCATAGACATATCTTCCCGCATCCAGAAAGATGGCACCTAGCACAGTATAAGCGACGGATTTTTCTTCATCCTTCCCCGGAGAATTTAAAAACTCCTCACAGACAAGAACCGCTTTTTCCGTGCTTCGGTTGTAATACAAATTCAGACATTTGGCGAGTGCCGGATTTACTGAATCCTTAGGAAGATAGGACTGATCCAAAAGGATGTCCAAAGACTTTCGATCGCTTACGGGAGCGGATTTTAATTTTTGGGAAATCTCATCCGCATCCGTTTTTTTGAAGATATAAAAATACCAATAGGCTCCCGTAAAAAGAGCGGCGATGAGAACGATCAGAGTGGACCAAAATAAAAAGGAAAGAACCGGCTGATTGGCTTCGGTTCTGGAGGCATAAGTAGACTCCTGCTCTCTTTCCTCCAATTCACGAAGGTAAGGATCTTCCTTATAATAACTCGGGCCGGAACTTTTCCAGTCCTCTTCTATGCGAAACCTATTTCTTTGGATCGGATCCATTTGCCCCTAGCCGGGAGATTTAGGCAGAATCTCTTTTTTGTAGAAAGCATCTAACAAACCGTTGATAAAATGAGCCGATTCTTCGGTTTCGAATTCCTTAGTCAACTCCACTGCCTCATTGATGACGACAGGAGCCGCCAAAAAAGGTTCTTTTTGGAGACTGAGGATCGAAAGTCTCAGAATGCAGCGGTTCACAACGGAGATCCGCGACAATTCCCAATTTTCGGAATACTTCTTAATTAGAGTATCGATCTCTCTTCGATTTTCCACCACCCCTTTCACAAGAAAGATGGCGTAGTCTTTTTCTTCTTTGGTGATTTTTTTGTCATACCAGTCGAACTTCATGGCTCGAGCCGGTTCCGTCCCTACCAGATCGATCTGATAGAGACACATAAGTGCCAGCGATCTCCCTCTATGACGGGAACTCATCCGATCTCACGAAATAGATTCGCCATTTCGATGGCTGTAGTTGCTGCCTCATAACCCTTGTTTCCCGCCTTTGTTCCGGCTCTTTCAATGGCTTGCTCGATGGTTTCTGTGGTGATGACCCCGAAAATCACAGGAATTTGAGAATTTACGGAGAGGTTTCCCACTTTCGCAGACTCGCCTGAAACCAAATCATAATGAGAAGTTGCGCCCCGAATCACAGCACCTAGGCAAGTGATTGCGGAAAAAGAGTATTTTTTGGAGTTTAAAACTTTGGCAACTGTAGCAGGAAGCTCGTAAGCACCTGGGACATAAATCACTGTGACATCGTTTTCTGCCACACCGTGTTGGCGGAAGGCGTCAAGAGAGCCTTTCAGTAAACTTTCTGTAATGAATTCGTTGAATTTAGAAACGATCACACAATGTTTTTGTCCGTTTCCAATTCTGTTTCCTTCGATTCGATTCTGTATCATGTAATTCCACTCTTTCCTGAGGGTCTTATTTCGCAAGACGAATGACAAGGGTGATTTTTCCTTCCGGATTCTCCACCACTTCAAAACCGTCTCTTTCCAATGCTTTTTTGGCTCTGTACATAGCCAAATTGACAACTTTATCTTGAGAAACATCCTGCATCTTTTCTGGAAACATAAGTGACCCTCTACGAAACAAGATCGGCCGTAGAAGAGTGCGTTCTTGAATCGCAATGGCTTTACAAAGTAGAAATGATCCCGAGTTATGTCCTGTAGGCATGAAAAAGAAAGAAATCTCTTCCAAGAAAAAAGGAAAGAGCCCAAAAAACAGAAGACCGCTAGTTTACAACGAAGCGGATTTTATCGTGAAACCTTCCTCGATTCAGGGAATCGGAATGGGACTCTTCACCAAACAAGCACTATATAAGGGAGATACGGTCGGATATTATACGGGAAAAATCATCACCGACGATGATGCAGAGTCCCCTAAATACATCGACTCCAAATACCTGCTCTGGATCTGCAAAGACTGGTGGATCTACGGAGAAGGAAAACTGTCAAATTATACCCGTTATATCAACCATTCGGACAAACCGAACCTGGAACTAGTAACATCAGTTCGATGGAAAACGGCAAGGTTCAAGGTTTTGAAAGCAATCCCTGAAGGCGCAGAAGTGTTTTTCAATTACGGAAAAGACTACTGGGATAATGTAGACTTCAAACCGAAATAAAACAAAAGCCTTAGAGAATGTGATTGTTGTGCTGGAGCCTGGATTGGGAAGGGCTCGGGCTGTTTTTGTCCAGCTCCTCCGCATAACGGATAATAGAATCCCCCAAACGGAACCTTTCGTCGTTTTTTTCCCTATAGGAAAAACTGCAGACCAGGAAATTCACGCTGAAGAAGACAAGAGAGAGAACCAAAGGCAATCGAATCGACATAGAATTCCTCCTGACAATCCAAGCATTTCCCCCACCTCTACCTTGGCAAGCAAATTAGAATCATTCCAAAGATAGGCCTGAACGAACGCCTCGCACCGATTGAAGTAGAAATATTTTTTTTATACAACTAAAAACCATTTCGAGCGGTGAAGAAGGCAGGGATGCCGGAGTTCGGGA
>VFQU01001829.1_pt1 | contig 11367 bp, 8 predicted proteins | sample 3512311 | NCBI WGS metagenome assembly VFQU01 (sample SAMN10412377, study PRJNA504923) | tailings metagenome | isolation source: Relicate 3 Philex TSF3 active mining site | place: Philippines: Tuba, Benguet | collected 2017-08-29 | reverse complement strand
GATCCCCTTTGAGGCGGAAACCTTTGTTGCATCCTTATTCGACAATTGAGCGTACCGAATCGCTCAACCCCCATATGCGCGAAGCGCTGGACCTCGCCCGCGCCGCCCAGGGCCAGACCAGCCCCAACCCCACTGTGGGTTGCGTCGTCGTCAACCATGGCCTGGTGGTCGGGCGGGGCGCTCATTACTACCAGCAGAAAGATCATGCCGAGGTAGTGGCTCTTCGCGAGGCCGGTGAATCGGCGCGTGGTGCTGAGGTGTATTTGACCCTTGAGCCGTGCTCGCATCAGGGCCGCACGGGCCCGTGTGCGGAGGCGCTGGTGGCCGCTGGCGTGCGTTCCGTTTCGGTCGCCATGCAGGACCCGAACCCGCTGGTTTCCGGGAGCGGACTGAAACTGCTGCGCGAAGCCGGCATCTCCGTCACCATGGACCATGCGGCGCAACTCGAAGCCACCCGCCTGAACGAGCCGTTCATCCACTACATGCGCACGCGCCGCCCGCTGGTCACGCTCAAAAGCGCTCTCACGCTGGATGGCAAAATCGCTGCCCCGGAAGATAACGACGGCTGGATCACCAGTGAGTCGGCCCGCCGCCACGTGCAGAGCATGCGCCACGTCAGTGACGTCATGATTACTGGCATCGGTACTGTCCTGGCCGATGATTGCCTGCTGACTGACCGCACGGGAGTACCCCGTTCGCGGCCCCTGCTGCGCGTGGTTTTCGATTCCCAACTCCGTCTGCCGTTGCACTCCCGGTTGGTGGCTGAGGCGCAGGGCGATGTGCTCGTAGCCACCACCACGGCAGGCTCTGCTGCTCGCCGCGAGGCCCTCGAACAGCGCGGCATCGAGGTGGTTGTTCTCGAACCCGCGGCTGGCCGTGTCAGCCTGGAATTGCTCATCCAGGAACTGGGCCGCCGTCAGTATCAATCCGCCATGATCGAAGCCGGCAGCAAGCTCAATGGCGCCGCCTTTGATGCGGGTGTGGTGGACAAGATACTCTTCTACTACGCCCCCAAGATACTGGGTGGCCTGCATTCACTTCCGGTGGCGGGTGGCGTGGGTCGGCAACGCCGCGTGGACGCCATTCTGCTCGAAGACCTGCGCCTGCATCCCGTGGCTCCGGAAGAATTCGCTGTGGAAGCCTGGGTGAAGAAGAACTAGATGTTTACGGGTCTGATTGAAACGCTTGGAGTGGTGGAAGACTTCCAACTACTGCCTACTGGTGCCTCTCTGCGCATCAAGGCTCCGGACATCCTCGCGGATGCCCACCAGGGCGATTCCATTTGTGTAAATGGTGTTTGCCTGACCGCGATCGACCTCACCGCTGACAGCTTCCGCGCCGACCTCGCCCCTGAGACGCTGGCCCGCACAAACCTGTCTACCTTGCAGCCGCAATCCCGCGTGAATCTGGAACGATCCCTCTTGCCCACCACCCGCCTGGGCGGGCACATTCTCCAGGGACACGTGGATGGAGTCGGCAAGCTGGTCAGCCTGCGAGAGTTGGGGGAAGGGAACTGGTGGCTCGATGTCGAAGTGCCAGCGGAACTTGAACGCTATCTGGTCTTCAAGGGCTCCATCGCCATTGATGGCATCAGTCTCACTGTGGCGGCCGTGGCCGGACGCCTCGTCTCGGTTACGATCATTCCCCATACCTACACCCACACGAATCTGCAGTTCCGTCATGCCGGCGACCCTGTGAATCTCGAAACCGACGTAATCGCCAAGTATGTCGAGAAGATGCTGAGCAAGGTCCAGTTACCACATGCTTAACTGTAGGTATGGCGACTCATGCTGACGTATTAAGTTCCCGTGCGTTTGCGTCGGAACGGACCCAAGCCATTCCCTGGACCCTCTGGTGCATGGCCATTGCCTGCACCTCCGCAATCGTTGGCGCGCACTGGGATATTTCCTGGCACACTTCTATTGGGCGCGATGAGTTCTGGACCCCCGCCCACATTGCCATTTATCTTTGCGGTGTTTTCGGAGGCATCAGCGCCGGCTGGCTCATCTTCTCGCACAGCTTTCTTGCGGGGCAGGCGAGTGCAGTGCCCACGGTGAGCATCTTTGGCTTGCGCGCTCCCCTGGGCGCTTTCCTCGTCGCCTGGGGCGGGATGGCGATGCTTACCTCCGCGCCCTTCGATGACTGGTGGCACAATGCCTACGGCCTTGACGTCAAAATCATTTCTCCTCCACACGTACTGCTGATCAGCGGCTTTCTGGGCGTTCAGGTGGGCGGACTGCTGTTGGCGCTGGGCGAAATGAATCGCGCTTCCGGGGCGCTACGCCGCCGTCTGGAAACCCTCTTTCTTTATCTGGGCGGCCTGATACTCATCACCTTCACGATCCTGATTCTGGAACTCACCTCGCGCACCTTGATGCACTCCGCCTTCTTCTATCGCGCCGTATGCCTCTTCGTGCCAATCACCCTGGCCATGATGTCGCGTGCCAGCGGGCATCGCTGGGCCGCCACCATTACCGCCGCCATCTACACCGTGTTCCTGCTCGGCTTCCAATGGATACTACCCCTGTTTCCAGCTGAACCGAAATTGGGCCCGGTCTATCACCCCACTACCTATTTCGTGCCGCCCCAGTTTCCGTTACTCCTCATCATCCCCGCCATCGCCATGGACCTCTTCTGGCAGCGTTGCCGCGAGTGGAACCTGTGGCTGCAATCCGCCGTGGCGGGACTCTTGTTCCTGGGCGTCTTCCTGGCCGTCCAGTGGCCATTTGCCAACTTCCTCATGTCTGACGCCGCCAAGAACTGGATCTTTGGCGCGCACCACTTTGGCTACTACGTTCACCCCAATTCGAACCTGCGTCGCGGCCTCTTCTATTCCCCCGACAACGAGCGAACCCTGATGGGCTTCGCCGCCGTGTTGGGGCAAGCCGCGCTGATCAGCCTGTTTACCTCCCGCCTGGGTCTTGCCTTCGGCAACTGGATGCGCACGGTGCAGCGCTAATGCGGCTGCTGCTGTTGCTCTTCTGCGCTCTGCTGCTGCCCGCGCATGTCGGCGTGAATGATGTCTTTTTTGAGGGGCTGGCCGGCCCCTACCCGCTCTACGTTACAGTGCGCCCGCCGGTTGTCATCCCGGGTGTGGCCGAGATCTCCATACGCTCTGCCGCAACCGATGTGGACTCCATTCAACTGACCCCGATGGCCCTCACGGGCGCGGGGGCAAAGTTTCCGCCCACGCCTGACACGGCGGTCCGCTCCGCTGACGATCCGCAATTTTTTACAAGTGGCCTCTGGATCATGGCCTCTGGCGCCTGGCAGGTGCGCGCCACCGTCAATGGCCGCCGCGGCCAGGGCCTCGTCTCCATTCCCGTCCCGGCGACATCCCAGAAGGTCAGCACCATGGACAGCACCACGGGGTCCATCCTGTTTGCACTCATGCTGCTGCTGATGGTGGGCCTTGCCGGCATCGCGGCAGCGGCGGTACGCGATGCCCAGTTGCCTGCTGGAAGTCTGCCGGATGCTGCACGCCAGAAGCGTGGCCGCATCGCCTTTGCCATCGGGCTGGTGGTGGCTACTCTGATTGTCTGGCAGGGGCGCGACTGGTGGAATGCCGAGGCTGCCGCTTACTCGCGCTCGTTATACCAACCCATCGGTATGGCTGCTTCCGTGGATGCGGGCCAACTATCTCTGCAACTCACTCCGCCTGCAGGCCGTAGTCCGCGGTCTATCGATGACTTCATTCCGGACCACGGCTACCTCATGCATCTCTATCTGCTGCGCGACTCAAGCCTGGACGCCGTCGCGCACATACATCCCCAGCGGCAATCCCCCGGCCGTTTCGCCACGCAACTGCCCGCCCTTCCCGCTGGTCGCTACCGGCTTTTCGCTGATGTGGTTCACGCCTCAGGCTTTCCCGAGACTCTGACCACGGTACTCGAGATTGCCCAGCCCACACCGGGGCCGGCAGCCATCCCGGATGATGTGTCCGCCAGCCTCAATCCTGACTCGCCGACCTTGCCCAACGGCCTTCGCGTTCAGTTGGATGCCCCCAAAGAACTGCGCGCCGGTCAACCCTCGAGCCTCAGTTTTCGTGTGCTGGACAAGGATGGTAACCCTGCTGCCAATCTGCGGCCATACCTTGGCATGCCCGCCCATCTGGCCATCGTCAAGAAGGACTTTTCTGTCTTCTCTCACTTGCATCCGAACGGCAATATTTCCATGGCGGCGTTTGAATTGGCGCAATCCGGTTTTCAGTTACCCCAATCAAGTGTGTTAGTATCCTCCCATACCGCGGAAGGAGGGTCTGCTGTGCCTTCCGAATTCCAATTTCCTTTTGGGTTCCCGGTAGCCGGAGCCTACCGGTTGATTTTGCAGTTTGCCAGCCAGACAGGCATTCATACGCTGGCCTTTGACTGCAACGTTTTGCCGTAGTAAAGAGGTCCGCCACTGCCATGTGGGCTGCCATTCGTGAACTCATCGATCAGTTTGAGGAATCCGTCATTGTCCTGGATAACACGGGCGAAATTGCCCTGCTGAATCGCGCTGCCAGCGATGCGCTCAAGAACGTTTCCTCGCCGCACGAGATTCAGGGTCTGCGTCTCGTGCAGGTTTCCGCACCACGTGAGCCGGAATTTCCCAGGGCTGAGTTTGACGCTGCGGCGGCCAATTTGCCGGTTGTTCTTTCCATCCGCAATCGTGAGCGTTATCTCTATACCAGCCCGGCTCACCAGCGGGTTTATGGCGATGATCCCGAGCCCTTTCTTCTGGACGCCAATGAGTTTCTGCGTCGCGTGCATCCGGATGACCGCCAGGCGGTCAAGCAACGCTTTGACGCCGATATCTCTGGCGCTCCTCACCAGTACGAGTGCCGGGTGTTTCGAGCGGACGGCGCAACGCGCCGCCTGCACATCAACGTCCGCCCATTCTTTGACCACGGCACGGGGGAACTGCTGGTGGCGTCACTCGCGGAAGATATTACCGAGTCCAATTCCCCGATGGCCTCCCGCCCCGCTTCCAGCCTTCCTGGACCTCTGGAGTTTCGTGTATTCCTTGAGGCAGCCATCGAGGATTGGTTGCTTGCGCCCAATGAGCGTTTCTTTGCGGTGGCGTTGGTGGATGTGGCCCGGTTCCGGTCGGTCAATGACTCCTTTGGCTATCAGGCGGGCGATCAATACCTGCGTGAGATTGCCCAGCGACTGCAAGGACATCTGTCAAGCAGCAGCCACCTCGCCGGCTTTGGGGCGGACCGCTTTGCTCTGTTGCTTCGCGAGCCCGCCGATGCCGCTGCAATCGAAGACGCTCTGCGCCGACTTCTTTTGGCTGCCTCCGCGCCCGTCACTCTCGCCGCCGATTCCTCGGTGAGTCTGACCGTTCGCGCTGGCCTCACCTTTCCCGACCGTCTGGATTGTACCCCCGACTCACTCTTGCGCGATGCCGATGCGGCGCTGCAGTTGGCCAAGTCCCGGCGTCAGCCGCTTGTGGTGGCTCAATTGAGCCAGCAGTCCCTGCCGCCGGCTACGCTCGAGTTTGATCTCTCGCGCGCTCTTGATGGGGATGAGTTCTTCTTCGAGTTTCAACCTGTGGTTGAGCCCGATACGGGTCGCATTCAACTCCTCGAGGCCCTGGTGCGCTGGCGGCATCCCCGCCTCGGCACCATTTCCCCCGCTGCTTTTCTCAACGTTGCGGAAGATTCCGGTTTGGTGCTGCGGCTGGACATGCAGGGGCTGGCCCGGCTCGAACGCCATTTTGACTATTGGCGCAGCCTCGATCCCCAATTCGCGGAAATCCCCGTTAGCATCAATATTTCCGGACGCCACTTTCCCAACTTTGTCATGGAGCGGCAGTTCTTCGAACTGCTGCGGCGCCCCACTCTGCACTCTGCCAACATCATTTTCGAGATCACTGAAAGCGTCTTTCTCGATTCCAACCCCTCCACCGCGGAAGGGCTGCAGCGCTTGCGCACCGCAGGCGTACAGATCTGGCTCGATGACTTTGGCGAAGGGCATTCCTCTTTCCGCTATCTGGCGCACTTTCCGGTGGATGGCATCAAGATCACCGAGTCCTTTGTCCGTCATTGTCATCATGACGAAAAGGCCCGGGTCATCCTTTCCGCGCTCCAGGGGCTGGCCCGGGGTTTGGGGGTGCGCACGGTCGTCGAAGGCGTGGAGAACCAGCAGCAGTTTGACACTTTGCGCGTCATGGGCTTCGATGCTTTGCAGGGCTACTTCCTGTCACCGCCCTTGAGCGCGGCCGAGATCCCCGCTCTGGTAGCCGATCGCGGCCTGGCCTGCCCGGCAAAAAGAAAACGCCCCACACGCTGAGGTTGGGGCGCTTGCTGGCTTGAAAATTGCTGTTTCTAGGCTTGGCTCTTCGGCTGCTGCTCGCCGGATGCCGGCGGGGGCGCCGGCGGGTTCGATTCTTCCTTCAAGGCGTTCTTGAAGTTCTTGATCCCCTCACCCATGCCCTTGGCCAGTTCCGGGAGCTTCTTGCCGCCAAACAGCAGCAACGCTACCCCCAGAATCAACACCAGTTCCATCGGTCCTAAGTTCGGCATTTGTTTTTCCTTCCTTCCTCAGTATGGCAAATTTGCCGGACCTCAGTAAGCCAACAGCCTTTCGCCTTCGCGAACCAAGTCCTCAACCTGCGGGAGGATCACGTCCTCCAGCGCAGGGTTATAAGCAACCCATGTGTCTTTTGCGGCAACCCGGCCCACCGGAGCGTCCAGATCCGCGAACAATTCATCCGCGATCCGGGCCGCCAACTCGGCGCCGAAGCCCCAGCTCAGCACGTCTTCATGGGCAATCATCACCCGATTGGTGCGCCGTACGCTTTCCGCTACGGTTTCCCAATCATAAGGGGCCAGCGTCCGCAGGTCAATCACTTCCACCGTGCGCCCGTCGAAACGCTTCTCCAAACTGTTGGCCGCATCCACGGCCTTCTTCACCAGCGCGCCGTAACAGACGATCGTCAGGTGCGCACCTGCCTTCACGATTTTCGCTTTCCCGAAGGGAATCGTGTAGTCTTCGCCCGGGTGCGGACTGCGGTTGTACGGTTCGCGATACAGCTTCTTGTGCTCCAGAAACAGCACGGGGTCGTCCGCGCGCAATGCTGTCCGCAAGAGCCCGCACGCATCCAGTGCGTTCGAGGGGAAAGCCACGCGCAGCCCAGGAATATGCGTGAAAATCGATTCACCGCTCTGGCTGTGATAGACCGAACCACCCGTCAGATAACCACCAATCGGCACCCGGATCACGGCCGGGCAACTCCACGCCCCATTGCTGCGCCAGCGCAGATTGGCCATTTCATCGCGTATCTGCATCATGGCGGGCCAGATGTAGTCGAAGAACTGTATTTCCCCCACCGGCTTCAGCCCGCGCAGGCTCAGGCCGATCGCGCGGCCCACAATGCCCGCCTCGGCAATGGGCGTGTTGAACACACGGGCCGATCCGAATTCCCGCTGCAAGCCCAGGGTCGCCTTGAACACCCCGCCTTTGCCTTTCACCTCAGCGAGGTCTTCCTCGCGGCTGCAATCGGCTACGTCTTCGCCGAAGACCAGGATGCCCGGGTTGCGACGCATTTCCTCCCGCAAGGTCTGGTTGATGGTATCCACCAGGGTGCGCGGCTCGCCTGTCAGGACAGGCTCGGTGGCGAATTGTGCCCCCGTGATGTCGATGTGAGGTGAGTAAAGATTGTCCAGTTCCGTGCCAATGGCCGGGCCCGCATGTCCCAGAGCGAAGTCGGCGGCCTGCACGACGACCTGGTCGCATTCCTCGCGCAGCGCCTTCAATTCCGCCTCTGTAAGCATTCCCTCTTCCACCAGTTCGCGGCCCAGTCGCTCCACGGGGTCCAGGCGGGCTTCTTCTTCGCGCAGGGCGGCGGTTTTGTAAAGCTTTTCGTCGTCGCTCAGCGAATGCGAATAGGGACGGATCACCTTGGCGTGCACCAGCACCGGCCCCAGGCCTTCCCGGCAATGCGCGACAGCTTCGCTCAGGGTCTGGTAGCTGGCGCGAAAGTCGAGGCCATCTACCTCCAGGCGCAGAAGGCCCGGCATTCCGGCCAGCACCCGCGAAATGTTACCTCCCGGTGTTTGGTGCTCCACCGGCACGCTGATGGCAAAACCGTTGTCCTGAATCAGGAAGATCACCGGGTAGCGGTGCAGACAGGCCAGATTAACGGCCTCCCAGAATTCTCCTTCGCTGGTGGCGCCCTCGCCGCTGGAAACCAGCGACACTTCCTGCGATTTCCTGTCGAGATAGCGGGAAGCATGCGCGCACCCGATGGCATGCAGATACTGTGAGCCGGTCGGGGAACTGCCGCTGACAATGTTCAATTCCCGCGAGCTCCAGTGGCTGGGCATCTGACGACCGCCGCTCATCGTGTCGGCTGCCGCGCCGACGGCTTGCAGAAACATCTGTTCCGGGGTGATGCCGAGTGCCAGCGCGATGCCGCGGTCCCGGTAGTAGAGGTGAAACCAGTCGTAGCCAGGTTCGCAGGCCATCCCGGCTGCCACTTGAATTGCTTCATGTCCGGCTGCGCTGACCTGGAAGAAGATTTTGTTCTGCCGCTTGAGAAGGATTTCCCGGTCGTCAATACGACGGCTTTGATACATCAGCCGATAGGCCCGTATCAGTTCACTTGCCGTCAGTTCTTCGTTTTGTGCACGCAGCAAGCGCCCTGTCTGCGCCTCCGGCCGGTAGGCATGCATCCGTCTTTGCTTCTCCCCTGCTAGTTTACTTGAATCCCAGCTTCATGGGGACAAAAGACTTAACTGGTTTCGTGAACCAGTATGAAGAACCCGGTTTCAATGAACTCCGGTGTCGTCCGGTTCCAAACCACCCGCGCCTTCCCCTGTGTGCCAGGCAGGGCGAACTCGCATTCCTGGCCGGACCGCAGTTCCGGGTTGGCATGGCGTACGCGAAAACCGGAAGCGGAAACATCCATCAGCCGGCCTTCAAAGGGCAACTGGTATTCCTCGCGCAAGCGCAGGGTGACGCTGCCGTTCGCCTTCAACCGCTTCTCGGCCCGGCGGTCTTCCCAGTTCACTGTTTCTCTGGCCATGGCGTTCATCCCTGTTTCCGCCCGCCTGCTGTGATTTCGGCAATACCGTAATCCCGCATCCGGCGCGCCAGCGTCCAGCGGGATATTCCCAGGGCGTCGGCCGTTCTTTGCCGGTGGCCACCATGATCTACCAGTGCCCGGCGGATCAGCGCTGGTTCGAGACCCGTCACTCCGGTCGTCGGCGCCTCGATTTGTCTGGGGGTAAACAGGAGGTCATCCGCATGCAGCAGTGGACCCTTGGCCAAAAGCGCCGACCGCAGCACAGTATTCCGCAACTCGCGCACATTCCCCGGCCACTGGTAGGAATAAAGCGCCATCATGGCATCGGCCGCCAGGCGCATTTCCGGATTCTGTTGAGCCAGAAAGTGACCCGCCAGCGCCTCGATGTCTTCCGGTCGCTCCCGCAACGGGGGCACCACCAGCTCAATCGTTCTTGCTCGATCCAGCAGTTCCACTTCCACCGCCGTTTGGCTACTACTCGGTGCTGTGGCTGCTATCACCCGGACATTGGCCCGCGATTGCCTGACCGCTCCCAACCGATGAAACGAACCCGATTCGAGCGCCCGCTTCAGTTTGCGCTGGATATCGGCTTCCATGGCCCCAATTTCGTCCAGGTAAAGGCTGCCCGCGTGGGCTAATTCGAGAAGCCCCGGCTTGGCGGCACTCGCTCCGGCAACGGCCCCCCGCTCATAGCCGAACAACTCGCTGGCCATTAGCTCTCGTGGCATCGCCGCACAATTCAAGTCCACAAATGGGCCGGGGCGGCGATCGGAATACTGGTGGACTGCCCGGGCAATAATTTCTTTTCCTGCTCCGGGCTCCCCCACCACCAGCACAGCCTCGGCGCTTAGTGCGGCCTTGCGCACCTGTTGCATCAGTTCGCGCATGCGCGGCGATGCGAGAATGGCCTCCACTCCCAGAAATTGGCTTCGTTCCACCATAATTTTGCGCCTAGGGGGCTACTAGATCTTACGGTCGCTTGCGCCAATCACGCATGGGCACATGACCTCATTCCCACCCGCAAAACGCCTTAGTATCTTCATTGCCACGGTCCGCCGAATCCATCGCCCCTTTTCTGGCAAATAGTTTGCCCATAGCCTAAAGGTTCTACTGGAATTCACCGATTTTCTCACTAAACCCCGGGGAGTCTTGTCCCATCGTCTCTCCTCCCTGCTTATGAATCTGCTTAGTTTCCCTGCACGTGTCTACGTGCTGTTGATCGGCCTGATCGGGAGCGTGGTTGCGCTCCTGGGCCTGCTTCGCTGGGAATCCTCCGACCCCATTCGCTTTCTCTGTTTTCTGCTGGTGGCGCTGGTTGCTGCTGGCCTGCGGGTTTCCATGACGCACAGTAGTGGCGGCACGATGCCCATCAACATACTTTTTGTTCTGATCGGCATCATGGAAATGAGCCTGTCAGAAACCCTGCTTATCGCCATAGCCACCACGGCACTGCAGTGCCTCCGGGTGATTCAGGGCCAGACCCGCGCCTTCCTCACGTTTTTCAACATCGCCAACATCTCTACGGCCACCTGGCTGGCCCACTTTGTCTACTTCCACCCCAATTTCCAGATCGGCCTGGTCGGCACGCCGGTGCGGCTGGTGCTCGCGGCCACGATGTTCTATCTGTTCAATACCTTCCCGGTTGCGGCGGTCATTTCTCTGACGGAACACAAGAGCCTCCGGCGCATCTGGCGGGAACGGTATATCTGGAGCTTCAACTTCTACGTGGTGGGCACCGCGGCGGCGGGCCTGTTCAGCTTCGTCAATTCCTACCTCGATTGGGGCTACTCGATGCTGGCCCTGTTCTTTTTCTATCTGCTGTACAAGGTGTACTCGATGCACCTTGCCCGCATTGACAAGGAAATCCAGCACTCCGAGCAGATGGCAGACTTGCATTTGCGCACGATCGAGGCTCTGGCGCTGGCCATTGAATCGAAGGACGAAACCACCCACGAGCATTTGCAGCGCGTTCAGGTCTATGCGCTCGAAATCGGCCGTGAACTGGCCATGAACGATGAGGAACTGGAAGCGCTGCGTGCGGCAGCAATCCTGCATGACATCGGAAAGCTGGCCGTGCCCGAGCACATCATCTCCAAGCCTGGAAAGCTGACGCCAGAAGAGTTCGAGAAGATGAAGATCCATCCCATTGTGGGGGCCGAGATTCTGGAGCGTGTGCAGTTCCCCTATGACGTCTCCCCGATCGTGCTCGCGCACCATGAAAAGTGGGATGGCAGCGGTTACCCCTATGGCCTCAAGTCCACTGATATTCCCCTTGGGGCGCGTATCCTCAGCGCGGTGGATTGCCTCGATGCCCTCGCCAGCGACCGTCAGTATCGCCGCGCTTTGCCGCTGAAC
>VFQU01001828.1_pt1 | contig 11371 bp, 10 predicted proteins | sample 3512311 | NCBI WGS metagenome assembly VFQU01 (sample SAMN10412377, study PRJNA504923) | tailings metagenome | isolation source: Relicate 3 Philex TSF3 active mining site | place: Philippines: Tuba, Benguet | collected 2017-08-29 | reverse complement strand
CTCCTGCCCGCCTCTCGATCGAACGGCGCAGAACGAACCTGCGCACCTTCTCCCCGAATCGAGCGCTCGCGCGATCGATTCCGGTGCGATCCCGTCCTGGATCGCACCGGCGGACCGTCGTTCGACGGCCGCTAGTCGCGGTTCCCCGGCCGCGGCAAACCAAACCATTCCCCGAACTTGTCGAACAGGCGCGCCAGCTCGAGCGTCAGCAACGCGAACCGGGCGTCGATCTCGGCCTGGATCGACTCGGACGATTCCTCGCCGAGCTCGTCCAGGACGACGTCCAGAAAACGCAGCTTGCGGACCGTCAGATCTTCGCCGAGCACGAAACTCATGCGTTCGTCGAATTCCAGACCGAGCTGATACACCTGCTTGCCGGTCTTCAGATGCTCCCGCACCTCATCCGATTCAAGCTCTTGACGCCGGCATCGGACGATGGCACCGGACTCGACCGGATCGCGCAGCTCGCACTCGTCGCCGAGCGTCAGACCCGCAGGCAGCTTGCCATGGATCAACCAGTCCGTCATCAAGGCCCGCGGCGACTCTTCCGGCGCCATCGGCGTGGCCGGAAACTGGCCCACCGCCTCGCGAATCTGGCTGACCGCCTCCTCGGCGACCTTGCGGCTGGCGGTATCGACGACGAGCCACCCGTTCTTGGCGTCCAGATAAGCACTCTGACGTGACGGGCGGATGAAAGCCCGCGGCATGAGTTCTGAAATAATCTCTTCTTTCAATCGCTTGCGCTCACGCGCACCGATCCGGCGGCCTTCCTTGTCGGCCAGGGCCTGGATCCGGTTGGCGAGCTCCTCGGATACCACGGAGCCGGGCAGCAGGCGATCCTCGCCGCCGATCGTCAACAGCGTATAGGCGTTGATCCGGTGCATCAGGGCCTCGGCCTGGCGGCCGAACGGCGAGACGAAGCCGCGCGTGGACAGCTCGAGCGGGCCGCACGGGCGCAGCCGCTGCGGCTCGAGCCGGGTCTCGAGGTCGTCGAGCGCCTCGGCGGCGGATTCGGGGAAGCGGAACAGCGTCAGGTTTCGGAAGAACATGGCATCTCGGTGCGGAGGTGGACGTCAATGGACGCCGGCCGGCACGCGCCGGCCGGCGCCACGGCGGAACGGCATCAGGTCGGGTCGGCCGCGTTGTCGCGCAGCCAGGCATGGGCGTCGGCCCCGGCACCGCGCGTGCCCAGGCCGGCGAAATCGAACAGGGCCGGGTCGGCCAGCTGCGAAGGCGAAATCTTGGTCAGCGCGCGGAACACATTGTCGACGCGCCCGGGCTGCTGGCGCTCCCAATCGGCCAGCATCGCCTTGACCACCTTGCGCTGCAGGTTCTCCTGCGAGCCGCACAGATTGCACGGCATGATCGGGAAACCCTCGTTCGCGGCATGCGCGGCGATGTCCGATTCGCGGCAGTAAGCCAGCGGGCGGATTACGATGTTGCGGCCGTCGTCGGATTTGAGCTTGGGCGGCATCGCCTTCAGCGCGGCGTGGTGGAACAGGTTGAGGAACAGCGTCTCGACGATGTCGTCGCGGTGGTGGCCGAGCGCGATCTTGGTGAAGCCCTCCTGCGCCGCGAACGCGTAGAGCGAGCCGCGGCGCATGCGCGAGCACAGGCTGCACATCGTCTTGCCCTCGGGCACGACGCGGCGCACGACGCTGTAGGTGTCCTGCTCGATGATGTGGAACGGCACGCCGATGCCGCGCAGATAGGCCGGCAGCACGTCCGGATCGTAGCCGGGCTGCTTCTGGTCCAGGTGCACCGCGACCAGCTCGAAGCGCACCGGCGCCCTGGCCTGCAGCCGGCGCAGCAGATCGAGCAGCGTATAGGAGTCCTTGCCGCCGGACAGGCAGACCATCACGCGGTCGCCATCCTCGATCATGTTGTAGTCGGCGATCGCCTGGCCGACCTGGTGGCGCAGGCGCTTGGCCAGCCGGGCGGCTTCGTGTTCGTGCTTGCGGGCGGCGACGGTCATCGGCGGACGGCGGCGGGTAATCGTCCATTGTACGGCCAGCGCCGCGCGGCGCGTCCGCCCGCGGCCCTGCACGGCGTCAAAAGCACTACACTTGCCGCCCTGCCATGAGCCACCTGTTCCCCGACGATCCCGCCGCGCTGGTCCGCAAGCTCGCCGAGCTGCGGCTGGAGCATCGCGACCTGGACACCGCGATCGCGCGGCTGTCGATCGACCCGAACCTGTCCGACGAGCTGCAGATCACGCGCATGAAGAAGCGCAAGCTGCGGCTCAAGGACATGATCGCGTGGATCGAGAGCCGGATGATCCCCGACCTCGACGCCTGAGCGGCGCCGCCGAGCGTCAGGTGGCCGGCTTGCCCGTGCCGGCCGCAGCGCTCTCGGGCGCGTCCTCGGCCAGACGCGCCCGCATGTCCTGGGTCAGCTTGAGGATGCCGTGGCGGATCTCGCGGCTCAGGATCACGCGCGCGTCGCGCGCCACTTCCTCCAGCGCGCCGTCGAAATCGAGTTTGCCGTTCTCGTCGAGCCAGACCACGCGCCGCTCGCGCAGCTTCTGGATGAAGCCGCGGAACAGCGACTTGTCGAAGAACTCCGGCGCGTTGACCTCGTGCAGCAGCGACAGCCGCTGCGCGGTCAGATAGCACAGGTTCTCGAGCTCGCCGGCGGTCAGGCTGTGCGGACCGTTCTTCACGAGCGCGGCCAGCGCGATGTAGTAGCGCTCGAACGCCTGCAGCAGGCTGTGCGCGATGCCGCGCAGGCGGAATGCCGTGTCGCTCTGGCCGGGACCGCGGCTCATGATGCGGCCGTCCTCGTCGGTCTCGAGCAGATCGTGACGCGCGAAGAAATCCAGCGTCGCCTCGATACGCTCGCCGAAGCCGTCCTCGTCCCAGGCCAGGAACAGCTCGGAGCGGATGAACGGATAGACCAGGCGGCCGAGCCGCACCAGGGTCGCGCGCGCCATGCGCCGGTTGTTGAGGAAACAGCAGGCGACCCAGGCCGCCGCGGCGAACAGGTGCTGGACGTTGTTGCGGAAGTAGCTCAGCAGCACGGCCTGCTCTTCGCCACAGCGCAGCACGTCGCCGAGCGGATGGGCGACGCGCTCGATCCACTGCATCTTCTCGCCGTAGGCGATGATCGCCGCCGGCTCCAGCGCGGTCACGGTCACGCGGTCCGAGTACGGCAGTTCGACCAGCAGCCGCTTGGCCAGATCGAGCTGCACGAGCAGGTCGGATTCGGCCATCGCATGGTTCGGCGTCGACAGCAGCGCCAGCGCGAGCAGGTTGACCGGATTGACGTCGGCGGAGCGGTTGATGTTGACGAGAATCCGCTCGGCCAGCGCATCGACCGCGGGGCCGGCCCAATCGGGCTTGTCGTCGGCACCGGCCGGCGTCTCGCGCCACTGCGGCGCGACCTCGTCGAGCAGCTCGGCCAGATAGACCGGCTCGCCGAAGCTGACCGCGACCTCGCCATAGTGCTGGCGCAGCACCTTGGTTGCGCGCAGCAGGCCGAGCCAGGATTCCTTCTGCTTCGGACGGCCCGACAGCTCGCCGATGTACTCCTTGCCTTCCATCAGCTTCTCGTAGCCGATGTAGACCGGCTGGAACAGCACCGGACGGCGCGACTGCGACAGGAAGCTCGACAGCGTCATCGACAGCATGCCGGCGCGCGGCGCGAGCAGGCGGCCGGTGCGCGAGCGCCCGCCTTCGATGAAATACTCCAGCGGCACACCCCGCGCGAACAGCTGGCCGAGGTACTCGCGGAACACGGTCGAATACAGCACGTTGCCGCGAAACGTGCGGCGCAGGAAGAACGCGCCGCCGCGGCGCAGCAGCGATCCGAGCACCGGCAGATTGAGATTGACGCCGGCCGCGATGTGCGGCACCGACAAGCCGTTGCGGTACAACAGCCACGACAGCAGCAGATAGTCGATGTGGCTGCGGTGACACGGCACGTAGATCACCTCGTGGCCGGGCACGCTCGCGCGCAGCGACTCGAAGTGGTGCATCTTCACGCCGCCGTAGAGCTTGTTCCAGAAGCCGTTCAGCAGGAACGACATCGAACGCACCAGCGGATGCGAGTAGTCGGCCGCGATCTCCATCGCGAAGTCGCGCGCGCGCTTCTCGGCCTTGGCCGGCGACAGGTTTTCCTTGCTGGCCGTCGCCGCGATCGCCTCGCGTACCGGCTCGGCATTGAGCACGGCATTGACGACGGTGCGTCGATGCGAGAGGTCGGGCCCGATGACGGCCGCGCGGATCCGGTGGAAGTGCACGCGCAGCACGCGCGAGAGCTTGCGCACGCTGCGCTCGGATGCCTCGCCGCCGGTCTCGTCGATGAACTGGCGCAGCGATACCGGTGCGGCGAACTGAACGATCGTGTCGCGGCCGTTGAGCAGCAGCGCCAGCAGCCGGCGGAAGCGGCCGACGACGACCCAGTTCTCCGAGAACAGCACGCTGAACCAGCCCGACTGACGGTCCGGCGCGCGGCCGACGAAGATCGACACCGGCACCAGGCGCACGTCGGCATCGGGCGTCTGCGCCACGTGCGCGAACAGGCGTGCCAGCGTTTCCGAGCGCGTCGGATGCTGCGGCCGGCCGAACCAGCGCGGCCGCCGCGACAGGTAGACGATCGACCGGCGCCTGCGGATCGGCAGCGCGTCGGCGGCCGCCTGCGGCGCCGGCAGGCCGGCCGACGCGGCCGCCTCCTCGAGGATCAACGTGTCCGACAGGCCGTAGCGTTCGAGCACGTAGACCGTCGGATGACCGTCCGCGGCGTCGACCAGGGTACGCGGGTCGGACGGCTGCAGACGCAGACGCAGCCAAGGCCGCAGCAGCGCGCACAGCAGCCGCGTCAGCGCGGGCGCCCGACCTGCGGCGGCCGGCCGGGCTCCGGGAGGGGCCGGATCCATCGGAGGGGAGCGGTCGTCGACGCGAATGACCGCGCCGCTCAGCCTTCGCCGGCGGCCACCGCCGGTTCGGCGGCGGCGTCGCGCTCGAGCTTCTCGAGTGCGTTCTTGCCGTACCAGGCGTTGTCGCGCCGGACCATCTCGGCCTCGGCCGTCAGCGGCTTGCCGAGCAGCGTGTAGTCGATCTTGACCTTGGCCTGGTCGCCGTCGTGGGAGACCAGCGTGGTCTTGACCGAATCGAGCGTGTCGTCGATCGAGAAGCCGTACACCGCGACCGTGCGCTTGACCGCCTGGAACACCAGCTGGCCCTTCTGCATCGCGTCCTCGTAGCTCAGCGCGCGCGCCTCGTCGATCGTCGCGAGCTTCATCTGGCGCGCGGTCGCGGTCGCGATCGCGATGACCTGCTTGACCTTGTCCGGATCGGTGAAGCGCGTGTTCTGCATCCAGTCGGCCAGCGCATCGATCGCGGCCAGCGCCTGGTTCTTCTCGGCCTCGCCGAGGTCCTTGCTCTGCTGGATCGTGCTGCGCAGGAAGCCGCGGCCCATGTTGACGTACATCGGCAGCTGCTGCTGGTACTGCGCGTCGAACGCGGTGAGCTGCGGCTCGATTTCGGCATACAGCGTCTGCTCGGCATCCGGCGCGGTCAGCTTGGCCATCATCTCGGCGAACTGCGCGCGCTCTTCGTCGGTCGGCGGATCCTGGTCCTGGCCCCACTCGGCCTTGACCTTCGCGTAGTCGGCCGGCGGCAGCGAATGGGCGATCAGGCCGCCGATGTCGCCGGCCTTGAGCAGCGCCACGGACGTATGGATCGCCGCTTCCGGACCCTCGACGCTCTTGGCGGCAACCGGGCTCGCGACCTCGCCGGACGGCGTTTCCTTGCTGCAAGCGGTCGCCAGAACGAGAGACAGCGCCAGGCCGGCGATGCGCAGGGATTTCGCGAACATGAGGATTCCGATAGTCCGAAGAGAAAGGAGCGGCACTCTATCAGACTTGCCCGATTTACCTGAATGCGCTGGCGCAGCGCGTCACCGCCGGGTGCGATTGCGGCGATCCCGCAGGCTGAGCCCCGCGCAGCCGGCAGACCGGTCGGCCGCGTCACCGGCGCGAGGACGGCTGCGTCATGCCCACAAGCGGGATGTGCCAGCGCCTGCTTACCCAGCCGCGCCACCGCCACCGCCACCGCCACCCCAGGCGACGTCGCCCATAAAAAACCCGGACGGCAGCGGACCGTCCGGGCGAGTCCGGCAGAGCCGGAGAGATCGTTGTTGTTGTAGGCCTGTCTGGTCGGGCGCTGCAGGCGTCGATCTGAAGAGCGGGCGCATCATACGACCTGACTGATCCTGATGCAACACTTTAGGAAACAACTCGCATCTTATTGATTTATTTGTCCTGATAGTCCAGCGCGTCGAGCTTCATACGGCGCCGCTCGGTAGCCGGCAGGCTCCAGGCGTTATTGAACAGCGCCGGCTCCCAGGAGCCGTAGGTCGGGTTCGGCAGGACGAACCAGCGCTCGCCGATCCAGCTCAGATACGGCTCGACCGCCTGACGCCGGCCGGCCGGCGTATTGGCCAGCACGTCGACGAAGTCGCCGATCTGGTCGCCGAACTGCATCAGCACACGGTGCTCGCGCGCGACCAGACGGCGCCGGCAGCCTTTTTCGCTGCCGTTCTGCTCGCAGCCCGGCACGAATGTGCCGAGACCGAGGAAGACGTCTTCGCGCTCGGCGATCGGAAAGCCGAGCTGGCGCAGGTTCGCCAGCGTCACCGTATTGAGGTCGCGCGCGCGATTGGACAGATAGAACACGGTCACGCCGCGCTCCGCCGCGTAGCGCGCAAACTCGAGCGCGCCCGGCACCGCCTGCGCGCGCTGCTCGCGGCACCATTGCGCCCAGGTGAACTCGTCGTAGCTCGCGCCCTCGCGCACCAGGCGCGCCTGGTACGGGCTGTTGTCGAGCATCGTCTCGTCGATGTCGACGATGATCGCGGGCTTGAGCCGCTCGACACGGCCCTCGCGCTCCTCGCGCGGCAGCGCGTCCCAGCCCGGATCGGCCAGCGCGCGCGACAGCTGCTCACGCGCGGCCGCGAACGCCTGCCGCGTCAGCAGCTCGCGCTCGATCGCCGTCTGTGTCCAGACCACGGCATTGAGATTGTCGTCGGGTTGCGGACCGGTCGCTTCGGCGACGACCGGCGCCGGCACGGCAGCGGCAGGCTCGACCGCGACCGGCCGCGTCGCGGCGCAGCCGCCGAGCACGAGCGCGATCAGCGGTACTAGGACGGACAACGGCTTCATCATGACTCCCGGGGATTGGAAACGCGGCGATCCAGCGCATACGATCCGGCCAGTTTATTACGCCCTTGCTAAGCACGGGCTCTTCCCTAGACCGCACGACAGGACTCCGCGTGACCCTCCACGAACCGCTTTCTCCGCGCGTCACGCTCGCCAGTCACGTGCTGGCCGCGCTCGCGCTGCTCGCGATCCTGCATCTGCATCTGCTGCCGGCGCTGCTGGCCGGCCTGCTGGTCTACGTGCTCGTGCACGGCCTGGCGCCGATGCTGCAGAAGCGGCTGCCCGGCGCACGCGCGCACTGGCTGGTCGTGCTGTTCCTCGGCGTGGTCGTGGTCGGCATCCTGACCGTCGCGATCATCGGCCTGATCGCGTTCCTCGGCAGCGAGCGCGGCAATCCGAGCCTGCTGTTCGAGCGGATGATGCCGCTGATCGAAAGCGCCCGATCGCAGCTGCCGCAGATGATCGTCGATCACCTGCCCGACAACATCGAGGACTTCCGCGCATCGGCGATCGACTGGCTGCGCATGCACGCCGCGCAGCTGCAGCTCGTCGGCATCCAGGCCGGGCGCACGTTCGTGCAGTTGCTGATCGGCCTGGTGCTCGGCGCGATCATCGCGCTGCACAGCTTCAGCATCCACCGCTATCAGGGTCCGCTGGCGCGTGCGTTGACGCAGCGCGCCGCCTGGCTGGCGACCGCGTTCCACGACATCGTCTATGCGCAGGTCAAGATCTCGGCCTTGAATACGCTGTTCACCGGCATCTTCCTGCTGCTGATACTGCCGATGTTCGGCGTCAACCTGCCGTTCGCCAAGACGCTGGTCGTGATCACGTTCGTCGTCGGCCTGCTGCCGGTGATCGGCAATCTGATCTCCAACACGGTGATCTTCGTCGTCGGCCTGTCGGTGTCGCTATGGGTCGCCTGCGCCGCGCTCGGCTTCCTGATCGCGATCCACAAGCTCGAGTACTTCCTCAACGCACGCATCGTCGGCTCGCAGATCCGCGCGCGCGCCTGGGAGCTGCTGCTGGCGATGCTGCTGATGGAAGCGGCGTTCGGCCTGGCCGGTCTGGTCGCGGCGCCGATCTACTACGCGCTGCTAAAACGCGAGCTGGAGGCAGCGCATTTGATTTGAGATTCGCTCTGATCAAACGTATCCCAGGTGACCTGAGACGAATCGTACAGCCATCCGGCTGGTGAGTTCTCTACCCTCGACAGGCAAGGAGAACTCATGAAGAAGCGTTTCACCGACGAGCAGATCATCTCGATTCTTCGCGAGGCCGAGGCCGGCGCGATGCCGATCAAGGCCCTGTGCAAGAAGCACAACATCACAGAGCAGACCTTCTTCCGCTGGCGCAACAAGTTTGGCGGTATGGACGTGCCGGACGCTCGGCGGCTGAAGGATCTGGAGTCGGAAAACAGCCGGTTGAAGCGCTTGGTCGCCGAGCAGATGCTGGTGGTCGATGGGATGAAGGAAATCGTCCGAAAAAAATGACGACCCCGACGGCGCGGCGCGAGTCGGTCCAGGTGCTGGTCCGTCGGGGAGTTTCGGAACGCAAGGCGTGCCGGTATTTGGGCCTGAGCCGGCGCATCAGCAGCTATGAGCCGACGCAGCCCGAGAAGGATCGGGCCGTGGCCGAGAAGCTTTTGGCGGCCTCGCCGCAGGTGCCGCGGTTCGGGTATCGACGGATGGCGGCATGGCTGGCGCTTGGCGAGGCTCGTGTGCGTCGGCAGTGGCGCGTGTTGGGTCTGAACATCCCGCGACGCCGGCCACGTCGTCGGCGATCGGGCAGCGACATCCTGCTGCCGGGCGCCGTGCGGCCGAACGCGGTCTGGAGCTACGACTTCGTGCACGACCAGATGGTCGACGGCCGCGCATTGAAGCTGCTGTGCGTGATCGACGAGTACACGCGCGAGTGCTTGGCGATCGAGGTCGGCACGAGCCTGCGGGCGCAGGACGTGATCCTGACGCTGTCGCGGCTGATGCGGCTCTACGGCAAGCCTGCGTTCGTGCGCTCGGACAACGGCGCCGAGTTCACCGCGGCCAAAGTCATGCGCTGGCTGCGCGACGCGGCGATCGGCCCGGCCTTCATCGCACCGGGAAGTCCTTGGCAGAACGGTTTCGTCGAAAGCTTCAACGGCAAACTGCGTGACGCGCTGCTCAATCGCGAATGGTTCCGCGGTCGCACTGAAGCGAAGGTGCTCATCGAGCGCTGGCGGCAGTTCTACAACGAGCAGCGACCGCACAGCGCGCATCGCTACAAGACACCGGCCAGCGTCCGCCAGGCGTGGCAGGAACCCGATACCATTCAACTCGGACTCACCGCCTGATTGGCTACAAGATCCGTACGCAGGTCACCGGTTCCGGGCCATGACGGTCGTGGACAACTTCACCAAGGAGAGCTTGGCCATCGAGGTCGACCAGCAGCTCAAGGGCGAAGATGTCGTGGCGGTAATGGAGCGGCTACGCCACCAGCGTGACCTGCCGCAACGCATCCAGACCGACAACGGCAGCGAGTTCATCTCGATCGTGATGGATCGCTGGACCTACGACCACGGCGTGACCATGGATTACTCGCGTCCCGGCAAGCCGACCGACAACCCGTTCATCGAATCCTTCAACGGCAGCTTCAGGGACGAGTGCCTCAACACCCACTGGTTCCTATCGCTGGACGACGCCCGCCAGAAGATCGAAAACTGGAGGGTCGATTACAATCATTTCCGGACGCACTCATCGACCGGCGATGTCCCGCCCGCCGAGTTCGCCGCCCGATTCACCCCTCAACCCAAGGCCGAATTTTCCAGTTCTGCTCGAGCCTAGTATGGGGAGGAGGTCACTTTGTTGAGTAGCTTTGCTTAGGAAGATTTAGCCATATGAATGACTTCCTCCAAATGCTCAAATCCTGCTTTCCCGCCCATCAGCTCCGCGAGCTCTGAGCAAATCGCGGCAGCCACGCTTGAAAGTTGAATGCTCTCTTCGTAAGAAGCATCTATGACGGTTTGTAGCGCTAGACCGAGTTCGTTGTGATCAACGAACTCGTGAACCTGCACCAGATCTCGTTGCGGCAAAATGTCACCTATGGATGCAAGTAAAGACTCGAATAGCTCATGGTGCCTTTTGAACCGATTATCTTTCATTTGGGGTTTCTTGGCAGGTTTGTCGGAAATCCGGTGATAATATCCCAGCTTCCGTCGACGATGACTCTGATATCTACGCCTTCGCGCGACCCATCGAGGATGGATTTTCCGGATCTTCCAGGTGAAACAATCGAATTCGGATCCGTCGCCACATCGGAGATGTAATGCATTATCTTCTCGTCCGACCAACCACCGGGGAACTCGGTTTTTCCTGGGACATCTCTCCCTGGCCCATGACCGCCGCCTGTCGCGTCGCCTTCCAGGATATGTGTGCGCCGCTCACGCGAGGATAGATCAACGAAATCGTCAGCGACCTCGGCCACTTCGTCTGCACTCTTTGCTGCGGTGCTTCCCATCCTGGCCATTGGCGCTGACACGTAGGGTATCAGCGTGCTGCCTGCTGACATCGCGAAGTCCGTGCCGGTGTCGCCCATGCCAGCCCACGCCACCTCGGTTAGCGCGTCGTCTCCCGTTGCCTTGCCCACGCCGAAGGCGATCGTAGCGCCAAGGAATCTGCCCGCGTCCCATAAGGTAAATCCGGCGTCGATGACCGTGTCTAACGCGATCTGGCCGTTGGGATCACGGTATCGATAAGGACTGTTGTCTGCGTACCAGTAGCGGTTAAAGTTGCCGCCGGTAGAAGGCAGTGCGCCGACTGGGTCGGGACTGATGAATCGACCAAGATCGGGGTCGTACTGGCGTGCACCCATGTAGACCAGGCCATCGATGTCTCGATAATGGCCTGCGAAGTCCATGCCGTTCGCCGGGAAGACAGGCATCAGACCCGAGCTCGGATAGCGCCTACCGAAGGGTTCGAATCGCGGCCCGGGAAGCGCGGCACCGGACGCGTTGGTCCGCATGGCGACGGAGCCGATCTGGTCCTGGTGAACGTACTTGATTTCGACTGTAGAGGTGACGGGCGTGGTGCTTCCCGCATTGCCGCTCTCCGCAACCAGCCGCTCCGCGACGAGCATGTCGCCGAGGTAGATGTAGTAAGTCTTGTTGAGATGCCAAGTCGTAGCGGGCGCGTCGACGCCGGAGACCGAGAACAGCAGGCGACCGCCGGCATCGTAGATGTA
>VFQU01001827.1_pt1 | contig 11374 bp, 9 predicted proteins | sample 3512311 | NCBI WGS metagenome assembly VFQU01 (sample SAMN10412377, study PRJNA504923) | tailings metagenome | isolation source: Relicate 3 Philex TSF3 active mining site | place: Philippines: Tuba, Benguet | collected 2017-08-29 | reverse complement strand
CGCGGAGCGTCTTTACAAATACGCCTATCGCGGGGCGTTCAAGAAACTCCTGGTCGCGGCCCCGCCTGCCGTGCTGGGCGAGATGCGCAAGGAGTATCACAAGGAAGTCTCGGACCGTTTGATGGGCGAAGTGTCGAAGACCCTCACCAACCACACGATCGATGACATCGAGAAGATCCTTCAGGACCCCTGATCGGATCAGACGTGCTGGCCGCCATTGATGTGAATTTCAGCTCCGTTCACATATGACGCCCGCTCTGAACACAGGAAATAGATGATGTCGGCCACTTCGCCTGTGCTGCCAAGGCGGCGTAGCGGAATGGTCTCCACGATCTTCTCCGTTCCCGGCGAAAGGATCGCAGTGTCGATCTCGCCGGGGGCGATTGCGTTCACCCGGATACCGTGCGGACCGAAATCCGCTGCCATTTCGCGCGTCAGCGAGGCAAGGGCCGCCTTCGACGTCGCATAGGCTGTCCCGGCAAAGGGATGCACCCGGCTTCCCACGATCGAGGTGACATTCACCACCGAGCCCTTCGCCGCCGCCAGTTCGCGGAACAATCCGCGCGCCAGCATGATCGGCGCGAAGAAATTCACCTGAAAGACATCGCGCCACACATGCATCGGCGTTTCCACCGAATCCATCCGGCCGCCATCGTCATGCTTGGGCGAAATCGCGGCATTGTTGACGAGCGCGTTGAGGCTTGCACCCTCCGCTTCCAGACGGTGCCTGATTTCGGCGACGGCCTGCCCCACATCCTCAGGGTCTGCGAGATCGACCTTGATGTGATCTTCCGGTCCCGACGGCCATGGGCAGTCGGCTGCAAAAGCCTGTCGCGAACAGGTGATCACCCGCCAGCCTTCCGATGAGAAACGTTTGACGGCGGCGTGGCCGATGCCGCGGCTTGCGCCCGTCAGCACCAGTGTCTTGCGCGGCTGGCTGTCGTTCATCTCATTCTCCAAGGCTGGGCCGCGCGGATGGCGCGGCAGAACCCTATATGTTGTGTGGATGATGTCCAATTGCGATAACGTCCCGGACATCTTGAAGGCGCAACCACGATGACATGGCAAGCCCGTCACAATATCGTTGGGCGGGTTTGCTAACCGATGCATGGACGATGGAGGTCGAAAAGATGACGGCGATGATCGCAGCCGGCGCGTCTGCGCGCCTCTTGCAGGCGGGCGCACCCGTTCTTCTGGGCAAGCTGGGCAATCTCGAAGTTCGCCTTGCGTGCGATGAGGGCGAGGTAGAGGCAGCTTTGCGCTTGCGTTACGAGGTGTTCTACGAAGAGCGCGGTCTTGGCTTGAGACCCGGAACCAGTTGGGATGGTTGCGACCGGGATGGCTACGACGAGATATGCGATCACCTTGTCGTCATCGACAACGCGCTCGATCCGGGCGCCAACATCGTGGGCACCTATCGCCTGCTGCGCTCCGACAGGCTGCCGCAAGGCGCAGGGTTCTACACCGCCACCGAATTCGACCTTGATCCGCTGCTCGACCGCCACCGGCAACTTCGCTTTCTCGAACTTGGGCGCTCCTGCGTGCGGCCGGCCTACCGCTCGAAGCGCACGATCGAACTCCTGTGGCAGGGCGTGTGGGCCTATGTGCGTGCCAACGGCGTTGACGTGATGCTGGGCTGCGCCTCCTTTTGCGGCGTTGTGCCCGCCGCCCATGCGCAATCGCTGTCTTTCCTGCACCAGAATGCGCGGGCCCAGGGCGTGTGGGCCGTCAGCGCCCTTGCGGCACGGCACGTGTCGATGGACCTGATGCCCGAAGAGGCGATCGACGCCCGCAAGGCCATCGCCGGGATGCCGCCGCTGATCAAGGGCTATTTGCGCCTTGGCGGGATGGTGGGCGATGGCTGCGTTGTCGACCGTGATTTCGGTACCACCGACGTGCTGATCGTCCTGCCCGTGGCAGCGATCAACCCGCGCTATGTCGAGTATTACGGCGTCGACGGCACCCGCTTCTCCGACCCGGCGTGATGGCGGCTGGGCGATTGGCAATTCGCCTGCGAGCGGCTAGATGCAACGCAAGCCAGTCGCAACCCGTAGCATCGCATGTCGCTGAAGATTGCCGTCCAGATGGATCACGTCGCCTCGATCGCCATCGCGGGCGACACGACATTCGCGCTCTCGCTCGAAGCGCAAAGGCGCGGCCACAAGCTCTTCCACTACACGCCCGACCGGTTGACGCTCGACGGCGGCAAGGTGATGGCGCGTGTCGAGTCCATGGAACTGCGCGACGAGGCCGGCAACCATTTTACGCTTGGCACGCCAGAGCGCATCGACCTGTCGGAGATGGATGTCGTCCTTCTGCGCCAGGACCCGCCATTCGACATGAATTACATCACGACGACGCATATTCTGGAGCGTATCCACCCGAAGACGCTCGTCGTCAACGATCCGGCCTGGGTGCGCAACAGCCCTGAAAAGATCTTCGTCACCGAGTTCTCGCAGTTCATGCCCGAAACGCTGATCACGCGCGACCCGGCCGAGGTGGCCGCCTTCCGCAAGCGCCATGGTGACATCATCATCAAGCCGCTCTACGGCAATGGCGGCGCGGGCATCTTTCACCTGGCAGAAGCCGACCGCAACCTGTCGTCGCTGCTTGAGATGTTCGCGCAGATGTTCCGCGAACCCTTCATCGTCCAGCGCTACCTCAAGGAAGTTCGCAAGGGCGACAAGCGCATCATCCTGATCGATGGAGAACCTGTCGGCGCCATCAATCGCGTGCCGGCCGAGCATGATTCGCGCTCCAACATGCATGTGGGCGGGCGCGCCGAGCATGCCGAACTTACCGAGCGCGAGCGAGAGATCTGCGCCGCGATCGGCCCTTCGCTGCGCGAACGCGGCTTCATTCTCGTCGGCATCGACGTGATCGGCGATTACATGACCGAGATCAACGTCACCTCGCCGACCGGCGTGCGCGAGGTCAAGCGCTTCGGCGGAGCGGACATCGCGGCGCTTTTCTGGGACGCGGTCGAGGCACGGCGCGGCTGATCTTTTTGGTGAAGCGCCCTGTCGGTTCGCGTTAGGCTGCGGCGTCCTTTGCGCATCAAGCAGAACGAGGAGCCCTGACCATGACCGACACGGCAGCCGAACACGAACTCATCCTGACCCGCCTGATCGACGCCCCGCGCGAAAAGGTCTGGCGGTGCTGGATCGAGCCGGAACTCTTGAAGCAGTGGTTCGTGCCACGCCCCTGGACCGTCTCGGCCGCAGAAGTCGACCTGCGTCCAGGTGGGCGCAGCAACGTCACGATGCGCGACCCTGATGGCAACGAACACCCCAACAACGGCGTCTATCTCGAGATCGTGCCGAACGAGCGGCTGGTCTTCACCGATGCCTATACCGAAGGCTGGGTGCCGCAAAAGCCGTTCTTCACCGGGGTCCTGACCTTCGAGGACGAGGGCGGCAAGACCCGCTATACCGCGAGGGCGCGCCACTGGACGCAGGAGGACAAGGAGGCGCACGAGAAGATGGGCTTCCATGAAGGCTGGGGCCAATGTGCCGACCAGCTCGAGGAGCTTGCCCGTACCCTGTGACGAATGCCCCTGCGTCAGCTTCGGAACATGCGTTCTCTTCGTTCTACCCTCTGCAACCTGCTTTCGACGTCAGGTTGCGCTTGTTCGTGAAATGTTCTTGCGCCCCGAGCCGTGCTGTGCTTGACTTTGCGTCAGGCACAAGCGCGACGCCATGGGCTGGCACGCAAGGGGGCAGCATGGTCTCTCACGTATCGACGATCGCCTTTCAGGGCATTGAGACCGTCCCTGTCGACGTGCAGGTGATGGTTGCGCCCGGCAAGGTGGGGATGCAGATCGTCGGGCTTGGCGACAAGGCGGTGGCCGAAAGCCGCGAGCGTGTACAGGCCGCCCTTCACGCATCCGGGCTGTCGATGCCGGCCAAGAAGGTTACAGTCAATCTCGCGCCGGCCGACCTGCCGAAGGAAGGGAGCCACTACGATCTGCCCATTGCGCTCGGGCTCATGGCCGCGCTCGGCGCGATCCCGGCCGATGCGCTATCGGGTTACGTGGTCATCGGTGAACTGTCGCTTGACGGCACGATCGCTGCTGTCACCGGCGCGCTGCCCGCCGCGATCGGTGCCAATGCGGCGGGCAAGGGGCTGATCTGTCCGCACGACAGCGGGCCGGAAGCGGCCTGGGCCGGCGAGGGGCTCGATATCCTTGCGCCGCGCAGCCTCATCGGGCTTGCCAATCATTTTCGCGGCACGCAGGTGCTGGGTCGTCCAGCCGCAGCCGTTCGGCCTGCCGCGACCGGCCTTGCCGACCTTGCCGACATTCGCGGGCAGGAAAGCGCGCGGCGCGTGCTGGAGGTGGCGGCCGCAGGCGGGCACAACCTTTTGATGATCGGACCGCCCGGCGCTGGAAAGTCGATGCTCGCACAGCGCCTGCCCTCGATCCTCCCGCCGCTCCTGCCGTCGGAGTTGCTGGAAGTCTCCATGATCGCCTCGGTCGCGGGCGAGCTTGCCGATGGAAAGCTCTCCGACAGTCGGCCCTTCCGCGCGCCTCACCATTCGGCCACCATGGCCGCGCTAGTCGGCGGCGGGTTGCGCGCTCGGCCGGGTGAAGCGTCGCTGGCTCATAGAGGCGTCCTTTTTCTCGATGAGTTGCCTGAGTTCACGCCGCAGGTGCTGGATTCGCTGCGCCAGCCGCTTGAAACCGGCGAGTGCGTCATCGCGCGCGCCAACCATCGCATCAGTTACCCGGCCGATTTCCAGCTGGTCGCTGCAATGAACCCATGCCGCTGCGGCAAGGCGGGTGAGCCCGGCTACCGCTGCGCACGAGGACCGCGCTGCCAGAGCGACTACCAGGCGCGCCTGTCGGGGCCCTTCCTTGACCGGATCGACCTGCGCATCGAGGTGCCCGCCGTCTCTGCGGCCGATCTGATCCGGCCGGCAAGCTCCGAGCCAAGCGCCGCTGTCGCCGCGCGCGTGGCTCGGGCGCGTGCCATCCAGCAGGAGCGCTTCCGCGAGCTCGGCTTCCCGCAGGTCACCGAGAATGCGCGCTGTCCGACTGCGCTGCTCGACAAGATTGCGGTACCCGATGCGGCCGGAACGCAGCTTCTGGCTGAGGCAAGCGAGAGGCTTGCACTGTCAGCCCGCGCCTATCACCGTGTTCTCAAGGTGGCGCGCACCTTGGCCGACCTTGAAGGACGCGATGCGGTGGGGCGCATTCACCTTGCCGAAGCGATCTCCTACCGCATGGCCGGAGAGCGCCTCTCGCAGGCCGCCGCCTGATCTTGTCACTGGACCACGTCGGTTTCCGATCGCGATGGCGGCGAGACCGGTTGCTCGGAGCATTTCCAGACGAAGCGGGAATCGGTTCGCCATACTGGAGGGCGTCGGAAAAATGATCTCGAGCGGCGGAGTTATTCAGAAAGGAGCGGAACTGCTCCAGTCGCGATGCATGGAAGGCTTGCCCCGGTCGCCGGTCCACGGCCTGTCGCGCGATGGTCCTGCGCGTTAGTTCACCGCGCCGACGAGCATGTTCTGGTCATCGCGCAGATTGACCCAGCGCCCGGTATGGGTGCTGTCCTGGCGCTTGAGATAGCGATAACCGGTCTTGTACCAGAGCTTGGTCTCATCCGTCAGGTTGTCGAGAATGAAGTCGCCGCGGTCGGTACGCACGGTCAGCACCGCATGTCCCTCGCCATCGGGCTTGCGTACAACGGTAATGAGCAGGTTGCTCAGGGAGATGCCGTGCTGCATCAGTCGCCGGCGCTTCTCGAGGACGTAGTCCTCGCAGTCGCCGACACCTGCGTCTGGATAGGCCCAGACTTCTTCCTTGCCGTAGATTTCCCAGTCGCTGAGCGGCTTCACCTCGCGGTTGACCGCAAGATTGACGGTCTCCACGAGCTTGCGTACGTCGTCAGTCATCACGAGCGGCCCGCGATCGTGAAGCTGGATCGTGCATTCATCCAGATTGACCTGGCAGAAATCGTAGTGGCCGATCGGCTGGGAGGTGAGACCGCCGGTGATCATCGAGGTCACGCCGGACGCTTCCGATGTCGCCGTGGTCGCTGCTGCGAAGAAGAGCCCGCTCAGGACCCATGGCAGGATCGACCCGCCTCGCCTCGTGACCGCCATCGCCCCAATGTCCCCACTCACTGATTCTTTGGATTATTAAAGAAAAGTTAAGTGGGGCAGGCGGCGTTAGTCAATTGACGCGCGCGTGAGCGCTCGTCGCAAGCTCAGCCTTTCCGGTGCTGTGCGATATTTGTCACAGTAGAGCGCTTGGCCGGTGCGGCCTTCGCGGCCTTAACGGCTGGTTCGGCAGATGCCTTCTGGTCGTCGGGACGCTTGCGGTTCGAGGCGATGAAATCGGTTATCCGCGGCACGATCTCCGAGCGGAATCGTGATCCGTTGAAGACACCGTAATGACCCACCTTGGGCTGAACGTAATGTGCGCGCATCGCGTCGGGGATGTTGACGCAAAGGTTCTGCGCGGCCTGCGTCTGGCCGAGGCCCGAAATGTCGTCGTTCTCGCCTTCAACGGTGAAAAGCGCCGTGTGGTGGATTGCGCCGGGGTCGACGCGCTCTCCGCGATGCATCATCGTGCCTTTCGGCAGGTCGTGGCGAATGAACACGGTCTCAACCGTTTGCAGGTAGAACTCGGCCGTCAGGTCCATCACGGCCAGATACTCGTCGTAGAAGTCGCGATGCTTCTCGGCAGGCTCCCCGTCATTCTTGACGAGGTGCATGAAGAAGTCCTTGTGCGCGATGATGTGGCGGTCGAGATTCATGCTCATGAAACCCGAAAGCTGGAGGAAGCCCGGATAGACCTCCCGCATGAAGCCCGGGTTCGGCCACGGCACGGTCATGACGGCGTTGTCGCGGAACCATGAAATGTCGCGCTCTTCGGCGAGCTGGTTGACGGCTGTGGGATTGCGGCGCGTGTCGATCGGCCCGCCCATCAGCGTCATGGAGGCCGGCGCCATCGGGTCGTTGCGTGCTTCCATCACCGACACGGCCGAAAGGACCGGAACGGATGGCTGGCACACGGCCATCACATGGGTGTTGGGTCCAAGGTGGTGCAGCATCTCGATGATGTAGTCGACATAGTCGTCGAGATCGAAGCGACCATCGGCCAGCGGCACCATGCGTGCATCGGTCCAGTCGGTAATGTAGACATCGGCATGTTGAACCATCGCCTCGACCGTGCCGCGCAAGAGCGTCGCATAATGGCCGGACATGGGCGCCACGATCAGGAGCTTGGGATCGGGTGCGCGGCCGGAAGGAAGGTCTCGATCGAAATGCAGGAGCCGGCAGAATGGCTTCTCCCAGACGACTTCCTCGCGCACCGCGACTTCCTGGAAACCGAGCTTGGTGCTGCTGATCCCGAATTCGGGCTTGCCGTAGCGTCTCGTCGTGCGCTCGAAAAGTTCGGCGCCGGCGGCGAACGAGCGTCCGAGTGGGGTTTGCGACAAGGGGTTGACGGGGTTCGTGTAGAAGAGCCTGAACGCGTCGGCTACGGCCCGCATGGGCTGGATGGCCGCGTGGTTCATCTCGTAAAGCTGATAGTACATCCGCTCTCCAGCAAGACGGTCCGCAGGCTGCGCAACTGCGTCTTGTTCATCAGGTGAAGGTAACAGGCTTTCGTTGCAACGCAATACGACCCTAGCCCAAGCTGCTTTACGCGTGGTGAACCGGCCCTGCTGCGCTGCACAATGAACGCGGGATGCTGCTACCAGTTCCCCGCCTTCCACTTGAGCGAACAACCGATCGCGGGGATCTGTTCCGCGGGGCCCTCACCGCTGCGCGAAATCTTGACCATGGCATCGAAAAGCTCGCGCCGGGCATGTGATGGCGCATTTTGAACCGCACCCGCATCCAGCCTGCCACGATACTGAAGCCGCATGTTCGCGTTGAAGCCGAAGAAGTCTGGCGTGCAGAGCGCACCGTATGCTTTCGCGATCTCCTGCGTCTCGTCACGCAGATATGGAAAGGGGATGCGGTGTTCGCGCGAGAAGGCCTGCATGTTCTCAAACGAATCGTCGGGATAGGCGTCGGCATCGTTTGAGTTGATGCCGACGAATCCGATGCCGTGAAGGGCAAGCTCGCGCGCGTCGCGGGTAATCCGGGGCAGCACGGCCTTCACATAAGGGCAGTGATTGCACATGAAGACGACGACCAGACCCCCAGGCCCGACATGGTCGGAAAGCTGGTGCTGGTTGCCGTCCGTGCCCGGCAGGATGGCGTCGACGCCTTTCCAGCCGATTTCGCGCTGAGGTGCGACCGCCGCCATAGGATGATCCTCCGTTCGCACGAACCCTAGCCGTTTCGATAGACCGAAGAAAACCCTTGAACTGCCCTACCACCAAACGCCACCACGGCGCAGCCGGATGCGGGGTCGTCCTTCGGGCTCGCAAAGCCCTTCGGCGCGGGCAGTACGGTCCGTGCCGCCCGGCACCGCCATCGGTTCGCTCGGCATTGCAGACATGGCGTCGAAATCGTCCACGATGCCGTTGCCCCATGGCATGCGGCGCACCTGGGGAACGAAGGAGGCGCGCCGCCGCGGGGCATCCGTGCGGGCGGCAAGCTGCGTCGATGCCCCTTGCGGCCGCAGCGCCGCCAGCCGTTCGAGGCGTTCCTGCGTCGGCGGGTGCGAGCGCAAGATCGATGGCGCGGGCGAGCGGCCGCCGGGCAGGATGAGCGTCTCCCACATGCCGCGGTGGGCGCGCTCGAGCTTGGTCAGGGCCATCGCAAGACCGTCTGGATCGCCGGTCAGAAGCGCCGCGCCGAGATCGGCGTCAAACTCTCGCGTGCGCGAAAGGGCAAGCTGCAACAGCCCGCCGATCGTCGGCGCGACGATGAGGGTCAGCGCCGCAAGCCACGGGATGGGCGCAGCATAGCCGCCGGCCGAGCCCAGAATGTTGAAGAAGAGCGAGAGGATGCCGATCGTGGACATGACGGACGTGTAGCGCGACACCATGTCCGCAAATGCCATCACGCGCAGGTCGTTGTGGGCAATGTGGCTCATCTCATGGGCCAGCACGCCGGCAAGTTCGCGCAGCGTCAGCCGGCGCGCAAGGCCGTCCGTGATCGCGATGGCGGCCTCCTCGCGGCTGCCCACTGCAAATGCGTTCATCATCGCCGAAGGCACGACATATAGCTGCGGCACGCGCTCAAGTCCTGCCCGCCGCGCAAGCTCGTCGACCATCGCAGCCCCTTCGGGAAACGAGGCGCGCGAGACGGGTCGTGCCTTGTACATGGACAGCACCATTTTCGGGCTCACGCGCTGGACGAGGCGGATCGAGATCGCGCCGAAGATTAGCGCGACGATGACGCCGAAAAGTCCGCCGAAGACGTATGCCGTGACAGTAAGAAGTGCGAGCGAGCCGCCGGCGAGGAGCCACGTGTGCACAGTGTTCAGCGCGCGGTGGCGCTCGTGCTCGAAAAGCCGGGATGCGGGAATGCTCATGATATTGATATGGGTGACCGGTCTGCCTGCCACGAGAGCGGCTTCATCAAAATCTTGCGCGCCTCCTGCATGGCAAAAGCTGCTGCTGGCGACTTGCGCGCCAAAACGCCCCTTCTTATATACCCCGCAACCCAGTCGACCCTTGTGCTTGCATGGCCCTGGTCGCTGTTTTCCATGAGAAGGGGCCGTCAATCGGAACGCCTCGCAAAGGGTCCGGACGGCCTGCTAGACGGAGAGAGAAGAAGAAAATGGCCAAAGTTATCGGTATCGACCTCGGAACCACCAACTCCTGCGTCGCCGTCATGGACGGCAAGGATGCAAAGGTGATCGAGAACGCGGAAGGCGCGCGCACGACGCCGTCCATCGTCGCCTTCACCGACAGCGACGAGCGTCTTGTCGGCCAGCCCGCCAAGCGCCAGGCGGTGACGAACCCCGAAAACACGTTCTTCGCGATCAAGCGCCTGATCGGCCGTCGCTACAGCGATCCGGTCACCGACAAGGACAAGAAGCTCGTCCCCTACAAGATCGTCGAGGGCGACAATGGCGATGCATGGGTCGAGGCGCAGGGCAAGAAGTACTCGCCCTCGCAGATTTCGGCCATGACGCTTCAGAAGATGAAGGAAACCGCCGAGAGCTATTTGGGCGAAAAAGTCGAAAAGGCCGTCATCACCGTTCCCGCCTATTTCAACGACGCGCAGCGCCAGGCGACCAAGGATGCCGGCCGCATTGCGGGCCTTGAAGTTCTCCGCATCATCAACGAGCCAACCGCGGCAGCGCTTGCCTATGGCCTCGACAAGAAGGAAGGCAAGACGATTGCCGTCTACGATCTTGGCGGCGGCACGTTCGACATCTCGGTGCTCGAGATCGGCGACGGCGTGTTCGAGGTCAAGTCGACCAATGGCGACACCTTCCTCGGCGGCGAAGACTTCGACATGCGTCTGGTCAACTACCTTGCCGACGAGTTCAAGAAGGAACAGGGCATCGACCTGAAGACCGACAAGCTGGCCCTGCAGCGCCTCAAGGAGGCTGCGGAAAAGGCCAAGATCGAGCTGTCTTCGTCGGCCCAGACCGAAATCAACCTGCCCTTCATCACGGCAGACCAGACCGGCCCGAAGCACCTGACGATGAAGCTGACGCGCGCCAAGTTCGAGCAGCTCGTCGACGATCTGGTCCAGCGCACCATCGGACCGTGCAAGGCGGCGCTGAAGGATGCCGGGCTGAATGCCGGCGAGATCGACGAAGTGGTGCTGGTCGGCGGCATGACCCGCATGCCCAAAATCCAGGAAGTCGTGAAGCAGTTCTTCGGCAAGGAGCCGCACAAGGGCGTCAACCCGGATGAGGTCGTCGCCATGGGCGCAGCCATCCAGGCCGGCGTGCTCCAGGGCGACGTCAAGGACGTGCTGCTTCTCGACGTGACCCCGCTGTCGCTGGGCATCGAGACGCTGGGCGGCGTGTTTACACGCCTGATTGAGCGCAACACCACGATCCCAACCAAGAAGGCACAGACCTTCTCGACGGCCGAGGACAACCAGAACGCGGTCACGATCCGCGTCTTCCAGGGCGAGCGCGAGATGGCGGCCGACAACAAGATGCTTGGCCAGTTCGATCTGGTGGGCATTCCGCCCGCACCGCGCGGCGTGCCGCAGATCGAGGTCGCTTTCGATATCGACGCCAATGGCATCGTGAACGTTTCGGCAAAGGACAAGGGCACCGGCAAGGAGCACCAGATCCGCATCCAGGCTTCGGGCGGCCTGTCCGACGCCGACATCGAGAAGATGGTCAAGGATGCCGAGGCCAATGCCGAGGCGGACAAGAAGCGCCGTGCGCTGGTCGAGGCCCGCAACCAGGCCGAGGCCCTGTTGCATTCCTCGGAGAAGTCGCTTGCCGACTATGGCGACAAGGTGGCCGAAGCCGATCGCACCGCGATCTCCG
>VFQU01001826.1_pt1 | contig 11375 bp, 13 predicted proteins | sample 3512311 | NCBI WGS metagenome assembly VFQU01 (sample SAMN10412377, study PRJNA504923) | tailings metagenome | isolation source: Relicate 3 Philex TSF3 active mining site | place: Philippines: Tuba, Benguet | collected 2017-08-29 | reverse complement strand
GCTGGCGATGGCGGGGAGTCCTCGCCCGTCGAGCTCCACGCGGAGCTCACCGACGAGGCGGATGCGGAGCATCACCGGAAGCCTAGGACACGCCCGCGACGACGCGGACGGCAATGCCCGCCGCCGCCGGGGATCCCGGGGCCGGGCGATGGAGGATGACGGGATCGAACCGACGACCTCCGCCTTGCAAAGGCGGCGCTCTCCCAGCTGAGCTAATCCCCCGCGATCGCGGCCTACGGTAGCATCGCCGCGGCGCGTCCCCGACCGCGAGGCACCCATGGGCACCCACTCCTCCGGTGATCCGTTCGCCCCCCTCTACCGCCTCCTGGACCAGATCCAGAACGCGCACTTCGAGATGGGCCAGATCGTCGAGGAGTACAAGGCGCTCGTCGAGCGCCTCGAGGAGCGCCCGGGGGAGGACGACCTGAAGCTCGCCCGCGTGCTGCCCGGCGCCCGCTACACCGTGGGCACCACCTTCGTCCGCGAGAGCTGGCTGAAGGTCGACGCGGAGATCCGCACCCTGTTCCCCGACGAGGAGGCGCCATGAGCACGGCCGCCATCGACCCGACGGTGCCCCCGAGCGGGACCGGCTGCGCCGACTGCCTCGCCGGCGACGGTCCCGGCTGGTGGTTCCACCTGCGCCGCTGCGCGGCGTGCGGCCACGTCGGGTGCTGCGACTCGTCGCCGAGCGGGCACGCCCGCGCCCATGCCGCCGCGAGCGGCCACCCCGTGGTGCAGAGCTTCGAGCCGGGCGAGGACTGGTTCTGGTCGTTCCCCGACGAGGCCTACGCCTACGGCCCCCGGCTGGCGCCGCCCGAGGCGCACCCGCCCGACCAGCCGGTGCCGGGCCCCGCCGGCGCCGTCCCGCCCGACTGGCAGGCCCGGCTGCGCTGAAACGGGGCCCCCGCGGGGGCCCGCACGGTCAGCGGTAGACGTCCTCCAGCGCGGCGCGGACGTCGGTGTGCGCGAAGGGGTACCCCGCCGCGAGTGCGGCGCGGGGGACGGCGCGCTGCCCGTCGAGGGCGAGGGTGGACATCTCGCCCATCGCCAGGCGCAGCGGAAGGGCCGGGGTCGGCAGGATCGCGGGGCGGCCGAGGGCGGCGGCGATCGCCTTCACCAGGTCGCGCTGGCGGGCCGGGTCGGGCGCGGTCGCGTTGAGGGGGCCGTCGACCTCGGCGTGGTCGAGGGCGAACAGGATCAGCCCGACCTCGTCGTCGATGTGGATCCACGGGACCCACTGGCGTCCCCCGCCGATCGGGCCGCCCGCGAAGAGCTTCACCGGCAGGGCCATCTGCGGCAGGGCGCCGCCGTCGCGGGCCAGGACGATGCCGGTCCGGACCAGCACCACCCGCACGCCGTGGTCGCGGGCGCGCAGCGCCTCGCGCTCCCACGCCACGCAGGTGTCGGCGAGGAAGTCGGACCCGGGCGGCGAGGACTCGTCGACCTCGGCCTCCGTCGGGCCGTAGTAGCCGACCGCGCTCGCGTTGACGAGCACCCGGGGGGCGCCGTCGGCGGAGAGGGCGTCGACGATCATGCGTGTGGGGACGGTGCGGCTCTCGCGGATGACGCGCTTGCGCTCCGCCGTCCAGCGCTTGCCGCCGATCGGCGCGCCCGCCAGGTTGACGACGGCGTCGACGCCGTCGGTCAGCGCCGCGGGCGGCGGGCCCTCGCCCGGGTCCCAGCGCACGTCGGGCACGCCGTCGATGCCGGCCGAACCCGACCGGGACACCGCGATCGCGGTGTCGCCGCGCGCCGCCAGCGCCGCGCACAGCCGCCCGCCGATGAGGCCGGTCGCACCGACCACCGCGACCCTCACGCGGCGCTCACTCGGGCCGGTGCGGGCGGGAGACGATGCGGCGGTCGCCGCGGGCGAGCTCGAGCAGGTCGTCGGCGCCGATCCCGGGCGCCGGGGACGCGCGGCCCATCAGCGTGGTGCCGAACCCCTCGCGCCGCAGCCGCAGGCGCAGGCGCGCCAGCGCGGGTTCGCAGTTGGGTCCGTCGACGTCGGTGAGCACGAGGACAAGGCTACCGGGACCGTCCCGCCACAGGCCGTCGGTGTCGCGCACGGTGCTCCGGACGAGCTCGGCGACGCGGGAGAGCACCGCCTCGTCGGACCCCTCGGGGGCGTCCATCGCGACCAGCGTCAGCGGTCGGCGCGACCGGCGGGCCGTCTCCAGGGCGAGGGCGAGGGACCGCGCGACGCCGTCGGGGTCCGGCGGCCCGATCCCGCCCGGCGTGGGCCCGAACGCGGGCCCCTGGGTGGTGCGGGCGTCGGAGCTGCGCCGACGTGGTCCGGCGATCGCCATGGCTCACCCTACCCCGCGGACGGATCCGACGGGTCGGGGGGCTCGCCGTGGCCGTAGGGCCGCGACGCGGCCGGGTGCCGGGCGAGGATCGCCTCGATCTCCCGTTCCTCGTCGGCGGAGAGGGGCGCCCCGGCGAGCGCGGCGTTCGCCTCGGCCTGCGCTGCGGAGCGGGCGCCGACGATCGCGGCGGTGACCTCGGGGCGGCGGAGCACCCACACGACGGCGAGCTCCGCCACGCCGCCGGGACGGCCCGACTCACGGGCCAGCGCCGTCAGCTCGTCGACGACGGCGAGGCGCTCGGGGAACGCCTCGTCCGCGAAGAACTCGCTCGTCGCGCGCCAGTCGTTCTCGGCGAAGCGCGTCGCGGCGCCCATCTTGCCGGTGAGCAGGCCGTGCCCGAGGGGGCCGTACGCGATGACGCCGACGCCGTTCGCCGCGCACCACGGCAGCTCGCCGTCCTCGATGTCGCGGCGCATCAGGTGGTACCCCGGCTGGTACGAGTCGATGGCGGCCACCGCCCCGGCCGCCTCCAGGTCGGCCAGGTGGTAGTTCGACACGCCGATCGCGCGGATCTTGCCCTCGGCGCGCAGGTCGACGAGCGCGCCGATGGTCTCCTCCGCGGGGACGCCGCCGACCGGCCAGTGCACCTGGTAGAGGTCGACGGCCTCCATGCCGAGGGCGGTGAGGCTCCGCTCGAGCGACATCCGCAGGTACTCGGCGGAGGCCTCCCGCCAGATGCGCAGGCCGGCGTCGCCGACCTCCCACGCGACCCCGCCCTTCGTGGCGACGACGACGTCGTCGCCACGGTCCCGGACGACCTTCCCGACGATCCGCTCGGCGCGCCCCTGGCCGTAGATGTCGGCGGTGTCGATCCAGTTGATCCCCGCGTCGAGGGCGGCGTGGCAGGCCGCCTCGGAGTCGGCGTCCTCGGCCCCGCCCCAGCGCCCTCCGAAGACCCAGGTGCCGAGCCCGATCACCGACAGCTCGAGGTCGGTCCCGCCCAGTCGCCGCCGCTCCATGCCCACTCCCTCGTCGCGCCCCCGCCGGGAGGAATGCCCTAGGACGCCGCGGGGGCCTTCGGCGTCACGGCCACCAGCAGTCCGCCGTCGTCGTCGTAGGCGGGGAAGAAGTCCGCCACCGCCGGGATGTCGTCGGGCGACCCGTTGAACCGGTAGGTGCAGGGCACGCCCAGCACGCGCACGCCCCACTCCAGGCTGCGCGCCGCCGGGTCGCCGTCGGGGAAGCCCGACAGGCCCAACCGCTCCGCGAACTCGTGCCCCAGCAGCTCGCCCTCGTCGTAGCCGGTGACGGCGAACGCGGCGTGCCCCGCGACCAGGATGCGGCGGTCGCGGTCGCACACGATCAGCGCCGTCTTCGGGCTCGCGTAGTAGTCCTCGAGCAGCTCGAACGCGAAGCCGAAGCCGCACCGCGAGCAGCCGCGCGGCTGGTGGCGCACGTTCCGCTCGCTGCCGCTCTCGCGGTAGGCGCACCGGGGGCACAGGAACACGGGCATCCGCCAATCGTAGCGGGGGGCCCGACCCGCGCGACGGCGCCGGCCCGCCCCGGTCAAGACGGCCCCCGGCGATGCCGACACAAGGGCTGCACGAAACGATCCGACGGAATGGATTCGAGTGATCTCGGGCAGGACCAGCCCGAGGGGCCGGCACGGACGCCGCGTTGTCAGGGCCCTCGTCGCAACCGCAGTCGCCGCCGTCGCCGCGGTCGCGGCCCCGAGCGCCCTCGCGGGCACCACGCCGGGCCTCGACGCCCGCCTCGCGGACGCCGGCGCCGGCGACCGCATCGCCGTCGTCGCGACCCTCGGCCCCCAGGTCGACGGCGGAGCCTACGAGGGCCGTCCCGAGGTGCTGCTGCGCGCGCTGCGGCGCACCGCCGCCCGCACCCAGGCCGACGTCGCCGACGCCGTGGACGGTCCCGTCCGCTCGTTCTGGCTCGTCAACGCGATCGCGTTCCACGGCACCCCCGGGGAGATCGCCGCCGTCGCGGCCGACCCCGCCGTGGACGTCGTGGACGTCGACGCCCCCGTCCGCATCGCCGACGCCGCGGCCACCGCCGCCACGCCGTTCCCCGACGCCGGCAGCGGCGACTGGGGTCTCGCGGCGACGCGCGTCCCGGCGGCCTGGGCGGCGTTCGGCGTGCGCGGCGGCGGGGTGCGCGTCGGCACGATCGACACCGGCGTCGACCCCGCGGCGCGCGCCCTGGCGGGCAAGGTCGTCGCGTGGCGCGACTTCGTCGGCGGCGGGGCGACGCCGTACGACGACAACGGGCACGGCACCCACACCGCCGGCACGATCGCCGGCGGCGCGGAGGGCGGCGCCCCGATCGGCGTGGCACCCGAGGCGCGCCTCGTCGTGGCGCGCGCCATGGGCGCCGACGGCGTCGGGGCCGGCAGCGCCCTGCTCGCCGCGGCCCAGTGGATGACCGACCCCGACGGCGACCCGGCCACGGCCGACCAGCCCGCCGTGGTCAACAACTCGTGGGCGGCGACCGACCCGAACGACACCTGGTTCCGCCCGATGATCCGCCGGTGGCTGGAGCTCGGCATCGTGCCGGTCTTCGCCGCGGGCAACACGGGCCCCGGGGCCGGCACGATCGGCAGCCCCGCCGGCTACCCCGAGGCGCTCGCCGTCGGGGCGCTCGACCAGTCCGACGCCGTCCCCTCCTTCTCGGGCCGCGGCCCCATCACGTGGGACGACCGCGACGGCCTCGGCCCGGCGCGCGGCACCCTGCTGCCGAAGCCCGACGTCGCCGCGCCCGGCGTGGGGATCACGTCGAGCGTCGGCTCCGGCTACCTCGCGTACTCGGGCACGTCGATGGCCGCCCCCCACGTCGCCGGGCTCGCCGCCCTCGTGCGCCAGGCCGCCCCGACCCTCACGCCGCAGGCCGTGGCCGACGCGATCCGCGCGGGCGCCGTCGACGTCGGCGCCCCCGGCGTCGACCCCGCCAGCGGCGCCGGCCGCATCGACGCCGTCCGCACCATCGAGTCGGTCCTCGGACCGGCCCCCGACACGACCTGGACCCGCACCCCGGCGGCGACGACCAACGCCCGCGTCCTCGAGTACGCCGTCGCGCTGACCGGCGGCGTCGCCGTGCGCACCCGCGTCGACGGCGGGGCGTGGTCGGAGCCCTCGCCGCAGACGACGATCGCCCTCACGCTCCCCGAGGGCCGTCACGTCGTCGAGGCCCAGGCGATCGACGCGGCCGGCGTCGCCGACCGCTCCCCCGCCCGGCACACCGTCCTCGTCGACCGCACCCGCCCCCGGCCGGTCATCACCATCACCGGCCACGGCACGGCCGCGACCTTCCGCGCCCGCGTCGCCGACGCGCGCGCCGGCACGCTGCGCTGGAGCTTCGGCGACGGCGAGACCGCCCGCGGTCCGCGGGTCACCCGGCGCTTCGGCGAGGCCCGCGCCCGCCGGATCGTGCTGAGCGTCCGCGACGCCGCGGGCAACGAGGGCTTCGCCGTCCGCGCCTACCGTCCGCGCGCCGCGACGGCGGTCCGGTCCCTGCGGGTCACCCCCACCGCGTCGCGCCGCGGCGGCAGCGTCCGCGTCTCGGGACGCCTGGTGCGCCCCGCCCGCCTCCAGGCGACCCTGCGTCCCGTGCGGACGCCCGCGGCGGCCGCCGCGATCCGCGGCCTCGCCGCCTCGTTCACGCCCGCCCGCATCGGCGCGCCCGTGCGACGCGCGTCGCGGCCCGCGTCCGGCGGGGGCTTCCGCATCACCGTGTCCGCCCGCGGCCTGCGGCCCGGCGCCTACGTCCTCGAGCTGCGCGCCCCCGAGCGGGGCACCGACCTCGGAGCCCTACGACTGACCCGGCGCGTACAGGTCGAATAGGTAGGTACGCCGGGCCCGCGGATGCGTATGGTCCCGCTTCGTGTCCTGGTTCGAAGCGATCGTCCTCGGCATCACGCAGGGGCTCACCGAGTTCCTGCCGATCTCGAGCACGGGCCATCTGCGCATCGTCCCCGCCTTCGCCGGCTGGGAGGACCCCGGGGCGTTGTTCACCGCCGTCATCCAGCTCGGCACGATGCTGGCGGTGGTCATCTACTTCTGGCGCGACCTCATCCGGATCACCGGGGTCTGGCTGCGGAGCCTGCGCCGGCCGGAGCTCCGCGGCGAGCTCGACGCCCGGATGGGCTGGTACATCATCCTCGCGACGATCCCGATCGGGGTCTTCGGGCTGGCGTTCAACGACCAGATCGAGAACGGCGCCCGCAACCTGTACCTGATCGGCGTCGTGCTGATCGTCCTCGGCCTGATCCTGATGGTCGCCGAGAAGGTCGGCCGCAAGACGCGCGGCCTCGAGGAGGTCACGCGCACCGACGCGATCTGGGTCGGCCTGGCGCAGGCGATGGCCCTCGTGCCGGGGACCTCGCGGTCGGGCGCGACGATCACGGCCGGCCTGTTCCTCGGCATGGAGCGCGAGGCCGCGGCGCGGTTCTCGTTCCTGCTGTCGATCCCCGCGATCGTGCTGAGCGGCCTCTACGGGCTGACGGAGCTGATCTCGGGTGAGGACGACGTGGCGTTCGGCGCGCTCGCCATCGCGACCATCGCCGCGTTCGTCGTCGGCTACGTGTCGATCGCGTTCCTGCTCCGCTACCTCGCGCGCCACTCCACGTACATCTTCGTGGTCTACCGCGTGGTGCTCGGCGCCGTCGTCCTGATCCTCACGGCGACGGGGACGATCAGCTAGGCCGCGCCGCCGTCCGTGGGCGCGGGCGGGGCGTCGACGACGTCGAACTCCCCCGACAGGTCCACCAGCTCGAGCACCCGGGTCACCGCGACCGAGGGGCGGGCGATGGCGAAGGGACGGCCGGCGTCGATGCACGACTGGCGCGCCTCGAGCAGGGACCGCAGGCCCGACGAGTCCATGAACTGGACGCCGCCGAGGTCGAGGACCACCGGGGTGGAGCCCTCACCGGGCATCGCCTGGAGCAGCCGCGGGGCGCCCACGAGGTCGAGCTCGCCGTTCGCCACGACGACGACGGAGTCGTCGGCCTCGTGGGACGAGGCGCGGAACGTGGCTATCGATTCGTCGTGCACGGATCTGAGGGTATCAGCACGGGTCCGGGGCGACGGGTGTTTCGCGGTGCCACCATCGGGCACCATGTGTCCGGCGACGCCCGTCCAGCGTCCTGTCCACGAGGTCCGTCGATGCCCCCCGCCCGAACATTGAGCGCCTCCGAGCGCGAACGAATGATCGTGGAGCACCTGCCCCTCGTGAGGGGTCTGGCGCGGCGCTACGCCGACCGCGGAGAGCCCCTCGACGACCTCGTCCAGGTCGGGACGATCGGGCTCATCAAGGCGATCGACCGGTTCGAGCCGGAGCGCGGCTTCAAGCTCGCCAGCTTCGCGACCCCCACCATCCTCGGGGAGATCCGCCGCCACTTCCGCGACCGCTCCTGGACCGTCCGCGTGCCGCGCGGCATCCAGGAGGCCCGGGCCCAGATCTCCCACGCGGTCTCCGAGCTGTCCGCCGAGAACGGCCGCAGCCCGTCGGTCCGCGAGATCGCCGAGTCGACGGGCCTGAGCATGGAGGACGTCCTCGACGCCCTCGCCGCGGGCAGCGCCCAGCGCCCCGCCCCGCTCGCCTCCCCCGGCGGCGCGGACGGCGACGACGAGGTCGGGATCTCCGTCGGCATCGAGGACGCCGGCTACGCCCAGGCCGAGGCGCGCGCCACGCTCGACTCCGGCCTCTCCGCCCTCCCCGCGCGGGAGCGGGTCATCCTGCACCTCCGGTTCGAGGAGGGGATGACGCAGTCGCAGATCGCGGAGCGCATCGGCGTGTCGCAGATGCACGTGTCGCGCCTCATCCGCCGGGCCCTCGAGGCCCTGCGCGAATCCGCCGGCGACGTGGACCCGGACGCGGCCGTGGGGGCGGAGCCGTGGTGAGCACGCGCGACGTTTCGCCCCCCGAAGGTGGGGGAACGGCCCGGTCAGTACTCGCCGGGCGGCGGGGTACGGGGTCCGACCGGCGGGAGATAGAGTGCGCAGCCAGGATGCCAGGAACGTCCACGCCCAGCGCCGGGGAGCGCTCACGCTCGTGAGCGACGAACTCGCCGACGTCGAGCTGGTCCTCCCGGCCGAGCCCGAGAGCGTGGCGCTCGCGCGCCAGATGGTGCGCGGCGTGCTCGACTCCCTCGGATGGGGCGAGGAGAGCCGCACCGACATCTCCATCGCGGTCACCGAGGCCTGCACCAACTCCGTCCTCCACGCCTACCCCGACGGGGACGGTGGCGAGTACGAGGTCCACGCCTGGGTCGAGCCCGAGAAGCTCGTCGTCGCCGTGCGCGACCGCGGCCGGGGCATCACGCCCCGCGTGCCCTCCCCCGCCGCGGGCCTCGGCCTGGGCGTCCCGCTCATGCTGGCCATCGGGGACGACGTCTCCTTCCACACGGAGGACGGCGTGACCGAGGTCCGCATGACCTTCTCCCGCTCCTCGCGTCAGGCGGGGTCGTGAACGGCAGCACCCTGGTCGAGGGCGCGCGCGCCGGCCGCCTGCGGGTGCGCCGCGCGTCCCTCGGCGAGCCGGTGCTGGAGCGCGTCGTCGCGGCACTCGCGGCGCGCGCCGACCTGCCCATCGACCGCCTCGCCGACGCCCAGCTCGTCGCCTCCGCGCTCGCGGTGGGCGCCTCGCTGCACTCGCCCGACGGCGACCTCTGCGTGGGCCTCGACGTCGACGGCGGCAGCCTCGGCCTCGTGGTCGGGCCGCTCAACCGCGGCGCCGGCGCCCGCGTCATCTCCGACAGCCGGCTCCCCGGCGTCGGCGTCGTGCTGGAGCGTCTCGTCGATGACTGGAGCGTCGAGAGCGACGACCCGGCCGGCGACACGCTGCTCCTGACGATCGGGGCCGGCGGCACCACCACCTCCTGAGGGGGACCGCATGAGACGGCGCACGCTCGTCGGCATCGGGCTCGCGGCGGCACTCGTCGCCCTCCCCGACCGGCGCCGGGCCCGTGACGGCGCGGACCCCGGCACGGGGGACGCGGCCGCACCGGCCCCACGCAGCGCCCCGATCGCGCCCCACGTGGCCGCCGACCTGGGCGGCGCGCCGGCGCAGGCCGCGTCGACCCCGGCGTGGCGGACCGCGATCGACGTCGTGGTCACGGCCGTGAAGACGGGCCTCGCCCGCAACATGACCGACGTCGCCGCGTCCCTCGCCTACTACGGGTTCCTCGCGATCCCCGCCACCCTTCTCGTCGCCGTCGGCGCGTTCGGCGTCTTCGCCGGGCCCGACACCATCGCGAGCCTGCTCGACCGGATGGAGGGCGTCGTGCCCGACGAGGCGCTGACCCTCATCGGCGACTCCCTCACCCGGGTCACCGAGAGCGCCGGCGGGGGCCTCGGCCTGGCCCTCGTCGGCCTCGTGCTCGCCGTCTGGACGGCGAGCGGGGCCATGTCCGCGCTGATGCGCGGCATGAACGCCGTCCACGGGCGGAAGGAGGACCGGCCGTTCGCGCGGCAGCGCCTCACCGCCGTCGCCCTCCTCGGCTGGGTGCTGCTCGCCGTGATCGTCTCGTTCGGCCTGCTGGTGCTCGGCGCGCCCCTGTCGCAGGCGGTCGGCGAGGCCTTCGACGCCGAGACCCTCGTCGGCTGGCTCTGGTGGGTCGCCCAGTGGCCGATCCTCGGCGCCGCCCTCCTCGTGGCGCTCGCGGGGATCCTGCGCTCCGGCCCGGCGGGGAGCCCCGGAAGCCCCCGCGCGGTGCTGGCGGGCGCGGCGGTCGCCGTGCTGATCTTCGTCGTCGCGTCCGGCCTGTTCGGCGTCTACGTCTCGCGCTTCGGGTCGTACGGCGCGGCGTGGGGGTCGCTGTCGGCCGTGATCGTGATGCTCACCTGGCTGTGGCTCACGAGCCTCGCGATCCTGATCGGGTCGGAGGTCGAGGTCGAGGTGGACCGCCGCACCCGGGAGGGCGCGTCCGGGCGCTGACCACCCGGACGCGCCGCCGGACGGTCAGTCGGTGAGGACCGCGCCCTCCTGCCCCTCCACGGCCTCGAGGAAGCGCTCGTAGCTCGGCTTGCGCGAGAGGTCCTCGCGCAGCAGGCCGGCGGGCCAGTTCACGTTGTCCTGGAGGTTGAACCAGACCACCGCCTTGATGCGGCCCGACTTCAGCTGCGGCAGGTCGTAGATCTCCTCGAGGTACTGCGCCTGCTCCTCCTCGGTGACGCTGCTCGCCCGGAAGGCGGTGTCGGCCGTCGTGTACCCCGCCTCGGTGATGTAGAGCGGCAGGCCCGGCCGGAACGCGTCGATCTCGTCGAGGAAGCGGCCGAGGCTGCTCCAGCTCGGGACGACCTCCGTCGGCTCGTTCGGCGCCGCCGACGGGTAGACGTGCTGGGAGTACGCGTCGAGCGGGATGTCGCGCTCGACGAGCCCGCGGGCCCACTCGACGGCCCCGACGCCGGTCGGGCTGGTGCTGCTCCGCGGCCCGCCGACGCCCGCGATCACGATCGCGTCGGGGTTGGCCGCCTTGATCGGCTCGTAGGCGGCCGTCGCCATCGCGGCGTAGTTGTCGAGCGACACCCGCACGCCGTCCTCCACCTGCGGCTTCAGGAAGCCCCCGAGGTTCGGCTCGTTCCAGATCTCGAAGCGGCGCACCTCCGGCAGCGGGTCGCCGCCGGGCGAGGTCGTGTTCCCCGAGTACCGGGTCGCGAGGGCCGACATGAAGTCGGCGTAGTCCTCCGGGTCGGGGGCGAGCGTGTTCGCCACGATCCCCGGCTCGACGAGGCCCCCGGAGGCCCACGGCGGCGTGTTGTAGGCGGAGACGATCGGCGTGATGCCGCGCTCGGCGAGGCCCAGCATGATCAGGTCGGCGCGCCCCCAGTCGTACGCGGGGTCCGCCGGGTCGCGGGGGTCGTCGGGCCGCGAGGGGGCGATCTCCGCCCAGTGCAGGTCGACGCGGGTGGTGGTGACGCCGGTGTCGGCGATCATGTCGAGGCGCCCGGGGATCGTCTCGATCGGGTCGACCGGCAGGTGGTCGTCCTGCACCGCGACGATCGCGCCCGGCGCGTCCGTGCCGTCCTCGCCGGAGAGCATCACGGCCCCCACCACGGC
>VFQU01001824.1_pt1 | contig 11378 bp, 10 predicted proteins | sample 3512311 | NCBI WGS metagenome assembly VFQU01 (sample SAMN10412377, study PRJNA504923) | tailings metagenome | isolation source: Relicate 3 Philex TSF3 active mining site | place: Philippines: Tuba, Benguet | collected 2017-08-29 | reverse complement strand
GCGAGTTTTCAGTGCTTAAGGCAAAATACCAAGTTGAGGCGCATCCGGATACTTCTATTTCTAGTCCGCTCTATACCATTCTCAAGAAGTTGGACGCAGAAGAGGCGCTAGTCAATCGGGAATGCAAATGGCTAAGCAAGCAAAATCTGAACACGCTCGTCACTCTTGCACAGCATCATAAAGATAAAATTCTTTTTGCATCACTGAAATCGAAGTATCAAGCAACTCAGTGCGAGAGTTCAGAGCCTACTAATCCTTTGTTCCTGATTTTGAAACGTCTTGAGGCACTCAATTCAGAAACCTCTATGCGGAACTGGGATTCCCAAGTTATTGCAGGAGACATTCAATGGCTATCAGATCAAGGATTGGCTGGAACAGCACAGATACTGATACAGACGCATTTCAGGATGTTAAAAACAAAATATCGAATTTTCGGAGCATTAGCGATCGAGCCATTCTACGAAATCATGCTCAGATTGGAGCGAGGAGAACGACTTGACCCAAAACAAGTTGTGCAACTTATTGAAGAAGGTCGTCTTTCTCGAACTGGCAACATTGCGATCGCTCACTATCGATTAGAAGCTATTTTCTATGAGAAAGAATACCGACGTACTGGAAATCGATGGAATCTAGCAAGTGCAAGTAGTAATTGGCGCAAAGCAGGTAAACCTGAAAAAGCGTTACAGGTGACAGAGACTCTGAATTGGGACAAAGTAAAAGAACTAGACTTGAAAGCAGCTTTGCTCGTTACAAGAGGAGCAGCTTTCCGCGATTTGGAACAGCTAGATGAGGCAGAACAGTGTGCAACAAAAGCTATGGAATACCAACCGGAGAGTCATCAGCCTTTCACCTTAATGGGCGCTTTGTCCTACGATCGAGGTAACTATACTCAGGGCGATGATTGGTTTGAAATGGCAGTAGAGCGTGGAGCGACTGATACAGACAATGAAATTGAAAAAATTGTCAGGATGACGAAACAGAAGGAAAAACGCCGAGAAGTTGTCGAGTATCTTCTCAATAAAGATCCAGACCGCTACAAATGGGCGAAGGTCTATCTTAAACCAGAGTCACTTTAGGAGCGACGAGCACGAAGGTACGTTATACATTCAGAGATTTGACAGGCTTAGATGTTGCTAACTGAACATATTCTTTAGATGCTTAAAAAAGCTGGTAGTCTCCTATGAGTGGAGCTACCAGCTTCATTTCTCAATCAACTAGAGAACTTACTTCGACTCGGCGAAGTCAGCATCGATGACATCATCGCCACCCGAGGTCGAACCACCGCCACCAGCACTTGCACCTGGATCAGCGCCAGGTGCTTCGCCGCCTGCTTGCTGATAGAGGTTTTGGCTAATGCCGTATAAGGACTGTTGCAGGTCGGTCTGGAGAGACTTGATTCTATCGAAGTTTTCAGCAGCGATGCCCTAGTAAGAATTTTCTGAAGGCTTGCCTGATTCGTAGAAATCATAAATGTTCTTCAATCAGTCTCCACTTTCAAGCTTTTCCAAATCAGCTAAATCCTGTAACCGTCCTGATGCTTTCTTATTCCGCTTCAGATTCTCCAAGTCGATAAAATTGACCATGACTCCATCAACTTCGATTTCAGACCTTGTACGAAAACAAGTCGCAAAATCCACACCATCTGGCGTTGTAATCATATCAATCCGATTGGGTGGATATCCGAGTTGAATCACTTGATCCGAAGTTAGAAAATCTTCAACGGTTAAATTCAGGGAACCAAAACCGAACTGTTGCAATGCCTGCATGATATTAGTTGCATTCTCCTGGGTCATCTCAATCCAGACATCCAAATCCTTTGTGTAGCGAGGATGCCCGTAAATTGCAACTGCATAGCCGCCCACAACTAGATATCGAACCTGATTATCGTTTAATGATTGTATAAACTCTCTGAAGTCTTGGTTCAGCATCACCGTATTTCCAGAGATGGTACTCTCGACGAATCTCTTCTAATGCATTGATTCTCGCCTGAAAAGATTGAGTTTGCCAATAAGCAATATCTTGGTTTGGCGCTCTCATGCTTGTCTTTACAACTGGCATTGATCGACGAGGAGAATCTTGCATAAGCTTATGTCAATGTTATCTGCATTATACAAGAGGTCTAGCTCAAGCTATAAAAAAGCTGGTAGCTCCAGCAAAGGGAACTACCAGCCTCATTTCTCAATCAACTAGAGAACTTACTTCGACTCGGTGAAGTCAGCATCGATTACATCATCGCCACCAGGGGTCGAACCACCGCCAGCACTTGCACCTGGATCAGCGCCAGGAGCTTCGCCGCCTGCTTGCTGATAGAGGTTTTGGCTAATGCCGTACAAGGACTGTTGCAGGTCGGTCTGGAGAGACTTAATTCTGTCGAAGTCTTCAGCAGCGATGCCCTAGTAAGAATTTTCTGAAGGCTTGCCTGATTCGTAGAAATCATAAATGTTCTTCAATCAGTCTCCACTTTCAAGCTTTTCCAAATCAGCTAAATCCTGTAACCGTCCTGATGCTTTCTTATTCCGCTTCAGATTCTCCAAGTCGATAAAATTGACCATGACTCCATCAACTTCGATTTCAGACCTTGTACGAAAACAAGTCGCAAAATCCACACCATCTGGCGTTGTAATCATATCAATCCGATTGGGTGGATATCCGAGTTGAATCACTTGATCCGAAGTTAGAAAATCTTCAACGGTTAAATTCAGGGAACCAAAACCGAACTGTTGCAATGCCTGCATGATATTAGTTGCATTCTCCTGGGTCATCTCAATCCAGACATCCAAATCCTTTGTGTAGCGAGGATGCCCGTAAATTGCAACTGCATAGCCGCCCACAACTAGATATCGAACCTGATTATCGTTTAATGATTGTATAAACTCTCTGAAGTCTTGGTTCAGCATCACCGTATTTCCAGAGATGGTACTCTCGACGAATCTCTTCTAATGCATTGATTCTCGCCTGAAAAGATTGAGTTTGCCAATAAGCAATATCTTGGTTTGGCGCTCTCATGCTTGTCTTTACAACTGGCATTGATCGACGAGGAGAATCTTGCATAAGCTTATGTCAATGTTATCTGCATTATACAAGAGGTCTAGCTCAAGCTATAAAAAAGCTGGTAGCTCCAGCAAAGGGAACTACCAGCCTCATTTCTCAATCAACTAGAGAACTTACTTCGACTCGGTGAAGTCAGCATCGATTACATCATCGCCACCAGGGGTCGAACCACCGCCAGCACTTGCACCTGGATCAGCGCCAGGAGCTTCGCCGCCTGCTTGCTGATAGAGGTTTTGGCTAATGCCGTACAAGGACTGTTGCAGGTCGGTCTGGAGAGACTTAATTCTGTCGAAGTCTTCAGCAGCGATCGCATCTCTGAGATCCTTGACCAATCCTTCAACTTTAGTCTTATCATCGGCAGGGACTTTATCGCCTAGCTCGCTGATTTGCTTCTCAGCTTGGTATGCCAAAGAATCAGCTTGGTTCTTGAGATCAATCCGCTCACGACGTTCTTTATCGGTCGAAGCATTTTGCTCAGCATCGCGTACCATCCGTTCAACATCATCTTTCGGTAAGGTTGAAGCTCCGGTAATGCTGATCGATTGTTCTTTACCTGTGCCCTTATCTTTCGCAGAGACAGTCAAGATACCGTTCGCATCAATGTCGAAGGTGACTTCGATTTGAGGAACGCCACGGGGAGCGGGAGGAATTCCATCCAGACGGAAGGTTCCAAGGCTCTTGTTGTCGTTCGACATTTCGCGCTCACCTTGCAGCACATGGATTTCTACATTGCTTTGTCCATCGACTGCGGTTGAGAATACTTCCGATTTCTTGGTCGGAATCGTGGTGTTGCGAGGAATGATTTTGGTCATCACACCGCCCAAGGTTTCAACACCCAAGGACAACGGCGATACGTCGAGCAAGAGAATGTCTTTAACTTCACCTGCCAAGACACCTGCTTGAATTGCTGCGCCAATTGCAACCACTTCATCTGGGTTCACGGTTTGGTTCGGATCTTTGCCCAAGACGCGTTTTACAACTTCCTGGACTGCGGGAATCCGGGTCGAACCTCCGACGAGAACGACTTCATCGATCTTGCTCTTGTCGAGCTTCGAGTCGCGGAGTGCAGTTTCAACCGGGATGCGGCAGCGATCGATGAGATCCGCACACAATTCCTCAAACTTCGCACGAGTCAACGTGGTATCGAGGTGCTTCGGCCCATCTTGAGTTGCAGTGATAAACGGGAGGTTAATATCCGCTTGAGTCACGCTCGACAGTTCGATTTTTGCTTTCTCAGCCGCTTCAGTCAAACGCTGAAGTGCTTGCTTATCTTTGCGGAGGTCAATGCCTTCTGCACGGGCAAAACCATCAGCTAAGAAATCTACGATCTTTTTATCGAAGTCGTCTCCACCTAAGTGAGTGTCTCCAGAAGTTGCGAGTACTTCAAATACACCGTCGCCCACTTCGAGGATCGATACGTCAAACGTACCACCACCTAAGTCAAACACGAGGATTGTTTCGTTGCTCTTCTTGTCAAGACCGTATGCGAGAGATGCAGCAGTCGGCTCGTTAATAATTCGGAGCACTTCTAGACCTGCAATTTTCCCTGCGTCTTTGGTTGCCTGTCGCTGAGAGTCGTTAAAGTAAGCGGGAACTGTGATCACCGCTTGGGTCACATCTTCGCCGAGGTACTTACTTGCGTCTTCTTTCAGCTTCCGGAGGACTTGAGCAGAGATTTCTTCCGGTGCAAATTGCTTGCCTTGGGCGGTGCAATCGAGTTTAACGTTTCCGCCAACGTTCAGGACTTTATAAGCAACTTCTGTTGCTTCATGGGTCACTTCGTCAAATCTGCGACCGATAAACCGTTTGACCGAGTAGAACGTATTCTCTGGGTTCATGACGGCTTGGCGCTTGGCAATTTGACCAACTAAGCGATCGCCATTTTTTGCGTAACCGACGACTGAGGGGGTCGTGCGAAATCCTTCCGCGTTTGCGATTACAGTGGGTTTACCACCTTCCATCACAGCGACACACGAGTTTGTCGTTCCTAAGTCAATTCCAACAACTTTTGCCATATGGGTGCTTCGGCTCCATCACTTAATCAATGCGGTTCGGGGTAGGGGACTGGCGCAAGTGCCAGAATTTATATCGGGGCGGCGGGACTCAAACGGGTAATTTTCAGTTCAGTGCCACCAAAGCATTCCATCCCCTACCTAATATACTGTTCGGGTTCTGGCGTTCCATGAAGGGGTATTTACCGTACCTACCGAACCATTTCGGGGACGGTTGAGGGGGAGTAGGGAGTGGGGGGTGGGGAGATGGGGAGAATCAAAATTGCGCTTCTTGCTCCCTATCTCCCTGTCTCCCAAGCCCACCTTTAGGAGTTCCAAACGTCTGCCGTTTCTTCAGCTTGCGCTTCTGATTCGACGAGATTGAGTTTGACGATCGTGGGTTTCACGGCTTGTAGACGAGGTAGGGTGAGGGTCAAGATACCGTCTTTCAATTCAGCCTTGGCTTGATCGTTTTGCACAGCAGCAGGGAGCGAAATCACGCGGCGGAATTTGCCATAGCGGAATTCAGAACGGAGTCCTTTGGCTTCTGTCGCTTCTAATTCTAATTTGTGCTCGCCTGAGATCGAAACGGTGTCTTGTCCGATTTGGACATCAACGTCTTTGGCAGCGATGCCTGGGAGTTGAGCGCGAAGAATGAATTCGGCTTCTGTCGCGGTGAATTCGATCGCAGGTGACCAAGTTGTTTCGCGAGTCGGCATCAGTTCGCTGAAGAGTTGATTAAACTGACGACGTGCCATTTCCATTTCTTGCAAACGAGTAGAAGTCATCATGGCGGTTACCTTGTTTAGAGAGAGTAGCGTTCTGTGTTTCGATGTTTCTAATTTAGGAGGAATCAAGGTTAGGCGCATTGGGGCAAACCGGAAGCCAAAGGTTGGGGTTGCCGCCACGGATAAAATTCACAGGTACGGTGAACCGTCGAAGCGGTTGGGTTTACCCTCGCTGAACGACCTCAATGCGTTGTGCTGATGGCGTTTTCTTTAACCACGGACTCGGCTGAACCACAGTTGCATCGATGTTTGCACCCCATACTTTCTGCAAAGCTTGCAAGAGTAAATCTTGTTGATATCGCAGTTCCAGAATGTCAGTGCCGCGATTGATCACCGCGAAATAGATCAAACCGCGATCGCGAGTTGGTAACACTCCTGCTAGAGCGCTCACTTCTCTGAGAGTTCCGGTTTTAATGACGGCGTGTTCTGGCACTGAGCGATCTTCTAGGGTTCCGTTACGATCAACACCGGAAGCCGGGAAGAAATCAGCGATCGACAAGTTTAATGGATACAGAGTACGATCGAGGGCTGCAAACATGGCACAAGCTGCATGAGGAGAGATGCGATTTTCAACTCCGAGTCCAGACCCATTTGCTAGCAAGAGTTCATTGGGTGAAACGTTTGCGGCTGAAGATGCTTTTTCAATCACAGTCTTCACGCCTCCTAAGTTATCTGCTAGCATCTGCGCCATCTCATTTTGGCTATGAACATTGAGATGTTTGAGCACATGCACTAAAGGTAGCGATCGATGTTTTAACAAAATAGTCGGTTGGTTAGCCGCTCCAGTTCTGACTTTCCCTTTGATTTCAATGGTTGGACGTTTTCCTGAAACTTCCCCAAATTCATCACGAATGTCAGAATCCCACGTTTTTGAGTTGAGTGCTTGTTTGAGCAGTTCACCGGACTGCAGAGTGCTCTCTCGAAAGTTGAGCATAAAGCTACCTGTGATCACTAAATCTCCTGTCACACGAGTAATTCCAAGTTGATTTAAGGCATTGCCAAGCGCGATCGCATCTTCCCAGACAAACAGAGGATCACCACCACCTTGAATGACTAAATCCCCCTGTAACACTCCGTTTTCAATAGCTCCAGTTGTACCGATCAGCGTCTCAAATTGGTGATCGACTCCCCAAGTCTGTAAGGCTGCCAGCGAAGTTGCAACTTTGGTCAGAGAAGCTGCTGGCACAGGAGTTGTACCTTGATTGCTAAGCAGCAGATTCGCGCCAGATTGCAGCCAAATTCCTTGCTCATTCGCCTTTAATCCTTGGCTGTTGAGGAATTTCAGATAATCTTTGACCACTTTTTCTGCATCTGGATCGCTCGCCTGCCAGAATGGAGTCTGAACCGTGACGCGATCGAGCATTTCGCTCGGATCAAATGAGGTGGGTAATCCCGCCATTTTCAGCCACCCTGACAGTAATCCTGCACTCAACAGATCCAGCAAATCACATCCTCCTGTACGGTTAAAGAATATTGCTCAACCAAGTCCTATGGCAAAGTCTGATCCGAATCGAATTTTACGCCTTTTACCGATCGCAGTTGGCGTTTTGGGTGGAAGTTTGTTGTTTACGAATCGAATTCTCACCCCTGCTCTCACTGATTCTCAAGCGCGATCGGATGCCTTGGGTGTGATTTTGAGCGCGATTCTGATTTTGACGGGCTTAATCTGGCAGCAAATCCAGCCTCGTACACCTGATAGTGTCGAATTAATCGGTGAAGAAGGGTTTGATCTCGATCCAGACTTACCGGAAGCTGTAAAGACTGAGTTAGCATGGGCTTCTCATATTCTGCTGACGAATACGGTAACGCGATCTCTGATTGTTTTCTATGGCGGCAAAGTGCTGCTGCGTCGTGGCATTCTTAGCCCTGTAAAAGAGGTAAAACCGGGTGCAATCTTAGCGCGAGTTCTGGAGAAGCAGAAGCCGATTTATCTTGTCGCACTCAATGTCTACCCTGGAAAAATTGAATTTGACTATCTGCCCGAAAATACGCAGGGTGTGATCTGTCAGCCGATCGGTAAAGAAGGCGTTTTGATTTTAGGAGCGAATGCACCTCGAAGCTTTACCAAGCAAGATGAAAATTGGGTGAGTGCGATCGCGGAAAAACTCGATTACAGCTTGAGCCAATTATCAATTTGAAAGAGTGCTAGCTTCGTAACGCTTTGACAGTCTGCAAAACACATTGTGCTGCTTGATCAATGTCTGCCTCTGTATTGAATCTGCCAATGCCAAATCGGATCGAAGCAAAGGCTAATTCATCAGGGACACCGATCGCGGTTAAAACGTGGGAGGGTGCAATTTTTGCAGAGGTACAAGCAGAGCCGGATGAAATCGCGATCGTCGATTGCACACCGAGGAGAAGGGCTTGCCCATCGACATTCTCAATGCTGATATTGAGGTTTCCGGGGAGGCGTTGAGTGGGGTGTCCGTTGAGATGGATGCCTTCAATGTTCAACTGCTGCCATAAGCGATCGCGCAGGACTCGAATTTTTTCTTCTGGTTCAGCAAGCTCGATCGCTTTACCGAGTCCGACAATTTGAGGCGTGTACAGTGTTCCCGATCGCATTCCTCGCTCATGTCCGCCTCCATGTAACTGGGCAGAGAGTTGAACTCGCGGATTTTTGCGCCGAACATACAAAGCTCCAATGCCTTTAGGTGCATAGAGCTTGTGCCCTGTAATCGACATGAGATCAATATTTTTCACAGTCAGGGGAATTTTACCAATGGCTTGTGCTGCATCAGTGTGAAACAGGACATTGCGACTATGACAAAGTTCGCCAATCTGATCAATCGGTTGAATGACTCCGATCTCATTATTTGCAGCCATGATTGAGACGAGAATTGTATCTTCTCGTATGGCTTTTTCGAGTTCTTCTAGATTGATCAAGCCAAAGCGATCGACTCCTAAGTAAGTCACTTCAAATCCAAGCGATTCTAAATACCGGCAAGGGTCTAACACTGCATTGTGCTCAGTTTGAACCGTGATGATATGTCGTCCTTGGCTAAAGTAAGCTTCTGCAACACCTTTAATCGCTAAATTATTTGCCTCAGTTGCACCGCTAGTAAAAATAATTTCTTCTGGAGTTGCGCCTATCTTATCGGCGATGATTTCTCGTGCTTGTTTGACAGCAGCTTCTGCTTCCCATCCGTATACATGAGTCACACTCGCAGGATTGCCGTAATGCTCAGTGAAGTAGGGAAGCATTGCGGCTAAAACGCGATCGTCTACTCGTGTGGTTGAATGATTATCGAGATAAATGGGACGCATGAGCGAATGAGGGGGTAAATGGTAAATCCGCTTGATCCGTATGAACAAATTTTATTTGCAAACTACACAGAAGCGGAGGCTTTAGAGATTGAAGCACTCCTAGCAGATTGGGATCAGGCGACTTATGAGACTCTTGCTCATAGTATCGTTGACCACGCTGAACGACATGGATATTCTGGCAATTATTTGCGCTATCTCCGCAAGGCTAAGAATTTCAACAAGAAGAGCGCGAAACAGAAGACTTTAGCGGATGGCGCAATAAGATGGAACAAAGGATTTGAATTTTTGATTGAGCGATCGGGGAAAATCATCTCATATGGAGAGAATTAACGAATTATGAGTGAGCAACTTCTATCTCGTTCGTCTGACCTTGAACTCGTTCACATTCGCAAGCGGATTGAACAACTCAACACAGATTACCAAGCGCTCAAATCGGAGCGGCATCAACTCGCAGAATGGGAAGAGGATCAACCCTTCAGTATCCTAGGCGAAGTTGAGCTGTTCACGACTCAAATTCAAGGCTATGCTCATCAGATTTTGAGCCAAAAAATACGATCGTCGATCGAGGAAACGATTCAACATCTCAAATCAATCAAACTGTTTGAGATTGATTATTTTTCAGATTGGTATTTCGCTGAAAACAATGACTACACGCAACTCAAACGCTATGTAGAAGCGCAAGATTATCTAAGATTACTATTACTAGAATATCTCAACCAAACTCAATTACATCCAGTCGTGCAATGAATGTGCCAACACTAAAACGGTTCACGATCGAGGAATATCACCGCTTAACCGAGTTGGGATTTTTCCAGGAAGACGATCGTGTTGAACTGATTCGAGGACAATTGATTCGCAAGATCCAGAAAAGTACTGCGCACTCAGTTTGTAATACTCGTCTGACTCGGCAATTGATAGATCTGTTAGGAGATCAAGCAACGATACAAAATCAATCTCCAATCACTTTAGCGAGCAATAGTGAACCAGAACCTGATCTTGCAATTGTTCAGAATCGCCCGGATGATTATCTTTCAGGACATCCTAGACCGGAAGATATTTTACTCGTAATTGAAATTTCAGATTTGTCTCTCACCTACGATCAAGAGACGAAATTAGAAATGTATGCGGAGGACAATATTCAAAATTATTGGATTTTCAATCTTCTCGATCGCGTCTTAGAAATGTATAGCGAACCGTATCGTAAGTCAGACTCAGAATTTGGTTATCGATTGAAGCGGATTGCTTTACCGAACGAGAGGGTAAAATTGCCTCAGTTTTCGGAATTGGATTTAGATTTGTCGATCGTATTCCCCCTACAACAAAACTTTGAGCGCTAGAGTAAATCCTGGAACAACATCTTCTCCGCTTAAAGTCGCTGATTCGGGATGTTGCGTAATTGACCGATCGGCACGGTAGACGTAAGCAGTTTTGTTTTTACGATCGATCAACCAGCCCAATTTCACGCCATTTTCAATATATTCCTGCATCTTTTCTTGCAAGCCTTCAAGCGAATCAGACTTGGAGCGAATTTCAATGACGAAATCAGGCACAACCGAAATAAATTTATCTTCTTGTTGATCCCAGTCTTCAGGCAATCGACCCTTCGCAACAAACGCTGCATCAGGCGATCGCACAGCAGTGTTTGGCAATCGAAAGCCACCACTTGAGCTGAAGACTTCGCCTAAATCATTTTGTTCGACATGAATCAGAAGATAAGCCCCTGCTTTAATTTCTCGATTGCTCGAAATTCCCCCAGTTGGTGGCATGGTGACTAAACTCCCGTCTGCATTCCGCTCGAATCGCAGTTCAGGATTCTTAGAACTCATCTGCATTAGTTCTTCATCGGTAATCTCGGTGAACGCAGAATGTACCATTAGCTTGTCTAGAATGCGGCGATATTGTTCGACTATAACAGGAAAAATTTAGGAACTCGATCGACGAAAACCCAAATGATTTCTGAAGCTATCGGTTGAATCTTAGAGTTGAGAGGTCAGCGATGAGTGATCCAGTAGGTTAAAGCTCCAAGTGCTAAACCGATCGTTGAAGTGAAAGCCAAAATAAAACATGTATCAATTCTACTGAACGACTCCAAAAGCTGTTTCCCAGCCCAAACCCCAGCAAAAACCAAAGTCCATATTCCAACTGCAACACTAGCACCAGATCCATTTAACACCTTACCTAAAGCTCCATATAAAGCTCCAGACAAAGCCCACGCTCCAACGAGAACCCAAGCCCAAGCCCAAGCCTTCACCGAAACCCAAGCTCCAGCCTCAATCAAAAC
>VFQU01001823.1_pt1 | contig 11380 bp, 10 predicted proteins | sample 3512311 | NCBI WGS metagenome assembly VFQU01 (sample SAMN10412377, study PRJNA504923) | tailings metagenome | isolation source: Relicate 3 Philex TSF3 active mining site | place: Philippines: Tuba, Benguet | collected 2017-08-29 | reverse complement strand
GGAAGGCGATCACTGAAATGACTATGATCAGCTCGATGATCGTTAAACCGGATCGAGCCGATTTTAGGGCGCGTCGCCTACCCAGGGAATTCATTTATTTGAATGCTGTAGGATAATCTTCAGAATCTAAAATATTGAAATCCTTATTTCTTCCTTCACCGCCGTCTTTTTTATCAGCACCTAACGTAATGATTTGGTAGTTGTTGTTATCGTCGTATCTCAATTGATACAAAGTTCCCCAAGGGTCTTTCAAAACCGATTTATCACGAACCAAAGGCTCGTAATCTGCGGCAACTTCATCGTCATCCGGTCTTTCTACAAGCGCTTTCAAACCTTGTTCTTCCGAAGGATATTTGGAGAACTTGTCGAAATATTCTCTCAGTTTGATTTCCAAAATCTTACTGTCGTTTTGTACTTTCAGTTTTGCTTGGCTGTCATTACCACCGCTACCGAAGTTCTTTAGACCCGCATAGAGAATTCCCATCAAAGACCCGATGATGAGAATTACAACCGTTAACTCAACAAGAGTGAGTCCTTCTCTTCTTTTTCTATTTTTTCCGATTCTTTTCATATCTTCCTCCTATAAAACTACATACTCTGAATTTGTTCTGTCAACTTGTACATCGGCAACATGATGGATGCCATAATGACGAAGATGATACCACCCATTACAAGAATCATGATCGGTTCCAGGGACTGGGTCAAAGACTTTATTGCGGTATCTACTTCGCTTTCATAAATTTCGGAAAGTTTTGTCATCATTTCAGGAACCTTGTCGGAAGATTCCCCTGCTTTGAGCATACCCAAAGTCATCTGAGATAGAATGATGGAACCTTGCAGGGAGTCGGAAAGTTTGCCCCCTTCCTTGATCTTCACGATCGCAGTTCCTATTTCTTCCTGAAACACAGTGTGTTGTACCACATCGGAAACGATCTGCAAAGACCGGATCAATGGCACTCGGTTCATCAAAAGAATGGAAAGGTTTCTAGCAAAGTTAGAAACCATGATTTTACGAAGCAGTCCGCCGATGACAGGAAGTTTCAGTAAAAAACGATCCCATGATTTTTTGCCGTTCTCGGAACGTTTCCACATAACAAAGAAAGTAAATCCGGCACCTGCGAAAAGAAGGATAAACAACCAATAGTTGGTGATCACAAAAGAAACACCGATCACGAAACGAGTGATAAAAGGAAGAGTCGCATTGAAGGAAGTGAACAATTCCTGAATCTGAGGAATCACAACTACCAATAAAAATACGGAAACCGCCAAAGATAAAAGCCCCATGATGACCGGATAAATCATGGCGACTTGCACTTTGGATTTTAGTTCCGCAGATTTTTCTTCCAGTTCCGCCAAACGATGTAAGGTGCCTTCGTAGTTACCAGTAGATTCTCCGACGGAAATCAAAGAAGGATATTGATCCGGGAAAACGGCAGGATGTTTTCTCATCGACTCGGAAAGGGAAAGACCTTCCGTAATGTCTGCCCTGATTTCGATTAAAACTTTTTTAAAGGGGATATTTTCTACCTGAGTCGTGATCGATTCCAAACATTTGTCCAGAGCGATCCCCGCACCGAGTAAGGTTCCTAATTGTTTTGCGAAGATTCCCACTTCCTTTCTGGGAATTCGATAGAGAAGCTGGGATAAAAAAGGAAACAGTTCCCTTTCTTCTTTTTCTCTGTCTTCCACGATGGAACGAACATACAATCCTTTGGCTTTGAGTTTGTTTCTAGCCGCCTGGATGTTGTTCGCATCTACTATGTTTTTTTCTTCTTTGCCCTTTCGGTTGAAGGCAACATAACTATATAAAGGCATGGTCTTACGCTACCCGAAGGACTTCTTCCGGAGTGGTCACTCCTTCGATCACTTTGATTTTACCGTAATCTCTCAAAGTGGAAAGCCCGTTTTTCAAAGCGATTTCCTTAATGCGGTTTGCATCGGCTCCCTGCAGAACCGCTTTTTTCACATCGTCATCCATAATCAAAAGTTCGTAAATTCCGGTTCTGCCCTTGTAGCCAGAGTTCATACAAGTTGGACACCCGTTGCCCTTATAAAGAAGGCCATTTTTTAGCTCTTTTCTGGAAATTCCCAGACTGGCCAATTCCTTATCCGTAGGCTTGTAGGATGTTTTACAATCCGAGCAGATTTTACGCACAAGTCTTTGTGCCATAAAACCTAAAACTGTGGATGTGATTAGGTAAGGTTCGATCCCCATATCCGCCAAACGAGTCACAGCCGAAGCAGCATCATTCGTGTGAAGAGTGGAAAAAACCAAGTGACCCGTAAGAGAGGCTTGGATGGCGATTCGGGCAGTTTCCTCATCACGGATCTCCCCTACCATCACCACATCCGGATCCTGCCGAAGGATGGATCTCAAGCCGGCAGCGAAAGTAAGTCCGATCTTTTCACTCATCTGCATCTGGGAAATTCCTTCCATTTGGTATTCCACAGGATCTTCGCAAGTGATGATGTTTCTCTCTTCCGTATTGATCTCGGTTAACGCAGAATAAAGCGTAGTCGATTTTCCGGAACCAGTAGGACCGGTCACGAGTATAATTCCGTAAGGTTTATAAATCAGTTCTTTAAAAGTTTCCAGGATATGATTCGTAAATCCCATCGTATAGATGGAATATTTCTGATCCGTTTTGTTCAGTAACCTCATTACGATTCTTTCCCCGAACTGGCAAGGAATGATGGAAACGCGGATATCCACGTCTTTTCCGGCTAACCTAAGTTTGATACGACCGTCCTGAGGAAGACGGTTTTCTGCAATGTTCAAACTGGACATGATTTTGATACGAGTGGAAATTCCCGCCAAATAAGATTTAGGCGGACTAAGGACTTTCTGTAAAACACCATCCACACGATAACGCACTACAACGGATTTTTCAAAAGGTTCTATGTGGATATCGGAAGCTCTTTCGGAAACGGCCTGAGAAAGGATCACGTTCACCATCTTGATGATGGGAGCTTCGTTCGAAAGATCTAAGGCATCGGATTCGAACGCATCGGACAATTCCCCGAAGGAACCGTCCATTTCGTCCATCATTTCTTTGGCTTCCGCAGTCGTTTTATCGAACTGGGAATGGACGATCCTCATGATCTCTTGTTCCGGAGCTAATACGAATTCTATATCGTAACCTTTTAAAAAGGCGCGGATATCATCCATAGGATGCAGATCCGTAGGATCACTTGTGGCGACTTTAACCTTGTTTTTTTCCACAAGGAAAGGAACGATTTTGGAACGTTGGACTAGTTTAAGAGGAATTTTAGAATAAACTTCCTCGTTTTGATGAAACTCCAACTTCTCCATAAAACTGAGTCGATGGAGTTTAGAAAGTGCTTTGAGTATGTCTACTTCGGAAGCTAATCCTTTTTTTTGGATGATATGAGTGAGTGGTAAATTTGTCTTCTCTTGCTGTTTGGCGATATCATCCAGATCTTTTAGAGAAAGAATTCCATCCTCTAAAAGAATTTGTGCTAAACTCTTTCTCATCTCAGTCTTTTTTCTCGTTCTTCGACCATTCTTTCCTGCTCATTTTTCTTTTGAACGGTCATACGGTCGGATTTATCTCTGTCGTCCAAAATATGAGGAGTTAAAAATACCATAAGATTTGTTTTGCGAAGTTGGTTCGTAGTTCTTCTGAATAAATTTCCAACTAAAGGAATTTCCCCCAAAATAGGGATCTTCTGAACTTTCTTTTGTTTGTCATTGGAAAGCAATCCCCCGATCACTATGGTTTGTATATTGTCCACAACGATCGTAGTTTTGATGTCCCTCTTATTGAAAGTGGGGTTTCCTCCCGTTGCTTCGGAAGAAATCCCTGCAACGTTTTTGATCTCTTGGAACAAATCCAAAGTGATTCTATTGTTTTTATTGATATGAGGAGTGAACTTAAGTTTAATCCCTGTTGGGCGGTATTCGAAGTTGGATACGGTTACAGCGTTATCTCCGCCCGTTCCTGCGTTTCTGTTCTGAGTTCTAACTGGAACGTCCTGACCCACATTGATTTCAGCTTCTTGGTTGTCCAAAGTCAAAATCTGAGGAGCGGACAAAACGTTGAAGTTTTCATTCGTAGAGTTGGCGTTTAAAATACCGATGATCTGAGTTCCCCCTCTTTGCAAAAACCCAAGGGAGAAACCGGAAAGAGTGTTTACGTTGGTTGCTCTACCGTTTTTATCGATCACACCGCCCGTTGCCGCAAGACCGGTGTTAAACTGACCATAAGCCAATTGTTGGTAGCGCCAATCGATACCGAAGTCGTTTAAATCCGTGGAGCTCAACTCAACGATCAAAACCTCAAGTAACACCTGTTTTCTCGCGGAATCCAGAACTTTAATGATCTTTTTGATTTCTTCCCATTCCAAAGGAGTAGCAGTCACGATGAGTGAGTTGGATTCCTTATGAGCCACCGCTTTGATTTTTTCCTGTTTACCAGGACCGGAAGGTCTTTGCTGTGCCTGTTGCTGCACTGGAGGAGGATTCGTTTTCGGAGCTTCCCCCCCTTCCGACGGAGGGCCTTGTTGAGGAGGAGTCGGAAGATCCGGCATATCCAACTTAACCAAAACGCCTGCCAACTTTTCAGCTTCGTTATATTCTAATGTATAAATATGAATGTCGCCTGCGGAAGAAATCGATCCCGGACCTTCCACTTTCACATCCAAATTATCCACAAGTTTGAGAAGTTTATTGATGTCCGAAGTGGAACCTGAAAAAATCAAAGTGTTTTGATTTTTAGGAATGATGATGTCCGTATCTGCGGAAGTGACCCTTTTTAAAATCGGTTCTAATTCCATCGCATTGGAAAATTCCAATGGAACGATTTGAGTGATGGTTTTGCTCAAACTGATTTCGGATTCAGGGATAGGATCTTTTCCGATTCTTACGATTTGGGATTTCGCAAGTGCGTCTTTGATTTTTACTACTTTGATCAGATCGTGTTCTTCGATTAAACCGAAACCTTGGGATTCCAAAACGGATTTCATAAATCCGTAAGCATCCTCCACCTTAACTCTTTTTTGAGAGATGATGGTCACCTTTCTGCCTTTTACCGCATCATCGATGAGTATGTTCTTTTTGATGATTCCGCTCATTCCCATCAAAAAGTCTTTTAATTCAGTATCTCTCCAGTCGGCAGTGAAACTAGCTGCCTCCGAACCGGCGTTTGTCGTTTTGGATTTGAGCTTTTTCTCCTGCGAAAAAGAAGGAGTTACAAGCAAATAGAAAGCAGCAAACATTGCGAGCGCAACAATTCTTCGTTTCATTCTAGTTCCGTATAATAAATTCATATGTGATAATTTTGCCTTGTCTTTCCAAATCTACAGTAATTTTAGGTGCCTGTTTGACAGATCCCCAAATTTCCAACATTTTCTCCGTATCATTCAACGGCATGCCGTTCACTCTTCGGATCACATCCCCGCCTCTAGCTCCCAAAGCATAGAATACGTGGTCTTTTCCCACCTGATAGAGTTTGTATCCTTCGATTTTTCCATCCACCAAATGAGGACCGAACTTGGCGCCTTTGTAAATCGTATTCGGATCTTTCAATTTTCGGTTTACGTCTTCCCGGGAAAGGACTTTTTGCACCGTTTGGGAGGATGCTAGAGGTGCAGGAGCTCCCTCTTCCGTTTTCGGACGGATCCTTTCTTTTGCCTGGGCGGGGGTTTCCCCGATATTGACCCTCAGGTTGAGTCCGCCTTTTTTCAAAACGATGTAATGTTGTTCAATGGATTGGATTTTATATCCGCCTACGACTTCTCCTGTAGAGTATTCTTCCGAATCGTTCGCAGATTTTTCGCGGATGGTCACTCTGGCAAAAGTCCAATGGCCGGATAAAGTCCCAGTAATCAGCATTTGGTCGGCATCCCCATTGTCCGCAGCAATCTCCGGGTCGATTTCGATTCCATCGGCACCCTTTTTACCTGCTTGGGTGGGATCATAGACCACCCCTCTGATTAGGTTTCCGGATACTAATTCTTCATAGGTCGAAACGGCAAGAACAACTTCTTGTTTGGCTAATTTAGGTTTGGGAAGGGAAGAAAGTGCGGCTCCTGCTTCTGTGCTAAACAGAAGCAAAAGAATAAGACGGAATAGATAGGCAAGGGAAAAGGAAAATAAAATCACCGCAGGAGCAAGAGTGATAAATTTGCTATTTTGTATTCGGTTTAAAACAGAGTTCATCCGTATTGCTCCCTGAGGAACAAACCTCTGGGTAGCTTAGATTCCAGCAAATTCCGATTTAGGAAGTTTGGTCACGAACTTTTCGGTAATTCCGAGAGCTGTTTCCGGATTCATGATCTTTCCATTGCGAAAAACTTCAAAATGTAAATGAGCGCCTGTAGCAGTTCCGGTTCTACCGACTGCAGCAATCACTCTTCCCATTTTTACCACTTCACCCACTTCGATTAAAATCTGAGAACAATGAGCATAAACGGTTTTGTATCCGTTTTTATGCTGAATGATGACAGAATTCCCATAACCGCCGTTTCGCCCCGTAAAGATAACTTCTCCGTCGGAAGCAGCCAAAACAGGGGTCCCTACTTTCGCAGCTAAATCCAGACCAGAATGATAGACTCTATTGTATTTGTTAAAAGGATCTACACGGCGACCGAAGCGGGAAGTGACTCTACTTTGAGGAACAGGAAGAATAAATACTTTCTTTTTGATCACTCTGGAAGCGGATGCATTTTTAATTTGGACAGGGATGTCCAACACCTGACCCAATTTCAATTGGTTGGATGTGAGAGAGTTTTGTTTTTTGATTCGATTGACATCCAAACCGAAGGATCTAGCGATTTTGGAAAGATTGTCTTTTTTAATTACAGTATATTTTTTGATTACGATTCCGGATTCATGTACCACAGTATTACTTACCACAGGCGATACATCGATGTGTTTGGGGAGATCCAAAGAAGCAACTTCCACATCTTCGTCTTCCGCAGAATTAATTCCCGTTCCGAAAAGTTTTTGCACTTCCGTGTCCTGATTTCCAAACACACGAAACATAGTAGAAGAAGGAGTTGTCAGAGATTTATCGATTTCATCGTTGAATCTTTGGAATGGATTGGCCTGTAAGCCGGCACAAAACACCACGATAGAAACAACTAATATGTTCGAAACGTTTCTCACAGAAAAAATATCGGAAACCAAGAGAGTAAATCTTGAATTTTGCAGAAAGAAAGCGACTGCAACCCGCCACTTAAAGAATCGAAACATCCCAAACCTAACTTACTTTTTTGTTTTTTTGTCTTTCGGTTCATAGACTTGGAATTTGGATTCGACCCAAGCTTCCACATCTTCGAACTCGTACTTCTTTTTTTTCACATCTTCATTGATAATAAAGTAAGCAAGTTTGCCCATAGAACTTTCTCTGGACTCCGTTACCGGATAAAACTTTAGTTTCAAGAGAGATGGAGTGGATTCCACATACAATCTAACTTGAGTTCCTTTCTTCCACACTTCACTTGAAGAAAGACGCAAATCTTCCTTTAGAATGAATATCTTTTCATCATAATAATCATTGATCTCAATCAATTTATCTTTGTCGATCAATCGATGAGCACATTGGACTAAAATCAGTAAAAAGACTAGGGAAAATAAGCGGAACAACCTACAAATCAAAATAGACCCTGGGGAAAAGAGAACATAATTTGCTTAAAAAGAAAAGCTTATTTTTATTTTTTTGAACCAAAGCCTATTTCTTCTCACCTACATCTGCAAAGGCAGATTATGTTTCCTGAACTGGCAGAAGTGACAAGCCTTCTCTTAGAAAGAAAAGGCACCATAGACATCCAAGTAGAGGTGGGAATCCAAAAGGGACTCCCTCTCTTTCAAATTCTAGGAGGAGCCTCTCCTCAAATGAAAGAGTCCAGAGAAAGGATCAAACTCGCTTTGGAAGCTTGCGGTTTTGTTTTCCCTATGGAAACCATTGTGATCAATTTGAGGCCGGCTCATCTCCTTAAAAAGAACGCATTTTTAGACCTTCCCATCGCTCTAGGCATCCTCCAAGCCACAGGGCAATGGATATCCCCATTGCCGAAACAAACCATCATTCTAGGCTCTCTCCATCTCTCAGGAAGGCTTTCCGGAAAAAGAGAACTGCTTCCCCTTCTCTGGCTGAGAAAAACAAACCCGGACGACTTTTTCCTCCTCCCTAAAGAGCTGGAAAAAGAATCTTTGCCTCAAGCCAACTATCTCTTTTTGGATTCGCTAAGAGAAATCTTAGAACAGAATCCTGTCCTCCCCAGACAACCCACTCTACTTTCGAATCCTCCTTCCTTCTTTCCGAATGAAAAGGAAGAGAACTGGAAAGAAGCCTCCCTTACATCCGCACAAATGAAGGTCTTCCAAGGGATGTGTTATTCCATCTTAGGAAGACACCACTGCCTCACTCTGGGGAATCCGGGACAGGGAAAGACTATGCTTGCCAAATTGGCGTCTCATCTCCAACCACCTTGGACGGAAAAAGAAAGTTCTTCCTTATATTCGGAACAGCCTTGGCTTTCTTGGGAACAGTTGGGAAAAACACTTCCTCCTCGTCCCTTTCGTTCCCCTCACCATACGACTACGGATCTGGCATTGGTTGGAGGAGGTTCTCCTGTTAGGTGGGGAGAAGTGAGTTTGGCACATAAAGGAATTCTATTTTTGGACGAACTCACTGAATTCAAGGAGAAGGCATTGGAAGCCCTTAGAGAACCCATGGAAGAGAAAAAAGTAGTGATCTCCCGTGTATTGGATCGGGAAATCCTACCTGCAGATTTCGTTCTTCTGGGAGCCTGTAACCCCTGCCCTTGCGGACATTTTAAGGGAAACAAACGCTGCCGCTGCTCCCTGGAAAAAATAAGAAATTATCTAAGAAAGCTGACCGGACCTTTTTTAGACCGCATTACAATCGTTTCTTTTTTATTCGAAAACTCAGAAAAAAGAAATACGTTCGTACAAGAAAAGGAATATAGAAAAAAAATGAATCGTGCCAAGGAGTTCAGGGAAATTAGAATCGAAAAGGAAATCGAAGACTCCCGCTCCACCGACCCTGAACTTTTTCTTTCCTCTCAATATTTAAAGGATATAGGAAAAAAGTTTTCATTTCGGAAGAGGAAACAACTGGTGGAACTTGCCCGTACAATTGCGGATTGGGAGAACTCCGAGATAACCAAGGAAGAGCATTATCTCGAAGCCTTCGATTACTTACAAAACAGTCTGTGGTTTGAGGACTTCGAATCTATTATTTAGAGATAAAGTGTGAGATTTCCATTGCGATTTTATTGATCGCATAATCCATATATGCCGGATCATCCACTTTCTTCTTATAACTTTCGAACTTTTTTTGAATCGTGGAGGCCATTCCTCTTTTCCTAAGTAAAACCGGATCCGGTCCGAATTCATCCGTTTCCGCAAGATTGCCTAATATACTGAATTGTCTCATTTAAGTTACTTCCTTGTAACAGCACACTCTCATCCTTGAGAGCGATCCCTCCTTAAGGGATATACAAACAATCGGTTCTCTCGAAAAATCCCTTGATGAAGTATTTTAGAAGAGATGAGAATAAAAACTCACTTCCCTTTTTTCGTTGATATGGGCCAACGAAAAAGAAACTGTTAGGTGAGACAATGCAGGGTATTTACAAACCAAATAACGATACACCTTCCTCATCCTGTTTCGTTTTGTCTCATTAAAACAATACAAAGGATGGAAGTGTTTTTGAGAGGACCAGGTTTTCACCTCGGTACAATACAACACTTCCTCATTAAGGCTGATTATGTCCAATTCCCCGAACCGATTTCTAAAATTGGAAAAAAGGACGGAATGCCCCAACTCTTCCAGATACTGGCAGGCGAATTTTTCTCCTGCTTTCCCCAGATCCGTTTTTTTCAAAATTCAGTAAACCTGCGAGAATGGAATCGCTTTTGGGATGTAGGTGTTCAGGTCTTTCATTAAATCTACGAATTCGAGTAGTTTCATCCTTCTTCCTTCCTCATCTTTTGTGATTCGTATGATAGGGCGTAAAGGTTTGTCTTTATTGGATTCGATCACGATTCCGATTCTGTTGTCGGAAAGGAGAACTCCGGAACCGACAGGAAACATGGAAAGTTTATTCAGAAACAATCTTACCATTTTCAAATCAAAGCGGTTCACATTTTCACTGATCATCACCTTCATTGCGTCATACGGAAGATATGCTTGCCTGTAAGGTCTCGCATTGATCATTGCGGAAAATTGGTCCGCGATCATAAACACCTTTGTCAATTCCTCGATTTGGTTTGCCAAAATCTTTTGAGGATAACCTGTTCCGTCCATGGCTTCGTGGTGCTGCAAAGAAACGATAGCAAGTGAGTTCTTTAATTTCAATCTTTGCGTCAAAATTTGATACCCGGTGACAGGATGGCGTTTGATGGTTTTATGATCCAGTTCGGTAAGAGTTCCTTTTTTTTCGGAAACTTCTTCCGGAACCGTGATCATACCGATATCAGCGAATAAAGAAGCAAGAGCCAAATCAATCAGTTTAGGTCTGGAAAACTCCAAATAGGTTCCAAGCAGAACGGAAAAAAATGTCGCATAACAAATATGAGTATAGAGGTAATATCCCGAATGGGAATGGGAAAGAAGTAAAATGGGAAGTTGAGGGTTTCCTTTCGTATGATCTGCGATCCGTTCTGCGATTTCCCGAAACTCCCTGATCTCGGTGTATTTTCCTTCAGAGGCGGATCTATATGTTTTCTGAATGAGTTCGAAACAATCCTTAAAGATGGCAGCAAATTCTACCTTGCTTCCGTTTGCTTTTTCCAGGATGAGTTTGTAGCGAGTGGAAAATTCATCATCTTGAAAGAAAGGTAAGTTGGTATCGAAGTAACCGGACCCGGAACCGCTCCCTGTTTTGGAATCTTCGGAAGAAAGAACCTTTTCCCCTTCCGTTAGGACAAAAGAAATCCCGAACTGCTTCAATCGATCCAGATCCTGCTGAGTGATCGGCTGGTCGGAACCTACGAAAACGGTGTCTTTATCCAAATAAACAGAACGAGTGAATTTGATCCCTGGCTCGAGATCTTGAACTGGAATTTTCCGCATAGATTAGCTAATTTTACTACAGACGGGGACACGATTCAATTGTTTTTCTCGGCATTCAAAGAAAGAAGATAACGAAAGATAACTGCCACCGATTCATAAAGTTCCTTAGGAATTTCAGAACCAACTGGCAATCGTTCCAAAGAATCCACAAGCGGAGAATCCTCCACAAGAAGGATCTGATTTTCTTCTGCGATCCGGCATATCTTTGCTGCCATTCCGTCTTTTCCGGAAGCGAGGACGGCAGGAGAATTATTTTTAGAGGGATCGAATCCCAAAGCCACCGCTTTTTTTCTCATGCATAAACCCCGAGCAAA
>VFQU01001821.1_pt1 | contig 11388 bp, 8 predicted proteins | sample 3512311 | NCBI WGS metagenome assembly VFQU01 (sample SAMN10412377, study PRJNA504923) | tailings metagenome | isolation source: Relicate 3 Philex TSF3 active mining site | place: Philippines: Tuba, Benguet | collected 2017-08-29 | reverse complement strand
TGATCTAATAGTCCTTGATGCAGTCGATAGCCTGCCAGTGCTGCACCTCCTGCTACATCCGTTTGGTTGAAATGGAGAACTTGCATGGATCGGAATACTATCTCTAAGGTGAAGTCGATCGCACATCAAAATAGCTCGGGTTCTTGAGACGGAAGCAATTTAGCTTAGAGAATTTTGAGTGTATGGACAATCAGTTTTTGAGCGATCGTTCAAGTTTTTTGAGCGATCGACAAACGCAGATTCAACTCATTCAAAAGATCAACAAGCATCAGGAGATTCGGCATCTCTCCTTGTTCTAATAATTCATAGCATTCTCGCCATTTGACAGCATTTGATAGCTCAGTCAAACTCGCACGTGCCTCAGCAACGTTCTTCAGGGCTAGGCGAATATGCTGCGGATCGCCATCTTCTAGAACAGAATCCAAATATGCTGCGGCGGCTTCTGGATCTTGCAGCGAACTAACTAAGAACGCATGATAACTTTTAGTCGTTGGCATTGGCTTGAATTTACTTATGGAGAAGCGCAGCCTAGAGCCTAAGCTGCGCTTCCACAGGTTAGAGCGGGCGATAAACGCGATAGTTAATATCGGGGAAGATATTGTCGATCGCTTCTACTTTCTCAACCCAACCTGAATCAACCTTGCCATGGTTGATATCTTCATAGAGCTTGTTGAAGCGCATTAAATGCGATCGTGTTCTTCTGACAGCATAAGGAACCATTGTGCCCGTTCGCATAATAAACGCCCAGTCCGAAGACTGTGCAAGCAACAATTCGCGGGCAGCTTGATTCAGCGCTTTCCACTCTAGTTCATCCGCAGGCTCACGTTTTGCAAGTTCGATCATGCGTTCTGCGGCTTTGTGCAAATGCGGATAGATCCAAGCATTCGTCTCATTTAACCAGTATTCGTGGAAGCCCTTGTATCCCCAACTCGATTGAGACGGGCGACACACTTGCTGAGTCGGATGCGTTCTCAAATAGTCAGCGAGGTGAGTCATCTCAAAGGTACTTTGATCGAACCACGATTTGCGGAAGAGGTAATCGATGAACATCGGACCTTCATACCACCAGTGCCCGAAAAGCTCTGCATCATAGGGCGAGACAATGATCGGCGGACGGTGCATGATGCCAAATAAATGCTCGACTTGGCGTTCGCGGTTGTAGACAAAATTCGCGGCATGTTCTGTGGTTTTCTCACGTGCCCAGTAAGGATCGTAAAGCTGCTTATCGCCCAGACCTAAACCTTTTCCGGTAATTTTGTGGTACTTGATGCCGACATTTTTACGTTGACCGTTGGGCATAACGTACGGTTTGATGTATTCATAGTCCGCATCCCAACCTAAATCGCGATAGAACTCTCGATATTCAACCGCGCCCGGATAGCCGACTTCTGAAGACCAAACTTGCTGCGAGGATTCGTGATCACGTCCAAATGCTGCGACTCCTGGCTCCGTGAAAATCGGTGCGTAGCTGCCATAACGCGGACGAGGACGGGCATAGAGAATTCCATGTCCATCCGTGAGGAAATAGCGCAGACCTGCATCGGCGAGCATCCGCTCGACCCCTTCGTAATAGGCACATTCAGGGAGCCAAATGCCTTTCGCAGGACGACCAAAGGTTTTTTCGTAATGTTCACAAGCGACCTGGATCTGTGCCCAGACGGCTTGCGGATACATTTTCATCAGCGGCAGATATCCGTGGGTTGCGCCGCAGGTGATGATTTCGAGGTTGTTGGAGTCGAGAAACTGTTTGAAGGCGTTGATTAAATTACGATCGTACTTCTCCCAAGTATTGCGAACCCCGTTGAATTCTTTGGCGTTGTATTCCGCCAGATATTTCATGTGCCCAGAATGAGCGTGACGCTCGACTTCCAGTTCTGCTAATTCTTCGAGCTTGGACAAGTGCTCGTCATAGCGTTCTTGGAGCAGTGGATCTGCCAACATCGAGCAGAGCGGCGGGGTCATGCTCATGGTGATTTTGAAGTCTACGCCGTCGCGTTTTAAGCCTTCAAAAACTTGAATTAAGGGAATATAGGTTTCAGTAATTGCTTCATACAGCCATTCCTCTTCTAATACAAAGTCACTCTCCGGATGACGGACGAAGGGCAAGTGAGCGTGCAGAACGAGGGCAACATATCCAATACTCATAAAGACGCTGGGGTAAGTGGGCGGGATCGTTGCCAAAATTGTACGGCAAAATTGAGACTAAGTTTTGTTAAATGGGGAGCAGATTTTTAGATCGGGGATCAAGTTGCAAAATTGGGGATCAAAATGATTTGAGACGCTAGAGCCGCAGGTGGACTGCCAAAAACTAGAGGCAGCGATTTTCTCACTGCCTCTAAAAGCGGTATGAATTTGGATGTAGGCGAGTTTAGGTTGCTCAATCTCCCATTCTGGGAAACACAAAGAACTACATCCGGTTAATAATGTTCTGCACGATTCCCACGCCTGTGACAGCCTGCCAGCCAAACAGTCCAGTAATTACTACGTTGATAACGATGTGGCTGAGCCGCGCCCATTCTTGTCCTTTCTGCATGAATGGTGTAAGCGAAGCTGACATTGCAATCAGACAGGTCATTCCTAATCCTGTTATCAAGTGCGGATTGACAAAAAGTTTACCGCTATTGATATAAGTCGCACCCATTGCCCCGACTGAACCAACCACCATCAACGTGAGTACGATCGCACCGATTTGGTGATGCTTGATGTTGAATCTTTGCTTGACGAGCTCTTTCTTCAAATCACCTTGAGCCGATCGAGTGCGTCGCCATTGCAGCCCGGTATACATTGCGTAACTGGTCAGCGCTAGCAAAACCCACATCAAAACAGGATGGACAAACTGACTGTAAACCTTAAGGGTGTGAAGGATATCGGCAGACATAGAAACGTGTTCTTGAGAGGAATGTAATAAAACTTAACACAATCAATGTAAGAAGTGCCGAATTCCTGTGAGAACCATGACAATTCCAAGTTCGTTAGCAGCTTTGATCGAGTCTGCATCGCGCATACTTCCACCGGGTTGAACGATCGCTTTAATTCCCGCTGCTGCTGCCGTTTTCACGGAGTCATCAAATGGGAAAAATCCGTCCGATGCGAGAATTGCGCCTTGGGCTTTTTCGCCTGCTTGTTCGAGGGCGATTTTGGCAGAGCCGACTCGATTCATTTGTCCAGCCCCGACTCCTAAAGTTGTGCGATCGTTGCTCACAACAATTGCATTCGATTTCACATGCTTACAGATCTTCCAGGCAAATAAGAGTTCTGCAAGTTCTTCAGGAGTGGGCTGTTTCTCAGTGACAAATTGCCAAGTCTTCGGATCAGCCACAATAGCATCCGCAGCTTGGACTAAGAATCCGCCTGCAATCTGTTTGACATTGTTCTTAGCACCATCAGTCAAATCTGGAAGGATCAGAACTCGAAGATTTTGCTTTGCTTGCAGAATGGTTTGAGCTTCGGAATCAATTCCAGGTGCAACTACGCATTCTAAAAAGGTCTTGGTGAGAGCAGTTGCGGTTGCAGCGTCGATCGATCGATTCAATGCAACGATTCCACCGAATGCGGAAGTCGAATCTGCATTGAATGCTTTTTCGTAGGCTTCAGCGATCGATGATCCCATCGCTGATCCACAAGGGTTGTTATGTTTAATGATCGTTGCGGCCGGATCATCATTGGCGAATTCTGCGATGATCGAGCGGGCTGCTTCAAGATCGACTAAGTTGTTGTAGCTGAGTTCTTTACCCTGCAATTTTGTTGCGGCTGCCCAACCTGTCGGGGTTGCTCCAGTTTGATACCAGGAAGCAGGTTGATGCGGATTTTCCCCGTAACGCAGTTCTTGGATTTGTGTTCCGGTGAGGGTGAAGGTTTCCGATTTCTGTTCGAGTTGCTGTTCGAGATAGGCTGCGATCGCTGCGTCATAGCTGGCTGTGTGTTTGAAGGCTTGAAGTGAGCAGGCTTGTCGGAAGGCGATCGAGGCTTCTCCATTTTTGCGGAGTTCTTCGAGGTACGTGTCGTACTGATTGGGATTGCAAAGGATGGTCAGGTTGGCAAAATTCTTCGCCGAAGCGCGAACCATTGCAGGGCCGCCGATGTCAATTTGTTCAATCGCATCTTCTAATGTGACATCGGGTTTTGCGATCGTTTGTTCAAATGGGTAGAGATTGACGACGACTAAATCGATCGGGCGAATGTTCTGAGCTTCCAAATCTGCCACATGCTCTGGCAAATCCCGTCTTGCTAAAATTCCGCCGTGAATTCGAGGATGTAGGGTTTTGACGCGTCCGCCTAAAATTTCGGGCGATCCGGTGTAGTCGGAGACTTTCGTCACGGGTAAGCCTGCTGCTTTCAAGGCTTGAGCCGTTCCACCGCTGCTGATAATATCGAAGCCAAATTCTTCGACTAATTGTTTTGCAAATTCGACTAATCCTGTTTTGTTGGAGACGCTTAATAGTGCCAAACGTGCCATCGATTTAGTTCCCAAGTAAAAAGAGATCTCTAAGCATACAATCGACTGGATGAGATAGGAATTTTATGCTGAATACGATGACAATTCCCGCCAAGTCTGGCACTGCAACTGCTGCGATCGTTATGTTGCATGGCTGGGGTGCAAATGCTCAGGATGTGGCGTTTCTCTGTTCTTTACTGAAATTGGATCACGTGCAGTTTATTCTGCCTGATGCACCGCTTCCGTTTCCTTATAGTCCTGAAGGTCGGATGTGGTATGACTTGAGCGAGTCAAATTTTTCGACTGATTTTGGTCAGCGCTCAGATTTAATCAGCAGTCGCCAGCAGTTAAGGGATTGGCTCAATTCATTAGAGGAAACGACTGGAATTCCTTTATCTCGAACGATTTTAGGGGGCTTTTCTCAAGGCGGGGCGATGACTTTGGATGTGGGATTGTCTTTGCCGTTAGCGGGGTTGATGATTTTGAGTGGGTATCAACATTCCACGCTGCATCCTGGGGCGACGGTTCCGCCGATTTTGATGGTGCATGGTCGGCAAGATATGGTGGTTCCTCTGGCGGCGGCGCAGCTTGCGAAGAAGAATTTAGAGGGGATGGGGATTGAGATCGAGTATCAGGAATTTGATATTGGGCATGAGATTTCGCCGTTGGTTTTGAATGAGGTTTATGAGTTTGTGCAGAAGATTTTGCCGGGAGTGGGGGGAAATTAGTTGGCAATTGCATGAATTTTGTGGGTTGGGAGTGGGGCGATTGTTTCGCTGCGTTGCAATTCCGCCCGTGATTGAAAATCCGGGCTAATAAAATGAAGTCCACTAAAGGGACTGAAACAGCCAGTATGAGAGCCTTTCAGTCCCTTTAGTGGACTTTTCTCTGTTAGCCCGGATTTTCAATCACGGGCGAGGCAGAATCGGAGCTTAGGGACTTTATTAAACTGTAAGGCTTCATCTCCCTATCCGTTTTTGGTGAATCGTTCTAGCGAGACTTGTTGCAACAATGCGTCTGGGGTTCCTTTTGACTGAATAGCAAATCTTCGGGCTAAAGGAGGAACGATCGCTAAAGGGTTGCCAAAGCCTGAGAACACATGCAGCGTCTCGTGTCCTGGAATTTTGCCAACTAAGGGTAAGCGATCGCCGCTGAATGCGACGAGGCAATGTTGCCAGGTTCCGGCTAGTTCGCTGACTTTGGGTAAGACGCGGCTAATTTTTTTTCGGAGATCGGCTTCACTTTGGCGAGCATCGATCGCGGCATTAGGATCAGTTAAAGTTCGGCTGACTTGTCCAATTAAAATGCGACTATCTCGGAACTGAACTGCTCCAGCATCGAGAATGGCAGGGGCAGGTTCTTGTCCGGGTTGATCCCAGATTGCATCATCACGGCTGGCATTTGCTTCTAGGGTGAATCGCTCGGCTTCGGCTGGCATGACTAATGTACTAAGTTGCACGGTACTAGCAGGGATTTCGATGATTTCGGCATGGGTGAAGTACTGGGCGATCGAGATGCCTGCGTTTTTCAAGAATTGGCGCGTTAAGCCTCCCATGCAGAGGACGATATTGGCTGCAAAAAATTCGCCTTCGGTGGTGAGAACGCTGGTTTTGAGGAGTTGGGTGACGGTTGCGATCGTATAGGTTCCGGTCGATCGCTGCATGGCTTGAATGTATGCCTGTGCTGTTTTTTCAGCATTGATGTGTCCGTGTTTGACGGTCAAGGCTCCAGCGATGCCGTTTGGATCGAGTAAGGGTTCTAGCTCACAGGCGGATTCGATCGTGAGAAATTGCGGAGGGGTTGCAAAGTTGGCGTAGGCGGCAGTTAGGGTTTCGGGGTTGGATTCGGGGGCGATCGTTAAGAGCAGATCGATCTCGCGAAATTCGGTGTCGGCATCGAGTTCGGCGGAGAGGTTTTGATGAATGATTTTTGCTTCGGTGCAGAGTTGGCGGGTGAGGTCGGTTGTGCCTGACCAGTAGGCGATGCCGCCATAGCTAAAGCGGGTTGCAGAGGGGGGATTGCGATCGGCATCGAGTAAGAGGACAGAGTAGCCTTGTTGGGTGAGTTCGTAGCTGAGGGATGCGCCTGTGATGCCTGCGCCGATGACGATCCAATCGTAGGTTTGCATAGGTGAGTGTGTTGTGGATGGGTGTGAAGTGCTATCACTGCTCAGAACTATGAATCTCAGCAGTGATAGTGAGTGAGTCTGGCAAGCTTTTTCATCGTATTGGGTAATTGGGTTTCAGTTGATAGATCAATTCTGCGGTGGAGCATTTTCTTCTGCTCTTTCCTCCGGATCAAACTGTAAGCTTTCGTCGATCTCTTGAGCTTGGTGATATTTGGCGATCGCGTCTTCAATTTTGCCTGCTTTTGCTAAGCGATCGGCTTCGTCAAGCAGTTGAGCAGCAGTTGAAAGATTCTGGGCATGGGTTTTGGGGTCAAAGGTAAGGTTGGGATTCCAGGATTTGGCGAGGGTTAAGTTGGCGATCGCGTCTTCAATTTTGCCTGCTCTGGCAGCATCTTCGCTCTGGTTGACTAGGGTTAGCGAACTGGCGAGGAGTAAGGCAGGCTGATGGCAGGTGGAAAGCGATTTGAGAACCTGGGGATTGACGATCAAATAGTTTGTTAGCCATCGGCAGCCACGAGCTAAAAGCATGTTGAGGTCTTCTACAGGTACAATCTGTGCTGTGTGGTCGAGTGAGGCAGTCAGGATGCGTTGTCCATCGGGGCTGAACTTGGCTGCACTTACCCAGGATTGATGTCCGGTGAGCGTGGCAATTTCCTGTCCGGTGTTTGCATCCCAAACTCGAGCTGTGTTATCAGCTGATGCCGTCACGACGTGTTGTCCATTGGGGCTGAACTCGGCTGCACCCACGCTGCTTTGATGTCCAGTGAGCGTGGCAACTTCCTGTCCGGTGTTTGCATCCCAGACTCGAGCTGTGTTATCGGCTGATGCAGTAATGATGCGTTGCTTATTCGGGCTGAACTCGGCTGCACTCACACTGCTTTGATGTCCAGTGAGCGTGGCAACTTCCTGTCCGGTGTTTGCATCCCAGACTCGAGCTGTGTTATCGGCTGATGCAGTAATGATGCGTTGCTTATTCGGGCTGAACTCGGCTGCACTCACACTGCTTTGATGTCCAGTGAGCGTGGCAACTTCCTGTCCGGTGTTTGCATCCCAGACTCGAGCTGTGTTATCGGCTGATGCAGTAATGATGCGTTGCCCATCAGCACTAAACTTGGCTGCCCACACTGTGCCTTGATGCCCAGTAAGCGTGGCAATTTGCTGTCCAGTTTTTGCGTTCCAGACTCGAGCCGTTTTGTCGTCTGATGCAGTGAGGATGTATTGCCCATTCGGGCTGAACTCGGCTACCCACACAGCGCCTTGATGCCCGGTGAGCGTAGCAATTTGCTGTCCAGTTTTGGCATCCCAGACTCGAGCCGTTTTATCGGCTGAAGCAGTCACGATGCGTTGTCCATTCGGGCTGAACTTGGCTACAATCGCCCATCCTTGATGCCCAGTGAGCGTGGCAATTTGCTGTCCAGTTTTTGCGTTCCAGACTTGAGCCGTTTTATCGGCTGAAGCAGTCACGATGCGTTGTCCATCAGGGCTGAACTTAGCTGCCCATACAGTGCCTTGATGCCCGGTGAGCGTAGCAATTTGCTGTCCAGTTTTTGCGTTCCAGACTTGAGCCGTTTTATCGGCTGAAGCAGTCACGATGCGTTGTCCATCAGGGCTGAACTTAGCTGCCCATACAGTGCCTTGATGCCCGGTGAGCGTAGCAATTTGCTGTCCAGTTTTTGCGTTCCAGACTTGAGCCGTTTTATCGGCTGAAGCAGTCACGACGTGTTGTCCATTGGGGCTAAACTCGGCTGCACCCACACTGCTTTGATGTCCAGTGAGCGTGGTAACTTCCTGTCCGACGTTTGCGTTCCAGACTCGAGCTGTTTTATCGGCTGAAGCAGTCACGATGCGTTGCCCATCGGGGCTGAACTCGGCTGCCATCACCGTGTCTTGATGTCCGGTGAGCGTGGCAATCTGCTGTCCAGTTTTTGCATCCCAGACTCGAGCTGTGTTGCCCCACGATGGAGAGAGGATGCGTTGCCCATCGGGGCTGAATTTGGTTGTCATCACAAAGCCTTGATGTCCGGTGAGCGTGGCAATCTGCTGTCCAGTTTTTGCATCCCAGACTCGAGCTGTGTTGTCATCTGATGTAGTCAGGATGTGTTGCCCATTGGGGCTGAATTTGGTTGTCATCACAAAGCCTTGATGTCCGGTGAGTGTGACAATCTGCTGTCCAGTTTTTGCATCCCAGACTCGAGCCGTTTTATCGGCTGATGCCGTCACGATACGTTGCCCATCGGGACTGAACTCGGCTGCTCCCACACTGCCTTGATGTCCGGTGAGAGTAGCAACTTCGTCTCCGGTGTTTACATCCCAGACTCGAGCTGTGTTATCAGCTGCTGATCTAGTGAGGATGTGTTGCCCATCGGGACTGAACTCGGCGGCACTGACACTGCCTTGATGTCCGGTGAGAGTAGCAACTTCGTCTCCGGTGTTTGCATCCCAGACTCGAGCTGTGTTATCAGCTGCTGATCTAGTGAGGATGTGTTGTCCATCGGGGCTGAACTTGGCTGTACTCACACTACCTTGATGTCCGATGAGCGTAGCAACTTCGTCTCCGGTGTTTGCATCCCAAACTTGAGCCGTTTTGTCATCTGATGCCGTCACGATGCGTTGCCCATTCGGGCTGAACTCGGCTGCCCACACATTGCCTTGATGTCCGGTGAGAGTGGCAACTTCCTCTCCGGTGTTTGCGTCCCAGACTCGAGCCGTTTTATCGGCTGATGCCGTCACGATGCGTTGCCCATTGGGGCTAAACTTGGCTGTTAGCACATTGGATTCATGTGCTAACAGTATTTGTCTTTGAAAAGGTTGCCGCGATCGATTTTCCACCCTATCCAAGATCGTTTGTAGTGAAAAAATCGGACTCGCCGCAAATCCATCTTGCCCCTTCGTTTTGATCAAACCCTGTAGGCGCTGCCCTGCTTGCATCGCATCTATTAGCCCTCGGATTTGTTCGACATTAGAGAGCTTTAGCGCTGCCACGCCGTCTTTCTCCAAAGCATTCGCAGTCAAAATCGTATTGCGTTTATCCTCAGCTACCCTAAGACTCGTCTCTGCCCGTTCAGTCTGTTGCTGTGCGGCTGTCGTTGCGGCTTGCGCTTTCCCTAACTGCACCTGTGCTACCTGAATCTGCTGCTGTGCCTGTTGCAATTGCTGTTCCGCCTGCTCTTTCGCCACAGCCACAACTTCCTTCTCCTGGTTCACCTGCGCCAACTGCTGTGCTGCAACCTTCGCCTGCTGCTGCGCCTGAGTAAATTGCTGCTGCGCCACCCGTGCTTTTTCTGCCGCCTGTTTTGCCTGCGTTTCTGCTGCCTGCTTCTGCTTTTGTGCCTGCTCAAATTGCTTTTGCGCTAATTGCGCTTTCTCATTCGCTGCCTTCTCTTTTTCCTGAGTCTGCACTAAACTCTCATTCGCTTCCTGCATCTGCGATCGCGCTTCTGCCGCCTGCCGCTGCGCCTGCATCGAAGCTGGAATTGCGATCGCTGCCACAGTTACCGCTGCCCCAACTGCCAATAAACTCAGCAAACTCACCCGCTTCGCTTTCGCTACCGCCTGTTCTAGAATCCGTTTTGCCTCTGCTGTCGCATCCTCCGTCGATCGACTCGCCCGAATATAGTTCTGCTGCAACTCAGTCGGCTTCGGCTCTTTCGCTTCCCCCTGACTCAGCCATGCTTCCGCCGATCGCAAATCATCGCCCTTCAGCCCAAAACTCTCATTCCGCTTTTGTTCTTGCCACTCGATCGCTTTTTCCAAAATCCGAGTGTGTGCTCTGACATACTCCAAATCGGTATCGATCGCCTTCAACAAAACCCGCATTCCTGACTCAAACTCATCTGTTTCGCGAAAAAACAGCCAATTATGCATCGAGAGGTTGGGATGTACCTTTGCCATCTCAAAATCATCTCGGCGCACGATTGGAACCAGTCGCTTATTATGCTGAACGGCGTGCTCAATTTCGTCTCGACAAACCTTCGACTCGATCGAATCGCGGCTGATCACAAACACAAATGTATTTGCACTTTCGATGCCACGCTGAATTTCATGCCACCATTCTGCACTGAGGGGAATATCTTCCCAATCGACCCACGCATCCCGATTCTGCGCTTCGAGTGCCTGATGTAACTGTTCTACAAATGACTTATCCTTCCGGGAGTAGGAGATGAAAACGTCACGCATTTTGCCCCTGATAATTTCTGATTTCTCAGCTTTTTAGACTATAAAGCCTTCGTATTTAATTAATGAATTGGGTGCTAAGTGTTTTGACGGGCGAAACACAACTGAACTCTGCCGATCGTATTGAGTTGGATCGCGATCAAATTAAGTTAGATCATGATCGTATCGAGTTGAATCACGATCGCATTAAGTTGAAACGCGATCGCGTCAAGTTGAATCATGATCGTATTGAGTTGAAACGCGATCGCATCAAGTTGAAACGCGATCAAATTAAGTTAGATCGCGATCGCATCAAGTTGAAACGCGATCAAATTAAATTTAGCTAAGCGGGTACTTCAAAGTATAAAAAACTCTTCGCTCACGCTGTCCTCCCACCCCCGAATTCATTCCGTGGCGAGATAGAACGGAGCGAGGAAACTACTGATACTTCTCAAACACCCTCTAAGCAACTGCCCAATAGAACAATTCAAATCGCGATCGCATAGAGCAAAATAACTAAGTTTTTTCTTACGAACAATTACTCCTTACTTGCCTTAGACATTTCTACTCAGCCTCCACAAAAGTGACAAACAGTAGAGTGCAGAAAACATTAAATTTCTTGAGGAGTAACTCATGGCAAGACAAAAACGAGGCTCACAAATTCTCGTCCAAG
>VFQU01001820.1_pt1 | contig 11398 bp, 14 predicted proteins | sample 3512311 | NCBI WGS metagenome assembly VFQU01 (sample SAMN10412377, study PRJNA504923) | tailings metagenome | isolation source: Relicate 3 Philex TSF3 active mining site | place: Philippines: Tuba, Benguet | collected 2017-08-29 | reverse complement strand
GAGCGCTGGCCGCAGATCTTCCGGCTTGTCAATCGTGCGGCCCTTGAAGCCATAGGCCCCCGCCAGCATCGACGCCTCCGGGAAGCTGTCCAGCACGACTTCGCTCAACCGGTTGTTGGAGAACAGTTCCTGCCACTGCCGCACCATGCCCAGATAGCCATTGTTCATGACAATGATCTTGATCGGCAGCCGGTGGTTGGCGATGGTGGCGAATTCGGGAATCGACATCTGGAAGCCGCCATCCCCGCAGATGGAGAATACGAGCTTGTCCGGGCAGGCGAACTGTGCGCCAATCGCTGACGGCAGGCCGAAGCCCATCGTGCCCAGGCCGCCCGAGTTGATCCACAGCCGCGGGTGGTTGTAGCGGATCAGCTGCGCTGCCCACATCTGGTGCTGGCCCACGTCTGTCGTCACAATCGCTTCGCCACCACTGATGCGGTCGATTTCCGCCATCAGGTGCTGCGGCTTGATTTCGTCGATCGAGAAGACCGGCTTCAGCGGGTGCTGTTCCATCCAGCCGCGCATGGTGTTCCACCATTCGGCGCGCTGGTTGGCCTTGAGCTGCTTCATCTCGGCTTCGAGCTCGCGCAGTACACGGTTCAGCTTGGTCAGAACCTTCTTGGCGTCACCCACGATCGGCAACTCGGCGTTGCGGATCTTCGAGATCTCGCTCGGGTCAATGTCCACATGGATCACCTTGGCGTGCGGTGCGAAGGCCGCCAGCCGGCCCGTCACGCGGTCATCAAAACGCACGCCGAGGGCAATGATCAGGTCCGTGTTGTACATCCCCATATTGGCGGCGTAGGAACCATGCATGCCCGGCATGGAGATGAAGTTGCGGTGGTTGCCCGGCAGCGCGCCGAGGCCCATCAGCGTGTTCACGCATGGCACGTCCACCAGTTCCACCAGTTCGCGCAGTTCCTTATGGGCGTCGGAGTGGATGATGCCGCCGCCGGCGTACACCATCGGCCGCTCGCTTTCCCAAATCATTTGCGCCGCACGGCGTATCTGCCCCGTGTGGCCTTCCGTGTAGAGTTTGTAGCCCGGCAGATGAATCGCGTCCACTGGTTGATATTGCGCAGAAGCCTGGAAAACGTCCTTCGGGATGTCCACCAGCACCGGCCCCGGGCGTCCCGTCGAGGCGATGTAGAAGGCCTCGTGGATGATGCGCGGCAGTTCGCTGACATGCTTCACCATGAAGTTGTGCTTCGTGGCTGGCCGTGTGATGCCGAAGGTGTCGGCTTCCTGGAAGGCGTCCGTGCCGATCAGCTTCGAGGTCACCTGTCCAGTGATGGCCACCACCGGAATCGAGTCCATCATGGCGTCCACCAGGCCTGTGACCAGATTCATCGCCCCAGGGCCCGAGGTAGCGCAACATACGCCCACCTTGCCCGTCGCCCGCGAATAGCCCTGCGCCGCGAAGGCCGCATTCTGTTCGTGCCGCACCAGTACGTGCTGTACCTGATGCCCGTACATGGCGTCATAGAAGGGTAGCGTGACGCCACCCGGGTAACCGAAAATCAGGTCTACGCCTTCGCGAACAAGGCACTCCAGCAGGATCTGTGATCCGCTCATCAAGGTGCCCACGGGGGCGGGGTTATGCATGGTGGAAGCCATATCAGTCAATCAAACTCCTGTGCTGGCAAAGCAAATGAAAAGGCCACTGGGGGTTCTCGCTTCGAGTCCCGCCAGTGGCCAGAATTTTATAATTCCGCAGGCCGCTCAAGCGGGACTCAAGGGTACTCGTACGACCCCGACTCCTACTCGAAGAATGCCAATGGTTTCGGCTACGGCCCGAATCACACGATCTTCCTGGCGCTGGTAGCGTACCGGGCTGAGCGTGTGGTTCATATTTGTAAGACTAGACGAAAAATTTGGCAAATGCAAGATGGCGAATTCATAAATTCGGTTAATCATAAGATTTGATGATTGAGTCCGGATTCCTGTCCGGCGCGCGGGCCAATGCTAGCCTGTTAGGGAATGATGATTGCCAGTGTGGGTCTGTTCCTGTTGTTGGCACAAGCGCCAGCACCCAAGACTACGTCTACTCCCAAGTCCGCTGCTGCTCCGAAGACCGCAGTAGCGCCAAAGACAGCGGTGGCGCCGAAGACCGCCACTGCGGCGAAAGCCGCACCGAAGACGGCTGCCAAAACCGCCGCCAGGTCCGCTGCGGCGAAACCGGCACCCAAAGCGGTGGTCGCACCGATGACGGATGAGGAGAAAACGGTCTACGCATTGGGTCTCTCCATCTATCGCTCCATTCAGGCTTTTGATCTTTCACCGTCCGAGATCGAGGTCATCCAGCGAGCACTCCGCGATGCTTCCATGCAGCAGCCTGCGGTGGAACTTAGCGAGTGGGGTCCGAAGCTGAACGGTCTCCAGCAGGAGCGCCAGTCCCGCCGGGCCGAAAAGGAACGGTCCGTGGGCGCGGAGTTCATAGCGAAGGCCGCCACGGAATTGGGCGCGCTCAAGACCGACAGCGGGCTCGTGTATCGCGAATTGACGCCGGGCACCGGGGCAGCGCCCACTGCCGGGGATACGGTCAAAGTGCACTATCGCGGCACGCTGATCAATGGCACGGAGTTTGACAGTTCTTACAAGCGCGGCCAGCCGGCCGAGTTTCCCCTCAACCAGGTCATCCCCTGCTGGACGGAAGGCGTACAGAAGATGAAGGTCGGTGGCAAAGGACGTCTGGTTTGCCCCGCCAACCTCGCCTATGGCGACCGTGGCTCTGGCTCCATTCCCGGTGGCGCCACCCTGATCTTTGAGATTGAATTAATTGACATCACAACTGGCAAATAGCTTAAAGAGCTCGCCACTGGCTCCGATAACTTCACTCAGAAGGACGGATGCCCATGTCACAGACCAAATCACAACGCGACCTTGAATACGATTACCTCAGCCTGGCCTATCAGGTGGAGGACCTGCTGCAGAAGAAGACCGCTGCTTACGGCGTGGATGCCGACATCCAGGAGGCTCACCTCCAGATGATGAAGCTGGCCCGGGAAATTGTTTCTACTGCGGATCCCCGTGACCGCGAGTACGACTATCTCGCGGCCGCTTACAAAGTGCAGGATCTTCTCCAGCAGAAGTCGCGCGCTTACCATATGGCTTTTGAGTTTGAAGAAATGCAGAAGCAGATGGAGGCCGTGGGTGCCCAACTGGGTTGGAATCAGGATTCCGCTCCCGCTTCTGGTGGCTCTCACAACCTGACGGATCGCCTCTCTCGCCTGCAGAGCGAAATACAGGAACTCCGGGCCACGCTCAGCTAGGGGCGACCGCGTATGCGGAACCGCCGCGATCTCGAGTACGAATACCTGGCGCTGACCTACCAGATCGCTCATCTGGTGGAATGCAGGCAGCAGGATTGCCGCTTCGTCCAGGAAATGGAAGCTCTGCTGGCGGAACTGGTTCGGCTTCGTTCCCGAAATCCGAACGGTTCCTCTCGTGCGCAACTCGACCATGTGCTCGAACTCGTGCTAACTGAGGCGGAATCGGTGATCCGGCTCGCTTACCATGCAGCGCCCTATCGCGAGCAGTTTCGCGCCCTTCATGGAAGACTCTCCGAACTTGGCCAAGCCCTCGGGTATCACTGAAGCCCGGGGGCTTGGCTGGCTTCAATCCTCGCCAGACGTTGGTCCAGTCTTTCGAGTGTGGCCGCCAGCGCCGCCTGGTCGGTCTCCCCGCTGAGCTTTGAGCTGAAAGCGGAGTTATTCACCCACCAGTCCATTCCCATTTCCCTCGCCTTATCCACTGAACAGACCACCAACCGGATCTGTATCGCCAGCAACTCCATGTCGGCAATGCGTACCCGGATATCGCCGGCCACCACCACTCCTTTGTCCAGTACCCGCTCCAGCACGTCGGCCAGCGTTGAGCTTTGTACTCCATGTGCAATTTGAGACATCGTGTTCCCTTCTAGAACAGCCGGCCCAGCGGACCCAGTTCCAGATTGACCTCCTCCCGCGTAAATCCGAACTGTTCCCGTAGTGCCGTCAGCTGTTCGGCCTGTGAGGCCAGCGCGTTACCAAGGCGTTCTATTTGCTCTTCACTTAAGTCACCCACAGCCATACGCCGCAGCGATTGCCTCTCCATCAGCTCATGCAGAAACTGCGCAAGGCCCAGCACCAGCTTGAGAAGTCCGTTGCTGGCCGAGTCACTTCCCGCCGAGACATTCGCTGCCGTGGGTGGGCCCGATGTGTTCGTCATACATCTGTTTCCCCTGCAATTTGGCTGCCGAACAAAGCAGGAGCCCCAAATCCAGATGCACAAGGTCAACGTCGGCCAGCGACAGCGTGATGTGCCCGCGCGCCACCACCCCATGGTCCAGCACCCGGTCGAGAATCTCACAAAGACTGGCTTCGGCTGGCAGGCTCATGGCTGTTCGTCCCCTTCTTCGTCCTCGTTCTCATCTTCCTCTTCCTCATCCTCGTCCCCTTCCTCTTCTTCTTCCTCTTGCGCGGCCGCCGCTGCTTCCAGTTCTTCGAGCCGGTCCAGCAGTTCCGACTCGCGGGCATCAAACTCATCCTCGGTCAACTCGCCGCGTTCCAATTGCAGGTGCAGCTCTCTCAATTCGCCCTGCACCTGTTCCATTTCGGCCGCCTGTTGCTCCTGTGCAGCCTGTTGCAATTCTTCGACCACCCAGAGCAATCCCGAAGCTGGCCAGGTCAGCAATTTGTCGAGCAGGAACATCACTCCCAGCTTCGTCAGCCTGGCTGGCCGGGATTAGAGAGGGGGGTAAAAATAAAAACCTTAAAACTCCCGCAAACCGGGACGATATGCCGGGTGATGAAAAAAGGACCCACCGGGGCGGCAGCCCTCAGCGAAATTCTCAAAGGACTCGGCGGGCTGGTGGAAAAGCTCAGCGAGATTGAATCGACGGGGGAGTTACACCAGAACGGCCGGCTTCGCGGCGTTTATGGCGTCCAGGTCAAGGTCGGGCTGGGCGGCAAGGAAGTGGAGATGGAGCCCTTCGGTCATACGGGGCGCGAGGCTGGGCCGGCGACTGAGGCGGAAGTGCGGGAACCCGTCTGTGATGTCTTTGAGGAAGGTGACAGCATACTGGTCATCGCCGAAATGCCCGGGGTAAGTGAAAAGGAACTGAAGTATGAAGTGAACGGCACTCGCCTGCGCCTCACCGCAGCCACTGGCAACCGCAATTACGCCAAGGACCTCGAATTGCCCGCCGCCGTGGATGCGGCCCGCATTCGCGTTACCGCGAACAACGGTGTGGTGGAACTGCGTTGTCCGCGCTAAAGGAGATCCGTCTCACGGTTGTCGAGGCTGCCGCCAAGGACGCTGGCCGCGGCCTGGTTCGTCTGGATCCGGATGACATGCGGCGGCTCGGACTTGAGACCGGTGACATTGCCGAAGTTGCCGGCAGCAGCACTGTTCCGGTCAAGGTGCTGCCCGCCCCGCCGCCGATGCGCGGCCAGCAGCGTATGGCGCTCGATGGTTTAAGCCGGCTGAATGCGGGTGTTGCCCTCGATGAACTGGCGACGCTGCGGCGCTCGCGTGCGAGCCATGCGGATCGAGTCGAGCTTGCGCCGCTCGGCCCCGCGCCAGGCAAAAAGGATCTGGTCTACATCGGGCAAAGGCTGGATGGCCTCGTGTTGCGCTCTGGCGCTCGCATTCGTGTCCACGCCTTTGCCGGACGCCCGCTCGACTTTGAGGTTCTGCGGACGGAGCCGGCCGGCAACATTCTGATCCATCCGCGTACCCAACTGGTGGTGGTCAACCCCAAAGAAGCCACGGCTGGCGAGCGCACGCTCAGCTATGAGGATATCGGTGGGCTGAAACCGCAACTGAGCCGGATTCGCGAAATGATCGAGCTGCCGTTGCGCCACCCGGAATGGTTTGAGCGTCTCGGCATTGATGCACCGCGCGGAGTGCTGCTCTATGGCCCTCCTGGCACGGGCAAGACTCTCATTGCCCGGGCCATCGCGGCCGAGGCCAAAGCTCGCTTCTACAGCATTTCCGGCCCCGAGATCATCCACAAGTTCTATGGCGAAAGTGAGGCTCAACTCCGCAAGGTCTTTGCTGAGGCCGCCCGGACGGCCCCCAGCATTGTCTTTCTCGATGAGATTGACTCCATTGCCCCGCGCCGGGAGAAGTCGGCTGGTGACGTAGAGAAGCGGGTTGTCGCCCAATTGCTCGCGCTGATGGACGGTCTCGATCGCCGCCAGCAGGTCATCGTCATTGCGGCCACCAATCTGCCGGACGCGCTCGACCCGGCCTTGCGCCGCCCGGGACGCTTCGACCGCGAAATTGAGATTCCCCCGCCAGACCGGCCAGGCCGCCGGGAGATCCTCGACATTCACTCCTGTGGCATGCCACTGGACGGCGCAGTGAGCCTCGATTCCCTCGCGGCTCGCACGCATGGTTTTGTCGGTGCCGATCTGGCGGCGCTCTGCCGGGAAGCGGCCATGCGCTGTCTCCGACGGAATCTGAACGCCTTGACCAGTGGGGCCATTGCTCCCGGCGACCTGTTGGTTACTGTCCCGGATTTTGACGCGGCCCTTCTCGATATCGAGCCCTCGGCCATGCGCGGGGCGCTATTCGAAATCCCAGCCACGCAATGGTCCGAAGTCGGGGGTGTCGCCGCCGTCCGCAGCCGTCTCGAAGAGATTGTTCTCTGGCCGCTCGAACGGCCGGAACTGTTCCGGCAAGCTGGGGTGCGGCCACCGCGTGGCCTCCTGCTCTCCGGCCCCCCGGGCTGTGGCAAGACCTTGCTGGCCAAGGCTCTGGCCAGCACTGCCGAAATCAACTTCCTCTCGGTGAAAGGACCGGAACTGCTTTCCAAATTTGTTGGTGACAGCGAGCAGGCGGTTCGGGATCTATTTCGCCGTGCGCGCCGGGCCGCTCCCGCCATCATCTTCTTCGATGAGATCGACGCGATCGGGTTGGCCCGTGGGCATGGTCAGGATCCGGTGGCCGACCGGGTGCTGACCCAGTTGCTGACAGAACTGGATGGCATAGAAGAGCTGCCTGGGGTTTTCGTGCTGGCGGCTACGAATCGGCCGGATCGTCTGGATCCAGCCCTGCTGCGTCCGGGCCGCTTCGATGAACACATGGAAATACCGATGCCCGATGAAGCCGCCCGTGCTGAAATTCTGAGCATCCACTTTCGCGGTAAACCCCTGGCTGCGGGTCTGGATCCCGCGCGCTGGGCCCCCGCCACGTCTGGCTGCAGCGGTGCCGATCTGATGGCCTTTGCCGAACGCGCCGCAATGGCCGCGTTGCGCCGTTCTCTCCGGGGCGCCCCACTCGAAATCACAGCTGCCGACCTCGATGCACTTTGGCCACGCGATTGCATGAATAATGCCCGTGAGTGAAAACGGTTCACTGCATTATGTCTACGGTTTGACGCGTGGACCCTACGAGGGCCCGCTGGCAGCGGGAGTCATTCCCGGGGCTGTCCCGCAATTTGCGCCGGTGACGGCCGGCTTGTGGGCCGCGATTGGGTTTGTTCCCGCAGCGGTTGCCGAGTCCTGGCAAGAGCCAGCCACGCTGGCCGCCGCGGCGCTGGCTCACCACGAGATGATTCTGTCGCTTCATGCTTCAGGCGACGTGATCCCGTTCCGCTTTGGAACAGTCTTCTCGAGTCTCGCCGATCTCCAATCCCAGATTGAATCGAACGCCGCCCACTACCGCCATTGCCTGGAACAAATTGCCGGCTGCGAAGAAGTGGAGATACGGCTGGCGGCGGACTTTGAAGCGTTTGTTGCCCATCATCTGGCCGCCCGTGGCCCAGATCTCGGCTCCAGATCACCGGGGCGCCGTTACCTCGAAGAGCGTCAGCTGCGTCGCCAGTGGGAAGAGCAGTGGGCAGCTGTCAAACAGTCGGCGTGGAATGCACTCGAGCAGGCGCTGCCAGGCGCTCCCTGGCCCAGCCAGCCGCTGGATGCCGACCGGCGGGTGTTTTTGTGGCCCAGAAAGAGTCAACATCTGCACGCATTCGCCGAAAAGTTCCATCAGAGTCAGGACGGCCTCCGGTTCTCGGTGAACGGAGTCTGGCCTCCCTACAGCTTTGTCGCGCCGCAATCTCGATTGCCCAGCGAGGCGGAACCAGTGGTTGGGGGCTAAGCATCGCTGCCGGGCAGCGGGTGCTGGCAGGACCGCCGGAAACTGCCAATTGGCAGGAAATCAATCAAGGAGAAAGAAATGGCAAAAGTCAGCAAATCCACGGATTCTTCGAGCCTCGCCGAGGTCGTCGATCGCATCCTCGACAAGGGCGTGGTGATCGACGCCTGGGCAAAAGTTTCGCTGGTTGGCATTGAGTTGATCTCAGTGGAAGCCCGCGTGGTGATTGCCTCGGTAGAGACTTATTTGAAGTACGCCGAAGCCATCGGTTTGACCAGCACCGCCGCGATGCCGGCCTAAGTGAATTCAGTTGCTACTGGGCGTCAGGTTGTTGGCGCCTGGTAGCAGCTCTCAGAACTACTTTCAGTGAGTGAGTCTTCATGAATTCCAGGGAAAACAGCTCGGCCGCACTGCGCCAGCAAAGACGGGAACTGCTTGCTGAGTTATCCCGGCAAACAGAAGAGCGGAAGCGCAAAGTCCGGGAACTACTCGCGCAGTCTTCCAAACGGCGCGATGCACAGGCAGAAAGCCAACACCAGCTCAGCCAGACGATATTGCGGCATGTGGCCAGCCCCGTGAAAGAAAAAATGGCAGCCCCCGCCCCCGAGTTGCCCCCGGCCATTGTCTCCCCGCCAACTGAGCCGGCGCCCGCAACGCGCGCTGTGCAGAAGCCGCAGGCGGAAACGGATGGCGCCCCCGGCGTTGAGCAGCGCCTCATGGGGCTTGAGGCGGCGTTTGCCAAGCTGGTTCAAACGGTCACGGAGCGCCTGGATTATGGAGCAAAGTTCAGTGCACTCGAAACCCAGCTGCGGCAGGTGGAAACCGGTTTAGCCGGGATGGCAGCCCGCCTGGCACCTCTCGAGAACAAGTGGGAAGTTTTGCGCGGCGAATGCCGCAGCCTCGAAGCCAATGGAACGCGGGTGAGCGAACAGTTGAAGGGCTTTGATCAGCTCTTTGCCTCGTTGGGCCGTGACGGGCAAAAGTTGAGCGGCAGCCTGGATGCCCTGGCCGTCGAGTTGCGGCAATGCGAGAGCCGCCTCGACGGGCTCGAAGCGGGCAGCGAGGCGCGCCGCGCCGCCCAGGCCAGTGAGTTGGGCAATCTGCAGGACCGTCTCGGACGCCTGGAAGCGGGGCTGCTGAAAGCGATTGGGCTGCTGCAATCCTCAGAGCAGGGCATGGCGGAACTGAGCGGTTTGCGCGACAGAATGCAGGAAATGGAAGCCGGATATGAGCGCATGCTCGCCGCCGTCCGGCAAATGGAGCGTTCCGCACTGCCGGATGACACGGCGGAACGCGAAGCAACCGCCAACGTGCTGGCCAGCCTGACCAAGCTGGTCCAGGGCATGCGTCACAGCCAGTCGGAACGCCAGGCCGTGGAAGGAATGAAAGGCAACTGATGGATACTTTGACCATGGCGGCAACGCCCGAGCGCGTTCAGGTGGAGCCCGGACAGGGCTTTGTGCTCACCAGTGAAATTGAGCAGATTACGGAACGAGCATTGACATATCTGGCCGTTGGGCCGGCCGTTCACTTTGCCGGGCCCGCGGGTACGGGCAAGACTACACTGGCCTTCCATGTAGCCGCCCGGTTGGGCCGCCCAGTGCTGTTATTGCATGGTGATGATGAGTTCGGCAGTTCGGATCTGGTTGGCCGTGATTCCGGCTTTCAGCGTTCTCGCGTTGTCGACAACTACATACACTCGGTGCTGCGCACCGAGGAGCGGGTGAACAGCATCTGGCAGGAGAACCGTCTGACCACTGCCTGCCAGCATGGCTACACGCTGATCTATGACGAATTCACCCGCTCGCGGCCGGAAGCCAACAATCCGCTGTTGAGTGTGCTTGAAGAAGGTATTCTCAACATCCCCGGCCAGCGGCGTGGCGGGGAAGGCTACTTGCGGGTCCATCCGGATTTCCGTGCCATCTTTACCTCCAATCCTGAGGAATACGCTGGAGTGCACCGTGGCCAGGATGCACTGCTGGACCGGATGGTAACCATCCAGGTGGGCCAGTTCGACCGCGAAACGGAAATTGCGATTGTGGCCAGCAAGTCCGGGCTGCCCTTGCCGGAAACCCGGGCGGTTGTGGATCTGGTCAGAACGTTGCGCCTCGCCAGCGAATCCGGTCATCAGCCGAGTGTTCGGGCAGCTTTTGCCATCGCGAGGGTGCTCTCGTTGCGGGGGGCGCGTGCGCGGCTGGAAGACGATACGTTCCGCTGGGTCTGCCGTGATGTACTGGGCAACAGTATCGCCCGCGTTACCCGCGACGGCGAAGCCTTGCCGCCTTCGGTCATTGACGAAATCGTGGCGCGCTTCTATGCGGAAGCGATGCAGACCGAAGAGTCCTTTCATTAGATCCAACTCATCAGACTATTCAGACCAGAAGGAGTCGCCCATGCGTGGAATGCGACAGTTGAAGAGTTCGGCTGGGCGGCAAAGCCGCGCCGCCCTTCCCAAGTCCTCCAAGGACTATCAGATCTATCTCCAGATCTCGACGCTCGAAATGGAAAAGTCCCGCCGATCCGCTGAGCGCGCCGCCGCTCAAGCCCGCATTGCAGCGATTGACAGCCGTCTGGCCGAGATGGAGCAGGAGAAACTGGCTCTGCTCAGCCGGCTTGCCTGCGGGCTGGGTGATTCACCATCTGTCGTCGCCGCACCGGCTGCTGGTTTTCGAATTGAGTACTAACCACTTATGGCGCTTTATCTCTACGCTGTAGTCAAAAATGAAGGTCTTCCGGCGCTGACCGGAGAAGGCCTCGATCAGCAGCCCCTCCAACTGGTGACCCATGAAGGGCTGGCGGCTGTCGTCAGTGAGATCCGGGAACGAAAACTGCGGCCGGAAAGGAAGCTCCTGGCTGCCCACCAGGCGGTACTCCGGCAACTGCTCGAAATCTGTACGCCTCTGCCGATGAGCTTCGGCCTGATGGCGAACAATGCTGAGGCCACGCAGAGCCTGCTGCGCCGGTATCAGGAGAACTTTGCCGAGCAGTTGGCGCGCGTGGATGGTTGTGTCGAGATGGGATTGCGGGTGAAGTGGGACGTGGATAACGTTTTCGACTTTCTGTTGACCCGTCACCCGGAATTGGCCCAATTGCGAGACGACCTGAAGCAGCAGGAAAACGAACATGGCCCGCTACATCACGCCCGTATCGAACTGGGCCGTCGTATCGAGGCTGCCTTGCAAGCGGAGCGTGAATCCACCGAAGAGCGGGTTACCGCGATCCTCGAGCGGGCGTGCCAGCTGTGGCAGGCGGGCAAGACAAGAGGCGAGGCCGAAATACTGAACCTGGCGTGCCTGGTGGATCGGCGGCGACAGGA
>VFQU01001819.1_pt1 | contig 11406 bp, 13 predicted proteins | sample 3512311 | NCBI WGS metagenome assembly VFQU01 (sample SAMN10412377, study PRJNA504923) | tailings metagenome | isolation source: Relicate 3 Philex TSF3 active mining site | place: Philippines: Tuba, Benguet | collected 2017-08-29 | reverse complement strand
CCCGGGGGGGGGGGAGGGGCGGGGGGGGGGGGAAGGGAGGGGAACGGTGAGCCAGACGTCGAGCCAGAGCTGACGCCAGATGAGGTGGTCGGAGTCGGTGAGGGTGGTGGGGGTGGACGGGGAGAAGGTGGGGAAGGAACGGTCCGAGAGGAGGGCGAGGCGGGGGTGGGTGACGGTGGGGAGGGGGAGGGGTTGGCCATTGGCCTGGAGGCGGAGGGAGTGGGCGAGCCAGGTGGTGGCGATGGTGGGGAGTTGGGGAGAGAGCTGGGAGACGAGAAGGTAGCCTTGGGGGTCTTCGGGAAAGTCGACGTCGCGCATGGCGGCGAGGGGGACGCGGGCGGCGATGGCGAGGGTTTGGCCCTGGGGGAGGAGGCGGAGGTGGGCGGTGACCTCGGGGGGCATTTCGTGAGCGAGGAGGGTGAGCAGGGGCAGGAGCGGGAGCACGGCTGCACTCCATGCTAATGCTTGCGGGATTGGATATGATCGACGCACTGTGAAGACGAAGATCGCGATTGTTTTGGCGTTGAGCGTGGCTGGAGTGTGGATGGCGCGCGAGTGGACCGTGGGGGCGGCAGGGGTGGAAGCGCCGCGGTTTGAGGTGGACCCGTTCTGGCCGAAGCCGTTGCCGAATGACTGGGTGATTGGGGCGGTGATTGGGGTGGCGGTGGATGCGCGGGACCACGTGTGGGTGTTGCACCGGCCGGGGAGTCTGGAAGAGAAGGAGAAGTACAAGACATGGACGCCGCAGGCGGCGAGTTGTTGCGCGCCGGCTCCACCGGTGCTGGAGTTTGACGCCAAGGGGGAACTGGTGGGGAGTTGGGGTGGGGAGGGCAAGGGGTTTGACTGGCCGTCGTCGAATCACGGGATTGATGTGGATTACAAGGGGAACGTGTGGATTGGCGGCAACGGGCGGGGCAAGCAGGCGGCGCCGCTTGCGCATAACGAGGACCGGATGGCGGCGGCGGGGCCGGTGCATGATTCGATGCTGCTGAAGTTTACGCAGGCGGGGAAGCTGCTGATGCAGATTGGGCAGCCGAACCAGAGCAAGGGGAGTAATGATGTGAAGAATCTGCGGCTGCCGGCGAAGTCGATTGTGGATGCGAAGACGAATGAGCTGTATGTGGCGGATGGGTATGGCAACCGGCGGGTGATTGTGTTTGACGCGGACACGGGGGCGTACAAGCGGCATTGGGGGGCTTATGGGAATGTGCCGGACGATACGCAACTGCCGGCGTATAACCCGGCGGACCCACCGGCGAAGCAGTTCCGGACGCCGGTGCATTGTGTGGCGCTGGCCGACGATGGGTTGCTGTATGTGTGTGACCGGACGAATGACCGGATACAGGTGTTCCGGACGGATGGGAAGTTTGTGAAGGAAGTGTTTGTGGAGAAGAACACGCTGGGGGACGGGAGTGTGTTTGACATCGCGCTGTCGAAGGACGCGGGGCAGAAGTATTTGTATGTGGCGGATGGGAGCAACATGAAGGTGCATGTGTTGAAGCGGGACACGCTGGAGGTGTTGACGTCGTTTGGCGGGGGTGGACGGCAGCCGGGGCAGTTCTACGCGGTGCACTCGATTGCGGCGGATTCCAAGGGGAATCTGTATACGACGGAGACGTACCGGGGGCAGCGGGTGCAGCGGTTTGTGTATAAGGGGGTGGGGACGGTGGGGAAGCGGGATCAGGGGGCGCCGTGGCCGGGGAGGTAGGAAATTTGGGGTAGTTTGGCGCTATGGCTGATATGGGACAGCGTATACGGACGACTTTGTTGGTGCTGGTGGCGGCAGGGGTGGGACTGGCGCAGGGGAAGTATGAGCACCGGGTGGTGGTGGCGACGACGTCGTGGGACCGGTATAACGAAATCCACGAAAGCCTCGAACGGAATGTGAATGCGCTGGCGGCGCAGGGCTTTCAAGTGGGAGCGGTTGTGGGTGGGAATGCGGGAGTGCTGGACCGGTTGCTGGAACGGCAAGCGGTGGAGGCGGGCACGACGGGCCACGGCGCGCATGTGTTTGTGGTGATGCACCGGCCCGAGACCGGGGACCTGGTGAAGCGGGAGTACCGGTTGCTGCAGACGAGTGTCTGGGTGGGGGTGGAGAAACAGGTGAAGCAATGGGGAGAGGAGGGGTTCCGGCTGAAGACCGCGAGTTGGGTGGGCCCCTACTTCCACGGGGTGTTTGAGCGGGTGGAGGGCCAAGAAAAGGTGGAATACCGGTTGTACCGGACAGCCCGACGAAAGGGGTGGGACCAACAGATCATGGCGGACCCGGAGGCGCGCAAGCGGTTGCGGCGGGTGGTGGCGATGTTTCTCGATACCGCGCTGGCGGAGTTGGGACCCGAGCAGGAGAGCGAGGCCGAGTTTGTGTGGGAGATTGATGGGCTAAACGAGCGGAGCCGGCACGAGCCGAAGTTGCAGGCGCGGGGGGCGGCGGGATTCCGCGTGCAGATGGTGCGGGTGCGGCGCAGTGAGCTGGATGTGGCGCTGCTGAAGCCGGCCGGAAAGGCCGAGCCCGTGAAGGTGGAGTTGGAGGATGGGCCGTGGGGTGCGCCATGTGGAAGGGGGCGGATTGCCGGGGTGGACATGGCCCTCGATGGCGAGGCGTATTGTGTGGCGGAGGATGTGCGCGGGCCGGTGGTGAACGTGGGGGTGGATCTGGAATTGCGGGAGGGCGCGACGTTCGGGCGGCAGTTCTGTGAAACGCGCGCGAGGATGATGAGCCCGCGGGCGGCCGGGCGGCGGCTGGCCCGGGCCCGGCAGATGGAGGAAGAGTTGAACCGGGATGTGAAGCCGGGTTACCGCGTGCAGTATGCGCTGGCGGGGGTGCAGGAAGGGCGGAGCGAGCGGCTGGTGTTTTTTGCGACGAATGAACGAGAGGCGTTGGGTGGTGGGGAGAAGGTGAGGCGGCGGGAGGCGGTGCGGCTGCGGGTGGAACTGGACGAGTTGGGGGACCAGTTGCGGGACCGGCGGGAGAAAGCGATTAACGAGGGGCTCGTGGAGGCGGGCGTGACGGCGTGGGTGGAGTTGAACCCCAGCGGGGGGCGGCGGGAGGCGTTGCTGCTGGGGTGTGCCGAGACACGGCTGGAACAGCAAGAGGTGGAGAGCCTGTTGTGGCGGTTGCTGGTGGGCGAGGGGCTGGCGGATTACCGGGTGAGGAATGAGCTGCTGCGGGAGGGGTTTCGCTAGCGGAAGGGTGGGGTGGCGTGCTATTTTGGTAGATGGTTCTATATGGCGAATACAGTTACATCCCTTAAGCGGGTCCGCATCACTGAACGGCGCACGGCCATTAACCGGGCGCGCAAGAGCCGCATCAAGGGCGCAATCAAGGTTATGCGGAAGTTGTTGGCAGACAAGAATGTGGACGAAGCGACGAAGCAGTTGCCGACGGTGTTTTCCGTGGTGGACCGCGGCGCCAAGCAGGGCGTGATCAAGAAGAACACCGCTGCCCGCTACAAGAGCCGCCTGGCACACCGGTTGAAGGCCATTGCCGCTTAGTCGCTAAGCGTCTTTCGCCGTTACCTTCCAAACAAAGCTTTCCATCACCGTACGGTCATCGGGACGAGTGTCTCTGAGCGCGCGATCGGCTTCATAAAGGAGCCGCATCGCGCGTTTCAGCTTTCCGGGGGCGAAAGCAGCCATCGTCTGATCGACCTGTTCGGCGCGGGCGCGCCACATGGCAACGCCCTGCTTCTGAAAGTGATTCTGTAGAGCCTGAGCGCCCTTAAGACGGGCTTCGTGGCCGGCTAGAGCCAGACGGAACTGCGTGCTGAGAAAGCTCAAGGCGAGGGGGAGATATTCGCCTTCGCGGACGAGAGTATCGAGGACGTCGAGGCTGGTTTTGCGGTCACCCCGGCCAATGGCCGAGACCAGACCAAAGATGTTGGCGGCGCGGGCGTTGGGCACGAGGGTGGTGATCATTTCCGCCGTCACCTTCTCGCCGGGCTTGACGAAAAGGGCGAGTTTTTCAATTTCCTGGCTGAGGCGGGAGGCGTCGGCGCCGGTGGCCTCGACCAGGAGTTCGAGTTCGGCCGGGGGCAGGGCGAGGGAGAAATCGCGGGCCAGGTCGCGGGCGAGTTCGCGCGCGGTTTCGGGAGTGAAACGGGGGAATTCGACCTGCACGGGGACGGCCGAGAAGAATTTGCGGAGGTTCTCGACGCGGGTTTTGTCTTCGCCGTCGAAGTCATAGCGGGAGCAATCGAAAACGATAGCCGTACCGGGGGTGGGGTTGTTGAGATAGGCGGCGAGTTCACGGGCGCCGGGGGTGTCGTCGTCCTGTTTGGCGCGGCCGCGGGGAAGAACGCCTTCGGCGCCGGCGACCCAGATGAGGCGGGTGGTGGCGAAGAGGCTCATGGAGGCGGCGTCGTCGAGGACTTCGGGGAGGGAGACCTCGGTGAGATCCCAACGGCTGAAGCCGCTTTCGCGGGCCTCGGGGGTGGGCAGGAGGGCCGTGAGGAGGGCTTGCTTGCAAAGATTCCGCAGGTAGGCGTCGGGGCCGAGGAAGAGGGTGACGGGGGGAATCTTTTTGGTGAGGGTGGAGATGAACTGATCGGCACGCATGGGCTAGAACTTCTCGAGAATGGCAGAGACGACGCTGGTGGCGACGTCGCGGCAGAGGCGGTCGAAGGCGGGGGTGGATTCGTCGAAGTAGGCTTCGGGGTCGGTGGAGATTTCGTAGCGCTGGCGGAAGTCGAGGGCGGGATTGGTGTAGAGGACGGCGCCGCCGGCGGCCTGGTGGGTGAGGGTGACGGCGAGGATGGTCTGGATCTGGACGCCGGCGGCACGGCCGGTGAGGGGATCAAAGACTGTGGGGAAGGCAAGGACGGCGGCGATGGACCCGGTGAGGACGGCGTCGGCGCCAAGGGCGTCGGGGAGGATCTGGTAGCGGGTGCGGGTGAGGAACTCGCGGGTGAGGGCCATGGGGAGGCGTTCGGTGAGCCGGTAGCGGGTGGTGGGGTTGGAGAAGGGGGGAATGCCGATGGACTGGATGGATTTGGGCATGAGGTCCGCTTTGCCGGCGACGTGATAGCCGCAGGAGGTGAGGGAGGCGGCAGCGGAGGAAGCGAGAAAGAGGCGGCGGTTCATGATTGGACCCACTGGCGAGCGATGGCGAGAGCGCCGGAGGCGGCGAGGCGGTGGTTGTCGGCGGCGAGCCAGAACCAGAGGCCGCGGGGGTGGCTGGAATCGGGGCGGATGGCGCCGACGGCGACACCGTCCTGATTGGCGAGGCTGACGTTGTCGGGGGGAGTGAGATCGCCGTCGCGGATGTCGAGGCCGGCGGCGGTGAGCAGGGGGAGCAGGCGGGGGAGATCGGGGGTGTCGCGGAATTCGATGAAGAGGCTGATGGAGAGGCCGTGGAAGACGGGGGCCTGGATGAGCTGGAGGGCAGGGAAGGGGAAGGTGTTGCGGGTGAGGCTTTCGAGGTGGGCGGTGAGGCGGAGGCGCGTCTGATCGAGAGACTGGGGGGCGTCGGGGCCGAGGGCGGCGAGGAGGGTGAAGGCGGACTGGGCGTCGAAGATTTGCTGATCGAGTTTCTGGAAGCTGAGCAGGGCGGTGGTTTGCTGCTGGAGTTCGGTGACGCCGGCAACGCCGTATTCGCTGGCGGGGAGGAAGACGTGGGCGACGGAGCGGGCCATGGGGGCCACGGCTTCGACGGCGGAGAGGAACCAGGCGAGCATGGTGGCGGCGGGGTGGGCGAGGACGGCGACGGAGGGGGGCGCGCCCTGGGCGCGGCGGTCGCTTAAGGGGGAGACGATGCGGGAGCGGGGGTCGGCAGCGAGGAGGCCGGTGAGATCAATGAGGCCGGTGGAGCGGAGTTTGCGGACCTTGGCGGTGGATTCGAGATCGCCGGCGAGGATGACGGCGGAGGCTTCCTCGATGGCGGCCGAATCGATGGGGGAGAGGAGGGCGATTTCGTCCTGATCGCGAAGGAGGGTGTTGCCGTCTTCGTCGGTGGAGTGCATGGGCAGGACGGTGAAGTCGTGGGCGAGGCTGTTGACTTCACGGCCGAGGAGGGTTTGGGCGCCGACGAGGGCGAGTTTGGGCTTAGGCAAGGGATTCCCCTTCGGGGGCGGGCACGGGGGCGGCGGGGCGACGGCGGAGGAGGCCGCCGATGCGGACGAGGATACCGCTCGAGACATAGGTGAAGCACATGGCGAAGAGGACGGGCTGGGAGTAGTTCCAGATGAGGAAGATGAGGCTGCCGAGGAGGATGATGCTCAGGGGGGAGCGAGGCTGGAGGAGGTTGAGATCTTTGAAGCTGCGGTAGCGCCAGGTGCTGACCATGAGGAAGCTCAAGAGGGCGAGCAGGAGGAGCCAACCGATGGCGAGGATCCAGTTCTCGATGGGCCAACTGTTGGCGGCGTAAACGATGCTGGCGATGAAGGCGGCAGCGGCGGGGATGGGGAGGCCGACGAAGTACTTACGGTCGGGGCGGCCGGGATTTTTGGGGACGGGATTGGTGACGACGTTGAAGCGGGCGAGGCGGGCGGCGCCGCAGATGAGGTAGAGGAAGGAGAGGAAGTAGCCGGCCTGGAGGATCTGGGCGCGGAGGGTGGGTTCGAGCGATTGGGGCAGGAAGAAGAAGCCCCAGCAAAAGGCGAGGATAGCGGGAGCGATGATGACGTCGGCGAGGGAGTCGAGTTCGCGGCCGAAGTCGCTGACGGTGTTGGTCATGCGGGCGATGCGGCCGTCGAGACCGTCAGCGGCGACGGCGACGCCGATGAGCTGGGCAGCGAGGGCGAATTCGGGGATGGAGGAGACGCCCTGCTGGGCGGCCTTGATGGTGCCTTCGATGGTTTTGGTGATGGCGAGGAAGCCGAAGAAGACGTTGGCGGCGGTGAAGAAAGTGGGCAGCGCGTAGGCAGCGCGGCGGGGCCGGCGCTCGGGGCTGCGGGGGTCAATGAGGCGATCCTGCCAGCGCATGGGCATGGTTTTCAGTTTACTTTCCGGGCGATGATGCTGGAGCCGGCGGAGACGCGCTGGCCGAGGGAAACGGCGAGGGCCCAGTGCTGGTCAAAGAGGACGTCGACGCGGGAGCCGAACTTGATGAGGCCGACGCGTTCGCCAGCGGCGACGGTGTCGCCGGTGTCCTTGTACCAGACGATGCGGCGGGCGATGAGGCCGGCGATCTGGCTGAATTCGAGGGAGAGGCCGTCGTCGCCGGTGACGACGAAGGTGTTCTGTTCGTTTTCGGTGCCGGCTTCGTCCTTGCTGGCGACGAGGAACTTGCCCTGGCGGTAGGTGCGGCGGGTGATGCGGCCGGCGATGGGGGAACGGTTGACGTGGACGTCAAAGACGTTGAGGAAGATGCCGAGACGGACGCGGCCGTCGGGGTCCTTGGTGATGGAGACGACCTTGCCATCGGCGGGGGAGACGGCGACGGGACCGGAGGGGATTTCGCGGTCGGGATCGCGGAAGAACCAGAGGCAGAAGAGGGCGAGGATGATGAAGGGGGCAGCGAGCCAATTGACCTTGGTGAGTTGGACCGTTAAAGCGCCGGCGGCGGCGAGGCCGAGCGCGTACCAGATGCCGGTAATGACCATGAACCTTTATTATCCCAGTAATGGGAGGGGGGCTGTCAGGTCCAGCGCTGGCGGGCGGGTTTGGCGGCGATGGAGGAGTTGAGTTCGAAGCCGATTTCGTAGTGGAGGCCGCGCTGGGTGATGTGGCGGACAGTGGCGGAGGTGTCGATGCGCCAAGCGGGGGCGAGAAGCTGGACGATCTGGCGCATGTCGAGGCGCTGGGGGGCGCGGATGAGGGCACCGTTGTCGGCGAGGTTGAGCAGGGCGCCACGCATGCTGAAGGTGTCGCCGCGATCGTTTTGCCAGTTGATGGTGATGGGGGCGTTGACCTCGATGCGTTGGGAGTGGCGGCGCTCAGTAGCCATGGGCTCAAGCCGTTTTATCGGCAGAGGGATCGAGGCGGGATAGGAAGCGACGGAAGAAATCGATGTGGAAAGGCGTGAGGCGAGGGTATTCGCGGCCGTAGCCGGGGACGCGGAAGAAGCGGTCGGCCTTGGGGACGACGGAGATCTGGAAGTCTTTGCGCTTCTGTCTGGTGAGGGTTTCGCGGAGGTCGTAGGCGATCTGGCGGGAGCCGCGCTCAAGGCCTTCGTTGCGCTCGTCGGCCTCGCCCAGGAGGACGAGGATGGGGCACTGGTAGGAGGCGAGGGTGACGATGCGTTCGTGTTTGGGGGAGAGGGCGATGACGAAGGCGGGGCCGCCGGACTTGGGGGCGGGGGGAATGGAGAGGTCTTCGGTGAAGACGAGACCGGCGCCGTCGAGGGGCTGGGCAGAGGTCTGGATGCCGAGGCGGGCGAGGAGGTCGGCGTGGAAGTGGGCCATGGCTTCGTTGCCAGAGAAGATCTGGGCTTTGGCGCGGACGGAGCGCTGGGTGGGGGTGAGGTCGAGGGGGCCGGATTCGGTGTAGGGCTGGCTGGGAATACGGCCGAGGCGGCGGAGGTGGAGCTTCTCTTCGGCGGGCTTGTATTCGACGTCGAAGGTGGGACCGCCGAAGCGGCCGGTATAGGGGCGGGGGCCTTCGACGAGGGGGAGGGTGAAGCTGAAGAGGGAGCCGTTGAGTTCCCAGGTCTGGACGGGGTGGGTGGCGAGGAAGAGGTCCTTGCAATTGACGCGGAATTCGAAGGTGTTGTTGGGTTTGGGGATGAAGTCAAAGTTGACGAGCAGGGAGGACATGCCATTGGAGAGGCGGCCTTCCCAGCGGCCTTCGATGGAGGTGGCAGTGGAGCGGCGGGCACAAGCGCCCAGAGGGAGGGTGAGGAGGAGGTGACGGCGATTCATGGTTTTTCGAAGAGATAATGGCTGACGCCCCATTGTTCGCCGCGGTCGTAGGCGAAGAGTTCGGCGCAGGCCAGAAAGAAGACGCGCCAGCGGACGAGCCAGCGGGTCTCCTCGCCTTTACCGTAGCATTGCGCGAAGAGGGGGCGGATTTGGGCGAGGTGGGCATCCATGTTGTGGAGCCAGTGTTCGCAGGTTTGGGCGTAGTGGCGACCGTTGATGAGCCACTGTTCGCGGAGTTGGAGATGCTGCTGGTAGCGGGGCAGGAGACCGTGAGAGGGCATCTGGCCGCCGGAGAAGAAGTGCTGGGCCATCCAATCGTTGGACTGGCCGGTTTCAAAGGGGTAGGCGAAGTGGCGGTGGGTGAAGATGTGGACGAAGAGGGTGCCGGAGGGGGCGAGCCAGGAGGAGATGCGGCGGAGGAGTTCAGGGTAGTTGCGCATGTGCTCGAACATTTCGACACTGACGACGCGCTGGAAGGTTTCCGCGCCGGGGGAGAAGTGGACCATGTCGGCGGTGCGGATTTCGAGATTGGGGAGGCCGCGGCGAGCGGCTTCGCTGTCGATGAATTCCTTCTGGGTGCGGGAGTTGGAGATGGCGAGGATGCGGGAACGGGGGAATTTTTCGGCCATGTAAAGCGAGAGGGAACCCCAACCACAGCCGAGTTCGAGGATGGAGTCGCCATCAGAGAGGGCGGCGCGCTGGCAGGTGAGGGCGAGCATGGCGGCCTCGGCGGTGGCGAGGGATTCGCGGCCGGTTTCGTAGAAGGCGCAGGAGTATTTGCGATGGGGGCCGAGGGCGAGATGGAAGAACTCAGTGGGGACTTCGTAGTGCTGGACGTTGGCTTCGCGGGTGTGGGTGGCGAGGGGGCCGGTTTCGATTTCATGCAGCCAGGCGGCGGCGTCGCGCTGGGACTCAAGGCGGAGGCGTTCGGCGAGGAGGTGGCGAATGCCGCGGCGGATGAGCCAGTCGGGGAGGAGGTTAAGGTCGAGGAGGGTCTCGTAGAAGGCGGCCATCAGGATTGCTTCGGGGGGCCGGGCCAGAAGGCGTTGACCTGGGACTGGTAGAGACGGTAGGCGTCGCCCTTGGAGCGGAGGGCTTGGGCCTCGGTGGGGGGGATGCCGGTGACGTAGTTCACTACGTAATAGATGAGCGCCGGGGAGAGTAGACCCAGAAAACCCCAAGGGGCGGTGAGGGCGAAGAGGCCGAAGCTGAGCCAGACGAGGAATTCGAAGAAGTAATTGGGGTGGCGGGACCAGGCCCAGAGGCCTTCGCGGCAGACCTGGCCGGAGTTGGCGGGGTTGGCTTTGAAGCGGGCGAGTTCGCGGTCGGCAATGGCGACGCCGGAGAGGGCGATGACGAAGAGGGCGGCCGAGAGTTTTTCGAGGGGGTGGAGTTCGGGCCGGTCATTGAGGGCGGTGAGAAGGAAGGGGAGGGCGAGGACAACACAGGAGACGGCCTGGAACTGGAAGAAGAGGAGGAAGCGCCAGGGGGCGCTGGCGCCATAGGACTGGCGGAGGGTGACGTAGCGGCCTTCTTCGGGGTGGCCGAGGATGCGGCCGAAGAAAAGATAGAGGGAAAGGCGGAGGCCCCAGGCGAGGACCATGAGGGCGAGCAGGAAGCGGCGGGGGAGGATGCCGGAGCCGTTGTAGCAGTAGTAGAGGGCGCAGAAGGTGACGCCGAGGGTCCAGCCAACGTCGACGATGGAGGCGTTGCGGAAGGGGAGATGGAGGAGCCAGAGGAGCAACATTCCCGCGCAGACGATGAGCAGGGCGAAAGTGCTGAGAGCGAGAAACTCCTGCCAGTAGGTGAGGGGTAAGGTGGGGTTCATGGCTCGGTTTGCGGGGACTGGTGCCAGTGTCGCATGAGGCGGTGGATGAGGGAATAGAGGAGAAACCCGAAGGGGATGGCGGCGGCGCCCCAGATGAGGGTGGCGCCGAGGTTGGCCCAGAAGAGGCGGGCGATGGCGGCGGTGAGGTCCGCGCGGAGCATGTCGTAGACGCCGGTGAGGGTGAGGGAGGTAAGGGAGGGGTCGAGGATGCTGGCGCCGAGCAGAAGCAGGGGGATGTAGAGGGCGAGCTGGACGGGGTAGGCGAGGTAGTTGACGAGCATGATGAGGGGGAGGTTGAGGCGGAAGGCCCAGGCGGCGAGGGCGCAGAGGAGGGTGGTGGAGCCGAGGACGGGGAAGGTGGCGAGGAGGAAGCCGAGCGAGAGGGTGAGGCTGAGTTCGCGGGGTTGGGTGCCCTGGCGGAGGAGAGTGAGGACGAGGGATTTGAGTTTAGACATGGCGGGTGGAGAGGAGGGTGGCGGGGGATTGGCCAGCGGGGAGACGGAAGAGCTGGATGAGGACGTAGAGACTCATGGCAATGTTGCCGAGGGTCATGATAGCGACAAACCAGAGGAGGCGCGGGAGGAGGCGGGTTTCGCGCCAGGCGACCCAAACATAAAAGGTCAGGAAGCCGAAGTAGGCATCCCACAAGGTGGCGACAGCCCAGGGGTTGTCGCCGAAGGTGGCAAAGGCGTCCCAGATGGGCATCTGGAGGCTGGTGAGGGTGGTCATGACGATCATCCAGACGAAAATGGCGCCGAAGAACGCAATGAGGAAGCCCTTCAT